>Ga0307960_1002460_pt1 | contig 11073 bp, 12 predicted proteins | sample OrgLakmetagen542_FD_201832 | JGI IMG/M metagenome (GOLD analysis project Ga0307960, IMG submission 201832) | Saline water microbial communities from Organic Lake, Antarctica - #542 | ecosystem: Environmental > Aquatic > Non-marine Saline and Alkaline > Saline | place: Antarctica: Organic Lake... | reverse complement strand
CACGTACACGCACACACACACACACACAAACAAACACACACACACACACACACACACACACACACACACACACACACACACACACACGCACACACAACCACACACACACACACACACACACACACGCACACGCACGCACGTACACACACACAAACATACACACACACGCACACAAACACACACACACACACACACACACACACACACACACACGCACACACACACACACACACACACGCACACACACACATACACACACACAACACACACAGGCACGCACACACACGCACACACACACATCTGTGATATCATATATACATTTCATGTGCGCGCTCATATGTCATGCTTGCAGCAGCTTGATCAATTCAGCCATGACTGCTGAAGACAATTGCCCACCCGGAACCCCTCGCAGGAATAATTCAGGTATGTGTGAGTGTAAGTTCAATTAACCGTTTGATGTGGATGCCCATTTTGCATGCATACAACTGTCATTTGAGCCATAAAGGGTCTGCAAAGCAAGGGGGTAATCAGCAGCCGTATATGGTAGGCTGAAGAACTTCTTGCTGGCCACAGCCAGTGACAGAGTACGCGCTGGATGCAAACTGAGAAACAAACCGTCCTCTTCACCTTGACATCCTCTGTGCTCTGTGCTGCGCCCGCGTGTGCGTGCAGAGGTGCTATGGGGCTACGACATGGCAATGGGAGGCCCAGCCACTGCACTGGCACTCTTCTTCTTGGTTACCCTGGTGATCATTGCACAGCTGATTGTGGGGCGAAACCGCAACACCTACTACATGATCACGCTCGTGCTCGCGGGTAAGTTGATCTTGGTTTATCCTCCTCTGCCCCATCCTCACAGAGTAGGCCACACACTGGATTGTTGAACAAGGAGTAGGTGCCTAAAGACAAAAATGGTGTATTGTGCCCCCATTTTTGGCGCACAGGCCTTGCTGAGGGCGGTGGATATGCGGCTGCTGTAGACACCGTTATAAACGATTGCAAGACCGACCTCTTTAATCCGTTCCTGGCCGCCCAGGTGATTGTGTATCATAATAAGTGGGTCATGTGTACGCTCATAGGCTCACAGAGCAGCTTGCTATGCAGGTTTAAAGAATCGAGCTTTGGCCAGACAGGGGTTTGCAATACTGAGAGACAGTTCCTGTAGCAAAGTGAGCGCAGAGGATGTTTGGGTTTCATTCCTTTTTTGCTACACCACGCTGCACCTCCTTTTCATTCAAAGCTTGCTTCTTAAAGCATGCTGAGAGCAGTTCTATGAGGCTTGCAGCTGTGTATGCATGACAGCTTTGAGCTGCACAACCTTTGTCTGTATACCACAGTGCATGAATAAGACAGAGGCACACAGCTACAGTGCACAGACGTAAACAGACATAACACAGAGTCGTCAGAAGCAGCCGAACTGTGAGAATGGCGGGGGGAGGGGAAGGGGGAGGGGGATAAGTCGAGTGATTCCAGCAGGTACTTGTCTTCAATTCGATTTTTATGCCTCAGCCAATTTTGATGCCTCAGCATATTAAATAGCAGTGAAACAGCATGGTAAGGATGCTGCGTCCTTGTGTGTATGCGTCCTTTGTTATTTACTGCATCTGTCCTACATAAGCAGAACCCTCCCCAGATCTTTACAAATTGGGTGATCCCTTAATGCATGTGTCAATCATTGTGACAGTCCGCAATTGGAAACGCTTTAATCATTGCGTGGCTTGCCGTGGATGGATACTCACTGAATGTGATCTCATTGATTGAGCAGGTGGTTTCTTGAGGCACTACTCGCTCAAGCTGCTGCTGCCTTGATTGGTGTGCTCCACACCACGCATACACCTTCTTCTGACAGCATCTTCTTTTGCAAGGCGTTCGGTCTTAGCCCACTGGCACTTGCTATGCCACAGGTGTTGATCCTGTTGATGCCCAACTTTGTTGAGGCCACTATGTACACGACTACATCCAAGATCTCAGCCTTTGGTCAAGTCCCGCGAGAGCAATTCTGGTTGCGACCATCATTCATCTCGTGGTTTTACATTACGTCCGACATCGTGACCGTCCTTGTTCAAGCCGCAGGTAAGGTCCCGCTGCCTTGATGGTCCGCAGACACAATTTAGCAGCGAGCGTGCATGACCGTTCTGGACGCGACAACAAGCCACAGGAGGGGTCTTTCTTAGGGAGTGGTGAACTCTGTTCTGATTGTATCATGTATGCAACTGCTAATCTACAGGTAGGTGTGTGTGGGTAAACAGGTAGGCGTGTATGCAACTGCTAATCTACAGGTAGGTGTGCGGGCAAACAGGTGTGTGTGTGTGTGCGTGTGTGTGTGTGCTCTGCAGTTCCTCTGCACCCAAAAGCTTGGTAGTTGCAGCAAACTGCGTTGTTAACCTGACCTTAGAATTCATGGGGAAATTCATGGGCCAAAATAATTGGGAAGATGAGGGGCTCATGCGTGTGCGGTGGGAAATAGCTATGTAAGGAGGCCCCTGCGTGACTGGCTTGCTGCCCTTACAGTCCTCTGGTGCAGTATCCATCAGCACACTTTTCTGGCTGCGTATGCTGTGTTTTGCATAAAGAATTTGTTTTGTATAAAAGGTTTCACTTGCCTTCCTATGTGGGGGCCTACTATCGATTGAGTGGGCGAAGGCGGTGGCCGTGTATGCTTCCTTAGTGATAAACTGTGTTTTGCTTTGCAATTTCTGATCTCTGACGATTGCGACTTCTGATCTGTGCCGATTAATCACTTGTACCACCGTGTTCCTCTTACAGTAAAGCACTGATTGCACACACACACTCACACACACACACACACACACACACACACACACACACACACACACACACCTGCAAGCAGGTATTGGAATTTGGGGAAGTGCTAGAACATCAGATGATGAGGATGATCCTGATCAAGTACAACGTCAAGCAGATATTGGCGCTTGGATCGTAGTGGCGGGCCTCATCCTGCAAATTGTCAGTCAATCCATCTTTATGCTGGAGGCGCTCTACGTCCAGTATAAAATGGATAAAGCATACCAAGCACTGCCCGAGACACGCGCCTTGTTTTTCAGTGTGTACTTGATATGGACTTTCCTCCAGGTGAGATTCAGAGACACGCAGCGCACGACACATACCCGCATGCAGACATGCACGCAAAAAAAGAAAAAAAGAAAAGGAACGCAGATGGTGCAAACACTGCTGGCATGGATTAGGAAATGTTGCATGCATGCACACACACAGAAACATACACAAACACCCATACAAACACATGTATGCATGCACGCACATGCACACACATATACACACAACACACACACACACACACACACACACACACACACACACACACACACACACACACACAGATTCGCAACATCTACCGGTTGGTGGCTTTCATTCAGCAGTCCGTAGCAGAAGATACTGACACCGGTGGTTCAGGAAAGAGTGCAGGAGAAATTGAGCCAGTGTTCTTTATTTTCGAAGCCCTGATGATCCTGCTGTCGATCATCCCCTTTGCAGTCTACCCCCCATCTTTCTTGCTGCCCAGAGCGTCAGCAAAGAAGGCAGAAAAGAGGGGTCAGAGCTCAGAATGCATAGATTCTGAAAAGAATGAGGATGAGAAGGAGGATTTGCGAGCTGATGTCCCTGAGTTCTATCGGCAGTATGTGTTAGGGCCTTTTGAGCGGTATCCTTGGTTAGGAAAAGTGTTTTGAGATTACACTCATTCAGTTGGGCATGATTGTGTGACTTGGTAAGAATTGAATGGTGTGGTGCTCATTTAACTGGGCATGATTACGTGACTTGTGAGAGCTCAACTTGTCGGATGCCGTGAGGCTGAAACCGGACCAGAATTGTACACAGGTTGTTAACGCCGGTGGCTGCTTGTGGTGAAAATTCTAAGCTTATCGTGTCATGCTTAATCAGTGACATGGACGGAATGTGTGATTTCCCCTGGGATTTATAATGTGAGCAACGGTTTTACAGTTACCTGGTTGTTTGGCCAGTCTAGATGGTCCTTTTGCAACAAACTCGCTCTTTCTTGCACAGACACATCCATCAGCAGCATCCTGGTGCGATGTTTGAGCCGTCGCCTCCTTCTCACTTGTGAGAGGGGACGGAGATGTTCAACACATTTCATGGGGGGGCTTGGTGGACACTCGGTTGGCAGTTTTTGGCCCATACACTTGCAATCCATGCTGAAGCTGGTATCATGATTAGTTTAGTTTAGTTTGGATTACAAAGGCATTCAACCTGGAATGGCCTAACCTTTGAAGCTGGTATCATGATTACAAAGTTTACATATAAAGCCATCAGTCAAAACGTGCGACTGCTAGGCTGCATATGTAAAAACGCGGAAAATCATGATTAGTCGTGACAATCGCAGCGTGGACTTGGTGTGAACACATAACTACCTTGACTTTTTTTGGCTTGCAGCAAGGTGTGGGAAAAGGAAAAGAAAACCAACATGGATTAGGAAAAGATGTTGCTTTGTGCTCTGCGCCATCCAACGAATGTCGTCGATGTGTCTACTTTCTTGAGCCAGAACAATAACAAGCTTATTTTTTTTCTCCATGAACTAATGAGCGGGCTAGCAGTCGCACTTCTTGACTGAAGGCCTTTCTTTGTGAACCTTGTAAACCAAAGTACAGTTCGTGAGCTTGAGGAATGCCCACTTTCATCATTTCCAGGTCCTCATACAGGTCAGCCGAAACAGGCATTCACCATTTCTTTATGGCTGGATGTATTGCTAGATGTTTGAGAGGCCTCCCACCCTCCCAACCACTTGATCCCCGCTAAAAAGCTTCCTAATTCTATTCTCCAGGTGGGATGCTGTGTGTCGTCTCTGCATTCAATAGTAGAGCGTTTGCTGTTGTTTTCAATCGGATGAGTTTCAGAAGGAGTTTCAGAACTACTTTGAACAGCAAAAACCTGGCAACCACGACTGTCAGGTTCATGCCATCAACAATGTCTGCGGTGGATACCTTTTAACCACTGAAATGCTGCACGGTTTTGCTTATCAGGAAAAAGGCCTTGGAAGATCCAGAGTTTGCCACTGCGTGGAAAGCCACTTACATTGAAAACAAGGTTTTAGTGACGACATTATTAATGTCTGGCTAGAAACTCAAAAGATTCTGCACCTCCAATACAACAAATATACAAGGTGACAGAACATTGCAGAGATCTTCTTATTGTCCTCAATAATTTGGCAGCTATGTACCCACAGCCGTGACTCCTTCCTTTGGCTGAAAGAACTTGCCAAAAAAAAACTGAGGCAAAGTGGGAAATTCAAAACATACATAACCATCCCTACCAAAAAGGCTTAGGCTCCGGAGCGACAGCACTCAGGACTCAACAAATTAAATAAGCTACCCAATGACCACCCTTAAGCCTCAGAAGGCCCAGATAGAACAAGTGCCCTGATTATCACTGACCAACCTTATAATTATCGTAACATCGACGAAGCACCCCAAAAAAGATTCAGCCAAAACCTAACCCGTAAAGTAAAAGATTGGCGGGATTGGACCTACACTGATGGCCTCCAAAAGAAAGAATGAAGCAGGGCAAGAAACCGGATCAGGTGTATATCACCCTCACTTAAATGTTTCCTAATATGTGAACCCAAAAGGCATGGGTGTAACAAACACCATCTCATGTGCAGAGCTAGCAGCTATAGCAGCTGCAGTCATACACGGCTACTCACATATAGCCACTAACAGCCTCACATCACTGCACCAAATCTAAAAGCAGCTCTCACATCCGAATCTCCATCGTCACCACATCCAAGGAGATTTCCTTCAATCCATTGCTAAATCAATCCGCCAATCACCATCGCCCATCCACTTCTTCAAAGTAAAGTCCCATGCCGGTATTATCGGTAATGAACATGCCGACGCCCTTGCTAAAAAGTCAGCCACCACCTACTCCGACCTTGCAGACACCTCCATCAGAACAGCAGGCCCTGAGGGAAATCCCTTCTACAACATCCACTGGCTTGCAAAAGAAGACATAAGAAACCAAGCACAAACCCATAATCATAATCATACCCATACAACAAACGTGGCCCATTCTCCTCCCCCAAAGCTGGTACCTACCAAAACACCGTGACGCCCTTCAAGAACACATGCATCCTCTCCATAAACTGGGAAATGCCAAAACTGAAGCGTTCTACCAGACCCTCATAAAGGACGGCACGCACTGCCAATGGAGCCACTAGCAATGCTTATCCTAACATCATCCGATGTCCCCTTTAATACCAGATGTATCATTATGAAATACAGAACAGGCACCCTGTATAATCAAAACATGCGGTATTGTTCAAACTCTCAACAAGTCAAACTTGCTCTGTCATAACAAATCACTGTCACTGCAAAGTATAAGACTCAGCACAACAATCTATAGTTTATTGAAGAATGGTTTTAAGCCAGGGTCGAGTCTCTCTCGAGCAAAGGCTGGGAACTGCACTACTGACTGCAATTCTCCTGATACTCTCTCTCTCTCTCTCTCTCTCTCTCTTTCTCTGCTGTTTCTCAAATCCGAATTACTTGACACACTGACGTATACTACATTGTGTAGTTTACTGAGCTAATTGGCAATATCAAAACCAGAAATTGCTATCTTCAATAAATTGGCTTCGCCAGCTTATTGCACGAGACAAGGCAAAACGACCTCGACTGAAAAACCAACTAACCAAATAACACGAATCGTCACAGCCAACAATTGGGCGTGACAGCCCCCTTTGCCCATAAGTAGACAATGCCCTGCATATCCTTTCTGGGTGCCAACACACGCAAATAAGGAACAAGATCAACGAAATACACAACTTGGCATGCCGCATGATCCTTAAGACTATCAGCAAAACAGGCAGGCTCCTTAGGATCATGCGTTTTCTCCATGGATATAGGCAGCAACGAACAGATGACCATGCAAAATCTCCAGATTCCTGAAACAGCCGAAAGTAGAATTGTTCCCAAATGGCTCTTTCCCCCCCGCTTCTCAGATAAAGACAGATTTACCTCCAGCCGCCCAGATTTTGTGTTGGTTACTCCAACCTCTCCAAAACACGAAAACAACAAACTACTGCAGGGGGGTGGGTTTTTCGGAGTGGCAGGGGGCAACTGAGGGAGACTGGGAGCACCCCAGCAGCACCGCCAGCCACCAGTAGAACCACCAACCCCATACAGCATCGACCCAAAGACCTCAGCAAACCTCGGCATGACATCCACCTCGTCGAGATCAAGTATTGTGAGGACACCAGACCTCAGAACCAGCTGAACGCCGCAAAGGAACAGCACAAAGAGCTCTGCAACATTGTCCAAGGAGCATCGTTACTCTCCACATCATCCTTTTGGGTGTGGGTGGCACCATCTACAACACCGACACTCTGAAGCCCTTTCAAGGAACTAGGTCTTGATTCTCAAAGAGTTAAGAAGCTTGCCTCCAAGCTCCATGTGCACTCTGTGAACTTTGCTGCTAATCTTGTCCATACCAGACGTGCCCTTTCCAGTACTGTTATCAACTCTCATCAGGAGCCGGTTTCAGGCCAAGCCTGCAACCCTCTTGATCCCCATTGATTTTTCCTTTCCTTTTCGCGGTGGAGGAGCTTTACGGTACTCGGTACCAAAGTGGCTCCTTTTCCTTATTTGATGTGGGGAGTGGTTTTCACTGCCTGCGTAGTTGTTCTTTTCTTTTCTTGCTTTCATGTTTCCTCCAGCTCCTGTTTCCTCTAGCTCCTGCACAGATGATTCCCCCTCTTTGATTTTATGCGGTCTGCTGGTCCTGGCAGGTGCTTAATTGTTTTTACTGGTTTTATTCAGTGCTGCAATGCGTTGTGCCTTTTTTCCCTTTCCAAGGGTTTTTTTTGTAGGTGCTACAAATCTGGTGCCGCACCAGCTGCTACAACAATTATCACATGTTCTACATGTTTTACACACGCAGCCTAGCAGTCGCATGTTCTCTGGCTCATGCCCTTGTGATCTCTGCACACACGTATGTGTGTCTACTAGTGCCACTCATCTTTATTAATTGGCTCCCACACTGCTGCTCCTTCCCGGAGCTGGGACCATTGACTCAGACAGGCCTCTCAGCCTCATTGTGGTTACACATTAATACATTAATATGACTAAAGAACAAATATAATCGGAGACCTAACACGGTACAGGGTCTCTTGAGGATCCCCTCTAATGGTACCTCTTAAAGAAAGAAAAAGAAAAGACTCTGCTGGTAGTGATGGCACAGCCAGCATGATTAAGGGAGGGGGTTACTTAGGTGCCCACACCAGGCGCGCATACATTTCAGAAGAAATTAATGTGGGTCAGGGGGATTGTGTGCCGTAGCACCCGTACCCAATCCATGACTGTTGTTGCTTGTGTTATATTGCAGTGCATATTTTGTTTTATGTTTTATGAGTGCAGATGGAGTGTTCGTTCAGTTTGTGTGTCAACTTTTTAATCTTATGGTGGTTGAAAGTTTGGGTTGCGGGTGGTTACGCGAGAGGAGCACACAGTGCTAGGTAGAAATAGGATAGTGTCAGGACGAGAAGAGGTTTTTAAAGCATGTGCTGTTAGTTTTGGTAGCAACCAAGAGGGCAGTGTTGTGTTGGCAGTGTTTTTCAGATCTAGGCCTTCTCTGATAGTTTATCTGCGCTGCCTACGTCAGTGTAGGCAATTTGGTTGGCACCGCATGGTCCCTTTTGTAGGGCTTGGACAATCAGCACGCTTGCCATATTATGGCGTTTCATAATCATGTTCCTCATTTTAGTGTGTTGGCAACCTGAGCGTATGTGAAGCGCACTATCAGTGCAAGGGCAGATGGGGCAGTTTGCATTGGGAGAGAAGCCACACCGGTAGGCGTGTTTCTGATTAAAATTTGTACCAGTGCGGTACCTCATAACATTACGCTTTTTGTAGAATTTAATATTGCTATTGTTCAGAAAGCATTTGTGGCTTGTTTATTGACCAGAGGTCTAAGGTCCTTCCAGTAGTTGTAACACCCTGTGCCTGTTTTGGCACTGCCCAGTCTGTGTGATTTGCACATTTCTGTTTTCAGCTTGACCTTTAAGTCGGAAAGTGCACGAAGCCTAGGTGTAATTGCCCCTCTTCCGCTGGGATGCTCATCGGTGTCGTTAGCCGCAGGCCAGTAGAGGTGTGTGTATGCATTACCGTCTGAAGCTGGAGGCTGGAAGTGCATGCATGTCATGACCTCCGTCATGTAAGGCAGAGTGTTTGGCAATTGCATCTGCACATTCATTTCCGGCAATGCCACTATGGGCTTTCACTTTATTGAAGCAGATAGATTCTGGTGAAGCATAAATCATATATACAATTTGTTCTGCAGAATTTGAGTGTATATGGTCTCGTTGCATTTCAGGGAAGAGTAGCTGTTTTCTAATTTGGCTTAGGGAGCATGCACTGTCCGTCGCAATCTGGGTATACTTATTTGTAAGCGCTGCTGCAATCCCTGTGAGCTCAGCTCTATTGATGGTGTTTGTCATTCCCACGCCTCCTGAGTCCACATAACATTCAGCTTTGGTTTGAGGGCAGTATACCCCTGCACCTATAAAGGTACCTCTTAGAATGCTCACATGTTGTCAATTGATTACCCAAACTATCAAATCCAGAAGAATAAGGTTACCAATAAGACTGGCCATCCAGCTTATTGAACAAGACAGAACCAGCCCTGACCCACTTTAATTTCCTTTCAATTGTTTGCGCGGTGGGGGGTTGCCTGGTGCGGGCACCTAAGTAATTCCCTCCCCTGGCACCTAAGTAATTCCCTCCCCTAATCATGCTGGCTGTTCCATCACTACCAGCGGAGTCTTTCTTTTCTTTTCTTTGAACAAGACATATAGAAGCTCTCAATAGAAACTTTTAACTGTCCACCAACTTAACTGCTCTGTCAGTAGTCGTTATCCTCCTCAGATTAAGGCAGGCACAGTGGGAGCAGAGTAATGCTGAGGTAGTGCAAGCAGTGTTTGCTTAGTAGACCTTTCTATAGGCTTGCACCGAGTGACTGTGTTGGTAGGGTAGCACGGCAGGTTCGGTGTGCTGTAGGGCTGGCTATGAGACTCGGTAGTTTTTGTGGATTGGCAGTGGCCGAGATGGGTGGTCATCCCTGTAGACCCTTAGCTTAGCTCTGTAATGTCTGTGCCTGGTGCTCTTGCTTGTTTGAGGCTGGTACTCCAGTCTCTTTGTGACTTCTTTCCTCCTTCTGGTACTTTGTTGGACCTCTCTGACTGGGCCTTTATTGTCTGCCGGTAAAGGGCGGATTTTTACGGTACTCGGTACCAAAGTGGCTTACTTTTCCTTAACTTCACTTCTTGTGGGGAGTGTTTTCACTGCCTGCGTAGTTTATTTCTTTTTTTCTGCTCTGTCACACGATTCGTCGCTGCCAACGATTGGGCGTGACAAGGTGTCTGCTTTTTCACACCAGGAAAACAACAAACTCCGTCTTTTCCTTCAGGCTGCAGGAAAGCAGCCCAACCCTCTTTGCTGCAACAGGTCAACAACCAACTTCATAATTTCCTCTCTGCAGAACACTTCACCTTCTCTCTTTCTTTCTGAGCTTATGGATTTATTTAGTTTCAATTTTCGACACTGGTTGTTTTTCGTTTCACCAGCCAATTGCCATCAGCCAGAGACTCGGGCTGTAGGCCATCCTTGTAACCCTATGGATTTATTTGTGCTTGGCCGGGACGAGTCAGCAGCCGATCAGCCAAACAACCTGGCTGAAGGTCATCCCTCATTGTAATCATTTTCCTTTATGATCTTAATTTACTCCATGAACAGGTGGGCAGTCATACTTCTTGACTGAAGGCCTTTTTCTTGAAAACCTTGTGCAAACACTCCTTACGTTATATTACTTAATAAACGCATTGTAACCCTTGAAACCTCTGCTTTGGTTCTACAAACAATTCAGCAGTAGCAGCAGTTAATCCATGCTCAGATTCAGTAGAATATACAGTACCAGTGCAGTAGGTTATACAGACCAGCAGACCAGTCGGTTGTACAGACCAGTTTCAGTAGTCTCACACTTGTGTTCAAACTCCAGTTGTCCCTGCGTTTCCAACTTGTCCAACTTATT
>Ga0307960_1002458_pt1:0-10000 | contig 11075 bp, 13 predicted proteins | sample OrgLakmetagen542_FD_201832 | JGI IMG/M metagenome (GOLD analysis project Ga0307960, IMG submission 201832) | Saline water microbial communities from Organic Lake, Antarctica - #542 | ecosystem: Environmental > Aquatic > Non-marine Saline and Alkaline > Saline | place: Antarctica: Organic... | reverse complement strand
ATGTCAATGGCAGGTTGTCCTCAAAGCGACGCAGGCCCCCACCGCTGCCTCCACCCCCACCGCCACTTTTGCCTCTTGCACCACTTCAATCTTGTTTGGCTTATTACTGGTCACCGCCGCTAGCCTGGAGCAGTCCAATGTATCACAGTCCTTTGCATTCATAGGCGTTGTGCTACTAGCTAGTGAATGTTGCCTAACGGAGTGAGTGTCCTTCTGGTGTACAGCCTTTTTATTGGACACACCCTTTCCAGTACCATCGCCATCTCTCTCCAGGGCTGGTTCCAAGGCAAGCCTGCAAGTTTCCTGATTTTCTTTGTCTCTATCTTCTTTTTTGTTGTGAATGAGTTCTGCCTACTTAAACCAGACTGGCGCTCTTCCTTCCCTTTACCAATTATGGGAAAGGTTATCTTTTAGCGGCAGCCATATTTGGCAACAGGGCGGCGTGAAGCTTGTCTTGCTACACATTTCCTTGAAATTGTGTGGGAAGTCATGCGCAACGATGACAAAACTTAGTTACTGGTTTTCCTTGACGAGGTACAGCACAGACTCTTTATTACAGTTTGACACACAAGTCAAGGGCTTCTGCAAAGGTTTCACGGGACCTACACCCAGCCTACAAAAAGTCACGGCTATGGTAATCGACAAGTTAGTTCCGATTTGGCATGGCCTAAATCCCAACAAATAACCAATTGGAAAAACCGACAGCTGCTCTGCAAACATCAGGTCTTTGGTAAGCAATCAAATAAGCTGACGTCCAAAATATAGTTGTGCATCAAGAAGTATGAAGACGTGCTGTGTCTTTCAGAGTAGAGTGGCAGCGCAATCCTACATATTGCTGCTATAAGTTCGTCAAATGAAAGGATTTTAACCAAGCACACAGGCAGAGAGCGCACAAGCTTACCTTTTTGATTACCAGCCAGCTATCGGTAATCAGTACAAGGCACCTCTCGAATCAAAAAAGTCACACTTCATGTTTTCCTCTTTGGTGTTGGAGGCACAATCTGCACTCAGTACACCATAACTCCTTTACTATTCCTGGGAATCCTTCTGCAAAAGTGTACCAACTAGCCACTGTACTACTACACTGCCACCATGCAATAAAAGCTTCAACAAGATCACAAAAGCAAGACACAAAATACAATTTAACAACGACGACAGTGGTGATTAAAATAGGGGATCTGATGAGTGGGTTACTGGCTGGTAGAGCGGCTGGCTTCAGGAGGGCTGGGCGCAGGCCGGATCGCATGGCTAAAAAAAAACGCCAATCTCTGTTGTTTCTCTTTTTCGATATTCAGTGGGGCTCTGGCTAGTGTGAGCACTAGTTGAGAGCCTTTCCTTTATGCACGCTGGTGTTTTCCAGCGCAGACTTTTCTTTTTATCGGTACGCAAAGGAAGGAGCAAAAACTGCACTCAAAATCTTTGTCCATGCTATAGAGTGTCCACTAAGTGCATCTTTCCTTCCTAGGCTATCTCTAGCTCATGTGGGGGCGCTTAAGGTCCTGACTGCTGCCATCTTCTACGAATTGTGCGTGCTCGGCATCATGTGCCTGGCTTTCAACTTTGCGCTTTTGCTGCACTGCTGCTTGGGGAAGCTCCCCAGTTGGTGTTGGTTGCTGCTGCTGCTGCTGCTGCTGCTGAAGCCCCTGATCTACACTAGGCTCCTCTTGTCCATGTCCTAAGCCCTCTTTCTTCTGCTCGTGGTGTTGCTTGTCATGCTCCTGCTCCTGCTGCTGCTGCGGCTGGTCAGCAGCAGGCGACTTGTCCTTGCCCTGGGTCTTGGTTTTCTGCCAGTCCGCACGCTTTCGCTGCAAAGATGAAGAAAGCAATGCGACTAACGCTTATTGCAGCTTGCTTGTGTACCTACTCGTATATCTGTGATTTGATCTGATGCACAACCTAACAACTTTTGGGTACAAGCAACTTTACCTTGGGCAGAACCTCATCCAGCACCGATTTCCACTCGGCTCCAGAGTTCCCACGGGCAATGAAATTCACCAGAATCTGCGACAAAAACAATCATAAGGCAGTGTAAGTCACAACTGTCACAGGATGTGCTGTCTGTAAGTTGGGAGCCACATTATTAGCGCATTGCTGCACCATATTGCACGCGGAAGAATAAGAGGAACGAGCCCTCACGATGACATTTTCGACGTGACGAGTGAGTTTTTAGAATCAATATGAATGAAAGAACTGAGGTAGCTTTAAAGCTGCAGAAGAATCCACAAGGCGCGGCACCCACACAAATCGGAAGCAGCAAGCTGGTCAGGGCGTGATTTGCAGAGTTTACCGACAAAACCTAAATTCATCTCACCCACTTACAGGGGCAGCGTAAGAACAGAGAAAAACACTGCGCAGGCAGCGGAGAGCACTCTCCAGTACGGGGCAAGGACACTGCCTGTGTACATTTCCTCGGATAGTACATTTAAATTCTGATTTCAAAGTCAGCCACAGTAATCGTCAAGGAGCACAAAAAGCTACTGCCAGTAAATTAAGGTCTTGTGTTCAAACAATTGCCCCGATCCACAGGATCACACCGACAATACTCTTTGAGCTGATCACCGACAACACTCTTTAATCACACTCTCTAAAATCACACAAGAGATCACCGATAACACTCTCTGAGCCGATCACTGGCAACACTCTCTTAAATCACACAATAGATCACTGACAGCACACGCTGAGCTGATCACCGAAAACACTCTCTTATAACCGACCACCTTACCGGCTTGGTTCTATCAATGCGCCCTCATCTGTGAACCATAAGATCTGACAAGAGTAGAAAACCATTGCCACCATCAGCACCTCTATTCAATATTGTGCACCTCACCAATGTGGTTCACCGAGCACTAGCGTGCCAAAAAAAGCTACTGTCCATTTTAGCCACCCACCTCAACAAGGTGAATAGCAAAAGTCTCGTGCACCATTACAATATAATTTTCATTTGAAGTCCATAGCCACCCACCTCATTGATGTGGTTCACCATGAGCGCTGTGCTCGTGCACCCCCCCCCAAAAGCGATTCTCCTTCCTTTTTCTTTCCTTTTTCCTTTTCACCACACATCAAAGTGACTCAGCGCATGCCTCGTGCACCACAACACAACAAAGCCCCCCTTGTCATAGCCACCCACCTCAACAACGTGGTTCACCGTGAGCACCGCGCTCGTGCCTAGGGTGACGTGCTCCAAAATGGGCAGCTTTGCGGTGGCTATGCCAGCGGCGTTTGCTCGGTCTAAGCATATATTTTTGTGCCTGCACATCACAAGTGGAGTCAGGAGGCCTTTCTTGTAAACCTTGTAGCTTAAAAAATGTTAAGCCAGGAGGCGTCCGTTAGCATAACTTTTGGACGACATGCCTATATCCCTATATAAGTTATATATTCGAAATCCTGACATCGAGAGCTTTCGATTGGTATATGTATGGGTCCGATCTGCGGAGGGGGGGGTGGGGTCCCCCAGGGGGGGTCTGAATTTTGGGGGGGGGGGGTCTCCAAAAATCTACTGGGCCACTTCTAGCAAATTTTATTACATCATCGGAATCATCAGCTCAAGCCCAGTCGATTGGCACCCGTTTTGAGTAAATTGGGTTAAGGGGTCTGTGGACATGTCCGAAATATAAAGGCACACGCGCTCGGGTGCAGGCCGCGGGGTGAGTCAAGCCAATGAAGCAGCAATTCACCCCAAACTTACAGGATTGTGCCAGCATGAGATAGTCAGTGGAATTATGAAGAAATGGAATTGGTACCCTTTTTGTCTGGGTGGGGGCACCGGAAGGGGGGGTTAAGGGGGTGGGTGGTGGGTCAGGGGGGTCCAGCCCAAAAATTGGGCACGTCTGTCCAATTTTTTTTCGGGCGCCTCCTGATTAAGCATATATTTTTGTGCCTGCACATCACGAGTGGAGTCAGGAGGTACGCTCTCACCTGCCAGAATCATTAGCAACTCACTTCATATGCAGCTGAGCTTGTCAACGCAGGCAGCTGACCACGTGCTGCTCACCCCTTGCGCTGCAGATATAGCGCTTAAAAAAACAGCAAAAAAAACACCCTGCATGCTCACCCAGCAGGCAACTAATCGTTTGTCTGTGCACCAGTGGCTTGCTGTGTGCCGATTGCTTGCTATATACCAATGGCATGCTGTGAACCAATTGCTCGATATTACCAGCGGCTTGCTGCATGCCAATTGCTCGCTGTGTGCAAAAACACTTGCTGCCCAGGATTCGCTTGCTGCATCACCAACCTCTTGCTATCTACCCATTGCTTGCTGCTTGCCAGTTGCTTCACGCACCCTAGAGAAGAGCAAGCGCCTTTTTTTCTTGCTGAGCAGGCAGCAAGTTAGTTTGTTAAGCGCACTTCTTGGGAGTAGCATTAGAAGAGGAAAGAGAAGGAAAAAAAAGAGAAAAGAAAAGAGAAAGGCGACGCAGATGGTGATAACACATCCAGCGTGAATGGAGCGGGGAAGGAGCAATTACGCGCCAGCACCTGGAAGCCCCTCACCACAGTAATGTACAAGCGCATGGTACTATGCTTACATACAAGCCTGTGCTAGTGAACAGCTCGACGAGGAAGGGCACAGTTGGTACGTTCAGCTCAATTCCCGTACAGAGCAACATGCAAGCATATGATGCCGTGCTTGCAAACGATACTGTGCTACTTAAGACCTGTGTATGATCATCCTAAAACTCCTGCACCTCAATTTATGTAACACACCTGCACACCACTGTCCAGCACAGTCCCAAAAGGAATTTCACGGCTACTTAAGGGATCCAGGGTCCAGTATAATCAAGGAATCCACTGTCTAACATAATCTTGCAACAAATCCCTGCGCCCTGGCCTTCAATTCTCAAAGCCCTACAGCCACTAGAATTTTGATTACACTCCAGTTTACTGGATCACGCCTGACATCTATAGCCTAGTACTTTGCTTTTGTTCCAGCTGTTTGCAAACAACCTACATCAATCTTGATTCATTAGCCTATTTATAATAACCTGCAACTGTTGCAGTCCACTAGCTCATTCACAAACACCTTACACCTATTTTCCTATTTTGCTCCACTAGCCCACTCAGAAACACCTCGCACCTGTTTCGATCCACTGGCCCAGTTTCAAACACCTTGCACTTATTTTGCTCCACTTGCCCACTCACTAACACCTGCACCTGTTTCGATCCACCATCCTTTCACAAACAGGTATAAGGTGTAAGCCATACCTGTTATGATCCACAAGCCCCCCGATGACATACGCTTTTGTAGGATCCAAGACGTCAAGGGTGTGCGGAGAATCAGCTGTCAAGTAGACCACCTGCGCAATGTCCACATTGACAAACATTGGTAAACATAATTGGGGAGTAATGCTTCACTGCCTGCGCTATTACTATACTATTAGCATTAATAATATTATTATTATATTATTACTATTAATACTATTATAGAAGGACTCCGCCCGCCCAAATTTCCACGTGTATTTTTTTTTGAGTTTTGTTTCTAGTCAGTGCATGCACTTCATCTTGCTCGGGAAATTCTGTCGGCCTGATCATTCCTGGCCTGCGGAAGCAAGCGGTATCTCTGACTTCCAGAATCCCTACAAATATTTCTGTATGTTTCATGGTTTTTTTAGCCTGTAAAATATAAACTATTATCAGCGGCATTAAAGTGCCCGAAAAAGTTGCCGGCCAAAATTCCTACCTCGTTGGTCTCCATGCAGACACAGGAAACGACGGCGTATGATAACTGCACGATTTCTGAACGGAATCAAGTAATAATTGAATCAGTAAATTCCTCATTTTTACGCTGTCAAAACGTGCCGCTCTCCAGCCCTCCTCGTCACCAAAAGTCCGACCCTAACAACTTAAGATCTCGTGCTCTAATTATCTGACAGAATCTTACGCGGAACGGACGCCCGGCCGCGGAGCTATTCAGGATCAAAGTGCGCCCAACCGAATCGGTTAAAACCCAGACTTCACAAATTTCTTAGAAATTTGGGTATTATCATAATTTTTATTTTTATTGCACATTACTATCATATTATTATTATGATTACACAGTTACTAAATTATAATTATTACACAAGCCAGACGACTCTTTCCTTTGCTAGGTTTACGCATACAGCACAACAAAAAGCAAGGAATCCCCAAACGCGACCATTTCCAACGATTGAATAAGGGCTGGCACAAACAAGGCAGGCAATGAACAGTGCTCGTAGTGAGCGCACACACTAGCATCAAAGGTGACACACGTACGTGCACCAAAAGCAGTGCGCACCTGATCTAGCTTTCCTGCAAAATACTCTGCAACGTTGGCCTCCGACTGAGTGACGTGCCAGTTGCTCAGACCTGGAGATGAGTGATTGAGGCATGCCAAATGTGCTCGAGGTTTCAGCAGATCACGCTACTCAAAAACTATGCAACGTTGCCTTTGACTGGGTGATGTAGCATTTGCTCGAACCTGGAAGTGAATGACTGACGCAGGCACAGCAGCGAGACAGATATGTCTACAAAGAGCAAAGAGGAAAAAAGAAGGTGCTACACAAGCAGTTTGACTTCTTCTACCACCCCACACCGACTACAAGAAGGATTCAGCTGTATGAACACAGATGAAGAAGAAAGACAACACAAGCAGGCATGGCCTTGTGTCTACAACGAGCAAGGAAAGAAAGTTTTAGGATCCCAGGACTGGAGACAATTTCAAAGCCAGCGTGGATTGAGGAGGCAACCCATCAAAAGACTGCTTGCGGCACCGCTGACTTTGTTGCACGGAACTAGAGCAGAGCCTCGGTGCTAATAAGCCAATAAGCCTCTAGCACCCCCAGAACACAGCAAGCAAGCACCTGAAATCTGCCGAGCAGCGGTCTCCTTTATGTCACCCCTCAACCCCAGTAGGTGCAGGTGGGGAGGAGATGGAGATCGCGACACAGCAGAGTACGCATACGCCAGTTGGCTGCAGAGGTGACGCTTATCGGTCTCTGGCATGGCACCTGGGAAGTCCAAATCAATGACGATGCGGTAGTTTCCTGCGTCCATGGACTGGAAGGGAGGCAAGAGGTCGTACTTGAACTTGGATTCATCAATGTACTAACTTGCGGGAAGCAAACAAAAACGATCAATAATTGGGAGGGTCAGCAAGAGCTGTATACATGCACCGTATACAGCTATACGACCGTAGGCACAGAAATACACTTCACTTGGTAAAACACCATGTAACAAAAACAGGCACACATACGCAAATGGTTTTAGACAGTCCTGGACTGACCGCCCTGCGCCCTTCCTTGCGCAAGCACGAAAGACAAAAATACCAAAGTCAGGTCATTTCAGCATGGCGCCTGGAAAGGTCAGACCAGTAGAGCATCCCTAAACTGCTGGGTTGGACACACCCTGATCAGAGAGCCTCTTTTTATAACAAGCCACTGCGTTTGCAAAAAACTGTGTGCGCGTGCTAAGGTATAACAGCACCAGAGCTGCTTTTCCACCTGAAGACTGGCCAAGCATAAGGTAAGACCAACAAAGGTTGGGGATAAAGCCACATTGTCATTGCAGGACTGGACAAATCACACCCACAGTGCAAAACTTCAAACATATGCAGCAAGGTGCCAAATCGCAGCACGTCCATAGTGGGCTTGCCTTGAGTTTTTAGCGTGCGTTGCAGGTGCATTTAATTGTGACATGCTAAATCTGCACTAGAGCACGCAAGCTCTGCAGTCAAGCAAGCTCCCTTTGGAGACTCTGTATCTGCGAATTTCCCTAAGGCACAGGGCTTTTGTTTTCGGTAACTGGTAATTAGAGCGACTGCAAAAGTCACAGCCACACCCAAAAGAGGATAGATAAGCGAGGCGGGTGGCAAGATCACTACCACACCTAGAACTGGCCAAAACACACTCATCTCGTGGCGTTGCATGGACAGTCATGTATAAATCAGATGGATATCTGATGGATGTCTGATAAATATCTGATGTATATACACATCAGGTGCAGCACGTGTATATGTGTGTGTGAGTGTGTGCATTTGTGTGTGTGAGTGTGTGCATGTGTGTGTGTGCATTTGTGTGTGTGTGTGTGTGTGTGTGTGTGTGTGTGTGCGCGCGCGCTTGCTGCACCCGCACATGTGGGCGTTGTTCCTGCCCACCTTTGCTCGCTTTTCGTCCCTTTCCTGAGCCGCCAGCCGCCGCGCAGCCACCTTTTCCTGAGCACAGCACAACAAAGCACAGCAGTCGGGGAAAGCTCTGAACCGGAGAATCTTGTTTGGGCAAAAAGGTGGAAACACAAGAGAGCCAGTAGCTTTTGCTTAGACTGCTACGGTGAGAGGGATCACATGAAACGAGCAAGCAGCCCTGCTTGTTGCCCAAATCTTGCCCATTCTATTGTTTTACTTTCTTAGTCCTGCCTTCATTGAATCACCCGTTGCTATACGTCTAGGGTTGACCAGAACCGTATATATGCACCGTATATGACCGTATAGTTGGTGATTTTCCTGCCAAAAATACCGTATATACACCGTACATATATGGTTCTGGCCAACCCTACATATGTCTTAGGTAAAAACACACAAATGTGTGCACATACATATGTAAACAATTGAGTGCTTCCTCCCTTCCGCATCCCCACTTGCAAACAAACCTGCTGCTCTACTTTATGTGCAGCTAGCTCCTCTGTGGTCATGGAGGCAAGGGCAGCCTTGCTAGCAGCTTGACGCTCGGCATGGGCCTTCTCCCTGGCTGCCTTGTCTTTTGCTTTGCGTTCTATACGCTGAGCAGCTTGCCTGCCGCATTGAAGTACACACACGCCAGTTTATAAAATACATGTGTAAATGTAAGAATTTATGCATGAACGCGCTGCCACATGCACACAATTAAGAGTCTGTGTGTGTTTGTGTGTGTGTGCTTGTGTGCGTTTTTGCTTGTGTGTGTTGTGGTGTGTGTGGGTGTATGCGCGAACGTCTGCACATGAATTGTGCATGTGTATGTACATGTTGTGTATGTGTGTTTGTGTTGGTGTGTGTGAATGTGTGCGCATATGTGTGGATACGCGCACGCTTGCACACAAATTAAGTTTGTGCATGTGTGTGTATGTGTGTGCGCCCGTGTGTGTGTGGTTGTGTGTGTGTGTGTGTGCGTGTGTGTGTTGTGTGTGCATTTGTGTGTGTGTGTGTTGTGTGTGTGCATTTGTGTGTGTGTGTGTGTGTGTGTGTGTGTGTGTGTGTGTGTGTGTGTGTGTGTGTGTGTGTGTGTGTGTGTGCGCGTGTGCAATGCTCACCTTTCTAGCTTGGCTTTCTTTTTTATTTGGTTTTTGGAGGCTGGAGCCTCCGCAGCCTTTCCCTCTTCTTTTTGGACTTCTTGATCGCTCATTTGCTGAAGCCGGATAGTGACAGTGCAGGTATCCTATATAAATATAATTTTTGAAGCCAGGCACCATGTTCAAAAAGCTCTTCGGTTCCTCTGAAAAGAAGAGCTCGATGCCCCCTCCCCAACCTGGCAGCACTAGCGCCAGCCGCACAATAGACACCATACAATCCCTTGCTGACCATGAGGAGTCGTTAGAAAAGCGTAAGGAGCTCCTAGAAAAGCGCATAGCAGGGGAGCTGCAGAAGGCCCGAGACTACAACAGCCAGCAGAAGAAGTCTCAGGCGCTCATGGTCAGTGAATTCGGAGGGGTGCACTCTGTAAACTTCTGATGTATCTGGTACAGCCAGGAATTGAACTGCTCAGCATGTGCCTGTGATGTCCCTACCTTTCATATTCTGCATCGCCATCTTAGAAACCTTACCTTTGCATCTGTTTGAAGAACCCAGGCCCATGCTAGGGCAGCAGTTTAAGCAGAGCATTATGCGCGTCTCAAAAATTCAGCGTGCTCACAACAGCAACGTGCGCACACACACACACACACACACACACACACACACACACACACACACACACACACACACGCACACACACACACACAAGCATACGCACACACACACACACACACACACACAAACACACACACAAGCATACACACACACATACAAACATAAACATAC
>Ga0307960_1002455_pt1 | contig 11077 bp, 7 predicted proteins | sample OrgLakmetagen542_FD_201832 | JGI IMG/M metagenome (GOLD analysis project Ga0307960, IMG submission 201832) | Saline water microbial communities from Organic Lake, Antarctica - #542 | ecosystem: Environmental > Aquatic > Non-marine Saline and Alkaline > Saline | place: Antarctica: Organic Lake... | reverse complement strand
TCTTTCATTTTGATATAGTGGCCACTGCCTGTAATGAGACGCTGGTTTTGCTGTGCAGTGCTCTCAATGTCATCTCGATTATTGAGAAACCTTTCAAAAAGTCCGTTTTAACACCGTCGTAGCATTTTGGGTGTCAAGGAGAGCTTTGCTTATTGAAGGGCTGATCCACAATGAAGAAGAAATGCTTCATAATCAGCAACATTAACAAATTTCATGTCGTGTAGGCAGCTCAGCTGGCTGGCGTAGCTGCTGGATTTTTGGCTCAAGGCGGCACATTTTTCCTACCTGATGACAGGTTGGAAGTTCTTGCTGTGCGTTCAAGCACGGAGAATTTTTTATTGCCAACATTTCTTCTTGCATCCGTAACTTGCATCAAATGGACATGTACTTTGTTCCCAGAATGCTAGTTTTTTTGCAAGAAAATTCCATTCCTGTGTCACCCTCAACGCTAGAAACTCTAAAAATAGCTGCACGTCTTGACCTATTAAGCTTCCAAGCAACAGCATGGGCAATGTGTATTCAACTTAAACACATAGTGCCCTCATAGCTCACGGGGAGCAAATTGGAGGATCTAGGGCTGCTCTACAAAAGCTCCCAGCTGCCAATGGAATTTCAGCAATTAAAGCCCATTGGATACCTGGTACGATGAAATAGTTTGAGAAACAGCTTGGTTTTTACACTGTGCCGCAATCCATTGTATTGCCCCTTAGATACACACCTACCCACCACATGACACGCTTGTAGGTGTTGACCTCGTAATGACTAACATTCCAGAGGGCACTCACGTGTACACTTCAGCAGTAAAGACACCGCTGATCATCACAAAGCTGTGAGTTATGTTCTTTGGATTCTCACTCAGAAGCGCAATACTAGAAGCTTATTTCATTTTTGAATGCTTTGCATTTTAAGATTGTGGTTTTGCATTGAACATTTGCAGTGCGTAAACCTATGAGCTTCTTTTTATGCAGTTCAACAATTGTACTGGCTCACTTGATTACAGGGCTGGCTCTGTGGCTATTGCATCGGCATATGATGAAGTCACACGTACTGCCAAGGTCATTAGGACTGTGGCGTCAGGGCAACTTGTGCTACACATTGTGGATGCGGTAAGGATGGCAGCAACGAACTTGCACTTTGCACTGAATGTGGTTCACTTTTCCTTAATAAGTGTGGGTATGGTTTTCACTGCCTGCGTAGTCTTCCCTGCTTATCACGGCAACAAAAGATATTTCTTTCCCTTATTTTTCAATCGCTGCAAACACGCTTTCAAATGATGCTTCTGCGTAGCTCGATCTCACCTACTGTAGCTGACTTTTTGTTCTGTTTGCTGCGCATTGCAGGTGCTGGCCCCATTGCTATAGCTGCAAGTCTCTTTGTGATATTTAGAGACATTGGACATTAGTCAAATTAACAGTTGATAACAGCATAAACAAGCTGCGGCTCTCTTCAGTCTCCCACTTGTGGTGACTTGCTGTTGGCTGTACGCCTAGCCATTCAAACGCTATGCTGACTATAATTTCATTGCAAATATTGCAGTTATTTTTGGACGTGTAACTAGAGTGGCATGGACGGAAAAGAATGTTAAGAATAAAATGATGAAGACCAAGTCTGCACTACAGCTGTAAAAAAAAGCTACGATAAGTCAAAATAATTTGTAATTATTACAGGACACACTCACCAGCAAGAGTTAGAAAACTTGTTTCACAGCTCCATGTTCATTCTGTCAACTATGCTGCTAAACATGTCCATACCAGTTGTATCCTTGCAGTACTTACTAACTACTCTCAACAGGAGCCGGTTTCAGGTTAAGCCTGCAACCCTCCTGCAACCCTCCTGCTCCCTAATAACCTTTTTCTTATTCTTTTTGGTAGGGAGTTTTACAGTACCTGGGACGAAAATGGCTCCTTTTCCTTAACAAATGTGCACACGTGGGGAGAGTTGTTATTCGCTGCTTACATTTTTGTACTGACTCAATTTCAGAGAGTCTTTCTTTGTGTGTGTTCTTCTCTCTTTTATATGACACGGTGGGATGCTGTACAGCTCTCTCAACCCACAACCGTTTCTTTCCTACTTTGCCAGAAGTGTTTACACCATGGCGTTAATTAACATTTACATTCACTCATGTGCATGTGTCTATCTCTGCTAGTCCTTCTCATCTTTGGTTGGCTGCCCCACAGCGGTTGTCTCTTTCCGGAGCTGAGATTGTTTAATCATCAATAAGAAGACTGGCAAATCTAATTTATTGAAAGAGACACACAGAAACTCTCAACTATCAATCAACTAACCTGCTTGTCACATAATTCGTCGCTTTCACTGATTGGGCGCGACACCAAGTCCTTAATTGACTCCTCTATCGTGTGAGAGCAATGCATACCCCGGTGTGCAAGCCTTTGCCTCCCAAACGCTGATCCCCACTGAAAAGCCCTTCCCTCCCTCTTATCATTTCCAGGCTGGGAGTTTGTGTGACTCTGCACCCATAGTAGGGTGAAGCAGAACACAAAATGACGCCTATTCACAAGTCATGCCGGCTGTGTACACCGCTTTCTTATTTTCTTTGTCTCAGCTCTCCACTAACTGGGCTGTACTCCGAGAATGTGGACATGAACCGTTGCAGTTCTACGGTTTTGGTCAGCTGTCAAGCTTTTCATTATTATGCTTAGTACCAATAGTGACACTTTGCGGAGGGCAGTCCAGGTTGATCTCAATTTACAGCCTCGTTCAAGTGCCTGCTGGACTGCTCAATTGCTGAGCGTTTTTCAAGGACTGCGTGGGTGCGAGTTGTATGTACGAGCTGTTCAAACTGGGCGTGCTATTCCTTGCAAGAGTTTACTGCAGATTTGAAGCATAGGATGGGAGGTGTTTCGAAAGATGCTGAGTTGGTGGACCCCAACACACACAACAACAAACTGGCCACTTATCATTCTTGGTTTGCCATACCTTTTTCTAGAAATGAGCATATGCCGACTACTGTACCACGGTGTCTTCATCTTGATCCGTCAAAACATATTATGCGCAATGTAAGTAGACTCCGCTTGCGTGCACAAACTTTGAAAGTTGAGGCAGCAGCATGGCTTGAAGATGGTTCTCGCGTATGTAACCAATGTCCTGGTGAAGATGAGCATGTTTAGAATGAGGTGCATGCTCATTTATTTTGCTAAGACCATCGGGTTAATGAGGAAACTTTCTCCTTTCTTGACTACACCTTTTTTGAGGACTTTTCAGCAGCCCAACCCTTTTTGCTGCAACAGGTCAACAACCAACTTGCTCATAGTTTCCCTTCTCAGCAGAACACTAAACTTTTTCTTTTTCTTTCTGAGCTTATGAATTTATTTGTGGCTGGCCGAGACCAGTCAGCAGCCGATCAGCCAAACAACCTGGCTGAAGGTCACCCCCCATTGTAACTACTATAACTGTTGTCTCAGCTCTCCAAAAGTTTACTGTGCTACCCGAATCAAAGCGGCTGTTTCTTAAGTATATAAGATGGAAAGAATTAAATGTGGGGAGCGAGTGGTTTAAGTTAATAAGGAGGGTAGCTTCTTCGTTATAATGCCTGCGTACTACTAGCTTCTCCTTTTTGCCATGTTGTGCGGCAGCAAGTGTATGATAATTGCTGCAGCCTTGTCAATAGCACACAAAACTGGTTCCTAAAAGATGGTATGACTTAATGTGGGGAGTGTAAGTTTTCCCTGCCCAGCTATACATAAAATGAATCAATTACATTTGTGCAGGCGTGATTTGTACATGCTCCTGTCATGTGAATAGCCGGAATAAAGGAAAGGGGCGGGGGGAAAAGAAGCTCACAGTCAACATTCAAAACCTTTGTTGCTGCCACATGAACGACACGGCAAAGCATGACAGCTTTTACTGCTCTTGCTCCCGCAGATGGTCGTGAGATTTCAAGCACCAGCATGTCAATCTATTACTTATAATACAGGTATGGACGAGCTCTCCCTTGCTACGAGGAAGGGGGCGGAGGCTGGGGTGGTGGTGCACCTGCTGCTGCTGCTGCTGCTGCTGCTGCTGCCGCTTCTGCCGTGCTAGGTGGCTCCTGAGCGCCAGGCTTTGGTCGGGATGTACTCGGTTGAGGATTGTGGGACAGCAAGTAGTAAGCTAGGAACTCTACAGGGTTCTCAGGCCGCTCCTTGCACACAGCTTGCATGCCTTGCATAACCACAGGCACTACGGTGGCTTCCTGACAGTCAAAAGGAGCAGAGGAAAGTCTCTTTACAGGGCATGCACGAGCTATTGGATTGAGTGAAGTGAGTAATTGGGAGGTTCAGATAGCACGTCTATGAACTTTGCAGCCGCCCAGTCTATACAGTCAGTGGCACGGACCGAAATCAAAGCAACAGTCAATTTGCCTGAGAACACAACTAACTACCAAAACAACCAGGGCACATAAAGCTATTGATTGCAAACCATGAAACAGACAATGTGGGAGCGTTGCTAGCGACGCTGAAAAATTGGCGAAGCCCATCACGCGCACAACGTGTGCATGCATATGCATGTGTGTGTGAGTGTGTGTGTGTGTGTGTGAGTGTGTGTGTGTGTGTGTGCGCGCGTATGTGCCTGTGTGTTTGTGCGTGTGTATGTGTGCGCGCGTGTGCATGTGTGTTTGTGTGTGTGCGCATGTGTATGTGTGTGTGCGCGTCTGAGTGTATTTGCACGCGCGTTTGTGTTTGTATATGTGTGTGCATGTGCATGCATGTGAGTGTGTGTGTGTGTGTGCCTGTGTGTGTGCCTTGAGAGGGCAGGTGCGAGCACGATGCCCGGGCTGGCCACGATGTCTGAACTCTGCTTCAACACACAGTGCGCGGCAAGCACCTGCACTGTGTGCTCAATGCCCCGCGAGCAGTCCAAGCCAACACGGACCGCGTTCCTGAAGGGTCCTGTCCAAGCAACTTCAGGCAACGTCGTGAACATCTGACTGAACCTAAATTATTAAGTCCATCAAAATTTGTAATCTTCTGTGTGGTCAACCGTGAATTTTGCAGCTGGAACACAACCGAGGGCTTTTGACACAGCATCCGCAGCCAGGAAAGTGTGCTGATTGCTGATGGATTCTGCACCAGCAGGAAGCGGTCTGGGGGCCTGGCTGAGGATTCCTGGGCAGCTTCCTGGAACTTCCAAACATAACAACTTGTCTTAAACCTTTCACATGGCACCCCTGGGTCCCAGAATTCATGTGACCCGGTACAAGTATTGGTTAGGAGCTATGTCGAGTCTCAGCCCGGGAGGTGCTCTGGGTGGGCCTGGGGAGGAGGGCTGGACCCCCCAAAAACAACATATTGCTCTACATCTTCACACACCGCACACCAGGGTCCCAGAATTCTTCTGACAGGGTGGGGTTTTTGGTTAGGAGCCTTCGTCGAGTTTCAGCCCGTGGGGAGGCCTGTGTGAAGTGTAGTGTGAAGTAGACAACGCTAGGCGCTCACGCCCCCACGAGGGGGGCTTCGCCAAAACAGACTGCACAAAGTTATAGGGAACTGCACAAGTCTTTGGTTGCCACGACCATTAACAGTTACACCTGACTGTGTAATTTTAAGGAAAATGGATGGCACGTGCCTACAAAAAAAGGGTTACATGGCCCACCCGTGAGCGGCAATTAGTTCAGTGTGAGGTGTGGGCTCAGTCTCAAAGTTCTGTGACCTCCTCTGTCACCAGAAAATGATGAATGCTCTTCATTCTTCTGGCGATAGTCAGCTTCCATGCACTGGTTAGGGACTCAAATCAAGCGACAGGTCTCCCTCACTCACCAAATACTGTCTGACCGGGGCCGCCTGCACGCTCAATTTTTTATGTACATTCAGGGCGGCTTTCTCGGCGGCTTTCACCTGTACATTTCAAACCATCACAAAGTCGGAGAGTTCTGTGAGTACAGGGATTCGGAACTGGAAACAAGAGGCAGGAAAGTCAAGCACGTTGTAGCAGCTCGTGTCTAGTACCACGGTCCCGCACACTAATGCATGCGCGCATACACACGCTCACGCTCACATACATACACACGCACGCACATAGACACACACAAATGCACACACACATACACACGAACACGATTAGAAACACACACACACACACACATCTTGCGCAGGCACGCACACACGTGCACGCATGCAATTGCACACTATGAGCTGCATACACAGGTTTGCATGAATGCACACAAAAGCACACACACACACACACACACGCACGCACACCCACGTATATACACACACGCGCGCACGCACACCCACGCACCCACGTTACGCACTTCACACAGAAATCACGCGAATGCACGCGCATGCCACAGCACGTACCGTCTCTGGCGTGGCAATTGCAGGTTGATCTGCAGAACCTGGATACTCATGTTCAGGCTGCTCTGAATGCATTTGAGTATCGGCCTCCATCTTCGAAGTTCTAGCTGATCGTTAGACCAAGAAGTATTTCAGAATTTCTACTATTATTTTGTTAATTTTATCAAATATTTATGAAGAGTGAAAACGGGCAATGCAAATACCGCACAAATCAGTTGCGGCCCAACAAAACACTTAACGCCAATTATAGACGATGTCAAAAGACAATGTTCGCAGAGGGAAAAAATAGATGAAACAGCCTTTTTTGGAACAGTAAATGCTCAGATATCAGGTTCGTACATAGGCTCGAATGGCAATTCAGGCGATCTTTGTAGCCAATTGTTCTTTGGATACTCTGAGCCTGCACCCTCCACGACGTGCATAGAATAGCTGTGCCTGTGCAGCAGCACGCAAAAGAAGGAAATTATGCATCGAGTAATAAGGTTTTGATCTCTGGAATTATTTGTGCACTAATGAGGTGGTCAGAGCGAGAGTGTGCGCAGTTTCTGTTATTTCGTTATTTCTCTAAAAAGTAATAAACAGATGAATGCCCATTTTATATACGAGCTGAACGACACCTTTAGGAGGTTTAAATTGTTTGTGTGGGGGTCAGGAAGGGTGGGGATTAAATGCGGGTGGTCATTTGAGCCTGAGGTCCAAATTTAAGCTGCGCATATTGCAAGCATTTTTGCAATTTTACGATTTTTTGTTTGTCCACATTGAAAAGCGGTGGATTTTTTGGAAGAATTCGCTGATGCTTTTGGAGTGAGTGGTTTTGCACACACAATTACCAGAAAATGCTTGACCCTCCTGCCTTTGCTGCCTCTCTGCAACAATAAAGTACCAAGTACTAACCTGCTGGTTGAAGATGTGTTTTCTGCGGAATAGTGGACATTTTCGCCCTGAAAGATGACAACAGGGTGTGACAGACGTTGGTTGCACGAGTGTGAACTTCAGCATGCTATATGATAGAGCGTGTACATATGTATGCATGCCAAACCCTTGAGTACGCATTGCATACCATCAGTTAAAAGGCCTCTTCTCAGCCAACAAGTGACGGAACGATGGCTGTGCAGAACTGGCTTGCAGGGCCTGATATACACTGTGAGTGATTGCATGCTTGGATTGCAGATCTCCCTACTGAAATTAGCGTGTTTTGCCTTTATGCAGTTTGGTTGTGTCTAGCCAACCCTGGGGAGAACGGCAAACAATTCATACATGCATGTCGCAATTTAGGTGACCAAGAAGAATTGACAGAAATATCAGGGAAGGCCTGGGCCTGTTGCGTATTGTACTTGGCAAGATTCTTTTTAAGATGTGTGCCCCTTAAACACACCTACTCACAACTCACAGAACTCACATGTAGCAGGACCAGTGTGCCGGCGGGGCACTCTAAGGGCACAAAAGTGGAAAGGTCGTACTCTGCCCGAGGGCGGTCAAAAGTTGAGGTGCCGCCTTCTTCCTGGACATAAAATCTCCTGGATAAGCCCTGCTTGTGAACGCCTGTAAATGAGCAGCATGTAGGTTGTCGTACAGGAATTTGAACCAGTGGCAGGATCATAGGTTTTGAAACATCCCAGCTTTTTCAGCTGTGGATTACATTAACGTGCCCTCTACAGCCCCATATTAGTGCCCAAAACAACAGATTGATCTAGGAGGCGAGCTCCCTCTTGTTTGCATGAACTATATGCACCCATATGCCTTTTAAGCAAAGACGACAGGTGGTTTGCCGCCATAATTTCCAACTGCTAGCGTATAAAGCCTGCAAACGTTACCCAGGGTAAGGCAGAACAAAGCGGCACATGCCTGGTTTTGCCCACAGACATCCGTTCTCCTTAGTGCAGTCCTCCAACGCCCACCAAAGCCCCACAGTGGTCATGGGCTCAGTGTACAAAAATGTCGAGTCTTGATGGGGAACCACCTGCAAACAGTGTTTCCTCGCACCATGTGTCAGGGCCTTTGAAAACATACACGTTATGATGTGCACACACCGCCCCAATTATCTAAATAAAACTGTGCCTTGACCGCTCAAGTTCCTGCATCCCTCACGATCTCAGTGAATTCTTCCCTTTCTCGTTTTACTGGCGGAGGAGATTTCCGGTATTCAGCACGCTCCTTCTTTTCTCCAGATTTCATGCCAGAATTAATTTGTCTGTTACAATTAGGATGCGAGGCGCCCCCATAATATAATTATTATATTATGCGGGCTCCGCATCATATGTTTTCCACATAATATTACATTTTTGAATGGCGCTCAGCGTGCTGCAGACGCCTGTTTAACAAATGACGGGATCATTTGGAATAGAACGGGGCCCAGATGGCCAGTATCAATACAAGCTCCTGGGGACCTACAAAAAAACCTTGCTTGAGCTTAAATTTCTCTTTAGTTTGCCTAAAGGAGGAGGAGGATCCTGATGAGGGAGCATTTTCCAGTTGTCTTGTTTTTTAGTTTGTTTGGCGGCCCTAGACAATAGGCAACGAGCAACTCAAACAAGTTGTTTGAAACAACTCAAAAAAAGGACCTGTTCTTTACGTAAACTGCTGGCTTTCCCTTCCTCATTTGACAACTTTTTTCTGAGATCATCCCCTTCTTCGACAGCCTCCGCATCGCACCCGTCTTATACCCTTCACCTTCAAACGAGAACATTTTTCAATATTTATATCCTCAGATTCGTTAATCATGAAGTTCATAGAGTGTGGGAACGAGAAGGGAATGACGAGCGGTTGGACGAAGACCGTATTTACAAAACATACGACTTTCAATCGATAACATGTCACAAAATTTAGTTCACCAGAGATAGTTAAAAACGTATCAGAGACAAAACGGAAGAGGAACAAACCTTCATCCATGCAGGGCCCTTACCAATCAACTCCTAAAGTCCCAAAAAACCCAGAGTGCACAGTTTGGGATAAATTCTTGAATTTTTCAATGTATCAATAAATATGTTAGTCACACAAGATATCATATGATATGGGGAACATGTCATTTTGTGCCTTGCACCCTTATTACAATATTTCATAACCCTGAAATCATTGTATTGACTCCACTTTCTTCCACATTTCAAGTTAAAGATAGAATACAGACAGGTGCTTCGAACCCACAACCTACATAATCCAGGGTGCACTAATTTACAACTGGATGACACGCTCGCAACCAAATACGCACCTCACCACCGATCTTTGGCTGCTTGAAGATGTACATGGATTGGACGGGAAGCGGCCGCTTGTAGCCCAGGCTTTTTAGGAGGCTGGCCACTTTCTCAGATCGTGAAAAGGCCCGGAAGGCTGGATCCAGGTCGTGCAACGCTGCACAATACAACACAAGATGCCATTTATATTTCCATATCTACAGCTAGAGAAAGAGTTCTGCATTCTTTTAGGACCATAAGTTAAAAAATAAGGGAGAAGCAATCACACACCGTGCCCAACTTTGTTGACGCTCAGTTCCTTTGCCTGCCTCAAGCTTCCCGTTGCCTCATCAAACGCTTTCTCCTGTGCACAGATAATTGCAAGGTCCATTCTTGGCATCAGGCACACCTAATAATATCACGTAGGAGTGACTTTCAGCAATTGCTCTTTGCTTCCTGTTTCTGTTTCTGCTTCTGCTTTTACGCGTGGGCTTATATCTGATTTTTCTACAAGCCAAAGGCAGAGAGTAGAAATCTTCACCTCTAAAAAGAAGTTGATACTGCTGCCACTCTTGAGAAAATAGTCGTTAGTGATGGCGGACTGCAAGCGAGCAGAAAAGAAGAATGTAAAGGACTAAAGTTTTTGTCCTTCAACTGGATCTTGTGTAAATTAAAATCAACACGTGCTTAAAGCATGAGTGTGGGTTTAAGTCTGGCCCGTTGCGGGTATTAATCGAGCAGGTGACTCCAAGGGACCTCATGATTCATTAATTGGCAAATCCTTTGCCGCTGCATACAAGTAAGCAAAGCTACACAGGCAGTGATAAACACTCTCCGCACGACTCAAAGAAACGGAGGCCGCTCAGGTCTGAGTGGCATAAAAACCTTCAACGTATAGAGGTATAGAGGTACAAGGCCCAGGCAGAGAACTCTGGGCTGAGCAAAAAAAACAGAGGGGAAAATTCGCAAAGAGACTGTATCTTCGGGCTCAAAAAGCGTCCAGTACAGAAGACACATAAGAGTACACACCTGGTCACCAGTCGTACGGAAGATAGAGCGCACTGACTCTGTGCACATGTGGTGGTGGTGGTGGTGTGTATGTGTGTTTGTGTGTGAGTGTGTATGTGTGTGTGCGTGTGCGTGTGTGTGCATGTTTTGCGCATGTGCGTATGTGTGTATATGCTTGCGAGCATGTGCGTGCTTGTGTGTGTTTATGCGTGTGTGTTGTGCCTATGCATGAATTGCAAACTTGCCGTGCCTGGATCGAAAATTTGCAACAGCTCGTCCATCCGGTGCTTCAGGCCCTCCACCTCTGTAAGAGAGGCATGTCTGGGCAAAAGTAAGAAACCATCTTCTTGGAACTTGCTGACCTGCTCAGGAGAGAGCACTGACTCTGTGCACATGTGGTGGTGGTGATGGTGTGGTTTGTATGTGTGTGTTTATGTGTGTGTGTGTGTGTGTGTGTGTGTTTATGTGTGTGTGTGTGTGTGTGTGAGAGAGAGAGAGAGAGAGAGAGAGTGTGTGTGTGTGTGTGTTTATGTGTGTGTGTTTGTGTGTGCGTGTTTGTGTGTGTGTGTTTGTGTGTGTGTGTGTGTGTGTGTGTGTGTGTGTGTGAGA
>Ga0307960_1002452_pt1 | contig 11080 bp, 12 predicted proteins | sample OrgLakmetagen542_FD_201832 | JGI IMG/M metagenome (GOLD analysis project Ga0307960, IMG submission 201832) | Saline water microbial communities from Organic Lake, Antarctica - #542 | ecosystem: Environmental > Aquatic > Non-marine Saline and Alkaline > Saline | place: Antarctica: Organic Lake... | reverse complement strand
GTGCGTAGGTGCGTGCGTATATATTGCGCGCGGCGCCGGTCAAATCCACCATGGTAACCACGCTGGCAATAGCGCTGGCGTGCAGCATGAAAATCACTTCGTTCGAGTAGGCCTGAACCGCACGGCGTGCCGCGTTGGGCAGAATAATTCGGCGCATACGCAGCATCCAGCTCATACCGTAGGCTTTGGCAGCTTCAATTTCACCCATCGGCGTGGCGATAATGGCACCGCGGATAATTTCGGTGGTGTAAGCGGCTGTATTAAGGGTGAACGCCAGCAGGGCCGGGTAGAAAGGCTCACGGAAAACATTCCACCAAAAGGTTTCCTGAATACCGGGAATCTGGGCAATGCCGTAGTAAATAATGTACAGCTGAATCAGCAGCGGCGTGCCGCGAAACAGATAGGTGAACACCCAGATCGGGCCAGACACAAACGGGTTGCGCACGGTGCGCAGAATGGCCAGGGGTAATGCAATGACAAGGCCGATCAACAGCGATAAAAATACCAGGTGCACGGTGGTTACCAAGCCATTCCAATATTCCAGCAGAGTCATGACGGTGAAGATATCGTTCTGGTTCAGCCACTGGCTGATGAAGTCTGGCATAAATCAGCTCCTCTGCACCACGCCAACATTGGCGCGAATGTCCAGCCACTTGATGAACAGCTCGGAAACCGCTGTCAGCGACAGATAAACAAAGGCCACGGGGATGAAAAAGTGAAACGGCATGCGCTCGGCTTTGGCGGCTTCTTCAGCCACTCTCACCATATCGGTCAGGCCGATAATGGATACCAACGCGGTGGTTTTCAGCAATACCTGCCAGTTGTTGCCAATGCCAGGCAGAGCATGACGCAGCATTTGCGGAAATATAATACGTCGAAAGGTATGCCAGCGTGAAAACCCATAAGCCCGGGCAGCTTCTATTTGGCCGGTGTCTACAGCCAGAAAGGCACCGCGGAAGGTTTCGGTCATATAGGCGCCAAAGATAAGACCGATGGTGACGACGCCTGAAATAAACGGGTCGAATTGAAAAAAGAAGTCGATTTCGTAAGCTTCCCACAACACATCAGACAGGCTGTTCACCGCCAGTTGGCCGCCGTAATAGAACAGCATCATCATCACTATGTCTGGGACGCCGCGAATGCAGGTGGTGTAGGTGGTCGCTATGGCTCGCAATGGTCGGTTGTCCGACAGTTTGGCAGAGGCTCCAAGCAGACCCAGTATGAGCGATACGGCCAGCGACAGGAACGCCAGTTCCATGGTCACAACAGCGCCACTTAACAGGTCCGGGCCGTAACCTTTCAGATCAAGCATGAGATCTTCCGATAATCCGAGGTGGCCAGAGTGGCCACCTCGAAGGCATGATTAAGCCTTGACGTCGTAAGCGAAGTATTTCTTCATAATGGTATCGTAAGTACCGTTTTCTTTGAGGGTGTCTAGTGCTTTATTGGCACGCTCGGCCAAGTCTTTATCGCGCTTGCGCATAGCAACGCCTACGCCTTCACCCAGTTTTACGGGCTCGCCAATTTCAATAAAACCGTCTTTGTTTTTGATGGTTTGTTCGCCCACCGGGTAGTCTACAAATACCACGTCCAGACGCTGGCCTTCAAGATCCAGAACCATATCGCCGGCGGTGTTATAACGCTTGATGTTTACAATACCGGTCATGTTTTCAGTGACAAAGGTGTCCATGGTGGTACCGCGCTGCACACCTACGGATTTGTCTTTCATGGCCTCCATGTCGGTTACGTCGACATCAAACCCTTCAGCCGCAAACCAGCCGCCTGGCGTGTTGTAGTAAGGCTTAGAGAAGAGCACTTGTTCGGCGCGCTCCGGGGTGATCGACATGGAAGACATGATGGCGTCAAACTTGCGCGCCAGCAGGCCGGGAATCATGCCATCCCAGGCTTGGATGATAAACTCGCATTTAGCGTTCATTTCTTCGCACATAGCTTTAGCCAACTCAACCTCAAAGCCCGTCAGTTCGCCGTTTTCATCTTTGTATTCGAACGGCTCGTAGGGCACGTCGAAAGCAATGCGAATGCTGTCTTCGGCCTGTACCGAACCGGTCAGCATGGCCAGCGCGCAGCTGGCAGCAATCAGAATTTTTTTCATGGGGAACTCTCCGGTTGTTTGCCTTTAATGGTTTTTTTATCAGTAGGTCGCACAGAGTGCGTATTATGAATAATACGGTACAAAAAGCACGATAACACCGGTTATCCGAACTTGGGAGCCAGAAATTGCTGCATCCGCTCAGATTCCGGGTTGTCGAATACCTTCGTTGGTGAACCCTGTTCTTCAATGACGCCCTGATGCAAGAACAGCACTTGGGTTGAAACGTCTTTGGCGAAGGCCATTTCGTGGGTAACCACAATCATAGTGCGGCCTTCTTCAGCCAAGCTCTGCATAACCCGCAACACTTCGCCCACCAGTTCCGGGTCTAGCGCCGAGGTAGGCTCGTCAAACAGCATGACTTCTGGCTCCATCGCTAGAGCCCGTGCAATTGCGGCTCTTTGTTGCTGGCCACCCGACATCTGCGCTGGGTAATAATCCTTGCGCTCGTAAATGCCCACCTTGTGCAGGTAGCTTTCGGCGCGCTCAATGGCCTCTTTCTTGGGCACCTTCAGCACGTGTATGGGCGCTTCAATGATGTTCTCCAGCACGGTCATGTGTGACCAAAGATTAAAACCCTGGAAGACCATCGACAGTTTGGCGCGTATTAACTCAACTTGATGGTTGTCGGCGGGGATGCGTTCGCCTTTGCGGTTCTGCGCAAAACGGATGGGGTCGCCGTGCACAACAATTTCGCCGGACGTCGGCGTATCCAACAGATTAATACAGCGCAGAAAGGTGCTTTTGCCGGAACCTGAACTGCCAATCAGCGATACAACATCGCCTTTTTGAGTTTCCAGCGAAATGCCTTTTAGCACCTCAAGCTTGTCAAAGGTTTTGCAAATATCCTTACAGATCAAGGGCGATTGGTCCGCCATTGGTGGCTCCTGAGGCTATAAATCAAAGGCTTCTGTTTTACGGACTGTGGCAGTGTAAATCAATACTTTTTATACGGTCTGGTCTGCCTTAATGCAAACACTTTAAGGACACACTCTGGTTTCGCAATAACGCATTTTCGTGAGCATGCTATAATTTACGGCTGCGTGCCCTTTGAATGCTCGATAGTTTGCCAAACTGGCACTGTGTCCAGAGCGAGTTTGTTACCGAAAATACCGACCAGTCCGCGTGAGGGCTGGCACTACTGAAAAGGCAAATGCGCGTGTCACAATTACAATTGGCAATTTTATTGGGAATGACAGTGGCGCTCGGGCCCCTAGCCTTAGATGCTTACCTGCCTGCGTTCCCGCAGATTGCCACGGATTTGAACGTTGACCACACTGATGTCGGGCTTACCCTGAGCGTTTATGTAGGGGCTATGGGCCTTTCGCAACTGGTGGGTGGACCGCTGTCTGACCGCTACGGTCGCCAGATTGTTTTGCTGGGCGGCCTGTTTGTGTTCGCCGTTGCCGCAGCCATGGTTGCACAAGCGAGCAGCCTGAACGAAATGCTGGGCTGGCGACTGGTGCAGGGCATGGGGGGCGCCTTTTGCGCGGTGTCTGTGCCGGCTATTGTGCGCGACCAGTTTCACGGCAAAGATGCAGCTCGGCTGTTTGGTCTGATTGGCCTGGTTATGTTTATAGCTCCGGCAGCGGCGCCCACTCTCGGGGTAATTTTGTTGGCAGTGGCCGACTGGCCGGCGATATTCCTGATGCTGACGGGTTACGCGGTGTTTCTAGCCGTTGTACTGAAGCTGCGCCTGTTTCGCCAGCTGCCTGCCAAAGAGCGGGTCAAAACTCCGGTATCCACTCTGGTTACAAATTACAGTCTGGTTCTGAGGCATTGGGTGACCATGCGTTTTGTTGCCATACAAGCGCTGTGTTTCAGCGCTATGATGGTGTTTATCACTCACGCATCCTTTATCTATCAGGAATGGTTTGGCCTCTCCAATACCCTGTTTTCTGCGCTGTTTGCCGCCAATATTGTGTTAATGGCCAGCCTGAACATATTTAACCGTTATTTGCTAAGGTATTTCGAGGCGGTATCGATTTTGCGGGTATCGGTATTGTTGCAGTTCATCGCGTTGCTGGTATTAGTTGCGCTGGCTTGGGTTGGGGCTCCCTGGTGGGTCATTGCCGGCTGCATTGTGACGGCCGTGGGCTTTATGGGTTCCATCATTCCCAATAATATGGCGAATGCTCTGGAATTTTTTCCGCACCTGGGAGGCACGGCTGCGGCGATGCTGGGCGCTACTCAATTCACCCTGGCCGGCGCCATCAGTGCGTTTTCTACCACGGTGGTGGAAGAGTCTGTGTTGAACGTAGTGATTGTGATGGCGGTGTGCTCAATGCTGGCGGCCATACTGGCATTCGGTGCGCCGCGGGCGGTTCGCCGCGAGGTTGCAAAAATCGAAGCTGTTGCCGATGCCGCTGTGTTACCCGAGCCCGCAAGCCCGAGCTAACGGCAGCCCGACCACGATTACCGCCGAACTGACGGACCTGATCAACAGGTCGACAATACTGACGGGCAGGCTCAGTTCCATATCAAGCCGCGTGAGGGTTAGCTTGCGGTAGAGACGTCATAATCCTTGATGATTGCGGAGAGTTGATCCTTAAGGCTCAACCTCTTTTTCTTCTGAGTTTCCAGGTATTCATCGGATGTTGTTTCTACTTCGGTTTCAATACGATGCACTTCGTGCTGTAAATCGTGGTACTCCTCAAACAGCTCGGCGAAGTGCTGGTCAGACATTTTCAGCTTGTGGATCGTATCTTTGGATTCCGGAAATTCATGGAGAAGGTCGTGTTTTTCAATGGGCATTGAGAGATTCCTATGAGTTGTTGAGTTGCTTCCTCAAGTTCAGTGTAGGCCTTCTGAGGATGCGCTGATTGATGCCGGTCAAGAACACCGCGAGGTACTATCAAGAAGGCAGAAACCGGCGCGAAGGCAGAAACGGGAACACGGTGTTGCCTCACAGGAAGATTTCCCTGAGCGACAGCGTATTTTTAGTAATGCGCTCGGCCCCGGTGGCTGTAATGCGGACCGTTTCGCTGAAACCGACGCCAAACTCGCCCGGCTTGCGCAGGCAGATTGGCAGATGAAACACCATGTCTTGCTCCAGAATTGCCGGGTTGTCTGTGGTAATAAACATGGAGCCGGCGACCCAGGATGGCGGAAATGACGCACCGACCGGGTAGCCAAACACGCCGGAGAAAAACGCGCGGTCGACGATTGGCGCTAGCGCGAGTTCGCCTGCACGGGCTGCCGAGGCGAAGCTTGCCCCGGCGCGCGCGGCTGACATCACTGCTGCCAGAACTTCAAGACAGACCGCATGAAATTCACGAATTTCGGCGGAAGCTTCGCCAACGACGGCGGTACGCATCATAGGCGCGGTGTAGCGTTTGCGAACCGCACCGAATTCAGTGAACACCACATCTCCGCGTGCAACTTCATAACCCGCATGATTGGTATGAATGATGCCGCTGCGCGCGCCAGTCGTCACAATTGGTTGCATGCTCATGAATTCGCTGCCCGCCCCCAGCATGGAGCTGGCACCAGCCCGGGCAATTTCATGGTCGACCACGCCCGCTTTTGTCACGGCTGTTGCTGCGTTTAGACCGGCGTTGGTAATGGCGGCGCTTTCAGCAAGATAAGCCAGTTCGGCGGATGACTTAACCAGTCGAACACGGTCGATCAGTGCGCCGAAATCGATAAATGTGGCGGCGTCTAACGTGTTCTTGAGCGCCGAAAGCAGTCCCGGCCGAAAAGAGCCCGCCCAGGGGTTAAAGCCGATTCGCGGCGCTGTGCTTCCCGCCGTGCGGCGCACCTGAACAGCCAGATCGCTTGCCACTGTTTCGGGCGCCTGCCATGGATAGCCGATAACGTCGTCCACCCGGCTCAGATACACGGCAGGACCCATCTCAATGGCCGGCACGAACAGCACGGTTCTATCAAACGCGACTAGCAGCACGCACTGGACCGAGACCTCGAAGGTCGTGTATCCGGTCAGATAACACAGTTCGCTGGCTTCGGTCAGTAGTAACAGGTCAAGTTCGGCTTCGGCCATTCTCTGACGAACAGAGGCGAGCCTTGCCTCGTATTCGTCCGGCTTGAACGCCAGTACGGGCTCGGGGAAGTGGCTTTGCAGTTTTTCGCGGTAGGTAAGGTAATCCATAAGATGATCGCTCGCCGTTGCGGAAGCAGGCCCTCATTAGTCGTTCATTCATGTCCAGTTTGCAAGAAAAAAGGGTTTGGATTGCTATGGCAATTAATCCGACTCAGTAACAGGCTCATCGTAATAACCCATATGCCGCGCAACAACCGGAGGGTGTTATGATTAGACCGTTCAACCAGAAACCGCCAATGGAGAAATAGTGATGGCGAAAAAGAAAGCACAGCCGACAAAACACAGCGCGATTCAGCGCGAACTCAGAACCCCGAAGTACCAGATGCGGGTAGTGGAGAACAAAAGTAAATACCGCCGCAGCCGTGACAAAACCACAAGGATGGAGGATTTTCGCAAGGCGGCCTGACAGGCTGTTTTACGAAAATCCTCCGTTTCAACGTCCTTCGTTTCAGAGACGGGACAGATCTATTTTCTGACCTGCCTTTGATTAGCAGAGTAACGCCTTACGGGAATTGATGGGTGCAGATATTCTGGCTTAAACGCAACCTGAGGCTTCAGGACTCAGAGCCTTTTTTTGAAAGCATGCGAGCCTTCCGCAAGAAGGGAAAAGTGCTCCCTCTTTACTGTCACGAGCCTGAGCTGATTCAGCAGCCAGACGTTTCAAGGCAGCATCAGTTATTCATTCAGGAAACTCTCGAAGAGCTTGATCGCGATATTCAGTCGATTGGAGGCAAGCTCCTTCAGGCTGTGGGCGAAACGGTTGCTGCCTGGTGCGCTGCCAATGGCGTTGAACTGCTAGAGCTCGCGCAAAACGGGATTGCCAGAGGGTCGCAAAAGCCCGAGTTATTCCCTCCCTATTTTGCCCGCTCCGTGTCGTCCAAACTTCGTGATCCGATGGGAACTGACCTATCCGAAAGGTTTGCTCCTCTGCCGTTTCCGTCCTGTGGGCCGAAGGCGATACCAACAGCCGCTGGAACCGATAAACCGCTGAGGCAGAAGGGCGGACGGTCACAGGCCATCAAGAACCTGAATCGATTCTTCACCGTTTCGTATTTAAAGAAATACCCGTTCCAGATATCCAGCCCGAATACGGCCTGGCAGGGCTGTTCGCGGATATCAACGTATCTGGCTTACGGTATTGTCTCGGACAGAGAGATATTCCAGGCTGTGGATCGAGTGGTAACCGACGCGCACAGCCGGATGAACGCTGACCAGTTCGGTAAGTTTCAGGAAAACGCGCGTTTCTATCTGGATAGGTTGAGCTGGCGTCGGCAGTATATGCAAACATTTGAAGCCCGTCCCAAGCTGGAATTTCAGTGCATGCTTGCGCAGTTTAACGGTGTCCGCGAGGCAGATTATTCTTCAGAGCATTCTTTAAATCATTCGGAGCAGCACTTCACAGCCTGGAAGCAGGGGCTAACCGGGTTCCCCTATATTGATGCGGCGATGAGGTTCCTCAACCAAACCGGCTGGATTAACATGCGTCTGCGGGCAACCCTGGTCTCATTCGCAACTATGAATCTGTGGATACCCACCACCAAAGTGGCGGAATATCTGGCCACCGAGTTTCTGGATTACGACCCGGGCATTCACCACGTTATTCATCAGCTTATAGCGGGCACCACAGAATTCAGCGAGCTTATGGTTTATGACCCGGTAAAACAGGGCAGGGACCATGATCTTGACGGGCATTTTATCCGCAAGTGGGTTCCGGAACTTGCGGATGTGCCCGGCAGTGAACTTCATGACCTGGCTAAGACAGCGTTCAGGCTGTCAAAAAAAGCCGAACTTCGCGGTTATATGCCTTACCCGGAAGCCATTGTGGATCATCAGGCAACGGCAAAAAAAGCCAAAGACAGGGTAAGCGATTTGCGGCGAAGCGATTCAGACCGCCAGAGAGCGTCCGTGGAGAAGTCGAGCGAACAAAAGCAGGATTTTCAGCAGTCACTGTTCTGAATCAGCAGTGACTGTTCTGAATAGGGAGAAAGTGGTCGGCTGGCCGCAACTGAGAGGAATTTATGAAAACAAACCTGCCCCGGGCTAGTAGAAAGCGCATTAGAGAGGTTTTTAGCGCCTTCCTACTATTGGGCCTGACTTCCTTTGGCGGTCCCGTTGCCCATCTTGGCTACTTTCGTACGGAGTTTGTGGAACGCCGTCGCTGGCTTTCCGAACAGGCTTACGCCGACCTTGTTGCCCTGTGTCAGTTTTTACCCGGACCGGCCAGCAGCCAGGTAGGTTTCGCCCTGGGCCTGATGCGAGCCGGCCCTTGGGGCGCAGCTGCGGCCTGGACTGCTTTCACTCTGCCTTCGGCCATTGTGTTGGTGCTGTTCGCTTTGAGTGCCGGGGTGCTTGATGGCCCCGTCAGCCAGGGCATCATTCACGGCCTGAAAGTTACAGCGGTGGCGATAGTCGCTCATGCGGTATGGGGAATGGCGCGCAATTTATGCCCTGACCGCCAGCGCGCCGGCATCGCTCTGGCAGCGGTGTTCACCGTGGTGTTGTTCAACGGCTCGCTGGGCCAAGTCACGGCGATCGTAATTGGCGCCTTAGCGGGCATGGTGCTGTGCCGGGCTCAGGCCGACAACGATGCACCCGAGTTGCTGTTACCTGTTTCTGCCCGTGTCGGCTTATTGGCGGGGCTCATATTCGTTGCCTTGCTGGTTGGCCTGCCGTTACTGGCCTGGGTTTCCCCTTCAGCGACTGTGGCGGTTATGGATGCCTTTTATCGCGCTGGCACCCTGGTGTTTGGCGGTGGTCACGTAGTGTTGCCGTTGCTGGAAGCCGAGGTGGTGCAATCCGGTTGGGTTGGGGCGAACGAATTTCTGGCTGGTTATGGTGCCGCTCAGGCCGTGCCCGGACCGTTGTTCACGTTTGCCTCCTATCTGGGCGCAGTGATGACGCCGCTCGGAGGTAGCCTGTTCGGAGCCGCCCTGGCGCTGTTTATGATCTTTTTGCCTGGAATGCTGCTGCTGGTAGCGGTGCTGCCTCACTGGAATCGGTTTCGCCGCTGGGGTCGCGCGCGGGCATTGATGAGTGGTGCCAATGCAGCCGTGGTGGGCATTTTGGGCGCAGCGCTTTATCAGCCAGTGTGGACCAGCGCCATTCTGGGCCCCTACGAATTTGCTTTGGCATTGACCGGCTTTCTTCTTTTAAACGTGTGGAAATTACCGGCTTGGGCGGTGGTGATCATCTTGGCAAGCGGCGGCATTCTCATCACCATTTGATTGCACATCGTCTAACACAGATCGCCAGCTGCGCCGGTTTTCCAAAGCTCTCCTTTTGCATGAAGAGACTATCTGATGGCATTTTTTGGTAAGAAAAAACAAGCACTGCAGGCCGCTCTCGACAAGCTTGAGGTTGCCGAAAAGCGGATTATCGAGCTGGAGGCGGATTTCCAGGCGATTGAAGAATCCTCGGCCGTTCTGGTGCTTACCCCGGATGGCCTGATTGACCGGGCAAGCGACGGATTCCTTGCGCTGCTGGGATACAAGGCTGAAGAGTTAACCGGGAAGCATCACCGTGTGCTTTGTGAGAGCGCTTATACTCGTAGCGAAGAATACATCGTGTTCTGGCGAAGTCTGGTTATTGGCGTTGCACAGAATGGGCGCTTTCTGAATCTTGATGCAAGCGGGCAGGGTGTTTGGCTGAATGCGCGTTATCTGCCGGTAAGAATCAATAAAGGCATGGTCAGGCGCATTATTGTGGTGGTGGAGCCGGCTGAAAACTAGCCCTGCCTCGGTTTGATGTGTTTCAATTTTCCGCTGTACAATTTCTATACAAAACGCGAAGTGTTCTCACTGATAATTTAGGGAATAGCCGGACTCAAAAGAGTACCCAGGAAATTCAAGAGACGATTGAGCGGCTGCAAACCGGTGCCGGCAACGCCGTGAAGCTGATTGGTGCAATCAGTGAGCGCAGTGAAGCGACCGTCGTGGAAACCCGTCAGGTGAATGAAGCGCTGAAGAGAATTAACCAGGCCGTTGGTACCATCAACGAGATGAACATCCAGATTGCCAGTGCCGCCGAGGAGCAAACCAGCGTCTCCGAGACCATCAATCAGAATGTTCACGAGATCGTTGCTATAACAGAGCAAACCGCTCAAGGGACTCGTAGGGCTGGAGCGGTCACACAAAGGCTCAAGGCGCTGGCGGCAGATATGTCAGACCAGGTCAGCCGTTACCGTGTGTAAGTGAGAGTGAATTCAAAATTAAGTGCTTCGCAAGGAAGAGCGGGGCATCTCCGCAATTACATCTCGAGTCGCTGCCAAATTTGGCCTATTTACTGTTTGGGGCCACCTGATGTTTCATTCTGTGCAGGCTGGCTATCAAAGCGTCGCAAACCTGCTCCTGGCTCAGAGAATCTCCCCGGACCGTCAGGTCTGCATAGCGGGAATACAGGGCGGAGCGCTCCTCATAAAGCTCAAGAAGCGATTGGTCAGGCCTTTTTGAGATACCCCTCAAGCTATAGTCACCAATCCGCGCAAACACTGTGTCCAGAGAGATGTCGAGGAAGACAACGGTGCCGCCGGTCTTGAGGTGCCTCATGGCTGCGTCACTATAGACGGCGCTGCCACCCGTGCTGATGACGTGCTGTTGCACATTCAAGTTCAACAGCACCTGTTCCTCTGCCTTCCGCAAGGCAACGTATCCATCCTGGTCAACGATCTGCTGAAGCGTACGTCCGGTTTCTTGCTGTATCAATAAATCGGTGTCGATAAAACCCAGTCCGAGTTTCTTGGCAACCAGCACACCCACCGTGCTTTTACCGCTGCCGGGCATACCAACAAAAATGAGGTTACGGGACTCTGCTAGCATGTCGTGCATCCTGATTTTGTATATCGCTCAACCTTCAATCTTCAACACTTACCCTTCTTGCCGGGCTTCCGCCCGTCGACAGGCAGCCGCGGTGAA
>Ga0307960_1002440_pt1 | contig 11101 bp, 10 predicted proteins | sample OrgLakmetagen542_FD_201832 | JGI IMG/M metagenome (GOLD analysis project Ga0307960, IMG submission 201832) | Saline water microbial communities from Organic Lake, Antarctica - #542 | ecosystem: Environmental > Aquatic > Non-marine Saline and Alkaline > Saline | place: Antarctica: Organic Lake... | reverse complement strand
ATAATTGTTCAGGTGGCAATGATGTGTGTGTTCAAGAAAATGTTCAGGTGGCAATGCTGTGTGTGTGTGCTTATGTGCATGCGTTTGCACGTGTGTTCGAGAAAATGTTCAGGTGGCAATGGTGGCTAAAGCAGGGCACAGTACTGATCTAGCAGCTGTCTTCATTGCCACTACCAAGCTAATGCACTATACAGGGCTGTGAGAAGTATGGCTGCCAACAGCAGTACATGACAGCGTTGTGTCAGGCATGCACTTTAGGCCACACACAAGTGTAGGGTTGGCCAGAACCATATATATACACCGTATATGACCGTATATTTGATTATTTCCCTGCCAAAAGTACCGTATATACACCGTATATATATGGTTCTGGCCAACCCTAATTTTAGGCCACACACAAGTGCAATGCACAATTCCTTTTACCCCCCTCCTGCTTCCTTTTACCCCCCATCCTGCGCAACTCCTATTTTCCTCCTCCAACAAAACGTAAATCAAAAGCATCGCTAAACACACCTTTCCTGCTGAGTTTGCTGCCAAGTTCAGGCTGCCCAAAGAAGAATTGTTCCTCAACGACTCGCACACCACTTTGCAACCTTCATCCCCCATCCGGTTAAGCCTGCGCAAGATTTGAAAAATAGATCAGCTTTGCATTGCAGCTTTTCAAAATGTACCGTACGTGACTCTAGTGCAAAAGAAGAGGAGAAGCAAACAAGAGCACAGCAGCGCACAGCAATCGCGTGCCCAGCAGTCAGACTCATCAGCTGCAGTGCAATTTGCATCTCACCGTAGATTCAATGATATCAGTGCTTGGTTTGACTTCAGCACCCGAGCCAACGACTTAGCACCCTCTGTGTGGATCTGGTTGTCCTGAACAAAATAAGCGAGTGTGCAGCACAGAGGGGGTCACCCTGAGTCGCCTTTGGCTGATTGTTTGTAAGCATAAAGTGAGTGTGAAGTTTAGTGGGAGTTACTTTTGGGAGTTGTCTTTGGCTGCTTGGCAGCTTATTAAGATTTTTTGTCAATGTAGCTGTAAGTTTTAAGGAACAAGAGTCTTAGGTTGCTTGTCAGCTTAGTTGTAAGTTTTTTGTCAGCTTAGCTGTAAATTTTAAGGAACAAGGGTGCATGCAGCACAGAGGGAGTGACTCTGAGTCATCGTTTTGTCCCTTCCAGTCTTTTACGAACCCACAGTGACTTTGCAGTACTGAGAAATCATTGGACTTTGCAGTACTGAGAAATCTTCGGACTTTGCAGTACTGAGGATTCATTGGACTTTGCAGTACTGAGAAATCATTGGACTTTGCAGTGCTGAGAAATCATTGGACTTTGCAATACTGAGAAATCAGTGGACCATCTTACATTGCTGCCTAGCGCTGTGGGGCCATGCCGGCATTGCTGTTTTGAATTTATGATGTAGGTTGGGTACTTAGTGCTACAATACACGAGGGGTGCAACAAATGGGAGCCACACAGTACACAAGGGGTGTCACAAACGGGAGCCACACAATTCAATGCCAACGGGAGACACACAGTACACAAGGGGTGTAACAAACGGGAGCCACACACACAAGGGGTGTAACAAATGGGAGCCACACAGTACACAAGGGTTACAATTGAGTAGGGTTGAACAGAACCATATATATATGGTATGTACACGGTATTTTTTGAAGGGAAACAAAACATACGGTCGTATATGGTGCATATATACGGTTCTGGCCAACAAATGAGGGTCACACAGTACACAAGGGTGCAACGAATGAGGGCCACACAGGACACAGGGGTGTTAGAAATGAGGGCCACACAGGACACATGGGTGCAACAAATGAGGGCCACACAGTACACAAGGGTGTTGGAAATGAGGGCCACACAGTACACAAGGGTGTAAGAAATGAGGGCCACACATGACACATGGGTGCAACAAATGAGGGCCACACAGGACACCAGGGTGCAACGAATGAGGGCCACACAGGACACAAGGGTGCAACGAATGAGGGTCACACAGGACACAAGGGTGCAACTAATGAGGGCCACACAGGACACAAGGGTGTTAGAAATGAGGGCCACACAGGACACAAGGGTGCAACAAATGAGGGCCACACAGTACACAAGGGTGCAACGAATGAGGGCCACACAGTACACAAGGGTGCAACGAATGAGGGCCACACAGTACACAAGGGTGTAAGAAATGAGGGCCACACAAGACACAAGGGTGCAACGAATGAGGGCCACACAGGACACAAGGGTGCAACGAATGAGGGCCACACAGGACACATGGGTGCAACGAATGAGGGCCACACAGGACTCAAGGGTGCAACGAATGAGGGCCACACAGGACACAAGGGTGCAACGAATGAGGGCCACACAGGACACAAGGGTGCAACGAATGAGGGCCACTCAGTACACAAGGGTGCAACGAATGAGGGCCACACAGGACACAAGGGTGCAACTGAAGGCTACAGCACACATGGGGCGTAAATAAAGGTGGCAGTTACACAAGGGGCAGAAGATATGTTGGGGGTGCTGCACTCACTTGTAATTCTAACACGGATATGACGCTGCGTGTGTCTAAGAGTTTGGCTAACGCTCGCATCCCTCTGTCAGCCACCTGTGGTACATTGTGGAACATCCCAATAAAGCATGGTGTTTGTATAAATTCATGTGTGCGTGTGTGTGTGTATGTGTGTGTGTGTGTGTGCGCCTGCGTGCGTATGTGCGTGTATATGTATGTGTGTGAATTAGTGTGTGAGAGTTCTTGAGTGCAGAAGTAGGTGAGTACATTTGCGTTCGTGTTTGTGTGCATTGATACAGCATTTGCATCAATCGTTAAAGCTGTGGCCCAAATTGCATCGCATAATGTAAGGGAATTGCTACGCAACTTGTGTTCTTTTAAACAACAATCCACGATCCTGACAATGTCTGTTCAGAGTGTATATATGTATGAATGTATATATATATATGTATGTGTGTATATATGTATGTGTGTATATATATGTATGTGTATATATATGTATGTATATATGTATGAATGTATATATGATATATGTATGAATGTGTATATATGTACATGTATGTGTGTATATTTGTATGTGTGTATATATGTATGTATGTGTGTATATGTATGTATGTGTGTATATGTGTGTATGTGTGTGTGTATATGTGTGTATGTGTGTGCGTGTGAGGCATGCACAATTTACGGGATGAGGCATGTGCGCACATGTGTAAAGTGTATGTGCATGCATGTGCATGTGCAATGCAGCTGCGTCAGCACCTCAGTATGTATCAATGTCTATGTGCACACGCACCTTGTTGTGAGAAATGTTGAGGTGGGTGATGGACATGTTCTCCACCAGCCCTGATGCCAGCATCCGCACCTGCAGAAAAGTGAGTTTCAGCAACATGACTCCCTAACTTTTGACCGGGACGGACTGGGAGGTGATTTTTTAGTGATACATCCCTTTAAAATTCCTTGCTTTGGTTTTCTACCGTATCAAGTTCCACCAATGTGAACATGGGAGGTGCAAGCGAGGAGGTTGCAGTTTACCAACCGTTTTTCCTGTGCAGATACTCACGAGGTCTGTCAGGAAATAAAAAGGCAGGCTTTTCTGAGAAGTGGTCTGTAGCAAGTTCAAACGAAAAGCGCGGACTCCCATCACAAGGCGTAACCATGGACATATGCAAGCAAATTTTTAGCGTTATTGAGCACCCAAAACAAAACAGAGGGTGGCCTTGCTAAGTCTCTTATATATTATAAGAATTATAAGTTAAAATGAATGCTGCATTCAGGTCTTATGTGGCAGCAGGCTAAAAAGCAATAACTAACTAGCACTAACTTGCTGTCATAATTGAGTAAACATATCCCATCTTCACATCCATACAATCCACACCCATCCATGTACCCACATTCCCCTTGCACAGCAGAATCGTGGCCGGCTATGATCATACTCATACAAAAAGTAAATCATGTTTAACACATCTTAACATGCAAGCATCCGAGCAATGCTTGGAGCTTCTGTCAAAAATGATCACTCTCAGCCGCACAAACACATGCACCCACCCATTCTCTCTCTCTCTCTCTCTTTCTCTTTCTCTCTCTCTCTCTATCTCTCTCTCTCTCTCTCTCTCCCTCTCTCTCTCTCTCTCTCCTTCTCTCTCTCTCTCTTTCTCTCTCTCTCTCTCTCTCTCTCTCTCTCTCTCTCTCTCTCTCTCTCTCTCTCTCTCTCTCTCTCTCTCTCTCTCTCTCTCTCTCTCTCTCTCACACACACACACACTCACTTTATCGTCATCAAGAGCGTTGTTTGACACGTCCAAGTACGTGAGTGTCTCATTCGACTCCAGAGCTTTGGCTAGATTACGGCAGTCTGCAAGCTTCATGCCGAACAGGGACCGGTCGTACTCCATGCCCACGTTTTGTAGGTCGTAGTGGACGGAGAGGCCACTGGGAGAGCTGTGAGAGGTTTGCAGCAGAGGCGATCGGTAAAAAATTTGATAAGCAGCATCTACTTAAGACACAATTGAAGACAGAGGTCCCTGGGAGAGCTGTAAAAGTTTTGCAGCAGAATCGATCGGTAAGATATTTGGCAAGCAGCATCTACTTCAGACAGCATTGAAGACAGAGGTTCCTGGGAGCGCTGTAAGACTTTTGCAGCGGAGGCGATAAGTAAAAAATTAAGAAGCAGCATCTACCTAAGACAACAGCATTTATAACAGAGAAAATTCTGTGGAAGCTGCGGGAGGCACAGTAGAGACAATCAATCAATTCAAAAGCAGCATCTACTTAAGACAGCATTTAAAACAGAGAGGTTCCTGGGAAAGCTGCGGGAGGCACGACGGAGGTGGTCATTCAACATGTTAACGAGCAGCATCTCATTGAGACGTTATTAAGACAGAGAGGTTGCTGGGAGAGATGTAAGGGAAGCTGTACAGGTGAAGGAGGACATAGTATGTTATATATATTATATACTTTATAACATACTATAATGTACAGGTGAATTACATATACTCTATACTTTATAACAGACTATAATGTACAGGTGAATGGAAGTAGTACATTAGTGCTGTTTCCAAGGAAGACTGAGGTACTCTCTAATCAACGTCAGTAGCATATTATAATATACAGAAGATTGGAAAGCAGTATATTTTTCCCCAAGGTTGAATGAAGACCTAAACACTGATTTATGCACCCTGTTACTCCAGCTCTCCACACTGATCTCAACAAGACTAAACCAAAGAGACCGCTGACAATGTACACCAAAAGAAAGAAAGGCCAACACCAGTTTTTCTTCTCATTTTATCTCAATGATCTTAATTGACTCGACATAAGTGAGCGACAATCGAACAAACCCCTCTTTCCAGGCCATCCCAGCTTGTCCAACGTAAGACAGACACACCATTGAACTATGCAACACACATGCCAACAAGCTTGTTTAGTCACACAGACAGAAATTACATGCTGAAACAAACTTCGTCGTACTGTGAGCAATGTTAAGTCACACAAACAGCAATAAAATGATAATACTCAGAGAATCTGCGTCCCAATGTAAGCAAGCATCTGCTTGAGCTGGTCCTGTATGGAAATCTATAGCGTAGCGGCCAAAAGTAGTTTACTCGGATTTGTGTGATAACTCATGCATTGCTTATGCATGTTACAAAATCTAAGACGGTGTTACAGCTCATTTGTGGTCAACCTCACCGATACAAATGCACGTACAGACACACACACCTACCTGACCATGCAGTCAAAGATGATGCCGAGGTCCAAGTGTGATGGAAGTTGCCGCAAGTTCAGCGTTTGTATGAAACGGCGAGAGTATGTCATGAGCCGTCTCAGATCGTTTTCCGAAGTCATTGATGGCGTGTACCTGCACCAAGCCCAAAACAAGGGTGGAGGCATTGCTAAAGTGAGCCACGAAAAGTATCCAATGCTAATATTGCCAAGCTGCCAACCTTGCTTACTGTGTGCATGTATGCATGCATGTACATATGCACGTTTGCTGGATTCTATTTAGTTCTTGCCTGGTCAACATAGCCTACAGGCTAAATGTGCAAATATGCTGTTGCATTTGTGTTAGTGGGAGACAAGGAAATGTTGCCACACTCACTGTTCAACAGCGTCTTGAAGGTTGCGCTCAAAAAACATTTGCTTGTAAGAACCCCCATGTGCAGCAGCCTGCGCATGGATGTGTGAGGAAAGAAAGTGCTTAAAATATGAATCCTGCTTTGTTCATCGCATAATGGACTCGCTTTGCAACCCGCCAGCCATTACGACTCACCTCTAAGCTCTTCCAACGGGCATTGCACCTCCTTTTCCAGTACTCTTCATCGTGTATTAACTGCAACGTTTAGGGGTTAGGAAGCACTGAGTTTAAATGTGGATCCCTGACCCTCCTCCTCCACCGTTGTCTGCTTGTGTAATGAGCAGGATTGGCCAAAATTATATGCATGATGATGTATTGGTTTGCGGCATATGGACAGTGTTTTTGTTAAAGGAGTCTCAATCACATACAGTGTGTGTACACGGTTCTGGCCACCCCTAGCAATGAGGCAAAAAAATCTTTGACTGTGGTGCTTGCTGAACAAGCATGTGAGCGTATGTGCATGTGGCTTTGCGCATTGATGTGTGTGCAACATGAGGCATTTGGCATTTGCATGTGGTTGCGTGCGTTGTCCAAATAATGTGCACTACACTCACTGCTCCCACTAGCTCTAAAGGAAGGTCCAAGGCCAAGATGTTTGTGATCTTCCGTATGTACTTGTCAGGTAGGGGCCCGAAGGTTGGGTTCTCCTCAAAATTAAGAGCTACCACTCCCACGCACAAGTCCTGCGTGAAGGGTGAAAATGCAGGCGGTGAGATTGTGTGAGATTGCTTGAGCCGGACTTGTATGTATACATGAAGGAACAACTTACTTTGAGAGCTGGAAGGGCCTGAGGTCCGTTCATGTTGGACGACGAGGACTGAATCCTTGCTTATAAACTAGGCTGAAACATTGCTTGTATCAAACAATGCATCAGTCTTCTATGTGCACAATTGCTTTGTTCTTCCAAGTCCTGTATATATGGTGCGTGCTGCTCTCTTGATCCAGTGGGGCAGCGGTCCCACCTGCTCAAATCCTTAGAGTCGCAAGATAAGTGCAACAAGTCTCTTTAAACCATTACCCAATTTAAGTTCTCTAAAGCAAGAGCACCACGAGTTATTATAATTATTCGATTCGCGAAGGAACCCGTTTGCCAATCTTGAGAGGAACGTTGAAAATAAACTGATTAATAATGTTTGATTAAAATCTCCATGCCGCTCCGGAATCTTTCATATGCTTTCCTCGGTTAGCCCATGGAGGAGGCAAGCCAGTGTAGATACAGAGCCAGCTGTCTCTGTCAAAGGATCCAGGTCAGCATACACACAGGCGAAGCTTGCCCTACATGCGCATGCGCACACAAACTTGCGAGCACGTGCATGCAAACACATATACGTGTACGCATACACACACCCACACGTATGTACACGCACGCACACGCACGCACGCACACACACACACACACACACACACACGCACACACATACACACACACACACACTCATGCACAACACACACGCATCTTACAATATAGAAATTTGTGTACACATGCCAAAGTGCGGTAGGATGAAAGACAGTGTTACAAGCACACATGTGGACATACCTGTAGGAACAAATGCATGCTCACGCACAATTGCTGCCATGCGTGCATAAAATTGCAGAAGCATGTGGCAGACACCGAAATACGATTGAAGCAGGTGGATCGCTTTGGTAGGCACCCTCCTGTGAGCAAGGAATACAAGGTAAGCGAGCACGCACACACACACACGCACACACACACACACACACAAACACAAACACACGCACACACACATTCACACATACACACACATGCACACACACATACACACACGCACACATGCACACACACATACACACACGTGCGTGCTCAGGATTCCGTGGTCGCCGTGCTGAAGCATGAAGCCTTAAATGAACTCACAGCGTCATACTTAGTAACAGCCCTGGGATCCACAGGTGAGGAGTGGAATGACTGCTGTTCTATGTGACTTTGTCGGAGTCTGCAATGTCAGCCATCTTCAGTCCGTCCTCCATTTGTCTGTCCCAACCGTCGAGCCTGTTGTTGTTTGTTAAGTAGCTGTAGCTTAGAGTTTTTTGCAATAGATCGACTTTTTACACATGGCTCCTAAACCCTTTTCAAACGTGTGCGGTTGTGTGCAAACTGCATTTGCCTAGAGTCTCTTGCCCATCGTTCCAAGTGCACCTATACCCACTCCGTACAACAACGAAATTTTGACCTCATGACAACGTCATTGCCACAACCTAAATTTTTTAGCGTTTTTTCGCTCCCTTGCCAACGAGGGATGAGCAACTGATCTTACAACCAACCCACTTGCCCACAGATTGCGCCGTGCAACATTGCGCAGCTAAACGCTCTGTGTTGCTAACGTTCTGTGTTGCTAATGTTCTGTGTTGCTAACGTTCTGTGTTGCTGATTATCACAATCTTGGCGAAGTAATTTCAGAGCACCCCGTCACTGCATTTGCTTACAGATTGCGCCGTACTGGCCATTGTGGCAGCTGACTGGCTTGCCCAAGTCCATCCAAGACTAGGCAACACCGCTGCTGTGGCCGATGCCGCCCTTCGCGCAGCTGCCACCTCCACTTTGAAACCAGACACAGCTCTCAGGTATGGTGCTTTAAAGCAAGTGATTTGTTAGATTTGTGAGCACAAACAAAGTGGCCGATGCCGCCCTTCGCGCAGCTGCCACTTACATTTTAAACCCAGACGCAGCTCTCAGGTATGGTGTTTTGAAGCAAGTGCAGTTGCTTTAGTCATAACTCATAATCACAGACAAAACATCATGTGGCGACGAAGAGTTTTCTGCGACCAAAGCCGCCCTTCCCCGGCTGCCACCTGCATATAAAATTTGAAGCCCAAATGCAGCGCTTGCACAGGATAATTTTGCAAGACCTTAGAACAATTATTCGTTCCGTTATCCTGTACAGCATACTCCAGTTTGTGGTGTGTGAAAAACCCAATAGGGCAGCATTTTTTACCGCTGCTCCAGGATTGCAGACAACCCTCAGGTTTCCCCCGACAAGGAGAACAATGCCAGAGTTTGGGTGTGAGGTCACACTGTCGCCCCTATATGTGTGTGTTGTGTATATGTGTGTGTATGTATGTTATGCGGTGTACAGCAATGGTGGATCTCTCCATCTCGCCGTGTGAGTGGTCAACCTGGCAAAAACAAAAGTCCACCGATCACAGTGACCGCACGCAATACGTTACCTTCATGCATAGGGTTGGCCAGAACCGTATATATACATCGTATATGACCGTATATGTGATGATTCCCCTGCCAAAAAAAACGAATGTACACCGTATTTGTATGGTTCTGGCCAACCCTATTCATGCAAGTTGAGCGATGTGAGGCCAGCAGATGTCACACATAACTCCAACCCACCTTACTTTACGGTCTAGTATTGGTTATGCTTATCTCTGCTCATGTTCACCATGTGTGTGGCCAACCTATTGTATGTGTCAATCCTATCGCAACTTATATTAATGCCATCCTCAGGCTCCATGAGTTTTTATACTTATGCCAACCTACTGTACGTGTCAATCCAACCGCAACTTATATTGATGCCATCCTCAGCCTCTATTAGCCTTTTTTACTTATGCCAACCTACTGCACGTGTCAATTCGATCAACTTATATCGATGCCATCCTGAACGACAAGTAGCGTGCAGCTGTGGGTCAAATATGTTGGTCACGTAGTAAGTTGATCACATAGTAAGTTGGTCACACCGTTAGTTGGTCACACAGTTAGTTGGTCACACAGTTAGTTGGTCACACAGTGTCAGTACACTGTGTGATCAACTTGCTGTGTGGCCAACTTACCGTGCGACCAACTTCTAATGTGACTAACTTATAATGTGACCAACTTATTGTGTGACCAACTTACTGTGTGACCAATTTACTGTGTGACCAACCTACTGTGTGACCAATTTACTGTGTGACCAACTTTCTGTGTGACCAACTTGCTGTGTGATCAGCTTACTGTGTGACCAACCTACTGTGTGACCAACCTACTGTGTGACCAACTTACTGTGTGACCAATTTACTGTGTGACCAACATTTTGTGTGACCGATTTCCTGTTCATTCAGCAGACCAATGTATGCTTTTTGCCACCCTGAGGCGGTACAACACGCAGCGTGCAAAGTAGGTCTCAAGCCCACCAAGTGCGTAGCCAGCCTACAGCACAGGTGTCACCTTCTGAATCATATGCCTAGGGTTGGCCAGAACCGTGTGTATACACACCGTATATGGCCGTATGTATGGTGATTTCCCTGCCAAAAAAACGTATACACCGTATATACGTATGTATGTATGGTTCTGGCCAACCCTACGTACGCCCCTTCTACTCTCAGTCTGTAGAGCAGCGTGCAGCCGTAAGTCTGAAGCCCACTGTATTTCTGGCCAACCCACTTTACATTCATTTGTAGGGTTGGCCGGAACCCTATATATACGGTGTATATACGTTTTTTTTGGCAGGAAAATCACCAAAAATACGGTCATATACGGTGCATATAAGGATCTGGCCAACCCAGTTCATTAGACCAGTGTCATGTTATGGCCACCCTCAGGCTGTACATCGTTTTGCATACAGCAGTGTGCAAGCAGTGTGCAGCCGTGGGTGTGATGCCCATCGTGTGTGTGGCCGATTTGCTGTACTCAAGCAACGTACAGCAGTGGGTGTGTTGCCCATTGTGTGTGTGGCTGACTGGCTGTACACAAACAACGTACAGCCGTGGGTGTGATGCCCAGCGTGTGTGTGTGGCCGATTTGCTGTACACAAGCAGCGTACAGCCGTGGGTGTGATGCCCAGCGTGTGTGTGGCCGATTTGCTGTACACAAGCAGCGTACAGCCGTGGGTGTGATGCCCAGCGTGTGTGTGGCCGATTTGCTGTACACAAGCAGCGTACAGCCGTGGGTGTGATGCCCAGCGTGTGTGTGGCCGATTTGCTGTACACAAGCAGCGTACAGCCGTGGGTGTGATGCCCAGCGTGTGTGTG
>Ga0307960_1002439_pt1:0-10000 | contig 11101 bp, 11 predicted proteins | sample OrgLakmetagen542_FD_201832 | JGI IMG/M metagenome (GOLD analysis project Ga0307960, IMG submission 201832) | Saline water microbial communities from Organic Lake, Antarctica - #542 | ecosystem: Environmental > Aquatic > Non-marine Saline and Alkaline > Saline | place: Antarctica: Organic... | reverse complement strand
TGTCGTGGATGGGTATGCATGCAGCAGCAGTGGGTGAGTAAAGTCTGCCTTCATTTCTGTCGTGGATGAGTATGCATGCAGCAGCAGTGGGTGAGTAAAAAGGAGGCGTCACTGAACAACTGGTGCAGGCACTGGTGGGGATTTGAATCACTGAGGGCGATGTTTAGGCTGTGGTAATGATGTTTGTGCAAAGTTTGCTGCCTGTGACTGCCACTCGGTTCACTTGACTGTCACCTTTGAGCATGCATCATTCGAGCTGCATGCACAGGATTTCCTGCATTGGAAGCAGGTATGCATGGCTTCATTGTGAGACGCTGAGTGGCATGATGGCCAATCGGTCTCTGTCGTTTGCGTGCCTGTCCTGCACAGGTGTGTGGGAAGCCGGTCACCACAGTGCACGGCAAGTGCCTGCGCCCAGCAGACAACAAGCGCGTCATCCTCTTCCTCAAAGACATCAACCTGCCCAGGTGCGTGATCCCCTATCAGCCATCATGCCATCACATAATCTGTCCACGCCACTGATCCAGCATAACATACACAGCTTGAGTTTATTGGTGTATAGGCAGCAAGCGTATCATCCTGTCCCTCAAAGACATCAACCTGCCTGGGTGCGTGATCCCCTATCAGCCATCATGCCATCACATAATCTGTCCACGCCACTGATCCAGCATAACATACAGAGCTTGAGTTTATTGGTGTATAGGCAGCAAGCGTGTCATCCTGTCCCTCAAAGACATCAACCTGCCCGGATGCGTGATCCCCTAGCAGCCATCATACAATTTGTGCATGCCACTGTTTCAGCATAACATGCACACAATTTGTACATTCCACTGATTCAGCAGAATATGCACACAATGCGTACATTCCACTAATATAACATAGCCTACACACAATTTGTGCATGCCACTGCTTCAGCATAACATACACACAACTTGAACATGCCACTAATTCAGCATAGCCTACACACAATTTGTGCATGCCACTGTTTCAGCATAACATACACACAACTTGAACATGCCATTAATTCGGCATTGCATACACACAACTTGTACATGCCACTGTTTCAGCATAGCCGACGTAGCTTAGGTGCATCCGTGAGTATTTAAACTGGGTAGCGATCATGCTATCTTATGTTTGGCCGTGTTTTTGTCGTGAGGACACCGCTTCCTTGTGTGTTCAAGTATGCGTGGCACTTAGTAGTAGTTTAGATAGGCAGTAGCTTTTGACATTTGCTAATTTAAACACGCAGCATGAGTGCAACTTCAGTAATACGCGTCGTCTTCTACACACGATTTAATCGCAGCTGCGACTTGTGTATAGTTATGTAGATGGGGCGCGCGACGAGTGTAGTGCCAGTGGTCAGAATCGTGGAAACATGGGCATACGCGTTTGCGTACACGGCCTCTGCATATCCTAAGTGCATTGCACATATATTCATACTCGCCACATGTGTGCTGTGCTGGTGGCGGTCGTCTGTTTATGGCCCAATTGTGCTCAAGTGCAAAACATGCTGTATAAGCTGCTTAGCTGTGAGACAAAGTGCATGCGGAATGTGCATATAGAACCATGCAAACAGTCATATTTTCCCCCTCACAGGTCTGACAAATGCAGCCCCTCCCAGCTGGTGGCCTTTTTGCATCAGCTGCTCGGCCATTAAAGCCATAAACCAAAACATCACCATTACTCGAGTATGTGCACACACCGTTCCACCTTCTTAGGTCTGACAAGCACCACTCCCAGCTGGCGGCCTTCTTGCAGCAGCTGCTCAGCCACAAATAAAGCGTTACACGTAGATACTTAGATATACACACACACAAACACACACACACACACACACACACAAACACACACACACACACTTGCACCTTTGCAGGCCTGACAAGTACAACACCTCCCAGCTGGTGGCATTCTTGCAGCAGCTGCTCAGCCATGGGGGCTACTATGATGACAACCTGGAGTTCATTCACGTCGAACGCATTCAGGTATGCGGTTATAATAGCTATGTTCGAATTAAATAGTACGCAGGTACCTTTGTCTGATTTAGCATGGCCTGGTGTTCATCCATGCAAGTTTGCGCAGGTTATGACTTATTTGTGTTGTTTAGAATCCATCACGCGCTATGATTATCATATGGCACAGCTTAGGCAATGCATTCATGCAATAAGTCTACCCGTCCGGGTGTTGACTTTGTCCAAGTGATGCAAAGCGCATCCTAGCTGAGTGCCAAGATTCCAAGTTTGGTTGAGACTGACCTGGCGCCCATCCAACTGCAGGGTTCCCAGCTTCTCACTCTGATCCTGACGTGATATGAAGCACGTGCTGATCAGAAATTTCAAGTCAGGTCCTGGCTTTGCTCCAGTCAGCACAATGGTAGTAGCCTGGAGCCCATCCACAAATCAAGTGTATAGCAATTTGTCTTGCTGCTGTCGGTTTTTATGTGCGATGTCAGTTTTTGAAGTGCCCTTGACATGCAGACCGTGGGTTGCCAACCCTCCTCACCTTCTAATCTACCTGACACAGGCTATGAACATGCACACACACACACACACGCACACACACACACACACACACACACACACACGCACACACACACTCTCACACACACACAAACAAACAAACAAACAAACACAGGTATTTAAAGGAATGGCACTCGCCTCCACCCCTGACAATGACCTACTCTGCACCTCTGATTTGCAGATCGTGGGTTGTATGAGCCCCCCTTCAACGGTCGGACGCCACGCACTGTCCACTCGCTTTACAGCACGTGTGCGTGTGGCGTGCCTGGACCAACCGAGCATCTCGTCCCTGCAGGAGGTATACACGAGCATCATCACACAGGTGCGGTTTGCTTGCACGAAGGCAGCAATGCTCACACGATCACGCACACACATGTACAGACACACACACACACACACACAAACAGCCACATACACGCACACACACACACACACACACACACACACACACAGCCACACACACGCACACACACACACGCACACGCATGCACACATGCACACACACAAGTGCATCCCTCGCTTTCTCCCTTCTCTGCTGCTCATACAGCGCTGCCAGTAACACACATTTTGTATACAAGACTCCCCTCTCTGCTCCTAACTGCGGTGCTGTGATGGTCACATGCTTCCAAAAACACGTACGTGTGAATACTCACAATCTATATGCGCTGCTGCGTCATTCAGATGCTGCCCAACACTGGAGGAATCAGCCCTGCAAATCTCGCCAGGGCAATGCTGGAAGTGTACGGCCTGGTGCGCAGTCTTCTCAGATTGGGTTGCTGTCCATGAAAGTTGTCGTCATCCTGGATTGTTCTGGAATCACAACCACAAGACACACATACAACCACACACAGTCACACACACACACACACAATTACAGACACAATCACAGACACACACAGCCACACACACACAGACACACATACACAGCCACACATACATACACAGCCACACACACAGCCACACACACAGCCACACGCACACACACACAGCCACACACACTTACACACACATACACAGCCACACACAGAGACACACACACACACACACACACACACACACACACACACACACCCGCACACACACACACACACAGACACACACACATACACATACACACACGCACATACACACACATACACACATAATCACAGCCAGAGCCTATTTCACCTTTCCTATCACTGCTGCATTAGAACAAACTGCTGTTATATTAAAGCAAAGGCTTTAAACGTTTCAATACTCGTGCACTTTTATGCATAAACCCATTTGCTGCTATAGCCCCTGTTTGGACTGCCTGTACGTACTTCCTTCTGACCTTATAGAGTGCAACTAATCCAGAGGGGGGACACTGGGCAAAAGCCAAAACATGCTCCTTTTTGCATAAAAGGTGCAACTTCCCACATGTCACTTCATCGATTTGGACCCAACCTAGCTTCAAACTGATGCTGACTCTATAAGCTACCCGAGCATGTGCTCAGATTTTTTTGAGTCGCTCTGCGTACAGAATGACAGACTAGAAGAACACGTTGGCACATGTACCCTAGATGGGTGCTTTCCAGGGGGAATGGCACATTAATTTGCACATCTCGCCAACTACTTAGTCTTTTTGCCCCATTTCTTTTGCAATGATCTTTATTTATTTTAAGGACTTCAAAACACCAAAAATCACTCAGTTTGGTGCGCTGGCTGGTCAGATACAGCATACAGCTGCTCAAAAAGTAGGGTTCACACCGCGGCCGATTAGGTTTTGGCCCCCTAATTTGCACGTTTCAAGCTCAGCTGCATTGGAACTACATATCAGAGCTGAGCTTGAACCGTGCCAGTTAGGGGGCCCATACCCTGGGAGCATGCAAGAAGTATACCCAGTTTGGGCCTCAGTGTCCCCCCTCTGCAACTATTCCATTCTATTGCCTCTACTCAGCTGACTGCATGTACGCTGTCCCTTCCACCCTTGTTGTATGCATTCAGAATCATTTGATTTCCTGTTTTCATGCAATCGCCTGTACACCATCCAATTTGCCCCTGCAGTGTGCAATTTCCCCTCCAAATGCACCTGCACTGCCCCTTCTGCCCTCAGGAAGTGCAACCGCATGCTTTGACTGCATGTGCGCTGCTCCTGCCCTGCCCTTGTGTGTGTGTGTGTGTGTGTGTGTGTGTGTGTGTGTGTGTGTGTGTGTGTGTGTCTGTGTGTGTGTGTGTGTGTGTGAGGGCTATCATTTTTGTCGTACCACTGCCACATTCCTCCTGCCCTGCACCCAAACATTACACAGGTCCTCGAGCGCTTCACCGTCAATGAGCAGGCCCATTACCAGTTCTCGCCTCGGGACATAACATCATGGGTGCATGGCTTGAAGAGGTGACTGGAAGTAGTAGGGCTGATTGAAAGTAGCAGGGCTGATTGAAAGCAGCAGGCAAATTATCTGTGCTCATTGGGCAGGCTTAGCAATCGCATTCAGCGGTTCTATTTTTGTACCAAATTTAAATTGTATCCAGGCACACCAAGAACTACGTAAAGCTGCAACACACTGTAATCAAATTCAGCCAAGCACATCAAGGCCGGCTGCTGTGGCTAACTGTTGCCCCTGGGCACAAAAGCATGAATTCAAAAGAAATGGCGAGCTTTTCGCTTGCAACCATGCTCACACATGCTTTTAATGCCGCTCATTTGCCGCTCACAGTTTGTGCTGCTTCTCACCCATGATGCACACACATCTGTTGCTCACAATGCTGCTCATCCATACAACAATGTCTGCACTGCTGCGCTCACAGTTTGTGCTGCTTCTCACCCATGATGCACACACATCTGTTGCTCACAATGCTGCTCATCCATACAACAATGTCTGCACTGCTGCGTTCACAGTTTGTGCTGCTTCTCACCCATGATGCACACACATCTGTTGCTCACAATGCTGCTCATCCATACAACAATGTCTGCACTGCTGCGCTCACAGTTTGTGCTGCTTCTCATCCATGATGCACACACATCTGTTGCTCACAATGCTGCTCATCCATACAACAATGTCTGCACTGCTGCGCTACAGGTACATCATTGAACCAGGGCAGATGTCACTAGGAGATGCGTTTGGTCATGAAGCTTGCCGCGTATTCAGGGACCGTCTGGTGGGTGTGGGAGTATTCATACGTGTTTGTAGCACTGCTTCTGGAGTAAGGGTGCTTATCCATGTTTGTCGCACTGACCGCATGAGCAAGCGCTTTCCTCTGTGCTAGTCACACTGGTTACGGGAGTGGAGGTTTTCATACGTATGTGTTGCATTTATTGCAGAGGTGAGGGGATGCATCTGTGCTTGTTGCACTGACCACAAAAATGAGGAAGCTGCGTACGTGACAGCGTGGTTATCCTGTTTTCGTTTCACACGTGTTGATTTAAAATGCAGCGGGAAAAGTAGGCAGTTCACCTTGATTCTAGCTCAACCCCGCTTTTTTGTATACACTTTGCAAATTGCATACACACGCGTACAGTGCCTGACCGATGTGCGGCAGGTCGGCCAGGATGCCTTGGCTAACTTTGGTGGCAACCTCTTATGTATGCACACATGCATAATGCATACACACGCATACAGTGCCTGACCGGTGTGCGGCAGGTCGGCCAGGATGCCTTGGCTAACTTTGGTGGCAACCTCCTTTGTACACACACTGCATATCTAAGGCTGGCCAAAATTATATAATAACGGTTCATATACGGTGTTTTTGGCAGGGAGATCACTAAATATACGGTCACATACAGTGTATAGGTATATGCAGTTCTGGCCAACCTTACGCATATCGTGCCTGACCGGTGTACTGCAGGTTGGCCAGGATGCCTTGGCTAACTTTGATGGCAATCTGGCGGCTGTGCTGTCTACACAACTCAATTCCAGGTGGGTGTGGTGATGTATGCACCCTTGCACTTGAACCTGATAAATACATGTGACAATGCAACTCGCTTGTTTCTTCTGAATGAGCTGTGTCCTATTCACACTCAAAGAGGCAGCACCAGCAGCTGAATGCCCGCGTTCTTAATGGCAGGAAAAGCGTGGATAAATTTTCAGTCCTCTTAGAATGCGACGCACCACGGTTAACTTCCTTGCACGCAGGGGCAGCATGGGGGGCTGGATGGCGACCACTCTTGGGTGCACCATTGAGGACCGCGTCAGCAAATCTGCACAGCGTGCACGCTTGGCCAGGTGTGTGTGTGTGTGTCTGTTTGTGTGTTTTGTGTGTGTTTATGCTTGAGCATGTGATTGTATGTGTGCATTTACATGTATATGCATGCAAGTTGTGTGCTTATTGTGAATGTTTGATTCTTTGGGGGAGCATTGTATGCACGTGCGCTGATTGAGCATTGATTGAGCATTGTATGCACGTGCGCTGATTGACTGTGCATACAGTCTCTTGATTATTCAGCTTCCTGATGGTGAGAGTGTGTTCCATGAAAAATTTCACGCCCGGTAAGGCATACAATGGGAGCTTGAGTTCGCTTGTGTGTGTTTGTACTCGTTTGTGTGTGTTGACAATCTGTTCCCTTGAATTGCTTGCATGGCTTGCTCTTGCTTTTGAGAGTCTGCACCACTTTATCAGTGACGCATGATTCAGCTATTATGCTACAGTTTGTGCTGTTGACTCACTGTGTACAAATGATTCAACTATCCTGCTACAGTTTGTACTGTTGACTCACTGTGTACAAATGATTCAGCTATCCTGCTACAGTTTGTACTGTTGACTCACTGTGTACAAATGATTCAGCTATCCTGCTACAGTTTGTACTGTTGACTTACTGTGTACAAATGATTCAGCTATCCTGCTACAGTTTGTACTGTTGACTCACTGTGTACAAATGATTCAGCTATCCTGCTACAGTTTGTACTGTCGACTCACTATGTACAAGAGGGTGAATGCCCTTCTTCCTCGTTGAAAGGAGGAATTAATTACGCTGGCGCACAAAAATGCTTCAGCGCTTCTCAATTCACAAGCACAGCTGCTTCTTTGGCACATCGTTGCAGCACCATTTGTGTTATTTTGGCTGTCGTACATGCTTGCACTGCCTTGCTGCGTGTGAGCACAAGCATACTCACACATGGCTCCTTATCATTTCTGTGCGAATTGATTTTTACTACCTTTGTAGCTGTCCTCCTCCCTTTTCTTCAGCACTCTGCTTCACCACGCTCACATTGCATCTACACATGTGTTTCCCACGGTATATATTTACATTTGAGTTTGGTCACTTTTTCAACCTTGCAGGTGGGGCCTTGATGACCTGCAAGAGCTTGTGGGCAGCAAGCTGAAGGCCTACGAGCGTGAGCTGAAGCAGCTGCACATGCTGCTCTTTCCAGAGGTGACATACCAATTATATACCATAATATATCGGCCACAGCCATTGATATAGACACAATAATTTCAATTCGACCAGAGGTTAGATGCAAATTAACTTATCAACCACAGCCATTGATAAAGGCGCAAAGATCGCCACATGATAATCCAGCTGCTCTTACTTATGAATAAGTAAATGTTGATTTCCCTGGAGGATGGATGCAAACCAACTTATTGACCACGGCCTAAGGTGTTGGCACAAGAATGCCACACAAAACTCAGCTGCTCACATTCCGTAACAAAGAAGACGTTAGGCATGGACTGTTGACGGTGTGCTTGCTGGGCCATGTGACTCCTCTTCACTTTTGCCTTCTTCTCTCTCTCTCTCTCTCTCTCTCTCTCTCTCTCTCTCTCTCTCTCTCTCTTTCTCTCTTACTTACACCCTAATTCTTCTTTCACCAATATTATTCTTACACCATTGTTCTTATTACACCCTTATTCTTCTTACACCGTGATTATTCTTATACCCTTTTTTTTACACCGTGATTATTCTTATACCCTTATTCTTCTTACACCGTTATTCTTCCTGCACCATTATTCTTCTTAAACTGGTCTTGAAGCGCCTTGCTCCTTTGACCTAATGCTGATCCAAACCAGAAAATGCATTATTCTCTCCATTTCCTTATTCAGTAAACCAGATCGCGTTCTTCAATTTGACAGGTCTTGGAGCGCCTCGCACGCTTCGACCGAGTGCTTGCTGAGCCAGGCGGCTCCTTGCTGCTTTGCGGGTCAAGTGGGACTGGACGACGCTCCTGCATGCTGCTCATTGCATACATGCACCACCTACAGATTTTCACGCCCAAGATGAACAGGTACATACCCTCACACGCCCAATATAATTAGGCACACATACACTCACGCACCCTTGCTCTTCATCCCAATTATGAAGTCAAATGTGGTTGCAAGCCCTAGCTCAGAATTGGTGAATAATGTTTGTTCTACAAGTACGTACCAGTGCATTTTGCCTGCCAGAAACGTGTGGTAACACACACACACACACACACATAAACTTACACACGGTTATTTCGATGCACGTGTTTCCTATTTCCTTGCTTTACTCCACAGGTCATACGACATCAAGAGCTTCCGCAATGACCTGAAAGAAGTGCTGAAGGCCACAGGGGTTGAGGGCAAGCCCACTCTGCTGTTCCTAGGTGAGACATGGAGCACACATTTTCTCCACATTACCACCACCACCACCACCACCACCACCACCATCACCACCACCACCTGTTCCACACCACCACCACCACCACCACCACCACAACCACCACCACCACCTGTTCCGCATTACCACCACCACCACCACCTGCTCCACAATACCACCACCACCACCACCACCTGCTCCACAATACCACCACCACATTACCACCACCATCTGCTCCGCATTAGCACCACCGCATTACCTTCATATTTTTCTGCTTCAAGCACTTTGCATCATCATGTCTTTGTGTGCACATGCTGGCAGTAGTAGTAGCTTTTGAAATGCACCTTTGTCAAGGAGACAGGTGTGTATTCACCACCCTCCCATCACAAGCTCTCTAGCACATGGTAGAAATGGACGATTGTCTACAGGGCACAGCAAATGCTGTACACTTGGCACAGGGTATAGCATAGAAGCAATTATAATCCGCACTACTTATAGGCAAGCGCAATAAGTACAACAATTCGGGTATAACTCTTTGCAATTTACGTGTGCAGTGTACATGACTTAGCATAGAAGCAGACAGACTTGAAACATCAATTAAAAAGGCTGTTCAGTTCAGAAATTAGATGACAAGAGTTGAATAAAGTGTGTTCAAAGTCCGCAAACGCAAAACTGTTTAGTCTGTTCGTTAGCAAGATTGCCACAAGGGCCTGGGGGTCGGGATTTGCTGCGAGTTACTTAGGAAGCCTCCTTCCTGGACCTGGGTTGGTTGAAAAATAAATATCGTAGGGACATGTACTCGTTCCGCACCCCTCAAAAAAATAGTTATTTTTACCCTGTCCGCACCAATCCGCACCCCTCTCAATATATAATCTAGTGCTTGCCGCACCAATCCGCAGGGGCAAAATGCCCTCAGAACCGCACCAAGGGACTCAGAGGTGCATTCCATAACACATTAACATAGTTTTTGTCC
>Ga0307960_1002437_pt1:10000-11107 | contig 11107 bp, 11 predicted proteins | sample OrgLakmetagen542_FD_201832 | JGI IMG/M metagenome (GOLD analysis project Ga0307960, IMG submission 201832) | Saline water microbial communities from Organic Lake, Antarctica - #542 | ecosystem: Environmental > Aquatic > Non-marine Saline and Alkaline > Saline | place: Antarctica... | reverse complement strand
GGAAATCACCATACATACGGTCATATACGGTGTGTATATACGGTTCTGGCCAACCTTACTCACTTTGTCCTCTGGCCCCATCTCGAACCTACCTTCTCCGCTGCCTGCCACCAGCCGCATGAAGCGCTCCCTGTTTGCTACCGTCCTGTTGGGAGGGTCAGCAAGCAACAGCATCCCATCTTGGGGCCGCAGCAGCCTGAAAACAGACAAAAGACGTGGGCGATTCAAGTTTGTGGGCGATCCTCACAGTGCGCTTTCACACACCCCACCTTGGGGCCGCAGCAGCCTGCAGACAAGGGGTAGGGCAAATCAACTGTATGGGCAGTCCTGGCAGCACTCTCACACTAACCACACATGCTCACTCAAGTACGCAGCAGCCTGCAGACAAAAGACGTGGGCGATCCAAGTTTGTGGGCAATCCTCACAGTGCGCTTGCACTCACAAAAACAGAAAAAATATGTGGCTACACAGAGGCAGGGAAGATCATATCCCCCATAGCAGCCGAAGGAATTCGACACATATACATAGGGTTGGCCAAAATCGTATATATACACCGTATATGACCGTATATTTGGTGATTCCCCTGCCAAAAATACCGTATATGCACCGTATATATATGGTTCTGGCAAACCCTACATATACATTAAGCAAACGCGGAACGTTCAGACGCGTGCGCCATTCCACACTCACTTTGGCAACAGCTTGGCAATAGGCTCCACCGCATCCTTTTCATACAGAACGTCGCATGCAAGCACAATGTCGAAAGGGGGGCTAGACCGCCTGGCTGGAGTGACGCTGCTGTTGCTGCTGCTGCTTGCTTTGCCGCTGCTGCTGCCCCTCCTGGTGCTGGCGCTGACGCGTGTCTTTCTGTCTCTGCTGCTGCATTCCTCGGACAGCTGCTCCACCATTTCGTGGTTGTGCCAATCCAGAGCGAACCCCCAGACACTAGGCGCCTCCTCTAGCTCCCTAATCCTGCTGCTGCTGCCACTATGACAGTCCCCAGCTTCGATACTCCTCCTACTACTGCTACCTCCATTTCTGCTGATATGCACGCTGCTGTTAATGCTGCCGGCATCACCAGCAACGCTATCACGCACACCGCCACCC
>Ga0307960_1002437_pt1:0-7500 | contig 11107 bp, 11 predicted proteins | sample OrgLakmetagen542_FD_201832 | JGI IMG/M metagenome (GOLD analysis project Ga0307960, IMG submission 201832) | Saline water microbial communities from Organic Lake, Antarctica - #542 | ecosystem: Environmental > Aquatic > Non-marine Saline and Alkaline > Saline | place: Antarctica: Organic... | reverse complement strand
ATAGGCAGTTAGCTTACCTGAGCGCTGTATGGGTGCACACTCAGCTATGAGCCTGGTATCGACACGTAGGCGCATACAAATGTCTGTGACCGTTCCACACATTTGTAGGGTTGACCAGGACCGTATATATACGCCGTATGTGACCGTATATTTGGTAATTTTTCCCTGCCAAAATTACCGTATATATCAATGGTTCTGGCCAACCACTCTAGATGACACGCCTCTCCTGATTTGCGGAACGACTTTCTTACAGTGTACAGTGACTACATTGAGAGAGCCATTCCAAATGCACCGCCACCTCTTCTGAGTTGCCTAACGACTTACCTAATGCAAACCAGAAGTGACGTTTGCCCCACATCTTCTGAGTTGCCTAATGCAAACAAAAAAGTGACGTTTGCTGGGGCAACTTTTTAGCCAACCTTGGTAGTCGACGACCCCTATATGCAAACTGCCTCAGAGATGCAGCAGCCTTTCCATTCTAAGGTCGCTCATCAATACATGGCAGGGCTTTGGTCAGAGTGAGCGCAGTGGGCTGTTGAGCACCAAGGCTCTTCAAGACATCTTCATATGCGCACATTGCTCATTAGCGACCCCATCAACTACTGCATTTCCGTCACTGCATCGCTGCTGCCGGCACGCTTTCTTTTTGCTTGCACATCCCACTCAAAAAATGTTATTGCTCGCACAGCGTACATGCACGTGCGTCGTGCCTGCCACAAAACAAAGTAGCACAGCAACTCAAGCCACGAAGTCGTGCTTCAAGAAGTGTCGCCCCGCTTGAGCTATAATTAGCTGTATATTCTGATCTACAATCACCTTTGTTGTGTGTCTCTGCATCCATTGGGTGGTGCAGAACACAAAACAGCAACCTTTCCACGCCGGCAGTGTTTACACTATCTGTGTCCTTTTATTCCTTTTTCTGTATAATCTAGTACCAAGCTTATAGCCCTGTACACATGTTCACACGGAAATACTGTACAAACATCCATGGGCCATCCACTTGGCCAACCACTCTGGCCACCCGCACCCATACCCTCACTACGTACACGTTAGTGTATGTGTTAGGCCTCGTACCTGCCAGAGCCGCAGCGATTCCAGCCACACCCAGCCCTGCTCCGAGATCAGCCACACGTTTGCCTCTCACGAGATCCGGATTGTCAAGCACGGCCGTTGCAAGGGCCAAGGCTGACGGCCATGCCCTCACCCAGTATGGGTCGGCGTCCATGAGGTTCCTGTGGGGTGGTTTGCAGCACAAGCTTGTAGCTCATGCTTGAAATTGATGGCGAAGCTCTTTGAGCTAGTGCCGTGGTTTCAAGCAAAACACAGCTTTGTTGAAGCTGGTGCCGTAGTTTTTCGTGGTGGTGCTAATACAAGCTTTGGTCAGGGTGCCATTGCCGGTGCATACAGAGTGGGGTGCCTCGAGTGTCATTTGGGGTGCCCTGGAAAAGGAAGGTTGGTTTCGGACGAGCCCTGAGTCCTTATTTCAGTGTGTAATAAGGACAAAACTACCTTCCTTGCGGTTTGTAGCACGTGGAGGCAACTACGCACATCCATGAGAGCATCAGGCACCTGCCCAACCTAACCAGCAAGTTTGCATCTCCCAATACATAGGTCTGCTTGCCTTTCAAAGTACAGGTCTATGACTTCGTCCACGTCCGCAGGAGCAATGAGGACAAACTCTTGGGGGTGGAGTTTTGCCTGTTGTGGATGCTGCTGCTGCAAGTGCGTGCCTTTGGAAACGCGAAATCGCTGCTCAATGAGCGGGAGGGGGCCCAGATGCAGATGCAGAGAGCTGCGGGCTAATGGTTTTGCTGCCACTGCCGCTGCTGAGGATGCACGTATGACCATCATCTTAGGTCTGCTGCAGGTGAGCCGTAATTTGCTCATGCAAGCAACAGCCATGATGCTCTGCTATGCTAGTATGCCCGCAATTCCAACTACGCGATTATACTCATTTTTGCTCAATTATACTGTAACATCTCCAAAAGTTGCAATTCTAACCGCTCCGAAAAGTCTCCGAATTTCTCCAAATTTTATGAGCAAATGAGTGAAAGTTGCTAATTTGCTCAACCATCAAATTCGTTAAATTTATTAAAATCCTCCGCTCCGATTTTCAGCCGGGTGTGATCACTATACTATAAATTTCATTTCCTTTTTGCCATGCTTGGAAGCATCTAAAATTTAAATCAATCATTAAAAACATTTACTTTGTTCCCATTTGCCTTGGAATTTATGATTGACTTTCTTACCTTATCATATCTCATAGCGTTTTAGTAAGAGCATGCCTGCATCCTGAATAGTTATTGTTATATCAGTCAATTTCAAGACTACTTATCCACTCGTAGAAATCTCCCAGGAACGTTCCCAGCAGATCTAGAATGCACAGGCCGGGCCTGTACGTACAGACGGAGTACCTCAAAATCCAGTGACGCCGTCTGTACAATCTTACCTCTCAAGAACGTTCTTACGTGGCTAGAACGTTCAGATCATTGCTTTTCCCGAACGTTCGTGGAAAGCTAAGAACGATCTTGTGGGACAAAGAACTTTCTTGGTTCTTGGTGAAAATGTCTTTTTTATAACGTTCTTGTCCGTTCCAAGAACGTCCTTAATCTTACCCAGGCACGTTCTGAACAAACCTGTTTTCCTGAGTGATTTGCATGCTGAACAGCATTCAATATTGGGAGCTCTGAAGTGCTATTGAATCGCATTTGGGATGCGATCGCTTTAGACCAACCTTGGTTTCTTCCTCGACGTACTTTGTGCCTTTGTCTTGTGTTGTGTGTGAATTGAAGCACACCCTCTGAGGAAGGGTGACAGGATCCACAACAGACGGAAGGGTACGGCAAAGAAACAAGCCAAACAAGTCCCTCTGCCACCTCATTGCAACATTTAAAAAAGTCTGTGAAGGTTCACTTGCAGATGGTACCCCATACAATCAGCTCTTAGGGATGAATAATAAAATTAAGTCCCAAATAGAAAAACATGGACAAGGTTCACCAAAATGGTTGTGCCCAACAAGGACGTAAACAACAACAAGAACTTCATGCGGCTTGTAATTTAACTAAAACTCAGAACAGCAGGGGCCTCCCGGGAGGAGAGGAAAAAAGATGGAGAAATTTGAGAGGAATAGAGTTAAAAAGCAAGAGAGTTATACTGAGCAAATGAGATGAAACTCCCCAAGGCTTGGGCTCCCTACTTTTAATGCAGATATAAAATTAAAAGTGTGCGTGATGCAGACCTATTCAGCGCGCTGCTTATTGGCACGGCGTTTTGCGGCACGCCGTCGACCCTGACTACTGCGACAATTCGGGCACATTTGGCATCCCTGCATCACTGACACTGGCTTCCAGTGCCTTCCCTTTTTGCAATAAGCCAACTCCTGCGGGCGACCCAGAATAGATGCAAGGTTGGTTTTTCTCAGCGTGATGATCTAGATGGAGTAGGACAGCGGCTTGTATGGCTTCAAGATTTGAAAGAGATGACAATTAGATATGCTTCGCAAGCAAATGAAAAGAACGCAGCCGGCAGACACGCATCTAACCAACGTTTTAAGTTTTAAATTCAGTATCTTGCTTCAGAGATGAGCATCATAATGCTCGCACCCACCTCCGGCATTGGGTTCTCTGCCAATACCTCAGCAGCACTGGGCTTTGCTGCAAGCAGCTTTACTAGGCCCCTCTGCTTCATCTGGAGTGGCAGCTTTTGCAGTACAGAGGCCATCATGCTCAGGTGTACAACTGTACAATGAACTGGGCGACATCATTGCCACCCTACATGCAAAAGCGCCGGCGGAAAGTTTAGGTTCAGTGGTTCATGGTTCAATTTAATAAAAAATTGATAGGTTTGCGTAATAATTGGGGATCTTATGTCTATGTGTACTTGAATCAAGGTGTGGAACAAGGAAGAAACTCATATTTGACCTTTTTTGGCGAAGTCCCCCTCGTGGAGGCGTGAGCCCCTAGCGTTGTCGGCTTCCCACCCAACTTCACTTTGGCCTCCCCAGGCTCACCCAGGCCACCCCACGGGCTGAAATTTGACATGGGCCCCCAACCTTACATGCTGCATCAAGTCAGCGAAGCCGGCTTATTAATCTTTTTCCAATGCTAGCAACGCATCAAGTCAGCGACTGCTGTTTGTAATAATTTTTTAGCAGTACACCAGCTGGAGATTTCCCCGAAATATCTGGATTCGTTTGTGGCTGGCCGAGATCAGTCAGCAGCCGATCAGCCAAACAACCAGAAAAACAGTAGGTGAACCCTTTTTTGTATGTAACCAGCTAGCAGGCTATTAATCAGCTAGTCCAGAATGAGGCTCAAACAACCTGCCAACGCAGAACGCCCTTCCTGCATGCTTATTTTGAACGAACATGCTGGTAAGATTTTTTTGGCGAAGCCCCAGTCATGGGGCGTAGCTAGCCCCTAGGTTTGTCCTCTTCCCACCGAAATAAAGTTCACAGTGGCACGTTACAGCCGTCGCTCCGCGAGGGCCACGCCCCCGCCCCAGCAGGGCCCATGGCTTAGTGTTTTAGGGGGCCCTGTGAGGTCTAGGATTGGGGGGGTGGGCTGGTGTGCGCGCTGTGGCATACTTTCAAACGAAACATTTCCGAAAGTTTGGGGTTTTGCTGGCCAGGGCCACCCAGCCCATGTTCAGGCCTGACACTTGACAGGCCTATCAATAAAACCTATTGATGAAGTCTGAAAGTTTGGTGGTCTACGGTGCAGTGTGCAAGGAATGAGAGCGATGTCTTCTCATGTTTCAGCAGCTGTCTTTCTGAGCCAGCTCACCACATCAAACTGGGCATCTACCGATGGTCCAGGACTACTCAGCAAACTTTCCTGAGTGTGCCTGCCAAGTCTGGGGCCAGGAGGTGGCCGGAGTGAATTAGTTTCTTGTCTTTAGCAAGCTGTTGAAAATTTGAGTTGCGGGTGGTTACGCGAGACGAGCACACAGTGCTAGGTAAAAATAGGATGACGTCAGGACGAGAAGAGGCTTCTAAAGCATGTGCTGTTAGTTTTGGTAGCAGCCAAGAGGGCAGTATTTTGTTGGCAGTTTTTCTCAGATCTAGGCCTTGCTCTTAGAGTTTATCTGCGCTGCCTACGTCAGAGTAGGCAATTTGGTTGGCACCGCATGGTCCCTTTCGTAGGGCTTGGACAATCAGCACACTTGCCATGTTATGGCGTTTTATAATCATGTTCCTCATTTTAGTGTGTTGGTAACCTGAGAGTATGTGAAGCGCACTATCAGTGCAAGGGCAGATGGAGCAGTTTGCATCGGGAGAGAAGCCATCCTGGTAGGCGTGTTTTTGATTAAAAATTGTACTAGTGCGGTACCTCATAATATTACGCTTTTCGTAGAATCTGAGATTGCTATTTTTCCAGAAAGCATTTGTGGCTTGTTTATTGACCAAAAGTCGAAGGTCCTTCCAGTAGTTGTAATATCCTGTGCCTGTTTTGGCACTCCCCAGTCTGTGTGATTTGCACATTTCTGTTTTCAGCTTGGCCTTTAAATCAGAGATTACACGAAGCCTAGGTGTAGTTGCCCCTCCTCCGCTGGGATTCTCATCGGTGTCTTTAGCCGCAAGCCAATAAAGGTGTGTGTATGCATTACCGTCTGGGGCTGGAGGCTGAAAGTGCACGTTATGACCTCCGTCATGTAAGGCAGAGTGTTTGGCAATAATTGCATCTGCACATTCATTTCCGGCGATGCCACTATGGGCTTTTACTTTCTAGAAGCAGATAGGTTCTGGTGAAGCATAAATCATAGATACAATTTGTTCTAGCAGATTTGAGTGTTTATGGGCTCGTTGCATTTCAGGGAAGAGTAGCAGCTGTTTTCTAATTTGGCCTAAGGAGCATGCACTGTCCGTTGCAATCTGGGTATATTTATTGGTAAGCGCTGCTGCAATCCCTGTGAGCTCAGCTCTATTGATGGTGCTTGTTATTTATCACGCCTCCTGAGTTAACATGTTCAACACTTCTAAGCATGCCTGTACTGCTGTGCTAGGCTTCAGGACAGTGCACTGTCCTGAAGCCTGAGCGGCAGGCTGAGCGGCACTGAGCGGCACTGAGCGGCACTGAGCGGCACTGAGCGGCACTGAGCGGCTGAGTGGCACTGAGCGGCAGGCTTCAGGACAGCGCTGTGGCAAGCATGCAATCCTTATCCCGTCTTACCAGGTTTTGCCTTGCACAAATCAACTCACTATCTGAATATCTCCAAATTCATTTCTTTTTTTTTGTTTCAGTCTGTTTTCAGTGTGCTGGAAGGTACCAGCACCAGACCCATCAGCCCAACGTAGTGGGTGTCGGTCCTTTGTAATCTAATCTAATCTGTAACCATTCATATGCTGATGACCTTGGATTAACTACTAATGACCCTGATGAAATGCAGACGATGCTGAACAAGCTTCGTAAGTACGCTGAGAAAAAAGGATTGACTATGCTATGAACACGGCCAAGTCGGAGGTGGTTCATTTCAATAGTATGTCTGTCTCTCCTTTGCAGAATCCGTTCACGTACGATGGTGTGGCTGGTGCTTCCAGATAAGGACAGGTTCAAATATTTGGGCATGCTGCTTGATAGAAGGATGAATTCGAAGATAGCTGAGGAACATGCGGTGCGGCCTTACATGGCTGCACAGAGCAGGAATTCTGAGTTTGCCAAGAGTCACGATAAAAAAGTAGGCCACATGCTATGCTCTGGTTGTCTAAGGTGTATGGTATTCCTGCTGGGATGTATGCGAGTCAGATGTGGGGCACAGTGTATTTGAGTGAAGGCAGTGAATTTGGTAGCCAGTTACAGAAGAGGCATCTGTGTTCCTTGAGGCGCAATCTTGGAGTGAAGAACAGCACAACAAATTGGGCTGTGCTTAGAAAATGCGGTCAGGAGCCCTTGCAATTTTCTGGTTCCGTGCTTCCATCAGGTTTTTTAATAGCATGCTTGATTTCAACAGTGAGACTCTACGTCGTGTGCTGAAGGCATATTTGTATCTTGCTTCTTTTGATAGTTCTTGCTGGTCTGCTCAAGTCTCGATTGTGTTCAATGGACTGCAAGGTAGTGCAGTGTTCAAACAGAAAATGCTAAAGCCACACAGGTTCCCGTCGGAATGTTGTTTTTCATTACCACTGTCCCGGCCCATGCAACAACAACAACAACAACAACAACAACAACAACAACAGCCGCCCCATGCAAGAGTTCATTTGCGATTTGCGTTTCAGACATTTGAAGGTATGGAGGGCAGCTGATTTTTTATGTCCTCGCGCAGTAAACAAGAAAGCAGTGACGTATCACAAGTGGTGTGGGAGTTCTGAGAGTGGTCCTAGAGGCTCTCCTTTTTCTATCCCCTCCTACTTGTACAAGGATTTGGACAAACATGTGTTGAGGAATTTCAGCAGGTTCAGATTGCGTGCACACCATTTGAGAGTGAAGTCTTGCAAATGGCATGGTGGTTCTAGCATTTGTGATAAATGTGAGTGTGGAGAAGTTCAAGATGAGAAGCATGTGC
>Ga0307960_1002432_pt1:0-10000 | contig 11118 bp, 10 predicted proteins | sample OrgLakmetagen542_FD_201832 | JGI IMG/M metagenome (GOLD analysis project Ga0307960, IMG submission 201832) | Saline water microbial communities from Organic Lake, Antarctica - #542 | ecosystem: Environmental > Aquatic > Non-marine Saline and Alkaline > Saline | place: Antarctica: Organic... | reverse complement strand
TCCAGCGCATTTCTCATAATTGTCAACACACACGCATTGCGCGGTAAGTAGCATTGCACAAAAGAACACGCTTGCCCACCTTGCCCACTCTGCCACAAATGAGCTCAGAGTTGCGGAAGCATACGTAGCCGTCCACTGGGCACATGTGCTCGCCCTTTTTGCTGTAGATCTTCTCTGCCACCTCCAAATTGAGAAAGATACTGCATAGGAGGGGTGCTTGCGTTTGTCAGTTATACGCTGCTGCACAATGATTTTGCAAGAGTTCGACCTTGTCTGTGAATTGAGAAATTGAGAAAGTGCAAAGGAGGAGGGTCGGCTGTGACGCACTGAGCAAGATATTTAAGTTTAATGAAAAAGGTTTTCTTAACGAGCCTCGGCCAGCAAGACCAAGCAACCCTGCTTTACCAGCCTTGTACACATTTCTTATCCAGATCACCAACCCTGCTTTACCAGCCTTGCACACATTTGTTTTCTAGATCACCTTACCCTGCTTTACCAGCCTTGCTCACCATCTCACATCATAATCTGCTGTTCTAATGGCGACAACAAGTCAAAGCAGACACGCAGAAATGAAGGGTAAGTATGCAGCTAGAAGTAGTTCTGAAACACATGAGGCACCCAGGGAGGAGCTTGGTGGATTGTTTGACTGTGCCTAGTCACAACCATGCAGCCTCACGTTGCTTGAGCCAGCTCAAAAAGGGGGCGATCGCAGCAAGTATTTAAAAGAACTACGAGGCTAAGAAACAAGGGAGCGATCAAAGCCCGCCATGAGTCGTCAATTGCTCTGTCCCAACTCAATGTGGACATCGCTCCGGATGTGGACTCCAGCACGATGTGGAGTTGGACATGGATGTGGACTCCAACTCGATGTGGACATGCTCTGACCCAACTCGATGTGAACTTGATGTGGACATCGCTCTGGATGTGGACGTCCAACTCGATGTGGACTCCAACTTGATGTGGAGTTGGACATGGATGTGGACTCCAACTCGATGTGGACATGCTCTGACCCAACTCGATGTGAACTTGATGTGGACATCGCTCTGGATGTGGACTCCAACTTGATGTGGACTCCAACTTGATGTGGAGTTGGACATGGATGTGGACTCCAACTCGATTTGGACATGCTCTGTCCCATTCCAATGTAGACTCGAAGTGGAGGTATCCCAACTTAATGGGAAGGAAGCAACACATATAGTGACGCAAGCGCATTGGCATCACATGTGCGTTTCAAACGTATTGGCATCACAAGCTGGGCTGAGGTCACGACGCAGGGTCAAAACAGCCAGTACGATTTGTATGCGGCTTAAGAATACCACAACTCCTGCAGCATATAGGGGCCAGCATTTCACCAATACTGCCATGCAGCAGGAGGAAATTGTTTTGAAACAGCACTCCCTTGAATACGTACACACACGCACACATACGCACGACCGGCCTGGGAGCACCAAAACTACTGCTATTTCATTTCACAAGTCCCAGCTGCAATGACTGAACATCAGCATCATTGCAGCAGGGCCAAATCAGCCGATACAAAATGTAACGGCTTCAGGAAACCACACACCACAACTACTGCATCTCACAAGGCCCAGCTGCAATGACTGAACATCAGCATCATTGCAGCAGGGCCAAAACAGCCGATGCAAACTTTAACGGCTTATCGAAACCACACACCACAACTACTGCATCTCACAAGGCCCAGCTGCAATGTCTGGACATCAGCATCATTGCACCAGGGCCAAAACAGCGATGCAAAATTTGACGGCTTACAGAAACCACACAACACAACTACTGCATCTCACAAGGCCCAGCTGCAATGACTGAACATCAGCATCATTGCACCAGGGCCAAAACAGCCGATGCAAACTTTAACGGCTTACAGAAACCACACAACACAACTACTGCATCTCACAAGGCCCAGCTGCAATGACTGAACAACAGCATCATTGCAGCAGAGCCAAAACAGCCGATACAAAATCTAACGGCTTAAAAGAAACCACAACTCCTGCAGCATACAAGGTCCAGCATTTCACCAATACTGCGATTGCACCGGGTGCATGCTCACCGTGTTTTTGCATTTGGCCGGACAAGCATGCTGAACAGCTGCTTCCCTGTCCACAGCTCATAGGGCTTAAGGATGGCAGGGGAAATCTGCGCGCATGTGTGTGTGTGTATGTGTGTGTGTGTGTGCGTGTGTGTGTGTGTGTGTGAGCGTGTGAGAATACATGTAGGGATGGATTGCATCAAATTAATCAGATGGTATGCACCATATAAGGCTGGTGTGCACCTGCAGATGCCATCTTTTTGTTGAGTTTGAGCCAGATAAGTCGTTACAAAGTGCAACGTGTATGGGGATACTGGTGTCACTCAGGCAAGCTGTCAATAAATAGCGCTTGTCGAAGAGCCTATTCAACCTTATTCGTTTGATTTAACCAGGTCATCAGGATTAATAGCATAATTGGTGGACTGTTACAGGATTGCGGTCATATAATCATCAGTATGATAAGTTTGAATTGACCAGGTCAACAGAACGATGTATCCACCGAACGAGCGATGCTGTCAAGGAGCACCACAAACATTAGGTGTGAGTTCGTGACCAGACATTTGAAAGTAAAAAAGAAAATGTGAATGCAAGTGCGTCGACCAGGTCTACGGGGTTTGTGGAGCACTCTCGTTTGCTATTAAAAATACATTTTTGAGCGTGTGAAGAATTTGAGCGTGTGAAGAAGGGAGTCTTACCAGATCTACAGGGTCGGTGGCATCACTCATGTACGCTATCAAGGCGCACATTTCTGAGCGTGCAAAGAAGGTGTCTTTGGCGGTCACCAGGAACGCACAGGTCAAGAAATCCTGCAGGGGAACAGAGAGAAGAGCAGCAGCAGGTGCTTGGGTCACGGCTTGTGTGTCAGATAGAAAACAACAACATACTAAACTATGCAGGCAGCGAGATTTCTCTCCAAAGTCCACGTGACTGGCGCGAGCGCGCGTGCACACACACACACACACACACACACACACACACACACACACACGCACACACACACACACACACAAGCAAACACACACACACACAAACACGGACACAAAGATACACACACACGCACACAAACATGGACACACAGGCACAAGTAAACATACATGCACACACATAGACACGCAACACACATACATAGACACACACCTGCGTGGCTGAAATCATGATCTCTCCATTTTTGGGCGTGGCCAGGTTGGCAATGCTGCCCATGAGGTGAATGGCCTCAGCGCGGGCTTCCTCCGTCTGAACAGTTTTAAAATGGTGGGTAATCACATGGGGATGGTCATAATTCCGACGATTGCCGAACTGAAAAGTATTGCCATTGAAATTGTGACATGTATTGCATGTATTGCCATTGAAATTGAATATTGTATTGCCATTGACAATATATTGTATTGCCATCGACATGTATATAATATTGCCATTGAAATTGTGACATGTATTGCCATTAAAATTGTGACACGTGGAGCAAAAAGTGTTACCTTTCTTAGCCATGTGTAAGTAAAAGTGAATTCCGACGATTGCCAAACTAAATAGTATTGCCACTGAAATTGTGACACGTGGAGCAAAATGTGTTACCTTTCTTAGCCATGTGTAAGTAAAAGTGGCCAGAGACACATGTATGCATCACACATGGCTGTGTGATTAGGGTTGGCCAGAACCACATATATACGGTGTATGCACGGCATTTTTGGCATGGAATTACCAAATTACGGTTACATTCGGTGTAAACATACGGTTCCGGCCAACCCTGTGTATGATCCAATTATTCCTGCCGAACGTTCCTGCCAAACATATGCCACTTTCGAACCGCTCAGTTGTTTATGTCAGGGCATGTCAATGCACCTTGCACTGGTGCTGGTAACGATCTCAGGCAGCGCACCTACGGCATGTGTAGTACCATTTCATTACAACACACCTGTGGGACGTGCAAGTTCATTTCACAGCCATCAAAGCCTGCGCTGACACAACACCACACCTGAGGGACGTGCAGGTTCATCTCATCGCCATCAAAGTCTGCGTTGAAAGGGCTGCACACACACTCGTTGAAGCGCAGCGTGCGGAAGGGCTTGATCTTGGCCCTGAAAGAAAAGTACGGTGTGAGCAGCATGTGTGCAAATAACACTTCATTGACACGATCACACTCATACAGACACCCCCACGCACACAATTAATGAAGCACATGGCGCATGAGGGTTTGAAGCACTGTGCTGAAGAAAGAAATTAACGTATTGTGTATTTTCCTTGCAAGAGCGCTGTACTTTGCTTATCGTCTTTGCAGTGTAAGAGAGCATGCGGCCATGTGGGATCCAGCTAGTGAGAAGACGAGTGTGATGGTGCCTCGATCTGTGCAGTAACACTGCAAGAGGAAATCAGATGTAGGCTATACACATCTGTACATAAAGATACACATACTGTGCAGTCACTGCAAGATGAGATCAGATGTAGGCTATACACATCTGCACATAAAGATACACACACTGTGCTGTCACACTGCAAGATGAGATCAGATGTAGGCTATACACATCTGCACATGAATATACACATACTGTGCAGTCACACTGCAAGATGAGATCAGGTGTAGGCTATACACATCTGCACATAAAGATACACGCACTGTGCAGTCACACTGCAAGAGGAGATCAGATGTAGGCTATACACATCTGCACACAAATAGATATATACACACACATATATATAGGCACAAAAGGTGTGATATTGTATGAGACACACCATCAATGTGATCCCCAGACCCTGCGGCTCTCCTTGTTGAAGCTCAGATCACACTTGCCAACAATCACATGAGGATATTCCATCGCCCGTGCCTTCGATCTTCAAACTCACAATTTAATGAAACAGGATTTTTGGGGATTTTGGGGGGATTTTGGGGATTTCTGGGGAGATGGGGCTGATTTCCACCCAAAAGTTGGACACCCTCGTTGGCCGACGAGTGTCTTCCACACCGGGAAAGAAGCTTGCCAAGGCTCGGCGAGCCTCGCACTCGGCGAGTCTCGGCGAGGTCATGACCCACCCTTACTCATATCACAGTTGCCAACAATCCCATGAGGATGTGCCATCGTCCCTGCCTACGATCATCCAACTGCCTGAGACACACACACACACACACACACACACACACACACACACACGCACGCACGCACGCACACACACACACGCACACACAAACACACACAACTTGCAGCTGTGGTTGGCTGGACGCCATCTGTACTACAAAATCCTCTGCATGCCAAGCACACAGCAAGTTGCTGAGCTACCTGAAGGCCATGATGGAGATACGATGCAGAGAGGGTTGGCGATTGAAAAGGATGACATCCCCGTCCTCCAAATGGCGCTCCACAGTGAAGCCGATCTGCAAATGTGTGTGTGTATGTATGTGTGTGTGTGTACCTCTGTGTATGTGTGTGTATGTATGTGTGTGTGTGTGTGTGTGTGTACCTCTGTGTATGTGTGTGAGATGTCACACACACAAGCACAATTACATACATGTAACAATAATGTACAAGTGCAAAGATATGCAGGTGCGTGCAATAAAATACATGTGTGTGCGCACGTGTGAGCATATGTTGTAATGTATGTGTGTGTATGTATGTGTGTGTACCTCTGTGAATGTGTGTGAGATGTCACACACACAAGCCCAAGTACATATTCGTAATAATTATGTACATGTGCAAAGATATGCAGGTGCGTGCAATAAAATACATGTGTGTGCGCACGTGTGAGCATATGTTGTAATGTTTGTTGCAAAGATATGCATGTGCGTGCAATAACATACACGTGTGTGCACACGTGTGAGCATGTGTTGTAATGTTTGTTGCGTTATGTAACGCGCCTGCCCACATGCATATGCAAATATGCACACGCACGTGTGCATACCCACGTGCATGTGTTCAATTATATGCATGAAAATCAGGCTTGGATTAGACAAGACTGCCTAAATCTCCATCAGTCATTACTCATTACAGATTGATCGGCTCAGCATATCAAATCTGCATCTCACACCTCTTGCCCTCACTTGCCTTGATCAGACCTTGCATGGCCACGTCAGCTCATTTCATCACACATGTCAGCTCATTCTATCGCACATGTCAGCACAGCTCATCATACATGTCAGCTCATTTTATCGCACATGTCAGCACAGCTCATCACACATGTCAGCGCAGCTCATCACACATGTCAGCTCATTTTATCACACAGCTCATAACACAACAGGCACTGCAGCTATTGCTCTTGAGCAGCTTGTGCGCAGCTCAAGCCCATGATTTAGTACATCAACTCAGCATCTCAACTTATCAGCAGCTCTTGCTCTCGAGCAGCTTGTAAGCAGCTCAAGCCCATGATCCAGTACATCAACTCAGCATCTCAGCTTATCAGCAGCTCTTGCTCTCGAGCAGCTTGTAAGCAGCTCAAGCCCATAATTCAGTACATCAACTCAGCATCTCAGCTTATCAGCAGCTCTTGCTCTCAAGCAGCTTGTAAGCAGCTCAAGCCCATGATTCAGTACATCAACTCAGCATCTCGTGCCCTTACTTGTCTCGGGCTTTTAATCAATCTTCCACTCAGATGCCCCCTGAGGCATATGTAGCGATGTAACCTTACCTTACCTGACCTTGCCTTACTTGTCCTTATCGGACCCTGCCCAAGCCCTAGCCAGGACAGCATCAAACAAGAGCACTACTTCTCTTCTCCAGCACCACATCACGCCTGCACCAACCCTGCCCAAGCTCTAGGGCAATCAAGCACACGCGCAGCTTTGTACTCTTCTCCAGCACCACATCACGCCTGCACCAACCCTGCCCAAGCTCCAGTGCAATCAAGCACACGCACAGCTTTGCACTCTTCTCCAGCACCACATCACGCCTGCACCAACCCTGCCCAAGCTCTAGTGCAATCAAGCATACGCACAGCTTTGTACTCTTCTCCAGCACCGCATCACGCCTGCACCAACCCTGCCCAAGCTCTAGTGCAATCAAGCACACACACACAGCTTTATATTCTTCTCCAGCACCACATCACGCCTGCACAACCCTGCCCAAGCCCTGACCAGAGCAGCGTCAGCCTCTTGTGCTGCAGGGCTCTGGCTGGCGCAACTTACCTGGATTCAGTTGTTTGCTACAGGGCTCTAGAGATCTGGCTAGCGCACATTTATCTGGAGTCAATCTTTCACGTTAAGGTTTCAGTGCGTAACTTTGTGTCATCTGTTGGTAACTTCTGTACTAGTATTCCATCTTCCAACTTGTGCGTACCTTGGTGTCATCTGTTAGTAAATTCTGTACTACTATTCCATCTTCCAACTTACGCGTACCTTTGTGTCACCTGCTAGTAAATTCCGTACTACAATTCCATCTTGTGCGTACCTTTTTGTCATCTGTTAGTAACCGTAATACTATTCCATCTTGGAATTCATCTGGCAGCAAGCTGGTACAGGTGCCATTGCACATTTTCTGGCTAGCACGGGCAGTAATTTGAAATCCTCTCTTACACTACAAGCTGATTCGTCTCGGTGTAAAATTCAATTTCTCATTATGTGTTGGCGTAAAAAATACTTTTAAAAGGTCAGTGTAGCTTTCAATTCCTCGTAAAATCTTTGCGCACCTTCAGGTCTGCTGCTATCTTACGACGGTCCCCAAACTTCAAAAAGGTCTTCTCCCCGTCTGGGTGCACCACAAAGTTAGCGCCAGGCCAGGTGGTGGTGCCTAAGGGTGTGTGAATGAGTGAGTGAGTGAGTGAGTGAGTGAGTGAGTGAGTGAGTGAGTGAGTGAGTGAGTGAGTGAGTGAGTGAGTGAGTGAGTGAGTGAGCGAGTGAGTGAGAGAGTGTGTGAGTGCGTGAGTGTGTGAGAGCGTGTGTGCGTGCGTGAGTGTGTGAGTGTGTGTGTGCGTGCGTGAGTGCGTGTTTGCGTGAGTGAGTGAGTGAGTGAGTGAGTGAGTGAGTGAGTGAGTGAGTGAGTGAGTGAGTGAGTGAGTGGACAGATGAAAGTGCTATGAATGGCTATGATTTGTTAAGGCCCAAGGTCCGACTTCTTCAATCCGGGCACCCAAAATTTAAAAAAGAGAATGAGCAAAACGATATAAGCTAGGAATATGCGGGACTAAGCCTGTACATTGACTAAGGTTGTATTCAAGGTTCCCCTGCTAACGAATTGCATGCACATCGTGCATGCATGGTTCTGGTCAACCCATTCCAAGTGACCTGCTCAACTGTCTGTATGTGTGTTAGTGTGTGTGTTATGTGTGTGCATGTGTGCGTGTGTGCGTGTGTGTGTGTGTGTGCGTGCGTGCGTGCGTGTGTGTGCGTGTGTGTGTGTGTGTGCGTGTGTGTGCATGTGTATGCATGTGTGTGTCAGGAAGGGCAGGACAATAAGATCCTCCTAATTGCTTCAACTTGGCTCTCTCTCACCATTCACGACCCTGAGTTTCAGCTTGTCCAAGTTGTACGTGGTCACACGCTCGGGGTAAGTGAGCACGACGGCCATGTGCTGAGGCACGCACACCTGCATGCACTCATAAGAGGAAGGTACATTGATATCTATAGCGTCTTTATCTATTGTACATGGCCACACGCTCAGGGTAAGTGAGCACGACGGCCATGTGCTGAGGCACGCACACCTGCATGCACTCATATAGAGGAAGGTACATTGTCACCTATAGTGTCTGTCTTTTTTTTTTTTAAGGGTTGGCCAGAACTGTATATATGCACCGTACATGACCGTATATTTGGTAATTTCTCTGCCAAAATTACCGTTTATACACCGTATATTTATGGTTCTGGCCAACCCTAGTTGTATTCCACTACACGCTCAGGGTAAGTGAGCACGACGGCCATGTGCTGAGGCACGCACACCTACATGCACTCATAAGAGGAAGGTACATCGATATCTATAGCGTCTTTATTTATTGTACATGGCCACACGCTCGGGGTAAGTGAGCACGACGGCCATGTGCTGAGGCACGCACACCTGCATGCACTCATAAGAGAAAGGCACATCGATATCTATAGCGTCTTTATCTATTGTACATGGCCACACGCTCAGGGTAAGTGAGCACGACGGCCATGTGCTGAGGAACGCACACCTGCGTGCACTCATAAGGGGAGGGTACATTAATATCCATGGTGATTTCCACTGTTATACTCCACCACACGCTTGGGGTAAGTGAGTAAGAAACCGTTGCGCTTAGGAATACAAATCTGCAGAGGCAAACTTAAGCAAGAGGATGAGTGTGGGCATACAATTTGTAGAGTTGGCCAGAACCATAAATATACGGTGCATATACGGTGTTTATGGTAGGGAAATCACCAAATACACGGCTATATACGGTGTATATATACGGTTCTGGCCAACCCTACAAATCTGCTGTAACTTAAACATTCCTTCAATCCATAAGATGCTCTGATCCTCCAGTTCCATAGAAACGTCCGAAATAAAGTGATGCCCACTTTCTGTGTTGTTGCGTTTTGTGAGGTGTTCCCTTCCTTGCTATTGTGCTAACACATATCATCCCAAATTACTAACAGAACCGTGTAGCTCAACATGTTTGTCATAGCGTAAGCAATCCACGTACCCTTCTACTGTAAATACATCCCTATCAACATGCACGTTGTTGCAGAAGCAATCCACACACTTAAAAACTGCTTAACGTCTCGTCAATACATCTCTACCCGCCTGGTAGATAGCAAGGTTGAGATCATCAGACCTGAAGATTGTGTGACAGCTGAAGTCCACTCACTCGCCATTGCTCCTCACCTTCTATCCTCTCTCTCTAAATATATATTCCTACCCACTTTGTAAATAGGAAGGTTGCCTTGGTCAGGGCTGATGATCGTTCGGCCGCTGAAGTCTACACACTCGCCGCTACTCCTTATCGTCTATTCCTTATCCTCTACCCTAGTTATATACCTATATGTCCCTACCCCACCTAGTTGATGGCGAGGTTGGGGTCAGGGCTGAC
>Ga0307960_1002426_pt1 | contig 11141 bp, 9 predicted proteins | sample OrgLakmetagen542_FD_201832 | JGI IMG/M metagenome (GOLD analysis project Ga0307960, IMG submission 201832) | Saline water microbial communities from Organic Lake, Antarctica - #542 | ecosystem: Environmental > Aquatic > Non-marine Saline and Alkaline > Saline | place: Antarctica: Organic Lake... | reverse complement strand
ACACACACACACACACACACACGCACACACACACCACGCCTGCACATGCAGGGGTAGGACGCCATCAGGCACTCAGCAGATGGAGAAAAGCAACGACTGCTTAAAAGACAGCAAGCGCACCCTGCACGAAGCCCAGGTGTGCGCGCTCACAATGCCTGTGTATGTATGTACGTACCTATGGCATGGCCGAATTTTTAGAGCTGTTAAATATGGCATTGGGGAGAATCCCAATCCCCCTCTGATGACGTTCTTCACTCATCATGAGTTCATTTGATCTCCACAGTGCTGGAAGTAAACAGTGCAGGAAATAAGCAGTGCAGGAAATAAGCAGTGCAGGAAATAAGCAGTGCAGGAAATAAGCAGTGCAGGAAATAAACAGTGCAGGAAATAAACAGTGCAAGAAATAAACAGTGCAAGAAATAAACAGTGCAGGAAATAAGCAGTGCAGGAAATAAACAGTGCAGGAAATAAACAGTGCAGGAAATAAACAGTGCAGGAGATAAACAGTGCAGGAAATAAACAGTGCAGGAAATAGACAGTGCAGGAAATAGACAGTGCAGGAAATAAACAGTGCGGGAAATAAACAGTGCGGGAAATAAACAGTGCAGGAAATAAACAGTGCAGGAAATAAACAGTGCAGGAAATAAACAGTGCGGGAAATAAACAGTGCGGGAAATAAACAGTGCGGGAAATAAACAGTGCGGGAAATAAACAGTGCGGGAAATAAACAGTGCAGGAAATAAACAGTGCATTTTATTATATATCAGATATATCAATCTTGCACTCAGTGAATATGCTTAGCTGTGCCTCTGTAGAATGAGGATTGATGTGTGTTTAATTGATAGCCGTTGATTGGGGGGCACAATCGTGTCTGTGTGTGTATGTGTGTATGTGTTTGTGTGTGTGTGTGGAGGTGTAGTGAATGAAACAAGTTATAAATACACGCGATTTTATCTTGTTTGTATACACGCATTCAAAGTACCTTAAGAGAACACACACGCGCACACGCACACACACACACTCACACACTCACACACTGTGCATCGTCGCAGGTGACTGGCTCAGGCTCGCTGCAAGAGCTACAGCGCCAACGGGAGGCCCTGCAGCACTCCAAGGGCACTTTGGGTGAGTGTGTGTGCGTTGTATGTGTGCTCACGTGTGTGCGTATGTGTGTGTAGTATCCTCTTTGTCGATGTGAACTTCCATCATCAGGAAGGCCTTGCAGCACTCAAAAGGGAGCTATGTCATATGCTCATCTTTCGTTCGCGCTGTGCGCCAAAGCCATTCTGTGTGTTGCATAAGCTGTGCTCGTCGCTCATTAAACAGAGAGACTGACCAGCACATCGAACATGGGTGTGTCACAGCAGACAGAGGGGGTGGTTCCACAGCAGATAGAGGGGGTGGTTCCATATCTGTGTCCAGAGAAGAAGAAGCAACCTAACAGCTTGTGTGGTGCCATGTCTGCGTTTCTGTGTTCAGAGGAAAAGCAGCAACCTAAGACAGCAAAATGTGGATGGCAGTAAATGTGTAGTCTTGTCAATTGTCAATTCAGATACACACACATAAAACACACGCACACGCATGAACACATACACATACAACACATGTACATAGACACACACACGCATACACTGAAATGCTATCCATGCGCAGTTGAAGCCAACGGCAACTTTGGCAGCGACATGAAAAAGAAGAAGTTCCTGGGTGTGTTCTAGGAAGTGCGCTTCAGTGGTTATCATGTACGTGAGTTGAGTAGTGCACGTACTCAAAAAAGAAGCTGCTTTGTGCACGTGACGGAGGTCAACCTCCAGTAGCTGCTAACAAGCCTGCCCTTCAATGTTGCCAGGAAGAGCCACTCATATTGTGGCCCCTGTCTCTTACTCCCCTGACCCTGCGCCAGCACAGACAAGGCATCTTGTAGATGTGTTTTGCAAGCATTGTTTTGCAAGCATTAGTGTGTGTGTGTGTATGTGTGTGTGTGGATTTTTGGCTGGAACGTTGCCCGCCCCTTTCTCACCGTACACAAGGCCAGGCACAGCGCAATTGCTAGCAGCTCCATCTATCCTGATTTGGCTGGTGGGAGGGCAGGAGGAGGCAGGCCTTGACTCTCGACTGCGCTGCTGTTTTTCTGGACTGCACGTCCGAACTTCCAGGCCACGCACTAATTTCTCGGCTGCGCTGCTGTTTTTCTGGACTGCGCGTCCGAACTTCCAGGCCACGCACTAATTTTTTGACTGCGCTGCTGTTTTTCTGGACTGCACGTCCGAACTTCCAGGCCACGCACTAATTTCTCGACTGCGCTGCTGTTTTTCTGGACTGCACGTCCGAACTTCCAGGCCACGCACCAAGTTCTTGACTGCGCTGCTGTTTTTCTGGACTGCACGTCCGAACTTCCAGGCCACGCATTAAGTTCTAGTCTCGTCACCCGGTGACCACATCTATGGTATCTGTTGGGAACCAAAGGTCATACATAATCCATGGTTTTTTTTAGTCCCCTCCTTCGTTGTCAGACCTGCGAGTTTTGGGGGACTGAGAGTGAGCTTTGAGCATGCACGCGGGAATGGCCTGACATACACGTGTCCACGGGCAGTTATATAAATATCAGGATGTAGGGCTGGCAATGTGTGGATGTGATGGCTGCGTGTTCGTGATTCGGATTGTCTGTGTGTTTGCAAGTGTGTGTGTGTGTACGTGTGTCCTTGATGCAGGTGTGGGTGTGAGGCGGCTTATATTTATGCGTTGCTTGTTCCAATCCATGTGTGGGAGAATGCAGGGCTGCACTGTACAGTAATTGGCTGCTTTAACTGGCTGCTCTAATTGGCTGCAGTATTTGGCCTAAAGCCTAAAGGCGTGGGTTGATTGAGCAGAATCTGCAGGCCAGCCTCAGGATCTTGCTTGGAGCAGTTGTATGATTTACAAAGGGTTCACAAAGGGTCCACAAAGGGTTAGCAAGAGCAAGAGCTGCAGGCCAGCCTCAGGGTCATGCTTGGAGCAGTTGTATGATTTACAAAGGGTAAGCAAAGGGTCAGCAAGAGCAAGAGCTGCAGGCCAGGGTCATGCTTGGAGCAGTTGTGTGATTTAATTAGCTGATGTTTAGACTTTCTATTAAAGCTGTGGGACTGGATTTAATTCTCTGCAGTATTTTTCCTTTCCTTTTCGCTTGTGCTGAGCAGGGAAGGGACGTCGCCTGATGCTTGTTCATGTCTGTTTGGGCTCTGAAATGTGATTTAGGCCAAGTGTGAAATTGCTCCCTAGTGCATGCTGATTCAGCGTGCCCAGATTCTCCAATTCACTGGCTTGTTCTAGCTTTTTTGTTACTTCCTTCAACCCCCATTCCCTGCATACGACCATTATATTGTTTCCTACCTGTAACAGTGTTTCAATGGTTACATGGTTACAATTTACAATGTAGCAGTAAATCAGAAGGAGACGTGGCACGTCATTCACAAGGGTGTCGTTTTGTGCAGGCAGAGTTTGGTTGAGCAACAATGTGTATGAGGGGTTGTTCATTCTGATCAATGAACGTTACGATCTTGATGACTATTTTAATATTGTTGGACAAAAGGGTACGCAAGGCGATGAACAGAACAAGCGTTGCATGCCAGGCTGACGGTTTTACAATGGTTACAATGGGGGGTGACCTTCAGCCAGGTTGTTTGGCTGATCGGCTGCTGAATGGTTTTGAGGGTCTTACAGAGTTTACAGAGTAAGGTAAGGTAAGGTTACATCACTCTCTGAGGGTCTTACAGAGTTTACAGAGTAAGCCATCAGAGTTTACAGGGTAAGCCATCAAAACGTGCGACTGTTAGGCTGCGTGTGTAAAGCATGTAGAAATTGTGATAATTGTTTTTGTAGCACTAAACTTGTAGCACCTATAGCACCTACAAAGAAGCCCTTGGAAAGGGAAAAAAGGCACAACGCTGTTTGTGACATTGCAGCACTGAATAAAATCAGTAAACAATCACGCATCTGCCAGGACCAACCGACCGCAATAAATTAAAGAGAGGAATCATCTGTGAGACATGGACTGTCACACTGAGGATATCTCAAGAATGAGGGAGGCAAATATTATTATACATTTTTTTCCTGTTGTTGGCGTATTACATATATGCCTCCCCTATATAGGGTAAGGGTAAGGGTAAGGGTAAGGGTTACACAGCTATATCCGCCAGCGAGGGCAGTTGAGCTATAGCATAAAAAGCCAGCTTCAAGAAGAGAAAGAGGCCAGACTGAACAAGACACCAGAAAAAGAAGCTAGCTCCCCTATATAGGTCAAGGGGAGGTAGCAAACTCCTTACTACGAGGCTGAAACGAACCGAAAGTTGATAAATAAGAAGGGAGCAAGAGAGGCAGGCTGGAAGAAGTAAAAGAAAGTAGGGGGGGCGACCAGGTTGATGAGAAGAAGGGGAAGACGTACACGAGAAGGTCAAGCACGGGAAAGAAAGAAGGAAGGAAAGCCTGCGTACTTTGGTGCTTACGTAAAATTAATAAGGTTTATTAGGAAGCCAGGGCTAGTAAAGAGTAAAAAGTCAATGGGCCGAGGGCATACCTAACTACACTACAACCACGAGGCACTCAACATAAAGAATAGGGAAGCTAAGAGTTCGTCAAAATGAAAGAAGCTAAGCCATTGCGATGACTGGTGCGCCAAAACTATCTCCAACACAACCTAAAAAAAACAACAGTTCCCCTAAAAAAACGCAGCTGCGCCATCACGTCACTCTCAGCATTAAGAGCCCATACTAAGGAGACAAGAAAGCAGTACAGTGAGCTAAAGGTTTAGACAGCAAGAATCGGGTTGTTCTTCTAAGAGCCGAGAGCAAGGAGAAGCAGGCCAACCTATACATAGAGCACGGCGGCAAACACACTCGGAAGATAGCTGCACCAGTGAAACAGCTAAGGAGCCGTTTGGCCTAGCATACATAAAGGGGTGAGCATGGCCTAGGTCAGAGAAACTGGAGTCACTACCTTGGCAGGCTGCAAAGTCTTTCAAAGCTGCAAGGAGAATATTAACTGCCCTTGTTTTTACTACTGCGGGCTTTAAGCCTGTCCTGGCGAGTGTGCTAAACAACAAACCCCGAGATCTCAACATGCATGGCAGTCAGGGCAGCTAGGCACACAACATACCACACTTCCTCACTGTTTGGCATGGCTGCTCTAGCAGCCACGCATGCTGTGGTAGCAGCTGCACAGAAACTGGGAGGTTCTGTTGTATGGCTTGCCTGATGACTGAAGCTCCTGTGCAAGTCCAGAAGACGTGCTCCCGTAGCTGCAGCGCCTGTGCAGCACGTGATGAGGCGGCTTCGTATCGCCAGCCACACGGGCAAGCTGTCCCCCGCTTCATGGGCCATCCATGGCCCCCTGTTCCCACCACACCATGAAAAAGAAAAAACTACGCAGGCAGTGAAAACCACTCCCCACATTAATTAAGGAGCCACTTCAACCCATGCTGGAGTAGGCGCACCAAATTTCCTTACTAGGTCCCTTTCCATTTACCTTACAATGGCACGGTAACTGAGTAAGCTGTGCACTACCTAAAGATCTTTTGGATTAAGAATTAATACAATTGTGGGTTACTGCTGGCTTACTATGGTTACTCGAGTAAGCTACCTGGCTTACCAGGCTGCTTTCCAAGTACCAAAAAACACCTCGGTTGCAGAGTACTAGTAAGCGATACACTGCCTACTACCAAAATCTGTTGGTTTACCGCTAGCTTACTATGGTTACTGGTACTGATCAAGTAGGCTAGCTGGCTTAACAGGCCGCTTTCCAAGTACCAAAAAACACCTCGGTTACAGAGTACTAGCAAGCGATACACTGCCTACCAATTCTGTTGGTTTAGCATCATTATACATCTTTGGGTACCGCTGGCTTACTGCTCCAGTTTCTAAATAATTTTGAATTTTAGTTGGAAAAAACCGTTATTGATCGCTTACTACTCGCCTTCCAAGTCGGTAACCCAGCCGCTTACCTTCCGCTTACTACCTTAGTAATTGAGTCAGTAAGCCTGGTAAGCCAGTCTGGTAACGTTCTCTAACATTCCGACAGAGAGTCTTAGTACTTTCAGTTTTGCACTGGCTATGACCAGTCTGCTCTACGTTTACTTTGTTGCTGGCTGAGACAAGCCCGTTAGCCTAACATTCTGCTGGTTCCCCCCTTTGTAAACCCTTGCAATAAACTCCATCCATCGCAATGTTAGAGAACGTTACCAGTCTGGCGTACCAGGCTTACTGGCTCGATTACCAAGGTACCAAGGTAGTAAGCAGGGGGTAAGCGGCTGGGTAACCAACTTAGAAGGCGAGTAGTAAGCAACTGGTAACGGTTTTTTCCAACTAAAATTTAAAAGAATAAAAGAATTTAGAAGACGGCCTGGTAAGCCAGCTGGCTTACTGGATCATTAATCATAGTAAGCCAGCAGTAACCCACAGATGTATATGTGCCTGATCCAACAGATTTTGGTAGGCAGTGCATCAGTAAGTTATGCAGTGACCGAGGCTTACTGATCTGGCTTACCAGTAAGCAGTTCAGTAAGCGTAAATTAATATCAAACCCTGGCCTACTACCTCTGCTTACTAGTAAATGATCAGTAAGCGGTGGTTACTGGTAAGCCATGGTAAGCACCTTCAGTAACCACATAAATGTCCGCTTACTAACCTCGGTTACCATGGCTTACTGGTAACGAACCACCGCTTACCATCGCTTACTTTACGGTGGTTACCAGCAAGCCAGGAATTGGTAACCGAGTTGTAAGCCTGGTAAGCCAGGCTGGTAACGGTCTACTACATTCCGACGTCATTTCTTTCATGAACTTAATTTACTTTATGAACAGGCACAGTCATACTGCTTGACTGACTCAGTCTTCGGAAGGCATTTGCCTTGTAAAGCTTGCAAACTTTTGCAAACGTAGTTTTACACGAGTTTGACCCTTCATCGGCTTCCACTGGTTTTATCAATAAAGAAAGAGATCTGACATGGTCGAGCATTATAATAACAGAGGTTACAGAGTAAGCCGCCAGTCAAAAAGTGCGACTGCTAGGCTGGGTATGTAAAGCATTGTTTAAGCATGTGAGGAGTGTTTGTTGCTGCACCACAGACTTCAGTGCAATAACAGAAAATTGCAGTGTTTGTTGCTGCACCACAGACTTGAGTGCAAAAACAGAAAAATGCAGTGTTTGTTGCTGCACCACAGACTTGAGTGCAAAAACAGAAAAATGCAGTGTTTGTTGCTGCACCACAGACTTGAGCGCAAAAACAGAAATATGCAGTGTTTGTTGCTGCACCACAGACTTGAGCGCAAAAGCAGAAGAATGCAGCGACTAGCAGTTGAACATGCAACAGTGATATCAGCAATCAGTCCCTTCAAAAGAGAAGCAATCTAATCATATGCATACGCATAATACCAGACAATTCCCTATGGCTACCGTCCACTTTATTAGTAGGTAATATCAATATACAACTTATAACAACATATAAGTGGTGTACCCCTAATGGAATGCAGATTTCATGTCACTCATATATCTGAAGCACAGGGCATTAGCTTAAAGGTCCGAACGCTAATCTGGATACAACAGCTAGGCGTAAGGTATGAGCTAGCAGCTAACATAAACATCCACATTCACGCTAGCACATAATGCAACGCTCCTGTAATTCCCCCCAAAACGGCACCACAGTCAAACAATTGAGAAACAAATCGCTCCTACTGCCGAAGTGCTCACACAGAGGGTAACAAGAATAAGAAGGCAAGATGAAAAAAGTCACACAAATACGTAAATCAGTACGACTGCTGGATGCAGCATTGCAACATGCAACAACAGGCTCGGCCTTCTGTATTTCAAGGATCGAAACACGAAAATGGCATGCCACAAAGTTGAAGTGCTAGTCTTAGGATGGTAAATGCTACAAAATTGGAGTGCTAGTCTTAGGACGGTAAATATGTTGATCGGGAGCTGGATGGTGAGCCACCTTTGTGTTGGTGCCACGCCTCCTCTGGCACGAATCCAAACTTGAGGAAAGATTCCAACGGGCTAATCGCACCGCCTGCAATTTATTAGAAATTAGAAAAGAAGGTTGGTTTCCTACCCAATGTCACATATGTGCAGGGTTGGCCAGAACCCTATATATGCACGGAGTATACACGTTTATTTTGGCAGGGAAATCACCAAATGTACGGTCATATACGGTTCTGGCCAACCCTACATATGTAGACCGTCAGCTTATGAGTGAAACGTAACGTAAGCACCTTCCTAACACTCAACACAGAGTTTTGTTGGCTGGATTGTTTGAAATGTACAGCAACATAGAACGCGCATGTCAGCAGGCACATTTTGTGAAGTCTACTCTTAATGCTTTGGCAGCAAATCCACTGGTGAAAAGACCACAGCTCCGTACGGGGCTAAAGTTGTAATCTTTCGGCAGTGATATGGTGCAGGACTGTCTGTGCCCTGCCAAAACTCATTATTAGCCAAATTACATTGAAGAGCACAGCACTTCTATAAAAACATGATTTTGCGTTTTGTTGATCAAACACACAAAGTCTCTGGACTGCATTCCACGGCACGATGCCGTAAAAGGTCCCTTCCAGATGTTGCGCCCTGTCCTTTGCTTTCTATGTACCCTTCTGTCTTTTGCTCCCTAAATACCCTTCTGTCCTTTGCTTACTATATACCCTTCTGTCTTTGCTTCCTGAATACCCTTCTGTCCTTTGCTTTCTATATACCCTTCTGTCTTTTGCTCCCTGAACACCCTTCTGTCCTTTGCTTTCTATATACCCTTCTGTCTTTTGCTCCCTAAATACCCTTCTGTCCTTTGCTTTTGGAATACCCTTCTGTCCTTTGCTTACTATATACCCTTCTGTCTTTGCTTCCTGAACACCCTTCTGTCCTTTGCTTTCTATATACCCTTCTGTCTTTTGCTCCCTAAATACCCTTCTGTCCTTTGCTTCTAAAGCACCCTTCTGTCTTTTGCTTCCTAAATACCCTTCAGTCTTTTGCTTCTTGAGCACCCTTTAATCCTTTGCTTCTTAAATAACCTTCTGTCTTTTGCTTCCTAAATACCCTTCAGTCTTTTGCTTCTTGAGCACCCTTTAATCCTTTGCTTCTTAAATAACCTTCTGTCTTTTGCTTCTTAAATATCTTTCTTTCTTTTGCTTCTAAGTATCCTTCATTCTATGTCCCCTTCCAGCTTGGCTCGTGATTTGCAGCAAGTACGCACGCAACTCCCTTTTCCCAATCAGCTGTTCCTCTGACGTGATGATTACACTTGATCCGGACCTAGATAGCAGCTGATATATAACCAGTTATGCTTCCCTTTCTTACCTCCTGAGTAGTTGATGCACAGCTCCTCACCAGGCAGCAGCGGCACTACCTCATTCTCACGCAGAAAGGTGACAGTCATGACCTTTCTTACCTCCTGAGCAGTTGATGCACAGCTCCTCACCAGACAGCAGCGGCACTACCTCACTCCCACGCAGGCAGGTGACAGTCATGACCTTTCTTACCTCCTGAGTAGTTAATGCACAGCTCCTCACCAGGCAGCAGCGGCACTACCTCATTCCCACGCAGGGAGGTGACAGTCATGACTAACTGCAGGGCGTGATTGAGCAAGAGGTGCTTATCGGCAACTTTCTTGCGCGTCTGTTGTTGTCATGACTAGCTGCAGGGCGTGATTGAGCAAGACGGGCTTTTCGGAAACTTTCTCGCGCGTTTTTGGTTGTCAAACAGTACAATATGTGTGTGTGTGTGTGTGCATGTGTGTGTGTCGTGTGCATGTAAGTGCATACGTGTATATACACCAACACTGTTGCGCGTCTTTTGTTGTAATACAGTACAATATGTAGGGTGGGCCAGAACTGTGCACGCACACCGCATATAACTAGGGTGGGCCAGAACCATGAATGTACGGTGTATACATGGTACATATGGTAATTTTGGCAGGGAAACCACCAAGTATAAGGTGTATATATACGATTCTGGCCAACCCTACATATGACCGTACGTATGGTGGTTTCTCTGCCAATAATATCGCATGTACACCGTAAATACATATGTTGTATTTATGTAAAGTGCTGTCCAATTCTAACATTATGTGTGTGCATATGTGCGTGTGTGTCGTGTGCATGTAAGTGCGTTTGTGTATATGCATCTACACTGTTGGGCCGGACCATCCAGAACCTAAGCTCAAATCTGGTACTGATACCTTATGACTTATGAACCTAATGGGCCAGGTCATCCAGAACTGAAGATCAAAGCAGATGCCTTGCACATCTAGAGGGGCCAGGCCATCCAGATTCTAAGCAAAGCTGATACTTAGGGTTGGCCAGAAGCGTGTATGTACACCGTATATGACCATATATTTGGTGATTTCCCTGCCAAAAATACCGTATACACACTGTATATATATGGTTCTGGCCAGTCATCTGATACTGTATGAACCTAAAGGGCCAGGTCATCCAGAACAACTTAAGCTCGAAGATGACACCTACAGTTCATACATTTAAACCTTAATCGGAAGTATGGCACATGCTCACATGTGGCAAAAAAGCGCGTTGCTAATACAGAGGATGCTTCAAAGTTTTGACACCTGTCTTGGCACACACGTCCTCTAGCACACAACTTGGCTTGGACAAAACTTTGTGAGCGCACGTATGTACATGTGTGTATGTGGGCAACCTTGTGGCGGTTAATTTGGCGCAGGTTGTCATGCGCATAACTGCATGTAATTAATTAACCCTGTACACACCTAGTACGTGTGTGTGCGTGTGGATGTGTTTATAAATACATTGAATGTGTATATATTAAGTTTATATGCATTAGGCATCTGTATATAGGTGCATTGTTTTAATGTGTGTAAATGTGTATTGTTGACATGTTTATACATTAGACATGTTAAAATGTTCGTTATGTGTGTGCACATAGGTGTATGGGCGTGCGTGTTTTTGCATGCCTATATGCCCCCTCAATCTACACATACCTGATTGTTGTCGTCCAGCTGAAGCATTGGGGGCCGAGCATCTGGATGGTGGTTAAGCTGTGCGTACATGTGTGCATACGTGTGTGTGTGGGCGTGAGTGTGTGTATATCAGTGTGTATGTGTATGTGTGTGTGTGTGTGAGAGAGAGAGAGAGAGAGAGAGAGGATAGAAAG
>Ga0307960_1002422_pt1 | contig 11148 bp, 11 predicted proteins | sample OrgLakmetagen542_FD_201832 | JGI IMG/M metagenome (GOLD analysis project Ga0307960, IMG submission 201832) | Saline water microbial communities from Organic Lake, Antarctica - #542 | ecosystem: Environmental > Aquatic > Non-marine Saline and Alkaline > Saline | place: Antarctica: Organic Lake... | reverse complement strand
GCGCTGAAAGGCCCTTATTGGTGGACAGGCTTGCGGTCACCCACCCACTCAAGGCTTGCGGTCACTCACCCACCAGCCTGTGTTTGCAGATGGCAGCCTCCCCTATTCCACACTTCTTCCAGCCGCGCTTCACCATAGCGCGCTCCCAGGTGGGGTTTACGTGTGTGAGTGTGTGTGTGTGTGTGTCTCTGTATGTGTGTGTGTGTGTGTGCTTCACCACAGCGCTCTCTTAGTTGGGTGTTATATGGGTGTATTCGTGTGTGTGTGTGTGGCTGTGTGTGTGGCTGTGTGTGTGTGTGTACGGTTGCGTGTGCATGTGTGGGTATGTGTGTGTGTAGTTGTGTGTTTTTAATCTGTATGATTGTATGTGTGTATGTGTCCCCAGGGGTGGCATGGATGCGTTCAATTAAATCCGCCGTCGTGAACTTGCGCTTGCCACGTGCCACGTGTCACGATTTCACGGTGTTTACAATTTGTTTGTGCGTACCCGCGCTGTGCAAGGCCCTTGCAACTTGGCACCCTCATTATGTTGAGCCCACCCTCTCCAAGGCACATTTGTCAAACAAAACATGCCTCTGACACTCCTCATCTCTTTCAATGACTTGTTTTAAACCCATTGTGTGTGTTTCTTCAAACCCATTGTGTGTGTTCCTTTTTGCCCATTATATCCTGCAGCTGCTCACTGCTAATGGTTAATGGATTGTGTTCCTTTCCCTGCAGCTGCTCACTGTTAATGGATTGTGTTCCTTTCCCTGCAGCTGCTCACTGTTAATGGTTAATGGATTGTGTTCCTTTCCCTGCAGCTGCTCACTGTTAATGGATTGTGCTCCTTTCCCTGCAGCTGCTCACTGTTAATGGTTAATGGATTGTGTTCCTCTTCCCTGCAGCTGCTCACTGTTACTGGTTAATGGATTGTGTTCCTTTCCCTGCAGCTGCTCACTGTTAATGGTTAATGGATTGTGTTCCTTTCCCTGCAGCTGCTCACTGTTAATGGATTGTGTTCCTTTCCCTGCAGCTGCTCACTGTTAATGGTTAATGGATTGTGTTCCTTTCCCTGCAGCTGCTCACTGTTAATGGATTGTGTTCCTTTCCCTGCAGCTGCTCACGGTTAATGGATTGTGTTCCTTTCCCTGCAGCTGCTCACTGTTAATGGATTGTGTTCCTTTCCCTGCAGCTGCTCACGGTTAATGGATTGTGTTTCCTTTCCCTGCAGCTGCTCACTGTTAATGGTTTATGGATTGTGTTTCTCTTCCCTGCAGCTGCTCGCATGGTTCACGGAGGCGCACCAACAAGGCCTCTTCCAGGGGACACCCGTGGGAGAGCTGCTTCACAAGTGAGTGTGACCTGTTGGTCATTCGGCCAGTAATTTGCAGGGCGGCAGATTCAGGTGCTCGCTTGCTTGTTCCGCGGCAACAGCGCCCCAAACATATTCCTGCAAAGAAAGTGTGCTGTCTGCAGTGCATTAGGAAGTTACCCTTGCATGAAACAGAGGATCCTGTGCATAGAGTTTGAATGGCAGAAGGGCTTTGCTGGTGCTGGTGTGTGATGGTTAGAGGTGTGGGATGGGTAGACAGAGAGGAGAAGTTGAAGCAGCACTGCTACACATTCACCATGCCATGCCACATGCACGGGCATGCAAAAGAGCTAGCTTTCTTTATGTTTTTGCCTTGTCTTTCAAACACGCATATGCCCTCATTTGTCTTCGTACATGGGTTGGCCATACCCATAGATGGTGTACGTACTCGGCAGGGACCAGCACTGACAACTTTGACCGTAATTCGTGCTTACAGCTGTCCTATATGACCCATGCACAGAAGTATCACCACACCGGCTGACCCATGCCGCAGAGAATTAGATAAGTTTGAGCCCAAGCTTTACCGCACCACACAGATTGACCACGCCGCATGAAATTGCCGACTGGAATGAATGAAACCGCTCTCATAAGCACGGCTCTGCGAACACTATTGTGTTCTCATGTATTCATCATCTTACGTTGTCGTGATGCAGCGATGTTTTCATGCTTGTTCTGATGCATTGTTCTCGTGCACCATGCTCGTTCTCATTCATCGTGCTTGATCTCATGCGAGTTCTTGCTTGATCTAATGCTCGTTCTCATTCATCGTGCTTGTTCTCACTCATCGTGCTTGATCTAATGCTCGTTCTCTTTCATTGTGCTTGTTCTCATGCTTGTTCTCATTCCTCGCCTTTCCACATGGGCTGTTTACTTCAGGGCTGACCTTCAACCTGGCCTCGCCCCCCACCTGTTGCTGGCCTTGCTGTGGGCTTCTCAGGCCAACACTGTGCCAGCCACATTTTGGGCACTGGCCTTCTTATACCTCCCAGAGCACAAGGAATACTTGCAGGTGAGGGATGGTTGTGCGTGTGTGTGTGTATGCAAGTGTGTGTGCGTGTGTGCATGTGTGTGTGTTTGTGTGTGTGTGCAGCTGCGTGTGTGCGTGTGTGTATCTGTGTGTGTGTGTTTGTGTTTGTGTGCAGCTGTGCTTCCTTTGCTGAGGACCATGTGTGGTGTGCGCTGTTGTTTGTGTACTGATGTGGGTGAGGATTGCGTGTAAATTTGTGTTGTTTTTCTCAAACGGCAGGACGATCATTAACTTGCAGGTGTGTGTGTATCTGTACCTCTTTCGCTGATGATCGTGCATGGTATGTGTTGCTGCACTGTCATGGTGTGGGTTGTACTTGCGCAAAGTATGGCTGTACTTTTTACTTGTCGCTGCACTGTCATGGTGAGTATGGCTGTATTTTTTATGAGTGGGGACCACGTGTGGCTTGTAAGGCTGGCTGTGTAAGTACTGGATTTACTGGATAGTTATGTTGTAAGTACTGAATTTACTTGATATGTGTGAAGAATGTGTACCTGCAGGTAAAGGGGGTTGAGGTAACGCAGGTACATTTCTGTACAGTACAGTGTGTGCGCTCTCCAGTGCAGTATGCGTGTTGGGCCACTTCTGCTTTGGGGTGTGTCTTGTGTGTGCGTGCGAGGTCCTTACAGATAAATGCAAAGAGAGAAAGAGAGAGAGAGAGAGAGAGAGAGAGAGAGACGCAACAAGCCTGAAATATGTACCACGTTATTTGCATGAGGCGAGCAGCAAACTGTGGGAGGGCGCAATGAGTGTGGAAGAGGCTAATATTTACAAAGAAGACGGCTTGTGACCAATATTGCAGGTTGTCAGCAGCAAGTTGTGCAGGACATAATAATTGCAAAGGAGGCTGGTAGTCATCAAGAAGACGACCATATATACAGGCAATTTGTGAGGGCGTAGTCAGTGCAGAGGGAGCTGAATTGTTTTATGGAAACCACTTGTAACCTTTCTTGCAGGCGGTTCGTGACGGGTTGTGGGAGAAGGTGGTATCAGTGCAGAGGGAGCTGAAAATACAAAACCACTTGCAACCATCTTTGCAGGCAATTCGTGACGAGTTATGGGAGGCGGTTACCAGTGCAGAAAAAGGCAAGGAACCTGAGGTCACAGAAATAGAGGCTCCAGGAGACGTGAGCGGTGTGAGTGGCGGGCTCTCTGCTCGCCTGCTGCCTGCCGCGTTCAGGCTTGCTACTAACAGGTGGGTTTGGTCAGGTCTGGTTACTTATATACTATTGCTCCTTTGTTGTGCATTGAAAGGATAGTAATTCAGTTCAGGGTTCGGTCAGAAATCCGGGTTTGCGAGTTTTTGTGCATTTTAACGAACCCAAATCCTGCCGTTTGCGAGCTATTAGAAGCTCGTTGAGCCCTTTTTTGTGTTTTTGGGTCCACTTTTGCAATCCGAATTGCAGGAAAGAGCCTTGGATCGCTGTCAAATGCTCTGTTTTTTTGTGCACTGATTACACATTAATTTCTATTCAAGCATGTTTTGGACGAGTGTGACTACAGACGCCAGATAAATCCTCCATTATCGAAATTGCACGTCAAACTGCTCAAACAGTTTGAGGATTCTGGACCTCTCACAAACTTTATCGAGCCTTTGCTCCCCCAAAAAGGACAAACTGAGCAACCCTTCGTGTCACACAAAAAAAGCTGCGAGGACACGCATGAAAAGATTCAGGATGCGCAGCATAAATCAGGAGAAGCTCTACATACGAGTTGGTGTAGAGCCTGCTCATGGAACATGATGGTGCTTGTATTTCGTTGCCTTAAGTTTGCACAAAATTGCACACCCTACACACAACACTGCACATCCCACTCACACACACACACACATACACACACACAGAACTGCACAGCACACACACAAATCTGCACATCCCACACACAAAACTGCACACCCCACACACAAATCTGCACATCCCACACACAAAACAGCAAACCCCACCCACAAACCTGCACATTTCACACACAAAACAGCACATCACACACACAAAACAGCATATCCCACACTCAAAACAGCACATCCCACACACAAACCTGCACATCCCACACACAAATTTGCACATCCCACACACAAATCTGCACACCGCACACTCAAAACTGCACAACCCACACATGGCAGGCGCTCGTACGCGTCGCGCTGCACGGCAGAAGCTACACGCCTGAGGGTGCAGAGCCTGGACGTGCGATTTGCAGCAGACAAGCTGCAGCTGGAGCTGAATAGCGGTGAAAAGGTAATGGCGCGTATATGTGAGTTTGTGCTTGTCAGTGTGTGTCTCTGTCTGCGTGTGTGTGTCTGTGTGTATGTGTGCGTGTGATCCTTGCACCAAATTTTTACAAATCCCACCATGACAGGCATGCAACTACCCCTGAAAGGCAAGATGCTCACCACAAATCGCACAACCGTATGCTGAAAGCCTCGTGTGCTGCGCCCTTACAAAATCCATCATGACATGAATGCAACTGTCCCTAACCAATCAAGCTGTTCACCACAGAACCAAACTGCCTTACATTCACAGGACCGCACTGCCTTACATTCACAAAACACAGAACTGCACTGCCTTCTTGTTCACCACAGAACCACACTGCCTTACGTCTCTCAGGTAGAAGTCCCCAGTGGCTGCATCCTTGAGCGGTGCCCTTACAGAATCCACCATGACAAAACTATGACCAAGCTGTTCACCACAGAACCACACTGCCTTACATCTTCCAGGTGGACATTCCCAAGGGCTGCATCCTCGCGCTGTGCCCTTACGAAATCCATCATGACAGCGCACTATACCCCCCCAAGGCAGACACGTTTGACCCCTCGCGTGCACCCATGGGCCTGGGAGATGGCAATGCCATTATGCCTACCGTAGCTGGTGCGTGTGCGTGTGCATGCACTTGTGCACGTCCACGTGGTGTGTGTGTAGTGTGTGTGTAGTGTCTGTGTGTTTGTGTAAGTGAGTATGTGCACGTGCACGTGGTGTGTGTGTAGTGTGTGTGTAGTGTCTATGTGTTTGTGTGAGTTAGTATGCGCACGTGCATGTGCGCCAATGAGCCTCAACGTTGGCAGAATGCCGTATGGCCCACTGTAGCAGGTGCCTGTGCATGTATGCTCGTGTGAACAGTGTGCATGTTTGCATGTGCATGTTAGAACTCTACGTTGGTATGCTCGTGTGAACAGTGTGCATGTGTGCATGTTTGTACTTTACGTTTGTATGCTCGTGTGAACAGTGTGCATGTGTGCATGTGTGCATGTTTGTACTTTACGTTTGTATGCTCGTGTGAACAGTGTGCATGTGTGCATGTTTGTACTTTACGTTTGTATGCTCGTGTGAACAGTGTGCATGTGTGCATGTGTGCATGTTTGTACTTGATGTATATATACTCGTGTGAACAGTGTGCATGTGTGCATGTTTGAACTTTACGCATACTGCCTGGGAGACTGCTATGCAAAATTGCCCTCTTTGCGGTGCGCATTAAGACCTAAGCTGGTCGAGCTCACATCACTCACACACATCTCACGTTGATCACACATACGTACAGCACATGCTTGCAAACACACACACATACACACACAGGCATTGCCTTTGGCGGCGGTGCTTACCGCTGCCCTGGCAGATTTTTTGCTGAGATGGAGGTCACTCTGATGACGCTGCTTTTTGTGGCGCAACGGGACGTGACTTTCCGGCCCACTGTTGCCCTCACCGCCCCAGCTCCTGCAGCCACTCCTGCACCTGTGCACGCTCCCTCTGCTACACCTTCATCTGCACCTGTTGCCTCCGCACCCACTGGTGGAGGTGGTGCTGGGAGCTTAGTCCTGCCTGAGGTGCGTGCGTGAGGACCCTCGTGCAAGGACGGGCAAAAACATAGTTGCTAGGAATGCCCTGGATGTCGTTTTTGAGATATCTTTATGTTGTGCCTAACATTGCTGTTATTTCTATTAAAAGGCAACCTATACTTCCTAACACACCTGGGAACTACATACATGCTTGAACTGCCAGCTGCCTACTTTTTTCATTGCAGCTGTCGATCGTACGACTGCTTTGACCACCCTTTAGGCCTATATCTCTCAACACACCCGGGAATTACATACGTGCCTGAACTGCCAGCTGCCTACTTTTTTCGTTGCAGCTGTCGATCGTACGACTGCTTTGACTACCCTTGGTGCCAATGTCCCTGCAACATGAACTGCCAGCTGCCTACTTGTTTCAATGCAGCTGTTAATCACACGACTGCTTTGACTACCCTTGGTGCCAATGTCCCTGCAACACCATACAATGACCCTCTAGCATCCTGGCTCCACACCCAACATGCTTGCTGGCTTTGTTTGCATGTAGGTGGGAGACTTATGGGAGCTGGCCCGCATCGTGGCCGTTGCACTGCTAGGAAAGGAGAAGGCTTTTTGGGGCCTTGGCAATACCACCAACAACTCCAGTAACACTACCACCGCCACCTCTAGGGCTGCCACCACCAGTAGCAGCAGCAGCAGGATTCCCTCTACAAGTAATAATGGTCGAGAGGAGGTTCAAGTGGGCAGAGATCCAAGCCAAGGATCTACTGCCACGGAGATGGCCCGCACAGATGAAGTCACTCTGTCCTCCAACAACAGCAGCGGTGACCCCAGCGGTTTGCTTCCGCTTCCAGACCACACAAGGCTGGTGGTGAGTGCATCCTGAGAATTCTGCTTGTAAAAAATGAAAGTAGGTTTACTTCCCCAGTAAGAGTCAGCGTACACTGAAGAGAGCCTCCAAATCGCTGTTCTCACAGTTGACAGAGACATACCTTACCGTTTTCAGGTGACAAAGAAGCTGGCAGACGGGCATGGAAATTATCCATTGAAATCTTGCACACACACACACAACCCTGATGTACTTCAGAGCAGCTGAAATTGCTCCTCATTGTTTCAAACGCCGTTGTTACAAGGAAGCAAAATTAACGTCGCCTCCAGCTCGCTTCTTACATAACACCCTAATAGTATAATTACTACCAACAATTTGCTCATATCCTGCTTATCTGCTCACGTCCCAATTCGCTTTTATATTGCAGGGCATGAAGGTCCCGGCCACCAAGTGTATGGTCAAGTGCACGTTAAGAGCTGAGGAAGATTACCTGGTGGTTTGAGTTGAAGCACGTTTGCGACGGTTTTATTGTCTGATTTGATTGCGTGGCACGCCTGTTTTAAAATATTGATATAGCCACTACCCATATATTTGACTTGTCGCACGTTTTGTACTTGTTCACGTACTTTTAATCTGCAGCATTTTTGCATTGTATCAATAATTATGCAGCATTGCCTCTTGTGTATTTGCGAAAGAATACAAGGAAAAAAGCGACAACGCTCCAACTGTGGCCAATACACTTGATTTGAAGTCAAAAAGAAAGTTCTTAGGAGTCTCAATGTCTGCTGTTGTGTGCGTGGGGATCTCTGACGTATTCAGCAATTTGCTGCTTTCCAAAGAGGTCTTGTACATAGTATGAGACAAGCAAATCGTGTCTCAAAACTATTCCCCATAATGTACAAGGTACAAGGCAACAATTGAGCGACACGTCTGGTGGTGTGCAGAACTTCGACTTCCAACAGCTACATCAGACTCCCATTGAACAGCCTCGTTTTCTAGTAGTTGAGATGTTGTGTGCCTTTTTTGCATCTGTTGGCTGGGTGGCGCAATCTAGATGATTGATTGGTGTTCGGGTGTGTAACACAGGTCAAGGGTAGACGGCACTACTGGCTGAAAAAAACGAAACCGAAATATGAGCAGAAACAAAGAGCCTGCTGAGCAGGAGAGGCAGGCTGGAAGAGAAAAGAAAGCCTTTAGGAAGTTGAAAATCAAAGGAGGGGGAGCAACTGGTTGAGCGAAAAGGAAAGGCTTAGTGACAGCGTAAAGCACACTATTGAGGTGTATTGGTACAACATTAAACACCAGTGTATGGTTCACCATTAGACACCAGTGTATGGCACAACATTGAACACCAGTGTAGCGCACTATCACGCTTACAGCGCAAAAAAGCCTTCAAGGCCAAACTCTGCAGGGGCTGCTTCCGGTGGGAAAAACGTACGCTGCGAGAAAATGCCAGGTACAAGGTGGAAGGTTAGGTCTTCAGACACCAGGTGCAGGCTGCAGTACCTGGATCTTGGGCTTGAGGAAAGGGAGAGAAACACAACGCAGTGTTGATCACCATGGGCATGGGTCGTGAAGCAGTAAAACATAATAGCAAGCGCTGGAGGCAATACAAGTTGAAGACCTGATAGTCATTCAGAGGAAGAGTAAGCCACAATCGACAGAAGAGACGGAGCAAGTGGCAGTTAGCTAATGACCACTGATACCGGGCAGGCTTTCCATTCCATTCCATGCAGTGCCATGCTTTTAGTTGTGTGCTGTGCCCAATCTTGATCTCCCGCGTCATACACATGTTAATGTATGCGAAAATGTGTGAATGTCCACGCACCTGCACGTTCTGGCCCTTTTTCCTCCTGGAGGGTTTCACAATGCCCAAGTGCTCTAACTCAGCTGCCGCCTGGAAACGAGCAGGACGGGGTGTGCATGTGTGTGCATGTGTGTGTATGAGTGGTATTTATATATAAATATGTGTATATATGTGTGTGCTGCTGATTCTTTTGTGGCAGCGCTTGCCAGAACAAGAAAATACAAAAAAGGGAATCAGACAGCGAAACCACCTCCCTCTGTGTCGACCAGGAAAGGGAGCAACTCTGGTGCCTTGTGCTGGAACACTCTTCTGCCCAACAAAGGCAATTTATTGGATGAAACAATGAAGCTGTGATCTAATCTGCTAGGCATTCTCTCCTGACAGAAGCTGCCGCTCCAACCTGCTTGGCATGCTCACCCAACTGAAGTTGCTGCTCTAATCTGCTTTGGCATGCTCACACACACTCACACACGCACACATACCTGACTGAAGCAGGCGGCGTAACGCACAGCACGGTCCTCCAGCTGTTTCGCATCCTCATGAACTCCATCAGCAGGAGATGGGTCAGTGACAGCTGGTGCAGCCTGAACTCAAAATGAACAAGTCAAACAGGATGGGTCCAGGGTTTTTAGGGTTTTAACCCTTCTCCAGAGATGTTCATGCCGGATACGACCACACATTCCAGGATTGTCTACTGGAAGTGCGGACGATAGACTGTGAATCATAGACTGTCCTTATCGCTCTGGCCAACCCTTCCCTCGTGTGAGACCAAAACGTGCAAGCATGCATTTGACGCACATAGTGCTACTATGCAACCAGGAAAGCAAAAAGGTTGCGCGTACGGAGTAGGGCAACCCTACACACATGTGTGATTAGATCTTACAAGTCAGCCCAGCCAAGCCCTGCCCAAAAAGGGAGATTGATGCCCCTTTCCTGAATTGCACATCTGAGGTCACCCAATGGTTTCTATACATAAATGTAACACTTCTGCATAAAAACTAATGAGTTTGAGGTTTAGGGTGAAGGTGGGGGGCTGGATTTGTGCCATTTCCCTGCCAGAAAGGTGGTATGGGTGCAGAAATGCGGGTTTTGGTCCTAATTTCTCCAATTCTTTTGTTCCCAGATAGGTTTAGGGTCAGACCATACCCATCAAAGCAAAAAAAGGGGGATGAAAATTTGCCCCTAAAGGACTTAGTGCGTGGGCCTGTTTGCTAGGCAAAAATGGTGCATTTCTGGAAACCCTGGAAACACGCTTCTTGGCCACCACCTGAGTGTCGGGAGCCCTTCAGTATGCTCCCAAGGCATGCCCTGTCAAGTTTTATTGTCTGGAATGCTGGGGTTGGGCCGTGGTGGGCAGCGACAGCTGAGATTTTTAAAGGCTATGGATTCAAATTTCACTGCCTGCCCACACCAGCCGGCCCAGCAATGGCCCAGCTGTTCCAGAACATGCCACTGACAACTTTTATAATTCATAAAACTAGTCGCGCGAATCGGCTCCCCAAACCATGCACACTGTGCTCCTCGCATAGAATCGAGCTTTTCCCGGCCGAATTTGAGCGAATTCCTGGACCCCCGCCCCCGCCCCCGCCCCCCGGACTCCCCTCATAATGCTCCAAATATTATGTCCATCCATTGTTGTGGGTGAGGCAAGCCGCGGGGCCACTTTCTGAGGACCCCATTTTGGCAGGGGAGCCCTGGCCCCGCACCCTGGGCGCCCCCCGGCACAAATTGAGTGTGCAGAGTTGCTCAGTTAGGTCCAGCTCAAGGCCCTGCATACTCAAAAGTGGGTGGGAGCTTTGGGGCAAGAACTCTCACAGGGACGGCTGGCCTGATTACAAGCATGTACTTTACGCAAACTGCGCCACCATGCACCTAGGAGAGTCTAATTGGCGCGTGTGGAGCACAATGTGCTGATGGACATCAAAGCATGGGGTGCATCTCGTCCTTGATCATTTCATGACCATATTCTACACTCGACTCTTGTGCTGTGTGTGGTATATGTACCCATTGATATGGAGAATTGACGTTGAGTTGAAATTTCTTTATCACGCAACGCTTGGAGCTATATATCAGTGCCCAGGAATCATGTTTTGGACTACATGGAGACACAGGGCAGCAATCCTTGTTTGGACAGAATGGTGATAGAGCTAATAAGTGGCACCAAAACAATGTTTTGAGCTATTGACAGAGAAGTGGCGTTGCCGTTTCTGCGAGTTGCAGAAGCATTGCACGCTGTCGAATTGGCCGTGCCTTTGCTTCATGGCGTGTGTGTGTGTGTGTGTGTGTGTGTGTGTGTGTGTGTGTGTGTGTGTGTGTGTGTGACCAAGCAGCGCACCCTAGGAGTATGTGACCGAGC
>Ga0307960_1002419_pt1 | contig 11159 bp, 13 predicted proteins | sample OrgLakmetagen542_FD_201832 | JGI IMG/M metagenome (GOLD analysis project Ga0307960, IMG submission 201832) | Saline water microbial communities from Organic Lake, Antarctica - #542 | ecosystem: Environmental > Aquatic > Non-marine Saline and Alkaline > Saline | place: Antarctica: Organic Lake... | reverse complement strand
ACAGGAAATAAGCCTTTCGCGGAGGAAGTTGGTGACAAGAACAGGGCCGAGGGGCAGTGCGATCTGGATCTGGCTTCAGCAATGCAGGTGTGCGAGCAATTTGACTTTTAGTTGCAAAGATCTGGAAATGCAGAAGAAATGCCAAGGGACTTCACTGACATGAGTCCATTCGTTGCTGAAATGTCACCCAACTAGGAGTAAACTCGGTGTAAGCAAAGTAGCTCAGCAAAAGCTAAATGCACCCTTTCTTTTTACACTGGTCCTAAGATTGGTGTCTTTCATAAGCTTACTGCTTGCTTGCACGTTTGTCATGTTCTTCACTGACGCCAACTGAGCACCTGAAGTTCATTTCCTCCTCCTTTTGTAGTTGGTGGAGTCCCTAATGTCTCTGGATAGCCTCACCCATCAAGGCGTCTCCCAAAGCCCCCCACCCCACTTAGCTCACTCTTCTGCTGATCCCTCTTTCGCTGCACACACGGCTGCAACTCTACAAGCTGCTCAGCACAGCAGCTGCCCCTGTCTACCCAACATCGTTGCTTGCAACAGCAACAGCAATATCAGTATTGGGGCTTTGCTTAGCCAGCAAGATCTGTCAAACGTCCCAAGTACAAACAGCACGCCCCATCCTGCCACATATACGCAGCCGAGTGTTGCCCGAGCTGCCTCTTCTCCCTTACTCCCTGCTAAACCCACCACTGTAGACCCCTTCCTAATCCCCCCATCTGCCGAACCTCTTCCCACCTCGACTCCTTTGCACATAAGCACATCCACTGCTGTCCCTTCTTACCCGCCTTATCCCGTACCCCTGCCTGGTGCAACTTCTGAGATGGTTTCAGACAAGTCCTGTGCTCCCAACATCCCTGCCTCTGCCAACTTTAATCAAATGTTTTGTCCTTCTGAGTCCCCTCCCTTTCTCTGCAGCATTGAGGGTGGTAATGGGGTTTGGGACGAGCAGCATCAGCAGCAGCAGCAGCAGCAACAGGTGATGGCAGCAGCAATGGCAGCTTCCATGGCCGCTGCTCCCCAGTTCTTTCCCCCCGTGGGGGGTGGTGGGTGTAGCATGCCCTGTGATGGAATGGAAGATCGTGCTTCCAGGCCGGCATGTCAGAAGGGAACCAAGGAGGGGAAGAGATGGGGGCACAAGAACCTGCACAAGGTATACATTTAGTGTACTTGAGGTTGGGCCTGTGATTTAGGGCAGCAACTGCAGCATGTGCAACACAGCTGTTCTTGAAGCCTTATGCGTTGTAATTCCATCACCGTGTCTCAATAAGGCCTTTGTTTCCACCCCTTAACTCCCACAGCTCTTAACGTCCCAATTCAGATCAAGTTACGGTAATCATTTCATAGCATGCAAGAAATACTCAACCCTTACATTTTAAACTGGAATGAACAGGTTTAATGTAACCAAATTCATCAATCCACAAGTGAAATGTCAGATAGCGTACTACTACGCACAGTGCTGTCTTAAAAACTGCTCCTTTGTGCAGGACCAGGCGGTCGTGGATCAGCTCCTTGCACAGAGAATGCATGGCAGGGAAGGCAGCCTCCCTCTTCCTCCTGATCCTTCTCCTCCTTTCAGTGAGATGGCAGCGTTCCCTCCCTCCTGCTGGGGTGGCATGGAGACAGGGTACTGGATTCCAGGTGGGAAGAGGCGTTGAAGGTTTGATGCATATAGGCAATGAGGAGATGCATTTTAAAGTTTAGTCAGAGCAAGTGTGCTTTGCCTGCATTTGGAAGCATAGCATGTTGTTGGTGCAGCTGTCAAGTATAGGAAGGTTGCTTAGATGCCTGCATGATTCGGACAGGCAAGAATGTTTCTACATCTTTACTGTGAAGGTGTAGTAACTGTAAATGAGGAAGAAGGTAGGTAAAAAATACTCTAGAGAATGGACCTGAATAAAATGGTCGACAAGCCTTTGAGAACAGCACATCTGTTTGCACTGACATCCTTATCTGCACGTCACCCTGCGCAGGCATCAACAACTCCCCCTTCACCTGCAATAGCCTCCAGTCCTCCATGCCAGGCCGTCCCCTCTCATCCGCTGCCTCCACACCCACTCCTTCTGCAACTTCACTCAAGCGCTTCAGTCTTTCTTCCTGCCAGTCTTTTGAGGATCTTGTACGTGGCAGTGACAAGCTGTCCTTGCAGGTGCGCGCCTGTTTCTAATTTGTCTTAAATATTAACAGCTCTTTTTAAATCTGCTACATCCACTCAAGTAAGGCGTTTCTGTTGCTGCATGAATATGTGAACTAGGCAAGCCATTCCTTATGTAAAATAGCTTTTTTTAATGAACTGTGGCCACACAGGTCTAGTAGCAAGTGAGCACTGCCACACTAGAAATCCAGGAGAAGTGATGATGGCACTGCCGTTCTTGTTCATTTGCAAAGTGTACTGCCCCATGTTTTCGGTCCACCCCTTATTTTGTTTGGCTCACCCAAAGGCGACCTGTGTTATTTTTTATTGTACACTTTAGAAAGTTGAAATGTCTCCTGATACCTTCTTTTGTCCATCCAGCACCTGGCTTAATCTTGCAAGAACTCAAGAGTCCAAGGTTTTGCCTACTCCAATCTCAGGGCAAGCGCAGCCGCAAGAACAGCTACAGCAACCTCACTTGCTACAGGGAGAGCCACTCAGGGTCTGAGGGTGATGGAGATGGAGAAGAGAGCCCCCGAAACAGCCCCCAGATGAGCAAGGCCGACACCAAGAAAAAGGGTGGTGGGCGTACGAAAAAAGGCAGTGCTAAAGCTGTTGTGGGCAGGAAGACCAGCACTGCCACACAGCCTGCCCCCAAGTCTCAGCCTACCACCAGGTATGGCAATACAGAGGAGAAGACAAGCACGCCAATATGATGATCTTGTGCGTTTGTGGGTTGTGCAGCGTTATCTTACTCACTGCATTACATTAATTGTTGTCGTAACAGGCACTGCCTTGGCACAATATGCCGATAAGGCTTGCAGGTGGCACACAGTTTCTTCAATCACTGCTTGCAACTGACAAGCATCTTGCATCAACTCGAATTGTGTGTTGCTGCACAAGCTTGTACGACAATTACTTGCACAGCTGCACACGCAAACTCGGACACGCTCACTCACACCCAGGCGAGAGCCCCAGCCGGAGGGAATACTGCCTGGCATTCTCAGGTAAGCAAATTTGCAATGCTGCAGTTTCTATGCAGCAGATGACTCACAGCAACAAAGATGCTATTCCTGTGCCTTGGGAATGGCAAAACAGCTCCGGAATAGTAGGCTAACCTCCCTCGAGCTTTATTCTGGCCATGTTACACTTCAATATACAAGCGCGTTCTTCCAAACACCCATGCAAAGATTGTAAATAAGGGCATGAGATAAAGAATGCTACAATCATGCATGCATTCATTTGGTTCATACGCACTAAAGAGTCAAAGTCGAAGATTTTTCACAACTTCTATGCAGGTTGAAATTATCTAATTCCTTAGAGGGTTACATTTTGTCCCTGTCAAGCCACTCATTAAAATTCACATTTGCCCCTCCTTGCAGCTTTGCAAAAACACAACAAGGCCGGGCGCCTCTGCAACTGCTGACCCCCCATAAGCCAGCAAAGCCGGTGAGGCCTGTGGCAGTGATGCTTATGGACATTAATGTAGCTTTGGTGCTGTCTATACAATGCCAGAAAAGGCTGCCAATTGCATGCAGAGAGTCTTTCCTGGTTGTCACATGAAAATGCTGCAAAATACCAAATATTCCCCTTCATCTAGAAATTGTGATTGAAGATCTTGAAACAATGGACACATCTGGGTAGGTTTAGACAGCTTTCAAGCCGAAAGAAACTTCCAGTAATAGACACATATACTTGCGCGCATGTCCCACACTGCACCGACATACTTTTCCAGGTAGCAGTCATGGCCAAGCCTTCCAAAGCAAGTCGCCAGCTCTCTGGTGTGCCCCCTCTGGCTAAAGCCACCATCACTACTCCCGTCTCCAATGGGTTAGGTGACCACAACACCAGCAGCCAAATTACCATCTCCAACAAAAACGCTGGAACTCCTGAAGACACCCAGTGTGCTTCAGCAGGGGTGGCAGGAGAGAGAGGGGGTGGTGGTAATGGAGGGCAGGCGATCTGGAGGGGGGGGTCCATGGAGGTGTGCATGGCAAACGTGGAAGGGTGCCATGACCAGCAGGCAGATTGGAAAGCAATGTTTGAGGAGGAGGACCTCGGTGCTTTGGACAGCGGGGGCGTGACAGAAAGGTGTGCATGCCTAGTTGCTGTGTTCAGAAATGGGGCAGTGCTGCCTTGCAGAGAATTGGGATTGCGTAGCAGGGGCTGATTCTAAAAGGGGAACCTCCTATTTGTCTTGCTCAGGTGCTGGGTTCTAAAGGTTATGCAATTGCTTGAGTGTCTGTACTTGGTCCTGTATGTTGAGAGGGCGTACTTCCTGGCATTGGCATGGGAAGTGTTCCTGCCTGATATAGGTACATAAATGCTAGCAGGAAAATCATTTTTGCCAACTAATCATAGAAACCTTTTTCCATTGCTGTCACGCATATAGGAATTGCGTCTGTTAATTTTGGCCTCTCATTTCTAGCATCTTGTTGAGTATCACTGCTACACACAGTGACCTGTTGGCCGTATTTAGTCCAGCATTCGCTGTACCCAAGTTTTTGTCAACATTGTGGCTATCTCCAACTCAAACAAATTTTTAAACAACCAACTTTTAGGGTGGGGGAGGACTCCCAAGGCGACGCATGGGAGGCCATATTTGAGAGTGGTGCAAGCTGGTAGGTTATATGTAAGGACAGCATTTGCTGTAAATGATTTGAGCAGGAATGTTGAGCGCAAGCAACTATTCTGGAGGAGAAATTTTGCATGTTTTGGTGCAGTTAAATGGTGAGATAGCAACAAGTTGTGCAATGTTCAAAAAGGTTGTTTGATTGATGGTGGTTGTTTGAGTGGTGGTTGTTTGAGTGGTGGTTGTTTGAGTTATGGTGGCTGTTTGAATGATGGCGTGTGCAATGCATGAATTTGGCACTGGGAGCTGTCGTGACGTGTGGGCATTTGGCATGTTTAAGTGTGATTGGTAATTTAATTGTAATACCATTGGGGTGGAAGAAATGTGATCCCACATAGCCACGGCGATCGTGTTTTTACTCAACCCTTCTTATTTGTGAAATTGCGGGGCATGTTATTGCTGCAATAAGGTTGAAGGATTGAGCTGGATGTTTCGCAGATAATTGCCAGCGCCATTAGTGTGACAGCATGTGATCTTTAGTGCTAGACTTTTCTGCTTAAATAGGCAGCGCTTACCTCGGCCATTGTTGATGTCGTGCAGTCTAGCTCTCATCTTTTCATTCTTACGCGATCATGCATGCTGGAGCGGTTGTCTTCCAGCATGTTACACCATTGGGTCGTGTTATGCCAAACAGGACCATTGCTCAGTACAATACCAAGCGCACACGAGCATCTATATGGTGCCAAATAGGCAGCACCTGGACCAATGTGTAGTGATCAAGGAATAGCAATAGTCTTTATCAAAATTCTTGATAAATTCGCGTGAGATACATCTATTGCTTCAGAAATATTTGTGCAAGGATGGTCCGTGATGGCCTTCTTGATGTACTTCCTAAAACGCTGTGTTCTACGTGTACCAGCTGTGTACTAAGCTGTGTGCTGTAGTTACGTGAAAGAAGAATTTCCAGCACTTCTTGCAGCTCAAAACTTGTGTGACATAATCTAATTTTGCTGTCTTGGCCTACTTCTGATTTATGTGCATCCCAGTCTTCGTTTTTTGGATGCCATAATTTTAAATGAAAATCGTAAGAGGAAATTGTAAGAGAGAATCAAAGCGCAGAATGTTGCCGTGCATTGTTTGACTTGCACACTAGCTTTTCAAATTATTCTGTTGTAGCTGTGATGCTAGTTTTCTTTTCTTTTGGACCAATTGTACAAAATGTCGGTCTTAGTGAAAGCATCGTAGTATCAGGTTTTGGTCACATCAATGTTTTGGGACTGTACAGACCCTTAAAGCTGTTTTTGTCTCTGGTATTTGGATCGTGAGTTATCATTTTCTTCTTTTCCCCTTATCACTTCTTTCATATTATGCTGACGATTAGAAGCAGATGCTTGCTTTCTTGAAGGTGAGCTATCTATGCTATGCGTACAACCTGCACTAATTTCCTGTTTACTGCGTCAAATGCCAGCATGGTTGTAATATTAGTTCCTTTACTCAGCTTCATATAAAGAAAAAAGAGTACACTAAGTGTAAATATGGCAGAATGTCGAGCATGTAAGATTTAGAAGTCACTTTGGTACCGAAAACCGTAAATCTCCTTCACCAAACCAACCAAAGGGTTTACAAAGAGGGGCAACCGGCAGCCACATATGTTGGGCTGATAGGCATTGCTGGATCGGCCAGCGTAAAGTAAACATAAGTTTGTAGAAAAGAACTGGTCTCAGTCAGTGCCATATTGTTCTCTAGGGAAAGGGATATGTAAAAGGTGATGAAAGAATGATGAAAGGCAAAATCTGAGACAATACAGAGTCTGATGGAGCCGCAACAAGCTGTTCAGTCGTGCTTACTAAACACCAGAATGTATTCACCAAAGGAAAATATCAGTTGGGATCAGGAGGGCTGCAGGCTAGACCTGAAACCGGCTCCTGATGAGAGTTGATTATACAGGTTTACAAGGTCTACAAGGTTTTTCAAGAAAAGGCCTTCAGTCAAAGCTTCTGACTACTAGCCTGCTCATAAAAAACAATCAAAGAAAACAAGGAAAAGAAAAAGCTACGCAGGAAGTGAAAGGCACTCCCCACATTAATTAAGGGAAAGGAGCCACTTTGGTACCGAGTACCGTAAAGCTCCTCCACCGCGAAAAGGAAAGGAAAAATCAATGGGGATCAAGAGGGTTGCAGGCTTGGCCTGAAACCGGCTCCTGATGAAAGTTGATAACAGTACTGGAAAGGGCATGTCTAGTATGAACAAGTTTAGCAGCAAAGTTCACGGAGTGCACATGGAGCTTGGAGGCAAGCTTCTTTGAGAATCAAGACCCAGTTCCTTAAAGGCTTCAGAGTGTGAGTGTTGTAGATGGTGCCGCCCACACCCAAAAGGATGATGTGGAGAGTAATGGAGGCTCCTTGGAGAATGTTGCAGAGGTCTTTGTGCTGTTTCTTTGCGGCGTTCAGCTGGTTCTGAGGTCTGGTGTCCTCACAGTACTTAATCCCGACGAGTTGGATGTCACGCCGAGGCTTGTTGAGGTCTTTAGGTCGGTGCTGTCTGGGGTTGGTGGCTCTAATGGTGGCTGGCGGTGCTGCTGGGATGCTCCCAGTATCCCTCAATTCCCCCCTGCCACTCCGAAGAACCCACCCCCCTACATTAGTTTGTTGTTTTTGTGTTTTTGCAGCGATGGGAGTAACCAGCACAAAATCTGGGCGGCTGGTGGTAAGTCTGTCTTTATCTGAGAAGCGGGGTGGGAAGAGCCAGTTGGGAACTATTCTACTTTCAGCTGTTTCAGGAATTTGGAGATTTTGTATGGTCATCCGTTCGTTGCTGCCTATATCTTTGGAGACAATGCATGATCCTAATGAACCTGTTTTGCTGATAGCCTTAAAGATCATGCGGCATGCTAAGTTGTGTCTTTTGGTGATCATGTTCCTTATTTGCGTGTATTGGTACCCAGAAAGGATGTGCAGGGCACTGTCTACTTTTGGGCAGAGGGGGCAAGTTCAACTTGTTGAGAGTTTGAACAATACTGCATGTTTTTAATTATATAGGGTGCCTGTTCTGTTTTTGATAATGATACATATCGTCTTAAAGGGGACATTGGATGATGTTAGGTAAGCATTGCTAGTGGCTCCATTGGCAGTGCCGTCCTTGATGAGGGTCTGGTAGTACGCATGGTAGTTGGCTTCAGTTTTGGCATTTCCCAGTTTATGGAGAAGATGCATATGTGCTTGAAGGGCGTCACGGTGGTTTGGTAGGAACCAGAGCTTTTGGGGAGGAGAATGGGCCATGTTTGTTGTATGGGTATGATTATGGGTTTGTGTTTGGTTTTCTATGTCTTTTTTGCAAGCCAGTGGATGTTGTAGAAGGGATTCCCCTCAGGACTTGCTGTTTTGATGGAGGTGTCTGCAATGTCGGAGTAGGTGGTGCCTGACTTTTTAGCAAGGGTGTCGGCATATTCATTACCGATAATACCGGCATGGGACTTTACTTTGAAGAAGTGGATGGGCGATGGTGATTGGCGGGTTGCTTTAGCAGTGGATTGAAGGACATCTCCTTGGATGTGGTGGCGATGGAGATTCGGGTGTGAGAGCTGCTTTTTGATCTGGTGCAGTGATGTAAGGCTGTCTGTGGCTATATGTGAGTAGCCGTGTATGACTGCAGCTGCTATAGCTGCTAGCTCTGCACGTGAGATGGTGTTAGTTATACCCATGCCACTGGGTTTACATAGTGGGAAATATTTAAGTGAGGGTGGTATACGCCTGATCCGGTGTCTTGCCCTACTTCATTCTTTTGGAGGCTGCCATCAGTGTAGGTCCAATCCCGCCAATCTTATATCTTCCGGGTTAGGTTTTGGCTGGAGCTGTTTTGGGGTGCTTTGTTGATATTACAATAATTATGAGGTTGGTCAGTGCTAATCTGGGCACTTGTTATATCTGGGCCTTCTGAGGCTTGAGGGTGGTCATTGGGTAGCTTATTAAATTTGCTGAGTCCTGAGTGTTGTCCAGAACCTAAGGCTGTTTGGTAGGGATGGTTATGTATGTTGAATTTCCCACTTTGTTTTAGGGATTTCTTTGGCAAGTTCTTTTAGCCAGTCTTTGTTGTGAGCATTGAGGCAGACCCTGCCCTTGGTGTTCCATATGGCAATGACCTGAAATTCCCAGGAGTGTTTTGAAAGTGGTATTTGTATGTTGTTCTAGAAGGGCACTTTTGCATACTGGAGTTGGTTTGATGGGATAGTGCCCAGGAATTTACACATGTGTAAGTATTTGCGGCAGAGTGATGCATAGGGATTTGTGGTCATATCTTTATTCCATGAAGGGAGGAGCATGATTGTGGCTGTTTCCTCTATGCTGACAGCAGCAAAGTAGATGGCGTGTCTTGTTGCTAAGAGCATGGTGTTTTCATGGTAAATGGGATGGAAGATGGAGAACCCAGAAAATTGGAAGGAGAAGGCATTGGTGTTTGCCCCAAACACATTTTCCCTTGGGTGCTCACTCCAGTAATGGGGGAATTTGGGGTCATAGTCAAGGGGGGATGCCATTTTTTCTTTAGTGACCAGGGCCCACTTTTGAAAGGCGGCGGTGATGTGGGAGGGGAGTATCCGTGCAAAAGAGTCTTTAATTTTCTTGAACGTAAGTTTAGAGGCAGAGATGTCTTTACGTGCAACGAGGCCTACAAGTTCTGATGCAAAGCTAATGGGAGGAGGTTGGACGTGATCGTGTAGACTGCTGCGTTTTGCCTTGTCAAATGCCTTTCGTAGTATGTTAAGGCACTCGGGAGTAAGCATACCTTTAAACTTTCCGTCGACAGTGTAAATACAGGCTACTGTGTCAGTGTACACTTCAGGAAGCATAGTGTCATCTGAGGCTATCCTTTTCTTGATACTTCATGAGATTAATGGTTGTGATCCAGTGATCCAGTACTCACAATGCCCTGTGGCCGTGATGTCAGCCTGTGGGTTGGTGGGTTGGATGTCAAAGCTAAATTTGTTCCGAAGATCAACATTGTAGAATTGGTACGTATTGGATGGCAGAGAACCCCTGTTTCTGAAGATCATTAAGTGTTCATCTGGTGCAGGCTGAGATAAGTTTGGTGCGGCGATATGCTCTTCAAACCTATTGAGGCTCTGCTTAAAGCTTTCACACGTGTTTTGTAGTTCTTCTGGCTCCCAGGTTGGGTTCCATGAGACTTCCACAATCTCTCTTTTTTGAAAGTGGATACGGCTTTCCTTTTCATTTTGATTCAGACTTATACAGGCAGGGCAGGACCATGAATCATTGGCATCAATAGCTTACCTTTCAGTGGCATTGCAACAGCTTGTTATAAGCAAGCATTGCCAGTGGTAGGTGCAATTGCAGACGTCACAGATGTACATGTCTTTAAAAGGTGGGGAGAGGTCTGGAGATTCAAGTCTTAGATGGTAGGAGCAAATTTCACAGCTTGTGCACTTAATTTGGCTCCGGGCAATAGTGTTACTGGATTTGGGCACTAGTTCAACTGATGTAAAGAGGAGTAGGGCCCATCTTTCAATATTCATGGGGCATAGTAAGTGTGGTATTGTTTCTGTCTTAGGGGTGTATCATCTCTGCCTCTTTTCTTGGGGGTGAAGAACCTCCAATTATCTATGTGCAGGATATACATATCATCATAGTAGAGTGTGTTCAAGGCCTCTGTGGGTGTCATTGAAAAACCTTATCCTTCTTGTACGTCCAGAGTTCTTGTTGAATATGCGTGGTGCGCAGGGGGGTCAGGTTTAGGCTAGGAAGATTATGGGGTATATCGAGGATCTCACATCTTCTTTTTCTTTGGGGTCTGCGCTGTGATGATGGTGCTGGGTGGTCTGCAATCTCAAAGGTTGGGTTGTTGTGTACCTGGTAAGTTATTGGGTTGATGATAATGATATGCTGGGTGGGAGGAGTGATAATTTGTGTGAACGCTTGTGTTGCATGGTGGTTGTGGCTAGTGATTTGCGAGCGTGTGGTGCTTTTGTTTGGCTGACTGTAAGTTGTTCGGTAGGCTGAATTACTATTTGTGAGTTTAATGCAGCAATGTCTAGGATTTTAGTCAGGGGCGTATATGCCGGCCGGCAGTGCAATATGCCGATGACACCACCGCGCTGCTTGCAGCTTGCACACCCGCCACAGTACACTCCCTCCTCTCTTCCCTCCAGCGTTTTGGGGAGGCCTCCGGCCAAAATCTCAACCACGCCAAATGCGCAGTGGTCCCCTTCCACAACCACCACCCCCAGCAGCAGCAGCAGGAAAAGCAGCAGCAGCAGCAGCAACCCCCATCCATATGTGGCCTCCGCCTCACCCACACAGCCAAAACTTTGGGCATCTACTTCGGCGGCCAGCACAGCCCCCACTGGGAGAGCGTTGACTGGGAGGCCTGCAGCAAGCCACTGCTGGCAGCCTACAAAAAAATCGCCGCCCTCCCCCTCTCCACCTTTGGCCTGGGCAT
>Ga0307960_1002408_pt1 | contig 11181 bp, 10 predicted proteins | sample OrgLakmetagen542_FD_201832 | JGI IMG/M metagenome (GOLD analysis project Ga0307960, IMG submission 201832) | Saline water microbial communities from Organic Lake, Antarctica - #542 | ecosystem: Environmental > Aquatic > Non-marine Saline and Alkaline > Saline | place: Antarctica: Organic Lake... | reverse complement strand
TGCATCAATCACGTGCCATGGCCATACCCTGTGTGCCACACCATTCAGCAAATTCAAAGTGTAATATGCAGTGAAGCACTGCAACAATCACGTGCCATGGCAATACCCTGTGTGCGGAGCACTGCATCAATCACGTGCCATGGCATTCCCCGTGTGCGAAGCACTGCAATGATCACGTTCCATGGCATTCCCCGTGTGCAGAGCACTGCAACAATCACGTGCCATGGCCATACTTTGTGTGTGAAGCACTGCAACAATCACGTGCCATGTCCATACCCTGTGTGCGGAGCACTGCATCAATCACGTGCCATGGCCATTTCCTGTGTGCGGAGCACTGCATCAATTACGTGCCATGGGTTTTTCTTAAGAGAAAGATGTTAAGGTGAACGAGGCGCACATCTGAAGATCAATTACATGCCGCGCTTTCCTCAGGAGAAAGATGTTAAGGTGAACAAGGCACACATCTGAAGGTCACTCACGTGCCGTGTTTCTCTCAAGAGTGAGATGTACAGGTGAATGAGGCTCACATCTGCAGGTCACTCACATGCCACATGCCGCGTTTTCCTCAGGAGGAAGATGCTACAATGAATGAGGCTCACATCTGCAGGTCACTCACGTGCCGTGTTTCTCTCAAGAAAGAGATGTACAGGTGAAAGAGGCTCACATCTGCAGGTCAATCACATGCCGCGTTCTCCTCAGGAGAAAGATGTTGAGATGAATGAGGCTCACAACTGCAGGTCACTCACGTGCCGTATTTCCCTCAGTAGAGAGATGTACAGGTGAATGAGGTCCAGGTATGACTTTGGGGTAACGTAATATTGGCGGCGCAGCTCTGCGTAGTATGCCTCTGCCGTGCTTGACACACCCAAGTGTATGTCCACACACATGGAGGAGATGGCGGCGTTGACCAAGTCGCCGCCCAGTTGCTACATGCGCAAACAAGGAGAGCAAAGCTGTCATGAATCCCTTGTGGGCAAGCAGATTGTGTATTTTTGATTCATATGTGCATGTGTGTGTGTCTACGGATATAAAAGGAATGACAGTGTCATGTCTGGTCTCCTTTTTGTTGCTACATAGCAAGAGGAGGAGGCTTGCAGTCGTTTCCGTGACTTATTCACTTAATTCACAATGACTTCCGTTACTGCGTTCCTTGGCACATGCCTAGAGTTGGCATCCGCTGCCTACCTTCCCCACCAGAAACTTAGGATCGGACAAAACTGTACATTTGAACAATGCGCGGCAATGCAATTGAAGGTGTTCTTACATCTACGTACTCACGATAAAATAACAACTTTACGTACTTATGATAAAATAACAATTTTATACAACATCGCACGTAGATGTGTCGAGCCATCCCTTCACGTGACTGGAGTGCTGATATGCATATAATCAAACAAGCATTGCCCCTAAAGTCCCGAGGAGCGTGTGTGATGACAATGCTATATATATTTATGCGGCTTAACCATGCACATGACTGTGCACAACCCACCTGAGACTCCAATAAACGAGTGCTCACACTCTTCAGCGCCTCTGCTGGCCAAGGACTAAACCAGTCGATGGTGCAGCAGCTGATGAGAGATGGGTACTGCAGACAACAATTGCATGCAATGTTTGTGAATAGCCATGAAGGATATCACTGCCAGAAATTGTCAAGGGTGCAGTCATTGACAAGGAGGCGTACTGCAACCAGTATGTACGACTGTCACAATAAAGGCACCGCTTGCACATTATCAATGAGGATTCATGAGCATACACAAGGAAGAGCAATGCCAACGTGTTGAGCAGCAGCAGTTCATGGCGGAGAAATATAGGAGAACTACACCCTTATATTATTATATTAAAGAAAGTGTGGGCATTGTGATGCGCGGTTGATAGCTGAAAATTTTTATGGGTATCAGCACCTGTCTATAGAATAGAAGGAGCGCTAAAATGTGTCAGGAACATAAGGCTTCAATGGGGATACTTGCATTAGGCCCTAAACTAGGGAAAGGGTCATAATTTCAGAGGAGGGAAGCTCCTAAAAGTCCTGTGGATATGCAATCGAGTCCTGTGGATTTGCAATTAACCTTTGTGGATATGCAATCGAGTCCTGTGGATTTGCAATCAACTCCTGTTGATATGCAATCGAGTCCTGTGGATACGCAATCGAATCCTGTGGATATGCAATCGAGTCTTGCGAATATGCAATCGAGTCCTGTGGATATGCAATCGATTCCAGAAGAAAGAGAGGCACTTGGATACACTGTGGACACACAACCAAATTCGGAAGTGGAGGGCACGTATATGTCTTGTAAACATGCATCCAAATGCAAAGGAGCAAGGGACTCCAGCACACGCACACACACACGCACAAACACACATACACACATACACACACTCACTTGGCGGCACCGCGCACGGAAAGACTCCCCCACCGGACTCATGGCCAGTACGATGTGGAGGTGGTCACGCACGCGGTTGATGAACGCAGCCCACATGGCATCGCGCGTCTCTGCCACACCTTGCTTGTTGATCCACGGCCTGTGTGGCGTGCGTTTTGTGTGAGGTGCTGGTGTGAGTGAGCGTGCGCTTTCAAAAGCACCTCAACGCCACGGCAGTTGGGTATGTGCTTTACATGTAGGCAGCTTGTAGCGTGTCATTAACATTGTAGCCAGCATATGTTGCTAGGTGGCAAAATTGGGTGTGCGTCCTTTACGTGTAGGCAAATTGTTGCGTGCCATGGACATTGTAGCCAGCATATTGAGCTTACTGTGGTGATGGTTCTGTTTTTTGTATTGACAAGATTGCATTGTGATGTTGCTGATGCATTGAAACCTTGCTAGGTGGCAAAATTGGGTGCGTGCTTTACATGTAGGCAGAATGTAGCGTGTCATGGACATTGTAGGTAGCATATGTTGCTAGGTGGCAGAATTGGGTGCGTGTTTTACGTGTAGGCAGATTGTTGCGTGCCATGCACTTGTAGCCAGCCTATGTTGACGCTTACTGTTGATGGAACTGTTCCTCGTACTGACAAAATTGCATTGTGATGTTGCTGATGCATCAAAACCTTGCTAGGTGTCTTAGCGGCAAATTTTTATGATGCCTGCTTATAGCCGCCTGTGGCAGCAAAAAAGGGACAAACTATTTCTGCGAGGCACGCAAAGTAGTCATCTCGGCTAATTAATTCATTCATTTCATTTACGTACATGTGCTGCCTTCTTATTGCGTTTTGCCTTCCAAGTACAGAAACACGTGAACTTAAAGGACATGAAATCAAGTATTATCTTGTATGCTATTTCCAACGAAGGACTCTCACCGGATGTCTGAGTAAATACGCTCCCGTTCGTCTGCAGGGAAGAGGCCTGTGATCTCGCCACTATTGAGCATGTTGTTGATGTCCTCCACAAAGGACTCGCTCACGATGTGGTTGTCCGTGAACAGGAAGGCCACGTGCCGTCCCTCCACTCCAGCAATCCTGTGAGTGCATGTAAAAGGATGAATGCATTTAAAAGGATGAATGTATTTAAAAAAGGATGAATGCAATTTAAAGGATGAAGCAGTGATAGCATACTCTACCCACCCCAGCAATCCTGTGAGAGCATGCATTTAAAAGTATAAAAGTACAAAGCAGTACACACACACATGCACGCACATACACACACACACACACGCACACGCACACGCACACACAAGGTTTCGCCAGCATACTGTGATGTGTACTTATTAAAGGATGATGCAGCGATAGCATGTTCTCAAAAAGATACATCTTTGCAGTGGAAGGTTGCACTTTACCGAACGTTGTTTAGACTCTCACGGATGTAAGGTCAGCGCATGCGGATAGGCAAGGCAGTTGTGAACAATGTGTAGGCTGTTGCAGACGGTATCATATGAATAATAATCAATGTATTTAAGAAAAAGATGTATCTGCAATAAGGTTGCGGTTTTGCGCTAGCTGTCAGAGAGAGAATCTTTGTGCCGCTTTAAACGACGTTCCCAAATTACGAGCACGACATCTTATTGCCGCAGTAGTGAAGCTGAACACTGCAAAGAAGCTTTGCGCCGCTTTAAACGACGTTCCCAAATTACGAGCACGACATCTTGTTGCTGCAGTAATGAATCTGAACACTGCAAAGAAGCTTTGCGCCGCTTAAAACGACGTTCCCAAATTACGAGCACGACGTCTTATTGCTGCAGTAGTGAAACTGAACACTGCAAAGAAGCTTTGCGGCATTTTAAACGACGTTCTTAAATTACGAGCACGACATCTTATTGCCGCAGTAGTGAAACTGAACACTGCAAAACTTCACCATATGCTGAACTAGAATGCATCAAGGAGACGCTTTGAGCAAGTGCACCAAACTTACTTGTAGAGCTTCTTGATGCTCTCTCGAAACTCTGTTAGCCCATAGTTACGCGTGAGCTCGATGGAGAAGCACTGCAGGGTCATTGCATTTGCACATCAACTTTACTGTGATGAAAGTAGAAGAAATGTTTGAAAAGCCACCATTTGCCACACAAACAGGCACATTCTCCCATTGGCTGTCCTGCATTGGGTTAAACATTGTTAGACAAGGTATGCTTCATTGTAATATAATGAAAGCTAGCATCTGCTCGATAGTTTCATATCCAAGAGGGAGGGACACAGAGGCAAGACATACCCACAGCAAATTTCTTCTCTCCTTCACATTACTGATCAGATAATATGCACGCACACACAAACATCATGGCATGCAAGTGATGTGTGTGCAACAACAGTCCACACATGCTACAGTGTGAAATTGTAATGATATAAGTGTCTAAAGGAGGACAAAGCACAGCTTTTCACGCCACCTTCTCTTTGGACACTAGCTAGCTACGGGGCCACGTCATTGAGGAAATGATCACTTTTAAACTTGCATCGACCAGGCTCAGCACGTGGAATAAAACAGCAGAGCAACGCATATCTGTGTTTGACTGATGAACGCTGCACACACACACGCACACACACACGCACACACACACACACACACACGGACAAACACACACACGCACACACGCACACACACACACCCACGCACCCACGCACACACACACACTCACACTGCTGCGTGAATTAAAACAGCAGAGCAGTACATACCTGTGTTTTACTGATGAAGGCTGCGAAGCGAGTCAGGCTCTGCTTGCCTGACCCACCCACACCCACAAGCATAGCACTCCCTCGCGGCTGGAGCAGGATGCGTGCAATGCGGCTGATGTGCTGCACAGCGTCCATGAAGAACACTGCAGTGGCAAACACAAAAGTTGGATGTACATTGCGTCGATGTTCAAGGTGGCTGCTTCTGATGCATGTAATGCGGCTGATGTGCTGCACAGGGTCTATGAAGAACACTGCAGTGGCAGAAACAAAAGGTGGATGTATTTGGAAGAATATAGGTAGCTTGTTATGATGCGTGCATTGTTGATGATGTGCTGCTTAGCACCGTTGGAAAGATTGCAGTGGCAGGGCAATTGCCAGAAAGGAGAGTGCCGTCCTCCCAAGGCACAATTCACGTCAAGAAACAAAGGCCAGTAACAAACAAAATGAACACTATTCCAGAACACTTACCCAGGTGCAGAGGTGCTGTGTGCTCCAAATTATACTCCTCCAGGTAGTTGGTCATGAGGTTGGTGAGCTGATTGAAGTCCCCCCCAACCTCCTCGTACGTCCGCTTCTCTCTGGGAGCCCCCATTTGCATGTAGTCGCCTGTGCGTAACACCATGCTGCAATCATATGTTGTTCAAGCACCAAATTACCTGTCCTCAATCAATCAGGCAAGGCCGCATGTTATCTCTGGCCGCATGTTATCTCTGGAATAGACAGAACGGTCAATAGACACAATGGTATACACAGAATGGTATACAACTAATGGTATACCAAAAAAACACAATAAAGTCAGCTTGATAGATGCTTTCATGTCGCAGACCCGTACTTCCAATCAAGTTGTACTATTTCCTTAGATGTTATCCCATTCGCGCAGGGGGCCTTTGTCCCCCTTCATGCCGATGTTGTAACCCCGGTTTTTTTCAATCGAGTTGTAATTCTGATTTTGGAAAAGGATATCCCAATTGCCCGGGGGGCCTTTGAGAAAGTCTCGTCCAAAGGCAAGTACCCTCCATAAGCCCTCCTATACAACTCTCTCCCCTTTGACTTCTTCAAGCACGATTCCTTGGCCAAGGGGCCTTTGAAAGAGTCTCATTTCAAGGCAAGTACCCTTTATGAGCCCCCCTATAAAACTCTCTCCCTTTGACTTCTTCAAGCACGATTCCTTGGCCAAGGAGCCTTTGAAAGAGTCTCATTTCAAGGCAAGTACCCTCCATGAGCCCCCCTATACAACTCTCTCCCTTTTGACTTCTTCAAGCACGATTCCTTGGCCAAGGGGACTTTGAAAGCGTTTCACCGAAAGATATGTACCCTCCATGAGCCCTCCCAAGACAGCCTAGAGCATACATCCTCCTCATTTGCTTCATTTCTAGGGTTGGCCAGAACCGTATACATACATCGTATATAGCCGTATATTACGCAAAACCCCTGCCAGAAATACCGTGTATACACCGTACCTATTATATACATGGTTCTGGCCAACCCTAATCATTTCACGAGAACCTCTACCCAAGGGATCTTTCAAAGCGACTTACCAAACATAATTTCGTTGCCTGGGCCAAACAGTGCCTCGTACTCCTCCCTCACTTCGAACTTAGATTTGAGCATCTCGTACAGCATGCCCTTGAAGTAGTCCTTGTCCTCGTTGCAGATGAGCCTGTACATGTATACATGAGTGTCGTGTACTTCATTTTGATGTGCCCAGAACTTCAAACTTAGATTTGAGCATCTCGTACAGCATGCCCTTAAAGTAGTCCTTGTCCTCGCTGCAGATGAGCCTGCACATGTATGCATGAGTGTTGTGTACTTCATTTTAATGTGCCCAGAGCCATGGTGCATGAACGTTGAACATCTTGTACAGCAAGATTATGATGAAGCCATGCATACACTCATGCAACATTGTGGCCATGCACACACTCGTACAACATTGTGGTCATGCACACACTCATGCAATATGCAATATCGTAATTGATTGGCCCAGGCTTTCTTGAAGCAGTGCGCTGGAGGTGTGATGGGGAAATTGAGGTAGAAGTTCAGCCTGTAGACATAAAAGCACCCACTGGAAAATGTCCAAAGTCAATGCCCAAGCCTGTAGACATGAAGAATTTAATAAAAGAATAAATAAATTTTGAGTTACCAGATTGAGTTGAGTCACCAGATGATCTAGCCCTTGCAAGGTTTTCCCACATGTCGTGGAACGCACGCAACTTTGTAACCCACAGCGCCAAAAGAAAAGTGCGTTGGTGAGGAATGAGGGTGTACATGTACTGGGCTTACAAATGCAGTAGACCCACCTGTCGTGGAACACACACTTGTTTTCGTGCACCCACAGCCGCACGAGATAGACCCACCTGTCGTGGAACACACGCATGTTTTCGTGCACCCACAGCCGCATGAGTGTGACTCGTGGCTCAGGGCACTGACCAGGTCGAATGTCCAGGATGCCCTGCATGCAAGCAAGCGTGCGTGCTCCAGACATATCAGTTCAAAAGTGTCCAATGAAGAGTTGTTACATGGGGGCGTGCACAGAGTAGAAGTGACATGTGACTTTGAAGAGAGCAAACACGTGACTTTGAAGAGCAAAAGAGTTGAAAAGAGAGTAAAACAATCATGTGAGTTTATGAGGGCAATTGAGGCGGCATATTAGCTTGGTCGCAGTGAGTCCTATGATAAATTAAAGAGCTGCTCAAGCGGCCTTTTGGGGGTCTGGATCAGTGAAGGTGGCAATGTGTACAAGTATAATGTAGTTGCAGCAACCACTGCAAGAAGCCCACGCTCAGCTTAACGAAGCACCACGCCCACACACCTTGCACATTTCAGACACACGCCTTCCAGGTTCCAGGTTTGATGAGTCTTGGCACTAAATCGCCATCAAACTGTCACTCAAAGTACACGACCATTTAAGAGCGCGTCTCATCCACGCACCTTGCACATTTCAGACACACGCCCTCCAGGTTCAATGTTCAATGAGTCTTGGCAGTAAACACCATCAAACTGTCACCTAAAGTACACAACCATTTAAGAGCGCGCGTCTCATCCACGCACCTGGAACACTTTGGACACATATCTCAGGTTAAAGGTGAAGTGACCTAATTTACACGACCATTAAAAGTCTCACTTGGAACACTTTGGACACATCTCTCAGGTTAAAGGTGAAGTGACCTAATGTACACAACCATTTAAGAGCGCGCGTCTCATCCACACACCTGGAACACTTTGGACACATCTCTCAGGTTGAAGGTGTAGTGACTTTTGGCAGGGGTGGGCAGCAGCTCATTGGCGATACGCAGGTACACCTCCACAGCAGAACTGACCATTGGTTTGAGCATACGGTTCTTGGCCTCTGTTTGGTGTACAACAGGGAAGGGTCGGTGCAAGGTTAGGTGTGGTTGAACACAGATGCTCTTAAAATGTTAAGTCTAGTGGCAGGGGAGTTGGATAATACCTGGAGCTGAAGTAGCTCCTTTTTTAGAGCAAGCTGTTTTCTCAAATTGATGTGGCTGCCTGTTCTCGATTCGGAGTGGGGAGCGAGCTCCCTTGCTGCTAACCTGCTTCTTGCCAGTCATCGCATGTTAAGGAGCAGGGAAATAGAAGAGCAAGACGTGGGAAGTAGTAACGCACTGGCCCCTTGTAGTAACGCACTGGGAAGTAGTAACACACTGACACCTTGTATTTTAAGTTTAGATGAACATATCACCTTGTGTCCAAGTTTAGATGATCATGGCACCTTGTGTCCAAATTTAGATGAATATGGCATTTTGTGTCCAAGTTTAGATGAACATGGCACCTTGCTGCCAAGTTTAGATGATCATATCACCTTGTGTCCAAGTTTAGATGAACATATCATGCTGGTCGTCCGTGCTGGCACGCGCTCAAAAGCACACCGACGAGCACGAGCCAGCCTCACCCTATGCTTACTACTTTTATATGCTATATCATCGAGCACAATTTATGTTTGCTTGGCAACTTGTACCTGCAGTGAAAAAAGTGGCTACAACAACCGCTGAGGAGGGCGGAGGAGATTTGACGCACTTCCATACACACATATATACAAGCTTAAGCCAGCCTCAGCCTGCAGTACACTTATACACTTATACCTGCCTAACACACTTGTACCTGCGGTGAAGAAGATGTTAACGAGACCGCCCAGGATGGTGGAGAAGACGTGATGCACTTACATACACACGTACAAGCATAAGCCAGCCTCAGCCTGCATTGCACTTATACCTGCCTAACACACTTGTACCTGTGGTGAAGAAGATGCGAAAGAAACCGCCTAGGATGGAGGAGAAGACATGATGCACTTACATACATTTACATACACTTGCATACGCTCACATACACGTACACACACTTACATACACAGCATGACCCAGCCTCACTCTTGTAGCACACTTATACTCGTCTATCACAAAGAGTACCTGCGATGAAGAAGGTGTCAAAGATACCGCCCAGGATGGTAGAGAATACGTGATGCATTTGCATACACTTGCATACACTCACATACACGCACACACACACTTACATACACAGCATGACCCAGCCTCACTCTTTTAGCACACTTATACACGTCTGTCACAAAGAGTACCTGCGGTGAAGAAGGTGTCAAAGAAACCGCCCAGGATGGTGGAGAATACGTGACGCATGATGGTTTCAGAAGGCTGTGGTAGGCTGAGCATTGTGAAGTGACGAAGGAAGCGAGCGGACACATCCTGTGCGTTTGCATGCCGGTGGTGTGCAGTTAGTGATATGTGCGTGGTGGAGCAATTTGTAGTGACGTACAAAGTGAGCAGACATATTATGCGTGTGTGTGTGCTTGGGCGTAAATGTGTGAGTATTTGGTGTGTAGTGTATACTGCTGTGATGAGTGATGGTGCAGGCGTGGTAAAGTGATGTAGAAAGCGAGAGCAAACACGAGCTGTGCGTGAAAGTGTGCGAACAAGGGGCGTGTGCAGCTGCGATGAGTGATGGCGTTGGTGCGGTGAAGTGATGTAAAAAGCGAGCAAACACAAGCTGTGCGTGAAAGTGTGCGAACAAGGGGCGTGTGCAGCTGTGATGAGTGATGGCGTTGGTGCAGTGAAGCGATGTAGAAAGCGAGCAAACACAAGCTGTGCGTGAAAATGTGCGAACAAGGGGCGTGTGCAGCTGTGATGAGTGATGGCGTTGGTGCGGTGAAGCGATGTAGAAAGCGAGCAAACACGAGCTGTGCGTGAAAGTGTGCGAACAAGGGGCGTGTGCAGCTGTGATGAGTGATGGCGTTGGTGCAGTGAAGTGATGTAGAAAGCGAGCAAACACGAGCTGTGCGTGTAAGTGTGCGAACAAGGGGCGTGTGCAGCTGTGATGAGTGATGGCGTTGGTGCGGTGAAGCGATGTAGTAAGCGAGCAAACACGAGCTGTGCGTGAAAGTGTGCGAACAAGGGGCGTGTGCAGCTGTGATGAGTGATGGCGTTGGTGCAGTGAAGTGATGTAGAAAGCGAGCAAACACGAGCTGTGTGTGAAAGTGTGCGAACAAGGGGCGTGTGCAGCTGTGATGAGTGATGGCGTTTGTGCAGTGAAGTGATGTAGAAAGCAAGAGCAATTTCTGCACGTGGAGGGTCTAGTATTGTCAACGTAGCTCAGTGTAAAAATTATGGAGCACCTTCTGATAATAAGTGAGTGATGTGTGATAGTGGCATACGGATGAAGTAATTCCTACACGTGTTGCGTAGAGGAGGTGCGTATGATAGCTGGTGAAGCAAGGTTGGTGAAGCAAGGTCGGAGAAAATCAGATTATCGTGATATAACAGTTAATTTTGACGAAAAGGGCATTGCAACAGGGCGATGGTGGAGCAATCATGCGTCTTGTGCAAACTTTACTTCACTAAGTGATTCCATACTGGTGCACTTTATACCGACCACTTGGCAAAGCTTGAGGCTAACATGCACGAGCTGATCAGGTATTTCTCCGAAGGGTGTCGACACAGCAACACACACATTGTGTATGGTACACAACACCCCTAAACTTGCAACACACACATCGAATATGGTGCCCAGTCCTCTAAAACAAAGTGCAACAGACATCGATTACGGTACCCAATACCACT
>Ga0307960_1002406_pt1 | contig 11188 bp, 9 predicted proteins | sample OrgLakmetagen542_FD_201832 | JGI IMG/M metagenome (GOLD analysis project Ga0307960, IMG submission 201832) | Saline water microbial communities from Organic Lake, Antarctica - #542 | ecosystem: Environmental > Aquatic > Non-marine Saline and Alkaline > Saline | place: Antarctica: Organic Lake... | reverse complement strand
CCCCCTTTGATCCGACCGTCAGGTAGGTGTCGGTGATCTGGCGTGAGTGCTGGGTAGCGGTTTCGTCTCTCAGGTCGGTTGAGCGGTATTTCAGAAAGACCATGCGCGGGGTAGTCACTTCATCCTTGCGTTCTTCCTCGAAGATATTTTTGTTGCTGGATCGCACAAAGTCGTCTTCGGGCACGAGGATGTCGGTCGCGCCGGTCTGGTGCACAAAGACCAGCTTCCCGTCCCGTTCCACCCCGATAAAGTTGTAGGCGGTTTGCAAGGGTTCCAGCGCCGCGCGGTAGGTCGTGTCCCGCCCGATGACGTAGCCCTTTACAAAAGTGGTGGCTAGATCGGTCACGTCGATATCAGAGGCGCTGAGTTTGCCACGGGTAACGATGTCTGACACTACGGTGGAAAGTGGTTCCGCCCCACGGCCAAGTTGGGGTTCCAGATACTCCCAGCCGAACAGCGATGTCTCCCCGCTCAATTCGACAAAGATCAGGCCGCGCTCTTGGGATTGCTGGTAGACGGACGGGACATAGTTCGCGTTCAGCGTATCCCCCAGCGAGAACTGGGTGGCCGTGAATGTTTTGGCAATCGCGCCGTTCGTGGCGTCGATTGAAAGGAAAGCGCCGTCTAACGTGCCGGTGTTGGCTTGACGCCCGAGAAGGCGGGTGCTTTCCGGCTGTCGCATTTGGTTGTCGATAGCGCGGCCCGGTGCCCCGGCGGATGCGATGTTCCAGACTTCGATAGGCCCGCCGTCCGTCTCGTCAGGCTCATTCATGGACGACACGTCATAGGCCCGCCACTCGGCGGTGGTCCGGTATATCAGGTAGTCCAGCGACGGGACATAGGTAAGGCTTGGCGCGGCGGCGGGACCGCCCGCCATCCCATTCCCGAATTCAGGCATGACCTTTGCCCAGATGCGGCGGTAGCCCCCCGTGCTGTTCATTTCCATCTTATAGAGGACCACGGCATCTGACCCGTTCGGGTCCGTCCGCATCATGACGTAGCAATAGGTGTAGTCTTGGATGCGCTGGCCTTCGATGCAATCCATGAAGCCGAATGAAAACCCGACTTCACTGTCGCCGTAAAGAGGCCCCCGGCTTGGACCGCTTACCAGCCCATAGCGCCATTCAGACACGCCTAGTATGTTGTTTATTCCATCCTCCTGCATGTTTTCGGTCTTTTTGATACCGCCTCCCATCTGGATAACGGTGACAGAATGAAGGTGCGTCCCGCTCGGACCATCTGCGTTAAGCTGGCACCCCCCAAGGATGAAGTTTTTCGGCCCGAGAAGCGTGTCCACCTGATAAGCGTTGTATCCCGCGTTTAACTGCACCACGTTTTGCAGGGGTACCGTCCAGCTAGACACGATGTTCGTGTCAGGCGGGTCTGCGTTTCTGTTCAGTTTTTCGCCGCCGCTGGTGCTGCCCGCCCGTGAAAAGTCTGATTTGTTCACGAACGTGATGTTCCCGTGCTTAGTCGTCACAAAGCGGTCAGGGTCGGTGTATAGCGCCAGATAGTCACCCTTTGATCCGACCATGTATTTATAGATGATGTCGTTCACATAGACCGGGTTGAACAGATTAGAACTGTCAATCTTGTTGAGGATTTTCTTCGTGTAAAGAACGTCCCCGGTCTGGCCGTCAGCCGCTTCGAACCATTGAACCCGCACGCTTGTTGGATCGCCGGGGGTGTTGCTTGCCATTTGGAACGGGTTCTGGACCTGCTCTATTGTCTGAATTTCTTGCCGGATGCTGAAAACCACGTCCCGGTCGCGGTCATAGACCCACGGATAGGTGGAGGTCTGAGTGATCACAGGAACGTCTGGGTCCCCCATTTCCCGGAACAGAAGTTCCGTCTCGGTAGGGTCCCCCCATGAGATAACGAACCGGAACTGCGGTACGCGGTTGCCCACGTCTTTGAGCGGCATCCGGTTGAACACGATGTAGCAAAGGCCCCGGTAAGCAGGGCACACTGTAGGCCCCACGTCAGCGGCCATGATCGGGTCTTGCTCTTGGGTCAGAGACCCCTCGTAAAAGTTGAATTCGAGGTTCTTGATGATTGGCGGTGACCGCTCTTTACCCTTGTCGTTCACGCGGTCTCTTTCGGGCACGCCGTCCAGAAAGGGGTGGAGGTTGCCCGATGGTTTGCCGTCAATCGCGTCCCGATCATAGATCAGCTTGCCGTCCGCATAGATGCCTATCAGGGTTTGGGCTTCGCGCTGGCTGATGCCCACGGCGCAGGTCAAGTAGTATTTGTATTCTGTCCGGGTTCCGAGTGAGAACGGGTTGCCCTTGCCGATGTCGTATTCCTTGGAGACCTCCTCGATTTCCTCACCCCAGATGATGTTGCCGCCGATCACGTCTGTCCCGTAGCCGATAGGGATAGTACGCCCGAAGGCGGCGCTGGACACGGTGGTGTCGTCAAGGCGCGGCCCTTCGATTTCCTGTTTGGGGCGAAGCGCCGCGATGATCAGGGAGATAGCCGCTTGGAGAGCGATGTTGACTGCGAAACTTACTGGATCAGCCATCTGCCACCCCCTTGAAGTCGTAAGCGGCATGGAGACGCATACCGTCTTTCTGCCCTTTAAACAGGTCCACCACTACGGCCCGTCTTGCGGCAGTCCCGTGGATGATCGCCCCGGCCTTAGCGTTTATGACGACAGACGCATGGAAAGGCGAACCGTTGAAGCTGTGCAGAAGGACCATTCCGGGCTTGAGGTCGTCCGGTGATCTCAAGTGCATATGAGCATCAAAGTAGCCCCGCACGGAGCCATCCGGTTCGCGCCTGTATGCAGGGATGTCGAGACGGTCGGGGAGGATATCCAGTTCCTTGGCGATAAGGTAGATCAGCCCCACGCAGTCCACGCCACGCCGGGACCGGCCTTGGTGCTTCCAAGGGGTGCCCACGAGGCTTTGGGCGGTCTTGACGATCTGGGTGCGGGTGACGGTCATTTCGCGTTCGGATACTTCTTGAGGTAGTTATCGCCGGGGACGTAGGGGTGGCCTTGGAAATTGAGGACGTTTCCGAACTTGTTCCCGCAGTCTGGAACGGTCTTGGAACAGCCGGGTATGGCGGTGCCAGTGTCCCCCACTTGCACTTCGAAGGGAAGCCGCAGATGCAATTCGATTTCCACATCTCCGGTTGACCCTTCCGGCGCGAACTTGATGCCCTTGGAGACGGAAGCATTCGCCCCGGTGTTGAACAGAAGCGCCCCCTCTTGGAACCAGTCCGGGTAATCGGCCAGACGGGGTTCGGTGAGGGTCACAGAAAACGCCTTGCGGTTCGTCACCGATGTGACGGTGAAGTCCCGGTCGTAGCGCAGGTTGCTCACCCACGTCACGCTTCCATCGGTCACTTCGACGCCGGATGCACCCACGTCGAAGATCGTGAAGTCGAGGATCGTTTCGTCTTCCGTCTGTCCCGGCGAAGTGCACTTCCAGACATAGTCCGGGTATTCGGAAACTATCATCCAGTTCTCGGTTGCGTATGTGGTGAGGCTCTGCCGTTCGGTGCGGGTAAGGACCGGCACTTGGCATTTCGTGCTGCCCAAGTCCACCGGGCACGCGGGAGTGTAAACCAGCGTCAGGCCCTCAGAGAGTGCTTGTGAGAGGCCCCGAAGTTCAACGTCGAATTCCCCGAGGTTGTTCTGGCGCGCGGTCCCCAGCCAGCCGGTGCGCCGCACAATGCTACCCATGGACAGGTCTTTGTAGTTCACCACTTGGATAGTGACGCGTGCGCCGTCGAACAGCCCGCCCCGAACGTCATTCCGCTTTACCAGCGTGCCGTCCAGTATGCCCTTGATCTCCATGTTGTCCACGGACAGGTCCACCTTGTCCTCAATCGCGGAGCGGTCGTAGCCGATCCCGGACAGGTAGGTTGCCCCCTCGAACACCAGATCACGGTCATGGTCGGTGAAGCGCAGCACTTCCCCGTCATTGCGTTCGATGGTCCACAGGGACGCAAGGGTTTGCAGTTCCCCATCAAGGTGGGTTTGCAGGGCAGATGAAAAGACTAGGGGCATTACTGTTTCAGTTCCACGATGGGGATGGCCGGGGTCAAGAGGACGTTCTTGTTCTCCACGATGATTTCCAGCCGGTCGGTGTCAAAGCGGACGGGCAGATCGAAGGTGCCGGTCCACGTTATGTCCACGGCATAATCGGGCGGGTCGGTGAACGTGATGATCCCGGTGGCGGTGTTCAGTGCCCAGCCGCTCCCCTGCTCCACGCCGTCCAGATAGACCTTGAAGTTGGCATCATTGACCGGCTTGTAGATCGGCTTGGTGTAGGAGAAGCCACCCTCGTCGGTATAGGTGTATTGCAGTTGAAAGGTGGTGTCGCCACTGTCCGGGCTTTCTTCCACGCCTTGCTGTCCCGTGCCGGTCGTATAGTTGGACCAGTCCCGGAACCGGAAGCCGCGCGCCTTGCCTGCCCGCGCCATGAAGAAGTTCCTGATCTTGAGCGCGTTCTCGCGGGTGTCGATGCCGTAGCCGATGTCCCACTCGCCCCGGTCCACCGACCACAGGCTGTTGCGCTTTTCCTTGCCCGAGTTGAGGACGGTCACGGTGGTGAGGAAGCCCGGCCCGCCTTGGGCACCACGCTCAATCTCAACCGGAAGGCGGACTTCATCAAACGCCATATCATGCTTCTCCATGCCGCTCGGAATACCCGTGCGTAGTTTGAGCCTTGCGGCGAGCATCCTTGGCTAGACCCAGAGAGGAAAAAGTCCCAAGGGTGACCATACCCGCATCCGTCCGTAAGGTAGCTTGAAAACGCCCATTAGGGCGAAGGTAAACCCCGGTAGCCCCCGTGGTGTTTGCCTTAGATCGCTTGGCGTTTCGTGCGTTCTTGGAGGGGGTTGTGTGTCTAAGATTTAGGATGGCATTGTCGGTTTTAACGCCGTTCTTGTGATCCAGCTTATGCACCCATTCCCCGGAGTGCATAGCCCACAGAACCCGGTGCAGCTTGAAAAAAGATCGGTTGATTGCACCGTAGTGATAACCACCCCCGTCCAAGGCCGTGAACGCGCGTTCACCAGAAAAACGAGCATTCCAGACCTTAAACCCATGAAGGTTTTTGAAGTGGGTTTCCGGGCGATGGTTCCAAACCAAGAGACCCCCTTCAAAATAGGGGGTGAAGCATTCAAACAGATATGAAATTTCCAGTGTTTTCATGGTTGGATATTAACCGGGTCAGTTGTTCTGGTAAACTCTAGTTATTGCGATTGTCAGCGTCTTGCATCAGGCGAGACATGCGTGCCCGGACTTGGCCTTCGGAGCGGCGGAAGCTGTCCGCGTCCCCGCCGGGGAAGTTGAAGTTGATGTTGGGGGCGAACTCCCGTGTCGCTTGAGGAGACGAATTGGAGGCACGCAAGGCCATGAGGGTGTTCGCCTCTCCGGCTTGGCCCCCGGCTTCATAGGCGCGGGAATACATCCGGCCCATCATGTCGTCGCCGCGCCCGGCGTTGATGGCTTCCAGAAGGGGGCCATACTGCGAAGTGGCGCGGGCGTTGGTCACGAACTCGCCGTTGGACAGGAAGCGCAGGAGGTTGTCCTGTGTCGGCCCGCCCTTGCCGGAGACATAGCCGCCTTGCGCCAGACCCACGCTAGTGCCCAAGAAGGTGCTTCCCCCGATGCCTCCCCCCAGCCCCGCGCCGAAGGCGTTCAGGAAGTTGGCGAGCAGCCGGTCCGCAAGGAACTTGGAAAGCTGTTTCAGCAGGTCAGTGAGCAGGCCCTTGAAGTCCGCCTTGCCGGTCGTCACAAAATCCACGATAGCGTCCGACATGCCATTGAACGCGCTCACCACGAAGTCGCGGGTGAAGGACACCGTGCTTTGCAGGTTCTCGTTGATTTGTGCCAGACCAGCCTTGAGGCCGTTGGTGAAGGTGTCCGCGTTGCGGGTAGCCTCTTTCAGCGCCTCGCTCTCTTGGCGTAGCAGTTCGATCTGTTGCGCGGTCAGTTCCGTGCCCTCTTGGCGCGCGATGTTTTGCAGTTCTTGGATGTTCTTGGCGAACTCCAATTCCTCGCCATACAGGCCAAGCAATTCAATCTCGTCGCGGTAACCTTGGACCCGTTGCTGGATAGCATCCCCCAGCGGATCGCTGTCACCGCCTCCGCCTCCGCCTCCGCCTCCGCCTCCGCCTCCGCCTCCGCCACCTGCACCAGCGCCAGCGCCAGCACCACCACCGGATGCCCCGGACCCAGAAAATCCCCCAGAACTCGGCCCCGATGAGGCGCTGAAATTAGACTTCACTAATTCAAGATTCTCTCTTTGAGCCTCGGAGTTTCTTACCACAGAGGCGGTGAAATCATCCAACTCAGCCGCCGCCGCCGCTCTTATTATACCATCACCAGAACCAAAGGCGTCGGAAAGTTCTGCTCGTTTCTGTGCTATAGTGCCCGCCGCCCGTGCCTCTAGTTGGCTTTTTCCTTTTGCTATAGCTGCATTGGTAGCCTCAAGACCTATGGACCCCAGATCAAGGCTGGCCGTAGCCGCCGCCACAGCCGCCAATGCCCCAGCGGCGGCGTTAAGATTATTTGCCAGAGAAACGGCGGCACCCGCCGCACTAGCTATAGACCCCGCCGCCGACCGGGCGTTGCGGTCCACGTTCGCGGCTTGAAGCGCGGCCTGCACCAGCTTCTCGACGGCTTGCCGGGTGTTGGCGTCCAGTTGCTTGACGCCACCGGCCCCCTTGATGATTTCCTGTGCGAGTTTCAGCGCCTTGCGGCTGGCGTCCCCCATGTTGTCCGCTGAACGCAAGTTCACCAGTTCTTGATTGATGCGCCCGACTTCATTCGCGCTAAGAGACGTCTTGTCCAAGAACTCGGAGGCTTCCGCCAGCGCGTTGCCGAAGCTGATCTGCCCGTTCACAATCGCCAGTTCTTGCGTGAGGATAAGCGCTTCCCGAACTGTCCCGGAAATGTTGCCATACTCGGCCCGTAGTTCTTGCACCGGGGGCAGGGTGTTGAACGTGGCTTCACCCACCAGCCCTTGGGCCTGTGCAATGGCTCGGACTTGTTCTGCGGTGCCGTTGTTCGCAAGGTTGAAGCCGTCGATACGGGCGCTTGCTGCGGAGGCTTTGGCCTCGGTCTCAGCGAGGGCTATGTTCAGTTCTTCCACTACCGCACGGGCTTCCTTGATGCGGGTGGTCTCGAACAAGTTCACGCCGAATATGTTGGTCTTGAACTCCGCATCCGCCAGTTCTTTCTCGGCGTCTGTGATGGCTTTCTTTAGGGTGACGATGGAAGCCTCGGTAGACTTCAAAAGTGCCTCAGCCACGCTCCTGCCCGCGTTGACAGCGAACACCGCCAGTGCAGCCTCCAAGCCCCCGAAGCTGTCCGTCACGTCTTGCACGCTCTCTTTCAGGCGTTGCGCGCTTTCTTGGGCACCAGTGAAGGCCCGGAACACTCCGACGACAAGGGTGGCCACGGCGATGAAGGGGATGGCCCGCATGGCAAGACCCAAGGCCCGCATGGCGAGGGTCGCTTGCCCGGCCCCGGTCACCAGTGCCACCAGTGCAGCTAACTGCCCCGTGACGGCCAAGCGCAGGATGGTGAAGATGCGCCCGGTCAGGGTGGCCGTGGTGTTCAAGGCGAAAAGCGAGCGGGTCAGGGATACAGCGGCGGCAGCGGCGGCGGGCAGGGCGCGGGATGCGAACAGCAGAACGGCCACCACCACGATGTCAAAGTTGTCGGCCACGACCTCCACCACCTTGGCGATGGCTTCCATGGCGGGCACCAGAACCGTGAGGGCGATTTGTCCCAGACGGGTGAAACTCTCGGCAAGGCTGGCCAGCGCCACGGTCAGGCGTTGATCAAGGTTCTCTGCCACCTTCTGGAAGGCCACATCGGTGGCCCCGGCCTTTTGCTCAAGGTTCTCTAGGGTAGTGGCAAAGGCGTCAGAACCCCCGCCGGTCAGGGCAAGGACACCACCCAAGGCTTCGACCGATCCGAACAGCTTGGCCAGTTCCTCGGCGCTACCGCCGGAGGCATCAGACAGGGATTGCAGGAAGGCTTGCAGCCCTTCGCCAGACAAGGCGGCGACGTTGAAAGCCACATCAAGGTCTTTCGCAGCTTTCACCGCCTCGCTGGTGGGCTTAATCACGGCTTGTAGGATGCCGCGAAGTTGGGTGACCGCCGTGCCGGTGTCGATACCTTGGGTGGTCAGGGCGGAGGTAGCACCCACGAGTTCGTCAAAGGACACGCCGGTGGTCACGGCCAAGGGAATGACGGCCCCCAGAGAAGTGGCCAGTTCTCCGATGGTGGTCTTACCCGCCTGCATGGCGACGAACAGAGCATCCGAGGCTTCGGTGGCCGTGATCACGGAAGGGCCATAGGCGTTGACGGCGGTGGTCAGGATGTCAACGCCGGTGGATACATCGGTGACACCGCCCACCGCCAGCTTGTTGGCCTGTGTGACGATTTCCGTTGCTTGCGGGATAGTAGCGGCCCCGGCGGAGATTGCCTGATAGAACGCTTGGATTTGGCTGGTCTTGGTGCCCCCGAACTCCCGGACCAGCGAGCGTGTGGCATCGGTCAGATCGCCAAGCTGTGTCGGGGTGCCTTGGATCAGCGTGCTGGTTTCCGCCAGCGCGGCATTGAAAGATCGGGCCGATTGCGCGGCCCCCACGAATATCCCGATACCGGCAATGGCCGCACTAAGCAGGACGAACCCTGTCACCACAGCGCGGATACGTGCGGGCAGGAGGGCCGGGATTAGGGCGGTCAGGGCACCAGCCCCCACGGAGGCGATAGCGGCCCCCACAGCCGCCGCCGCTTTGGCCAGAAGGCCGAAGGCTTTAGCAGCTAGGGAGGCTTGCTTGGCGACTTCCTCGGTCTGTCCCGCCAGTTCCTCAGCCTGTTTCGCAGCTTCTTCGGTATTCTTGCCCAGACCCTCGGTCGCCTTGGCGGCTTGGTCCGTATCCTTTTCCAGCTTGCTGGCGTTCTTGGCCACGCTATCAAAGTCCCCGCCAAGAGCCTTGACGGCGCGGCGGGCTTCATTGCGTGCTTTAAGAACGAAGGTGATGTCTTGGGCCATGCGCCTACCGTGCTTTGCGGCGTGGTCCTCTCTTGGGGGAACCTTTGCCTCGGTTATCGCGTTCAGCCTGCTTCATCTGGATTTCCTGTTGCCGTGCCCGCCCGGACTTGACGCCGGTTTCGGTGGCAGTGACGACCGCGCTGTATCCGGCGGCTTGATCGTCTAAGGCTCCATTGGCTGGGAGGATACCTTTCTCCCAGTTCATATGCAAGTGAAACGCCTCGGCCTCCATGCGCGGGTTGTCCCGGAAGTAGACCAGCGGGCACAGAGACATGGCAGGATCGTTGCCGAAGGTGTGGGGTTGCTGGACCGGCTCGTGACAGCCCCATGCGTCTTGATTGGCCTCAGTGCATAGGTAGCAACGCCGGTCCGGGTAGACTATTCGCCCGAAGATGGCTCTGGCGAGTTTCCCGCCTCATCCCCATCCTCCACCATGTTGTCGCTCATAATCTGTTCCGCCAGTTCCTCGACCACGGACAGGGGCATCTGGTCCAAGAACTCGTTGGGAACGACCGACCGCTTCACGCCACCGCCCACGTCGCGGATAACCAGCTTGAAAGGGATGACGTTGCCCTCGGCGTCAAGGAAGTTCTCCACGCCTTTCAGGCCCCGGCGCACGGCCTCGAAGTTCATCTTGGCGCGGTTCACGGATGTCTTGATGTCGGTGTCGGCTTCCTCGGCATCGGCCTTGCCTTTGCCCTTGGTGTCACCCCGCCCGAAGCTGATCTGGGTCGCGCTGTCCCGGATGGTGCCCACGTCACGCGATGAAAGCGTGCCGATTTGCCAGATGGTGGGATCGTCCGCGTCGTCCTCGGAACAGACAAAGTTGCGGGTTGCGGACAGGTTGAGGGCTTTGATCGCCATGGTGGGGTTACTCCTGAAAACGGGTCACGCCTAGTTCTGTCACCCCGCCCGGCGTTCGTCAAGAGTGAACGTGCGTTCACCTATTGGCTTCGGCCCACTCGGACCCATAGCGCAGCATCGTGTGGAAGGCTAGGCGCAAGCGGCGGCGGGCGTTCCTCAGAGCCACCGCCGTGATTAACGCGGTGACGGCCACGAACATATCGGTGGCCACCATGTAGAAGGGGGTGGGGTATTGCCAGACCAGAGTGCCCATCACAAGGTGATGCACCCCACACGATCCGATGAACCACTGAAACAGGCGGGACAGAACCCGGAAGCCCGTGCCATAGTTGGGCAGGTCCGCCGTCCAAGTGCCTATCTCAAAACAGACCCATAGATAGGCTAGGCCGGTGATCAGGTTGGACAGAAACCACGCTATAGCCATGTAGTCGGCAAAGGGTATCATTCTGCCTCCGCTTCTACTGTGAAGAAGTCAGAAGGGGGAACGTGGATTATGTCCTCAGTAGGGCAGGATCGGGTATCAGGTAGCAGTATAGGGGTGTAGCTGTAGTGGCCGTCCACCATGTCACTAGGCAAGCGGATGCGCACCGAAAATAGGGTGTAGGATAAGGAGGTAGGGGCCTGAATGGCAGAGGTATCATAGGTGTATTCGTTCACCACCCCGTTGCTCTTGGCGGACCAGAACTGTGCCCGAACCGTGGTGGAACAAGACTTGTTCCGGCGTAGCTGGTAGAGGAAGGTCACCACTTGGCCGGGCTGGTAAACCATGTTGCCCACGATTTTGCCTCCCCCGGAGAACTCCACAAACCCACGTGGCGCAGGCAGGGCGTTTTCGATCCGGGTAAGCTGCATGGTCATGGACCCGAACTCTACGCGGAGTTCCGCCAGCTTGTCGTCAAAGTATTGGTCGATGCGGGGTTGTAGTGCCCACCAGATCGCCCCCCATAGAACGCCGGTGGCAATGATCAGAGCAGCCGCCCCCTTGGCAGCGGAGCCAATGGCCTTCCATAGCTGATCGTCAGAGATAATGTGATCGGACAAGAGGGCTCCTTTCAAAGCGGAAGAGCCGGAATGAACCGGCCCTCCACCTATAGCATTCACCTGTAGGTTGAACACCCGCCTTTTATGGGGAGGGTTTATGTCACAGTATCATGTGAACAGGATTTGAAGTTCGTCATTTCCGTTCAGGCGGGACAGAGCGCCGTCGATTTCAAAGATGCGGATATTGTTCCGGTCCGCATAGGCTATGTTCGTGATCTGGTGGTTCGGCGCATGGAACAGGACGATGTTGCCGT
>Ga0307960_1002405_pt1 | contig 11190 bp, 10 predicted proteins | sample OrgLakmetagen542_FD_201832 | JGI IMG/M metagenome (GOLD analysis project Ga0307960, IMG submission 201832) | Saline water microbial communities from Organic Lake, Antarctica - #542 | ecosystem: Environmental > Aquatic > Non-marine Saline and Alkaline > Saline | place: Antarctica: Organic Lake... | reverse complement strand
AAATAGGAATTGTTTTATCATCACGTAAATTGCTTATAAATAAGGTTCCGTGTTCAATTTCTGTGGGTTCAAAAAGTGAGCTATTTAAGTAAGGAACTTTTGAAAAAAGGCCTATGATGTCTTCATTTCTTTCAGATTGTTGTTTAGCTAGAACTTGAAAGAAAAGACTGTTTAAATCATCATAATTTTGAATTTTATCAATACTCAAAAATTCATAGGACTTATCTCCTTTGTGATATGTTTTTAGTTGAGCTTCTAAAAGTTTAAGAAATAGAATTCTGTTGATCCACGTAATACTTAATTCAAGTCCAACATTGAATAAGCGTTCTTCTTGGGTTGTCCCAAAATGGCTTGGATGGTCAAGTCGGTTTATTTTATCTAAACTGTCTAATTGAATAATGGCATTTTCAAGAAATGAACCTGTGTTTCTTTCCCCTTTTTTATTTCTTTCAATTAGCTTTTTACCTCCCTGTTTTGTTTCGGCAAGTCCAATAATATGTAATAATTCTCCATAAAAACGTTTGTCAAGGCTATTACTGTCATTCGTAAAAGGTAGTTTTAATAAATGCTCAGGGGAGAGTAATTTAAAAAGCGCAATAAGTTTGTTGTCGTCTTTTGGGTTGTCATTACGAAGTGGATTTTCGTATTCTCGAATATCAAAAAACGTGAATTCAATATCTTCTTTTAAATCATTGATGAAAGGTTCTGCAATTTCTTTGTAGAAAAAATCAGTTGTTTTTCCTGCTAATCTTCCATTCTCAAAATCATTGAATTGCTTAACCAATCCTTTATTTTGAGCAAATTGCTTTTCAAATACATTGGAATCGAAAATGAACCATTCATTGATATTTGTAGCAACCAAATATTTTATCTCGAGATTTTTATGAGTAATCCGTTCTCTCAAATAGTAGAGTATCAATTCTTGAAACGCTTTGACATTGATTTTGGAAAGCATTTGTTCGGGTGTATCGCCCTTCGCCAATGCTTTCAGCATTTCAGCTTTGTTGGTTGGCTTTTTTGCTTCAATGATAACGCCTACTGTACTCTTTGCTTTATTTCCGTTATGGATTACGAGGTCATTACGTCCTTTTGTGTTTATGAAATGATTTGGTTCGTAGTAGGTTTTCTTTAAAAAGTCGGTAACTAGATTTTTATGAAATTCTTCTGATTCAGTATCATTTATTCGGTCAAGTAACTGAATCAAATTCGTCTTAAAATTTTCAATAACCGTTCTGTTCGGTTTTATTTTTAAAAAGGCCTTATTGATTGCCTTTCGGGGTTTCAAGATATTTAATTTCATATATAGTATTCTCTCTGTCAGTTTTTAAATTTAATCCTTTATTCTCGATATCATTTAGAGAGTTGGCAAAAAACCAAATGTGCAGTTTGCGCGTTGGCTTTTTAGCTTGTGGCTAAAGGTTTTGTGTATAAGTATTTGCGTGTTTAGGCACCTAATTTAATAAACAAATACGAACCAGAGAAGCACTTGCCAAAGCGATTAATTATTCACTGTGTTTAAGATATATGGAGCTGGCCTATCGGCTTCCCCACAGGCTTAGTGGTTGTGTTCTGTTTTATTTTAAATTCCTTTTCTTATTCGAAAAGACCTGATTTAGAAACCTGTCTTGAAATATCATCTAATTCGTTCGACACTCCAGTATCATCAGCTGTTCCAAAATAGGCTATCACTAAATTATGAGAAGGTGAAATGTAAAGTCTTTGTCCGATAAAGCCACCTTTATAAAAATCTCCATCTTTCATTACCTTGTCCCATTGATAGGTGTTGTGACGAACATTCTCTTTGTTAAGCGTTTAGTTTTCAGAACCGTTTGCAGTTATCAAATGCGGACGACCTCCATTTTGAATTTTTGCTTTACTATTACTTTTGGTTTTAGATTAATAAAAAAACCCCAAGAGAATGTATATTGCAATCAAGAAAATATTCTGAACGAGATATCCATAAAGGATTCATCAGTGTAATTATCACAAGCCTTTGATAGGTCAATATCAAAGGCTTTTCACATTCCAACCAGAATTGCGCACGAGCTTTTAAGGCATCAATTTGAAATCGGTCTTGCAATGGGCTAGCCAGTAAGATACAAACGTTACCTTAAAGTAATTATTTTTTTTTTGGAAAAGAGGGGAATTGCCTATAACGTTTGGCTATGCGTAGTGCGGGATTTGAAAAGCAGAGTTTTCAAATTTGCACGTAGCCAAAAGTTTATATTTTGTTTTTAATTTATTCACTTTAAACACCAAATTAAAGTATTGGCGGACTTCATTAAATGTACTGACCTTTCGTTTAGTAGGAAACCCGTATTACGTAAAGGTTTTGTTAGGCAATGTTTTTTAGAAAGGTAAATCATCTTCCAAAATATTTGCTTCATCTGTAATTTGTTCATTATCAAATTTTTCTTCGAGTACTTGGATAAACTTAACTAAGCTGTTGATATTATTAAAAATCAAAATACTCTCTGAATAGTCTGCAATTTTTTCATTGTCGTGCGCGAGACTTTTATTGTTCCTGATGTAATTAAATGAATCTAATATTGAAATAGAAAATTTTAAAATTTTGACTGTCATTTCAGAATCAATCGCTTTCGATTTGACTAAATTCTTTACATATTTCCCGAAAATTGCATTTAAAGATTCCTTCTTCTCATATTCAATTCCGTGTTTTACACATAAGCTCCTAATGTATCCAACTAAATAAGTGTGTAACCTGTCAAGACCTGCTTCAGGTTGGTCTTTGAGAATGTAATTTTTTATTGTTTCAGATAGCAATTTATAATCTCTGGTATCTTCAATCGGTTTTATTGCGTCAACTTCAGCAACACCTATTTCGTCCCTTAATCTATATCCAATTTTATAGCATTGTTCAATTAAATCGGGACTAATATTTTCGGTGAGGTGATTATATGAATATCCAATTGCTTTACTATAATCAAGGAGTTCAATTATACATTTTCCTACGATGTAATTGTTCTCTTTTTTCCAAAATTCACGAATCCTATTTGCTTTAGAACCACTGTAGTCATTTTCATATTTTTCATCATAAATTTCTATTTGAAATGTTTCTAGAAAAAAATCTTCAAAAGTCCTATTTGAATAATCTAGCACATATCCTCCTCTCATATCAAAAGCCCACTCTAATTTTATTTTATCTAATCTGCTTAATTCTGCCATTAATAATGTGTTAGTTTTAGAGTGTTTTATAATATTGGCTAAAGTTTAGTATAAGAAACGTAGGGCAATATATAAGCATTTTCGGTTCGTTTTATTACTTAGCTAAATATAAATATTGCGTTTTTCTTGGTTCTTCAAAAAAGGTGATGACTTCTTTAAGGCGTTCCATAACTGGCTTAATTGGTCCGGCTTTAATTTGAACTAAATCAATGTCTTCCGAATACCTTGGTGCAGGATTCAGGTATAATTTGTGTAAGGCCGTACCTCCTCTAAAAGCTAAATTTTCTTTCAGAAAATCGTCTGAGAATATCTCTACTAAAGCACGACTAATAACCAAATCTTGTTCAACTTGATAAAATTGTTTCCAAGGAGCATGGTCTTGCCATTTTGCTATGTGTGGCTTAGGAATCATAAATCACTTTCCAGTTTAATGTTTATAGCTACTTTCCAAAAATTATCAACAGCTCCTGGCCTTTGTCCCGTTTTTGGGCTGAGCAATACAGGAAAGTATCTTGATTTTTTCAGGTACTTTTTTATTTGATTGCTGAGTTCTTGGTCAGCATTTACTTCTTCGAGCAAAAAGCCAAAACGTTGTAAAGTGCTTTTGTTCGGATACCAAGTCAATAATTCTGCAATGTCATTTTGGGTTATTTCCTCTGCTATTTCTTCTAAAATGGCTAGCATTCTGTTCATTCCTCCTAACTTGGATTGATGATGAATTAAATCTACAGCAGTTAGGGCAGGGCTTGAAATTTTAAAAATTCCAGCATCTGATTTTCTATCTAAAATATTTTTATTTGACCATTTTGAAGTTGTAAAAAAACGAATGTCAAATGTGTTTTTCTTTATGTCATTTAACTTTGGCGTTTCAGTCATTAAATAATCTCTCTGAGTCTGTTGGTGACTTGCTCCATGAAATTTAGCAGCCGAGTAAAAACCTAAATAATAGTTGCGATTGAGGTGTTTAAAAAGTTTTTCAATGTAAAGCTGAATAGGCACTTGTCCTTGTCTACTATATCTTGGTGGAATTATTAAATAAAATCCTTTTCTTAAATTAACAATCACTTTTTTTTCTATTAATCTTGATAACTCACTTTTTATAGAAGCTTCACTTTTATCAATTACAGATTGCAACTCATTCAATGAGAATGAGTACTCTTCAACTGATAGACATTGTTTTATGTAATTTGCGACTGTCAATTTTAGTATATTTTAGAGAAAGGTACTTATTTTAAATACTATTCTCGAATTATTACTAATATTTCTTTATGAGTTGATAAAAATTTTTACTCTTTTTGTTTTTTCGAGGAGGCTTTGCGTGTCGGCAAAAACCATATGTGCTGTTTGCGCGTTGGCTTTTCAGCTTGTTGCAAAAGGTTTGGCTATGCTTGCCTGTAGCTGTTTTAAATAGCGTTTCTTCCAAGTCAACATACTCATTCCTTTTTGAAATTTATCTTGTTTGATAAGTCATAGTTTTTTAACTCCACAATATTTGCAGGCAAACTATAACCATTCGCAGTTAGGGCATCAATAACATCATTCATCACTTGTGAGCGAATGGTATTGTGCACCGAACGCTTAGTCGATTTGAAAGTATCAATCCAAAACTGAATGTTTATATTAATGGTATTTGTTGACAGTTCATGAATTGTAATTGCCGATTTTTTATCTCCTTTTAAAACTCCCTCTACATTGTTTACCGTTTCTAAAATCAATTTAATAGCATCTGTAGGATTATCTTCATAGGCAATTCCAACAACAAAATCATACCGTAAAAACCCATCTAGGGTATAATTGAATAAGGGGTTTTTAAGAATAATTGCATTGGGCAAAAACACATCTTTACCGTCGGGTGTTTTAATTAAAGTTTCACGAATGCTAATATCTTTTACATGTCCCATAATGCCATTTACTTCAATCAAATCATCTAATCTGAAGGGGCTTTTGAAGGCGAGAATAATTCCTGCAAGAAAATTTTCACCAATATCTTTTAAGGCAAAACCAATAACAAAGGTTAAAAGACCAGCGCCTGCAAGAAGTTTATTGGTAAAGGAACTAAGCCCAAGTAGATAGAACGTTGTCAATATCACGATAGATTTCAAGATAAATCCAACAATTTGTGATGTAAAATTGGCCGTAATGCGATTGGGCGATTTTTTCATCAACCGTAATTTGACTCTTTTTTGTATAAACTTAGATACGATAAAACCTATAATCAAAAAGAGAATAGTTACTCCCAAATTGAGATAATTCAATTGAAAGTATTGAATGGCATCATTGTATAATTGAGTCATTTTTTCCATTTACTTATTCCCTGTATTGTTTTCTAGCATTGGCTGTAATATCCGTATAAACCCTATTTAAACCTTCAGTATAGAGTATATCTTTATTTAGAACCTTTTTTTTATTCTCATCTAAACTAACACTTTCATACATAGTATCCAATGGACTTTTTATGGTTTAATGCAACTTTCTTTAGACTATAAAAGTCAACTCAACCAGAACATAGCTAGACGCACCAACTATTTAAATTTGAATAGAGTTAAGATGGTGATAAGCTTATCAATAAAAAAAGGAGTATTCGTCTTAGCCTGAAAAACTATCCCCAATCATCAACCAATATAAGATCACCGACAAAACATCGGTTCAGTCAACTCCTAAGGATCAGGGCATTCATGTTGGGTTATTTCAAATCTGGTGAAAGCTATACCAACCACATTTCTTAGTTATTATCTACAGTTTTTCCTTTAAACTCAGAACTACATCACCGTTATATACGTTAGTATACAAATCTTGGAATTTTCCATTGGTTAGCCAAATTCTTATTTTTTGTCTATTAAAAATTGAGTATTGCTTTTTAATATTTTTTATTTTACTGAAAGGAATAGTCCTGCGATAAGATTTAAAGAATATCTCTTTAACTAGACCAGTGACTCCTAAAATTAACATAAAACCGCATAGAAAAACTTCAAACTCATTTAATGAAGACCATTTATTTATTAAAAATGCTCCAAAACCGATCCCTATGAGATCAATTGCTAAAAAGGCAGTTCGGCGGTTTAAGTTGAAGTATTTGTCATTAGATATTTCAAAATGTTCATCCTCAAATTTTATAGTCTGATTGTAAAGCATAATTCCATTTTTTAAATTTATGATTTTCTTTATCTTTTTGAAATTCCCACCAAAATCCTTTTAGTCGGAAATAACTTATATTTTTTTAGAAATTCTTTTGCTACTAATTTATCTGAAATTATTAATCCCCTTTTTTCTAATCTTTCAATTTGTTTAACAAATGAGATTATTTCTTTAGGATACTCATATTTGTCAGACATATTACAAATAAAAAAGACCCGCCTGGGTACGCTATTCTTATGGGAATCGTGGCGAGTTCTACTAATACAAACATAAGTAAGATTTGGTTTTCAACAAAGTTAATAACGAAATTCCCTAACATATGGTAGGTAACGGTTCGCAGCTATGTTGGCATCATGCCAACGATACGAGAATCAGGTTGTAGTGCACGAGGCCGACCGAGAAGAAGCAAAGTAGGCAATCAAAAACTTCGTAAATTTATTATTTATCTGCGGTTTTAATGCTTGTAAGCTGTCGGCAGCTACAACAAATCTTACAGAGATCTTTATGAAAGAATAGTTTCCAAAGGAAAGAGTAAAAAACTAGCACTTATTGCGGTGTGTAATACCCTATTAAAACAAGCCTTTACAATCGCTAAATCAGATTTGATTTACGATGCTACCTATCGAAGTACTTTAGTGAGAAATTAATGAATTTTTACTTGTTTTCTACCACAGTACTTTGTTGGCAAATCCTTTTTTTATTTAGAATCTGAATTAGGTATTTTTCCTAATTGCCACATTAAAATTCCTGCAGTAAGAAACATCCATATAGCATAAGCTCCAATTGGAATACCCATTTCTACATTATTTAATATAGACGTTGCAATGACGAGGGCTAAGGTCCCGTTTTGTATGCCGCTCTCGATTGTGATTGAAATGGTGTTTTTAAAATTTAGTTTAAATAACCTAGCGGTGAGATACCCTAATCCCATAGTCGCGATATTAAGGGCTAATGTCACTAATCCAGCTTCTTTCATTCCATCTATTAGTTTATCAGCATTGGCAGCTAATACTGCGATAAAAACTAGTATAAAAATTACTGTTGAGGCTGTACGCATTGGTTTTTCCATTCGTTTCGCAAAACTGGTTTTGTGTTTACGAATGAGCATTCCTATCGAAATAGGAATAACAGTTATTCCCATTATTTGTAATATAGTATCAATTATGGGTAATTCAATTGTAACATCTGTGTTACTGCCAAAATACTCTAAAGCATAAGATAGAATAAAGGGTATTGTCAAAATACTTACAAGGCTAGCAACAGCAGTTAAAGTGACCGATAATGCAATATTTCCTTTACAGACTTGAGTTATCAAATTACTAGTTGGACCACCAGGGCAACTAGCTAAAATCATTAATCCAACTGCCATTACTGGATTTAGATTAAAAGCTATAGCTAGTGAAAATCCAATAATAGGCAAAAAGATAAGTTGATTGGTAAGACCAATTAAAATGGCTCTGGGATATTTTATTACTCTAGTAAAATCAGTAATAATTAAAGTCATTCCCATTCCTAGCATAATTATGGCAAGAGCTAATGGCAAGAACACTTTACTTATAAGTTCGACTGCAGTCATAATATAATTGATCATTTAAAGTTCCGTTTTATCCTTTTAAGCCCAAGGGTTTGGCTTTGAAATGTGGCAGAATTTCTGTCTGCTTTTTGTCATCGGATAAAAAAGGTAAAAAAAAAGCCCGCATTTCTAACGAGTACGGACTGCCATATTTAATTCGCCGTTGCCTATTTCCTTTGCACGTAAAATCGATTCTTCTCTTTTAGCGCTGTCTCAGTCCAAGGCTAGACCGACCTCCATTACGACCTGCTCGTCGTTTTCGGACTCGACTTTTTTGGGCTCCGCCAGGAGAACCCGTTTGGGCTCGACTGCGGAGCCTTCATCCTGGTCTTTGGACGCATCTGCGAGCAGGACGTCCCGCACGGCGACGGCCCGTGCCTGTCCCAGTGCCGCGAGATCGGCATCGGTGACGGGTTGCGCTGCGATCACCTCCTCGGCGAGATGGGCTCGATAGGCAACAGCGTCGAACTTTGAGCGACCTTCCGGATCCTCGTCCTGTTCGCTGGTAAAGCGCTCACGGACCTCGCTCAGGCTGGTTTCCGAGTAGGCACTTGAGAAAATTGCCTCCATCGCGTCTTGCGTCGATTCTTCGGTCAGGTCCGGGGTCGAAACCTCTCTACCTTGCTCGCGCAACCATTCGGCGAGCTGCTCGACGGCGCGTTGGCGCTTGAGTGCTGGGCCGTCCACATCCGTATCGAAGGGTCCGGCGAGCTCCAGTACCAGTTCCGGACGCTTCAAAAGGGCCTTGCGCAGCAAGCCTACACGCTGGCGTTGCGGCGGTGTCAGGTCGCTGCTGCCCGCTGGGTAAGCGATCTGTTGCAGGTCCTCTTCGCTAGCCCCAACTAGCCCCGCCAGGAAGCGGAACGGCGCGCTGACGATGCTGCCAATCGCGTCACTGATGGCGCTGCGAACCGCGCCGCCCAGGTGGAACTGCGGATCTCCGAGATCTCCCGTGACCGGGATATCCATCTCAATCACCCCCTCGCTGTCCTTGAGTAGAGAGACGGCAAGGCTGAGCGGCAGGTCCATCGCGTCCGGGCTCTCGACCTTTTCGCCTAGTTCCAGATCGTAGAAAACTATCGTATTACTACCCTTGAGCTTGCCGTCCGATAGGTGATAGCCAAGATCGAGGTCCATGCGGCCTTTCGCGATCCTGCGGCCAGCGAAGGCGATCGTGTACGGCGAATAGCCCTTCACCAATAGGTTGCGGAACGTTAGCGTGACGTCCGTGTCCCGCGTCGGTTGCCAGGCGTGGATCGTGCCCTCGATGCGCGCCAGGCCGTCCTCACCCACCTGACCTTCAAGCTCCACCTCAGCTGGAATCTGTGTATCAGAAGCCAGTGTGGAGACCTCGCCGTTCAGCTTGTGGATGTTCGTGGAGAAGGGCAGCGGCAGCGAATAATCCGTGAACTGGAGGCGACTATCGCCCAGGACAATGCCAGCGATGCTGATGCTTAATGGGGCGGCCTCTTCGCCGTCATCCCCTTCGGGAGCGGGGGTTTCCCCCTCAGCCTGCTCCACGAGTAGGCGCTTGAAATTCGTGGTCTGATCCTCGTGGATGATAACCCGGCCGGATCCGCCCTCGATGGACACACTCGAAGTCTCGAGTCTACGCTGTGCTAGGCTCAGGTCGAGCTGTTCGATCTCCATGGCTTGCCAGCCTACCACCGGTTCGGTGTCGCCTGGATCCAAGGGCGCGAGGCTGAGCCCCTCCACGCCGGCACTGCCGTGATAGGCCAGAGGCTCATCGCCGCTGACGGACAGTTGTCCGTCGAGGCTTAGGTTCCCACCCTTAATCGCCAGCCGCGCGAATTGTTGCAGGTAAGGCTCGGCTATGCTAAGGGCCAGCGCCTCCACGCTCAGACCGCCGTTGATCTCGAATGCTGGCGACACCTGTATTTTGCCATCGAACGAGAAGGCCCCGCCCGCCTTGAGCTGCCCGGCGAAATGGATCGGAAACTCGGTGTTCTCATGCAGGGCGGCATCATTCATCGATAGAGAAAATTCTTGCACCTCGATGGTGGAGGTCGTGCTTGAAGGGTCGGAAGCGGTGGTCAGGTGATCCGCAAAGCGGAGCGTTCCCTCCACAACATCTAAATCCCGGATCACCGTTGCCGGCATCCCATCTTCGCCAGTCGCTTTCGGCTCGCCCGAGGCGTCATCCTTTAGCCGGGAGAAGCGCGACTCGCCCGAGGCGAAGCGTTCCTCCTGAATCACCAGACCTTCGAGGCGTACCTGCTGGAAAATCCACGCTTGGTCGATGAGGCTGACTAACGTGAAGTTGACGAACAGCCGGTCGAAGATGGCGAGCTCGTGACCGTCGGGATCCGAGAGCGTGAAATCGGTTACTTCCAGGGAGAACGTGTAGGGATTGAAATCGATATCGCCGATGAGAAGCTCGCGACCAAGGACCTCTCGGACCTTGTTTTCAGCGATAGAACCGGCGAGCCACGGCACCAAGAAAAAACCCACGAGCGTGTACAACGCGACGGCCACCAGCACCCAGAGGCCAACCCGGCGCACAATGATCCAATGGTGGCTCAGGTAGCCCCGTAGGCTCGATAGGAAGCGACTACTCATGGTGCGGGGTAATATTAGCGGTCATACCCGTGTCAACTTCTGCATACAATCTGATAAAATCACTCCAAACCGGTTTCCTTACAGGTCTTTTGTTTAAAAGGATTTCATTATTCATTTTTTCTGAATTTAATATGTTTTTTCTTTATGTAGCTTTTAGAATTCACGAAATATTAATTTCTTTCATTCTGTCTTGAATCTCCTGTTTTATTTAAATTTGTCATTGTGTTAGTAATATAATAGGGAACATCTACTTCTATTAGGATTTCTACTAAATAATATGTTCCGTTGTTGAACTTGATTTTTTATTGCTTATGAATTAAGGCCGGGCTGATCATCCCACTGCTTCCTGTCACAATTACTACTCCAATTTTACCTTTTATATTCTTTTTCTAAATTTTACAACGTAGAGTCTTATTGCAATGACAAGGAGTGGTATAATCCAAATCCCTCATCCCATTAATTTGTACTTTCTTCGTTGCTTCCTTTATTCGTCTTCAATTCCATTTGTGAGAGTTTTTGCCCGCCTTTAATTCCAAAGTCTAATGTTCGAATTGGAAAAGGAATAGTAATATCTTGTTCATCAAAAGCGCTCTTAATCGCTTTGATGGCTTTGTTTTTCATATTCAAGTAGCCTGGTTCGCCTGGGTATTCTACCCAAAATCGAATATTAAAATTGATGGAACTGGAGTCGAATTCAGAATAGTCAAAACCTATTT
>Ga0307960_1002404_pt1 | contig 11197 bp, 11 predicted proteins | sample OrgLakmetagen542_FD_201832 | JGI IMG/M metagenome (GOLD analysis project Ga0307960, IMG submission 201832) | Saline water microbial communities from Organic Lake, Antarctica - #542 | ecosystem: Environmental > Aquatic > Non-marine Saline and Alkaline > Saline | place: Antarctica: Organic Lake... | reverse complement strand
AGTGAAATCAAAAAGAACGCAATTAGGTCGGTATTTATAAAGAGGCGTGGCGTTATTGTTTTACACGCCACAATGGCACCACACATATATGCTGAGGGAAGAAGAAGAAATTAAAGCGTGCCGGTGCCACAGCAGGCCATGTTTTAATAAAGATTAGAAGGGACGCAACTAGGCCTGGAACTGGCCCCTGAATTGAGTTAATAGCATAACTGGAAAGTGGCACTTAGTATGGAGCAGTATAGTAGCGTTTCAGACAAGTTGAACTTGACATGGGCTTATAACTGGACTTCTGACTGTGCTTTAGGATCAGAATTTATTTTCTTGAGAGGCCCCAGCATTAGTATGTCGTGACTTGTGCCACCCCAACCTAAGGAATGCATGACGAGGAATGCAAGGCTGCAGAGGCGATTGACACCCTGTGCTGATCCTGAAAACAGCAGTGACCTGCACATATTCTTGTTTTGTAATTGTTGGGAGTGCGTCATTAAATACGAGCTATGAGCCATGAGGCATCGCTACAAACATTGAAAAGCTCAATCCACCTTCGATGTTCTAGTCACCAAACATTTTATCTTTGGCATACGTACGTGGCTGAGCTGACTGCTATTCTCTCTTCTTTTTGTGTCTGGTATCAATTTTGTGTCGTTGTTGTTCACAAACTGTACTGCATTCATAGCCAACGCGTTTGCTTGCCAATGGTGTGTAAGACCTCTGATATATACCTCAACAAAGCCACCACCCAATTATTCATGTTCCCAATTGTCCAATGTCCTCAATGCAGATCATTTGGCCACATTCGAAGTCCAGCATGCGCCGCAGCTCCTACTTCTCTGGTGAACTTTTGTTACATACTTAGTGATCTAGTCAGCATGCTAAACTTTAACATTGCCAAACAGTCATCGCTCTGCTTGAGGTCATAGGCTACTAGCATTTAAAAAGACACCTCTGCTGGGTGCAAAAGTTCACAGCCTTCTCTGGATGCAGTTATTTTTTCCATAATTTTCTGCTCTGACTTAGTTTCAACTGCTCTACTAAATTACTATCTCTTCCACGCATTCCACCACCTTGCTCAATCCCTAACACCATTGACGAGCTCAATCCCTAACACCATTGACGATGTGTGTGCAAGTTGGACACACCTGTGATCCTGGCATCACTGTGCACCATAAACACCACTAATTATTTGAACGTTATTGACAATAATATGTGCGTAGGTTCGGCGCACCTGTCGTCCTGGCAGTGCTGAGCACCACCACCTCGTGGCTGTGCTCGGTGGGGGAGCTGAGGATAGTGTTTATTGAGCAGGTAGAGGCAAATTAAACCCATTTTTGCTGCTGATTCCGTCAAGGAGCACACTGACTTGACAGTAAGCTTCTTGCACTAGCCAAGGACAGCAATCTTGAAGGGCGAATAGGATTCTATTTTGGTACATTGCATTTACCTTCTCACAAATAACTACTTCGTACAGTATAAAAATTGTGGTTACATGTGCACAATTGTGTAACGCATGACCACAAGCTGCACACCTGCGATTTTTGCCCTCTCAGGTTCCTCTGCTGTTTCCACTAGCCTGGCTCTTTATCGCCCCCAGATCCTACAAGTCACACAGGTGCGTGAATCATACTTGGTCGTTTGCAAAAGCATTGACCCGTCAGTATAACTCACTGATTCCTATCCCTTTCCATGCCTCAATAATAAATTAGCAGGCAGCAACGTATCGGAAAGTTGCAGATTCAACATGACTACAAAAGTCTTTTGTCAGGAGCTTCAAAAGGCATGAATGCTTTGTTTTGATCAGGCAGGAGGCCATGCTGCTCGTGCAAGCAGCACACTTGGCATCTGCCTTCAGAGCTATCTTACAGAGCTACAGTATTTTTACAGCAATCAAAGCATCACAACCAGTTGCAATCAATTGTTCATAACTGAGTAAACTTGTCAATGACTCAAGCCACATTCTTGATCCCTTTTTGATCAGGGAGGAGATCATGCTGCTCGTGCAAGCAGTGCGCCTGGTAGCTGCTTATGGTGCTTACTCCTACAGCACTGATTATAGCGCAAGCATTGTAACGCAAGCAGAGGAGACGTGAGTGCACAAAACATATGTGGTGACGTGGAATTTCACGTCACCATATTGCTGCTTTTATTGGCAAATAAGTTGCATGATGGTCAAAATTTTAGACTATTATAAGAGCGACATGTTAATTTTGGCCCTGTGATGCCTGTGATCACTCCAAAAGTTGAGTGCATTGCTTAAGCATATTGTTTATTTGTTGAGAATCCACACTTATCTGGTTAGCAAAAAATGAGGACAACGTATCCTTACTTATTTGTACTGACAGGAGGAATCGCAACGTCAAGGGCATGAGCCTGGGGGTTTCAATCTGGGCAATTGTAAGTAATTGACTCACTTGAAAGTTGTAACGATGGCTCTTGAGCTAGTTTACCATTGAATGACAGGGTCACTAAGTAATGGACCATTTCTGTGCACTAAACCTGTTTGCCAGGGTGTATTGTGCTAATTTACACTTTTGTGATAAATATGCACAGATCAAGCTTTTCGACATGCCCAACCTGTACCTGCTGATTATACGGAAGTGGGCTGTTTTGGTCTACTTTCCCATGGCAGTCACATTTGCTTGGCTTCAATTGCGCTACCTTCTACAGCTCACGCCACAGGTGGGTGATCGCACGTTGAGGCCAAAGGGGAACTCATGCAGAAATTGAGAACCACTCTGCACAAAGTTTAGGAAGGAGCCATTTGGTATGCATCTGCCGTCCAAACGTTCACCTGGCTTATGGCACCCACACTGATTTCCTGACAAATTACTCTTTGGCATAATTTTCAACAGAAATCTGTGCTGTAACCATTTGGATCAGGGTTCATTCAGGAGACTCTTCAAAATAGCGGAGATTTCTTTAGTCAGAACCCAACAACAACAAGATAACACGTGCAATCATGGTTCTATTGCTCTGAGCTGCTGATAAATATTGCTGCATTACCAAAGAGAAGGCAGCGTGACTCACACATGCCTGTTACATTTCTATCTCACTCCATCGTGCGTGTGCAGAAATCAGCACTATTTGTGACTGCAGCTGTCACGGTGGGTCATGGTGGTGCAAGTTTTGTTGCAGAATCTTTTCTGTTTGGAATCAATGATAATGTCTCTGCTCTTGCATAGACCTTAACAATAGAGATTGATAAGGTTAGTAGAGTGGTAGCACACCCAGCGACTTTCAGGATTTCAGGTACTTCAGCATAACGGACACTGACCGTATATGCTGAGTTCAGTTAAATCTAGTACCTACTATTTTTTGGTAACATGCACTTTATCTCTTTGGTAATTGCTTGTGCAGTGGGAGCTGGTCGTCAACATCATCTGTGATGCTCTTTTTAGAAACAGGTTTCTTCGCGACGAAAGCAATAGCAACAGCAGCCAGGCAACCTCTGCTGCACGCCAGTTTTAAAGAGCACCATATCTAAAAATATCAATGGCTGTTGTTAATATTGTTTTGCAGTGCAAACTTAGTTTATCAAAGGCTGTTACAAACATGAAGGTGCCTGCTGCTTGCCTAACATGTGCCCTGAATGGTCAAGATGGCAACCTTTGTTGCTACCTTTTTTATTGTTGTTGTTTGCATAAAATTTTATATTACCTAAATATTTTTGCTGGGTTGATTGGAATATCTGATAATCCAAAGCTTCTTTATTGGGCGAACCCAATCATCAGAGGTCGGACCCAATCATCAGAGGTCGGACCCAAAAATCTTGCAAATCAGACGTGCATTGAACACACCCCCCCCGTCTGGTGGTGTACAGGCCTCTGCCTCCCAACCACCTGATCCCCATTGCAATACTTCCCTTCTTTTATTCTCCAGAGGTATGTGTGTGTCTCTGCATCCATTGGGCGGTGCAGAAAACAAAACAACATCCATGTTGGTGGTGTTTACCCATCTGTTCTTTCCTTCTTTCTGCGTTATTTCCTTTCATACACACACACAGCCACACACAAAACACACACAAAACAAGAAACACAAAACACAAAACACACACTTGTCAACTGACGCGCCTCTCCACTCCGGGGGGGGGGAGTATAGGCAACCAGCGGGTGAGCATCCAGTTGATTGTTAAACACCGCATTATACATCAGATTATATTCACAACCTGAACTGAAGAATCGACTAATTGTTTGTCACATAAATCGTCACTGCCGCCAATTGGACGTGACAGGTGATCTATTGTTTCGAGGAAGGGAGGTGTACACTGTTACAACTCCCTCACAAGAAAAGGAAAAATCGAACTATGAATGAGATCTAAAGGTTTAAGGACAAACGAATGTGCAAGCTGATCTAACTTGCGCTTTAACATTAACACAAGTCATTCGTCCTCTACTACTTTGAGGAAAAACTTGCACTTGTATGAAAATAACCAAAGCACTAATGAGCTGCAAGAGCAGTCCATCTTCGACGAGTGTGTTGGCAGCGGGTGAGGTCATTGAAGCAGCAATGGTGAAAGCAACAGGTGATGAGGAGGCTTTCTGCACATCATGCTATCAATGTCTTTTCCAACTCGAAAGCCACAGCAGCATATATCTAGCTGTACCGAGCAAGGGCGTGGCCAACACACAAATTCCAGGATTTCAGAATGGTCCAATAGATAGATCTAGATCTACAAGACCCATTCGAAATCCTCATATCTGAGGGGGCAGCTGGAAGAATAGCATGAGCAGGGACCGTGGCACAGCAAGCGGGAACTGCACAGAAGTCTGACCCTTTTGTGCGGATCCTGTGAAAAAAATGCTTGGGAAAACAAGTATCACTTTATCATCATTGCGCACAAATTCTCGTCTTCGAGCTTATATACCCATGCACGCTGCAGAGCTAGCTAAACATGCACGTTTCTTTTTTCTAGCGCCATTCCAGAATGTGCCTGCAAAATTTAAGGTGTTTGAACGCAACATGACAGCTAAAATTGTGCTTTGACAACCGTATGGGTGAAGTGCCATAGCCCCAAATAGAAGGCAAGCCATTTTTTTTGCAGCACCATTGAGATGTGAGGGGTCATTGCATTGTACCGCCGACCTTTTCAGCAACTTATTTAAACTCGTCAATGGTTTATATCCAGGGAATAGTAACATTCAGGCTTACCACCTGACCAATCAACAGTGAGCAAATATATATGCCTATGGGGCATGGAGCATGTTTGAATAAGCACATGCATATATTTGAATAAGCACATACATGCACTCCATCTTGCATGTTTGAATGCCTGGTGCAAGCACCTATATAGCCCCCTCCCTTAATCATGCTGGTTGTGTCATCACTACCAGCGGAGTCGATTTTCTCTGAATGACGTGCCCATAAAATATAATCCCAACAGCGATTTAGGTGCATTTGCTGATCACACACAACTAAACACACTTACCTTGTAGTCTGTCACTTTCATTCTGCTCAATTGTTTAAGGCCGTCTCAATGCTGTGGCATGGGTAGCTGCAATTACATCTGAGGTGGCCAACCAAAGTTAAATACAACACAGTGTTTACATTAATAATAATGTTTCTTGAATAGGCATGCGTGCAGGGATGCAAGTTATGTTTAAAAAGACTGGCCTTTTGGACGTTAGCCGGAAATAACCTTGAATTTCAAAAATAACGGAGGTCTAGTCTGGTCTGTTTTGGCAAGAAGCTGCTAAGTACTAAAAGCCGTTCTATTCCTGCTCGGATCCACCGAATGTAGGAAGGAATTTTGCACATGGCCAACCATCCGGACAGAAAAACACAGCCCAAAAATGTGAGCAGAGAAAGCTGCCTGAATAAACCGAAACACTGAACTGGCTTACAAGAAAGTTAGCAGGCTGGGCCATTGACACCCATACCTGCCAACAAGGTTCTTGCTGACCGGTCAGCAAGAAGAGAAAGTCGAGAGGAAGAGGGAAAAACTAAACCTAAACGCCGACTAAAGACCAGGTGTAAAAAGATGGTTCCAACTGCTACAGCGCAAGCTGTGGCAAGACAGTTCCAACTGACATTCGGTTGCACTCGCCTCCAAGAACGTGAGTACTTTTGCAGCAGGCTGCAGAGTTCTCTGTAGTTCTCTTCCGTTTGACATCTCACCAATGAAAACATGAGATCTTATGAAGCTCGTTTTCTTTGGGGATGCAGGTGTGGACGTAGTCGCGTCCTCCTACATGCAGCCATCGCAGGAGGGATTTCATATAGAGAAGGAAAAGAAATGGGGAGAGGGTGTCTCCCTGGATCGTGCCTCTCTCTACTGGTATTTGACCTGTGCAGATCCCTGAGGGAAGCTTGACTTGGGTGGTGGCATTCTCATAGAAAATTTTGACAGCATCTATGGCGTCAGTCGGGAAACCGAGGTCATACATTATCCAGAGCATGCAATCGTGGTCAGTGGTATTGAAAGCTCAGGTGAAGTCCACAATAAGGGCATAGATGTCTTTGTGAAAGAGTTTGGCATCTTCTAGTGCCATAATCACATTTTCGAGCTGGTGAATGGGGTCTTTTTGCTTGCGAAAGCCAGCTTGTGTGGTGCTGAGTATGGAGTTTGCTTCTGCGTAATCGTAGAGAGTGTTTGTGATGAGACGCGTCCATAGTTTGTAGAGGGTATTTGCTAAGCCAATTGGGCGATAGGAAGATGCCTCCGTTTCATCTCCTTTGTTTTTGTCTATTACTATTAGTATAGTTTTGCTGATTTTCCAAGCTTTTGGCGTGAAGCAGTTGCCCACATAATAATGAAGAGCATGTGTATGGTTTCCTGGATTTCTGTGGGTAGCATACGTAGAAGCTCATTTACAATAGCATCAGGTCCTGGGGATTTGTTGTTGCTCAGGGTTTTATTACATTTGTTAAATGCACTTTTGTCAAGTATTGAGGAATGTAGCCAATTTCTATCTTTAGTGCTATCTGATTCTGATTCCTCTTGCGTGATTATTGTTTGTAATTTAAAGGGGTCTGGATGTTTATTTCCTTGCTCGTTCTCTGTGTGTTCCCATGGGTAGTTTCTAGGTGCTTCTTCAGGGAGGTAGGTCCCGTGTTTAATGTTGATAGCTTGCCAGGAGCCTTTAAAGTACTTTTCGAAGATCTGGGCTAATTTGATGGGCTCAGTTTCAATTTTGCCTGTTTCAGGGTCTTTCACAGCTTGGAGACTTGCCCGTGGCTGTGCATTTTTATCTTAAAAGATTACTTTGTGAGCTTTCTTTGGTGCTTTATTTATCAGCTGCTGTTGCTTTTTGCGAGCAATACTGTTGTCTTTTTCGTTGTGTAGGGCATCTGTACTGGGAATGGCTTTCCTGGTTTTCGTGTATATGTCATCTAGCTGTGTTTTGAGGGATTGGTCAGGCACGACGTGATTTATATCTTAAATTGCCTTCAGGAGCGCTGGGTTGGCGCTATTTTCTTGCAAGATTTCGTTGGTGGTTCCCTGGGCGTTTATGAAGGGGGAGGACAAGAGGTTTTGAATTTGCTTGATCCAGTGTAGTATTTTGCTTCGCATGTTTCTTTTGTTCTTTTCTGGTCGTGAGCTATAGTGGTGGTTTGGGGGGAGTGACCTAACAGTTTGAATGGCTTCTTCATCTTGTTGTTGGTCGTCAGTGGTTCGTTTGGATGTGCTGGAGCAGGAGTTGAGGGATACCTTGTGTGCCGACTCAATTAGATTTGTCACTAATATAGCTAAGATCTCAACTTGCTCTTCTGCAGACTTTTCACTCAGGTGTTGCAGTCTAGCAGTGTTTCTGGCACTTTTGTTCTGCAGTTCATTAAGAAACGCAAGGGCTTGCGTGTGAGCAGGAGTGAGTACAAGCAGGGTTTCCTCAAGTTCTTGTATAATGCCATGGGAGGGGTCAGAAAGGGCTTGTGTGAATTTTAACTGGTCTGAAGCGCTGACAGGGCAAATAAGGGTGGTTTGTTTGGCAACTTTTTTCACTTGGGCTTCTACAATGTGAGGGATTCGCAGGTTTAGAGTGCAGGTGGGTACTATGGCCAGGAGTGGCACGTGGTCGCTCAGGTAGCCTAGATCACAAGTGTAACTTGGTTTGCACGTGTTTGCGAGGGCTGTTGGCAAGAGGATATCATCAATACGGCTAAATGAGAAAGTAGTGTTTCCTACACTGTCCTTTCCCGTGGGCCGTGAGAAGGTCCAGGGTCTTGGTTCAGGTGGGTTTGTGTCAACAGGCAAGTGGTGGGGCAGTGGGGATAGGTTGTGGTCCTTAATGATGTCTTGGTACATTTGTTTGTACTTGTTCGGTCGTGGGCGGAGGTTGTGGCATTCACGTCTCCAATGATGAGGGGGGTACAGTTTTCGTTCTCATTAATAATGGTTGTTATTTGTGCTTGCATCTCAAAGCGGGAGGCTTGTGCTTCTGGTGCGCTACGAGAAGGCCAATAGGTGCCAATGATTAGGAGGTTTGCGTCAACAATGTTTAGGATGACAGAGGTGTGTCCACCCTCCGGGTCCGAGTGCACGAGTGAGCAGCTCGTTGCCAGGGCAATGCATTTGCGTACACAGACAATTGTACCACCGTTTGTGTTTATGGAAGTCCACCATTTGTAGTTTGTGAGTAATTGATGTAGCCAAGGCTGGGGTTTGTTTCCTTTTTGCAAGTTGGCTTCTGTAAGGACCATAATATCGGGGGTGTTGGTGGCTATCATGTGCTTTAGGTCTTGCTGGCTAGTAAAGACGCCTCTAACATTAAGGGTTAAGAATTTCAATGAGGAGAGGTATTGGTCTCAGTTTGGTTGGAGGTCTGTGTAGATGGCGAGGTGTAGTGATGGTGGTTTATGGTGTTGTGGTACTGTTTGGGGCTGCTATTTTTGAGAATGGAGGACAGGGGAGAAGAGCCTTCATGTTGAGAGTGTATGTTTTCCGTTTGATGGGTGTGATCAGTAGATTGGGGTGTGGGGAGGGTTTGAGGGATTGTGAGTATGGTGGGGGCAGGGGGAGGTGGTGTGTCATCCATGTTGATCACAGAATTGTCTACATACGTATTAGGATCAAAAGGTATGTTGCTGTCTGCTAGGTGTAAGACTGAGGTTGGTCCTAGGTGGTCCCATGTGCTGCTGCATTCAAGGGTCATGATACTGCCTTTTAATTTAGTCCAATCGCTCGGGCTTGTAAGAGAGATGGGGCTTTCTTTTTCAGAATCAAGAAGGAGCCAGGTTGCAGGTTTCTGAGCAATTTCTATTTCCTTAAAGGTCACTGCGTGGCCTTGAGTGCCATTGCTGGTTGCAAGGATGACAGCTTGTTTAAAAGCGGCTTCCTTTAGGTGCTGGTTTGTGATATCTGCTTTGATCTCTCCTTCTTTGAATTCTTGAGATGGGGCATATCTCAGCATATAATTTTCACCGTTGTTCCAAGGTAGGTGGTGCAGGAATTGGTTGAGGATGTTGCTGTTGAAGTTACCCATGTTTTGTGTAAAAGTGGTCTAGGGATTTACTGTCTAGTCTGCGCTGTTTGAGGGTGTCTTTCATTTCTTGAATGTGTGCAAGAACTTGGTTGCGGGAGAAATGTTTTCCCCCATGGCCATGTTGAAAGTGTGAACTAGACAGAATGCCTTTTCTTGTTTCTCCATGTCTTGTTTCTCCATGTCTTGTTTCTCCAGGTCGGGGATTAAGAGGAGGTTGTTGCTTAACAACACTGTTAATTGTTCGTCCTTCTTCGGTGGCAGGTACAATTACGTAGATGGTAAATCTTTGTGTCAGGCAGCTAGTATGATCTTAGTTTGACTTTAGAGTTATGTCTAAAGGCTTACTATGAAGGGAATTTAAAAGTTTCCAGGTGTTTTCGTGTTTTGTGATGGCGTGATGGCAAAGCTGTGGTTTTGCCCTCGGCAAAGGAAGGAGTTGCAGCTGTGGGTAGCTGTCAGGTTATTGAGGACGTTATCAAGGTTTGGGCATTGATTTGGTACCTTGTATACTTTTTGGAGGCTCAGGTTCTTTTGAGTACTAAGCCAGGCATCAACAGCATCATCACTAAATCCTTGGTTTTCGTTGTAAGTGGCTTTCCAACCAGTGGCACGCTCTGGGTCTTCCAAGGCCTTATTTCTGATAAAATTATGCAGCATGCTATTGGTTAGCAGACAGTCACCGTAAACATTGTTGATTGCTTGGACCTGACAGTTATGGCTGCCAGGTTCTTGCTCCTCAAAATACAGTTCAGCCCTAATTTCATCATTTCTTCATGGCAGGTGTCTGCTTACGGGTAACGCTCTTAATATGGGGTTTGCTATAAGAAATAGGTACATTGGGTTTCGTTTTCAAGGCTGTCTCGCGGCCTGTCAGGGTGAGGGAGCTGCAAGTAATAGGTTGCTGAGGAGGTCTATCATCACACATGTGAGTTGTCAGGTAAATGACATGGCTGCAAGTGGGTGCAAGAGTATGCTAAGGAAGAGGAAGCGCTCCCATATTGTTGGTGTATGTGTAGAAAATTTTAAGCACTGGAAATTAATAGGGAGATTTGGCCATAGGTTCCTCACCCCATTACCTGGGGATGCAGGTTTATGAGAGAAAGGGGAAGGATAGTATATCTGGGGGCTGGTGGGCCCTTCCATGTGTGTAGAAAGCGGGATTGAGAGCTTCTTAGTTGCTTTCCTGGTGGGTGCTTTGGTGTGTAAGTGAATGAGAACAGCTGCTTGCATGAAGGTGTTGTACGCATGAGCGTTCTTAAGAGGTGCCTCATCTTTCCTACAATGGGTCTTGCTGCCTGCTTACGACGGATCACCCCTTGAAAGAAACCACTCTGGCCGCACAATCCCTTGCCGGTGCACATGCAGTATGACATGAGCACAAAGCAGGAAACCATCGTACGAACCAGCACCCCCGCGGCCGAGCCAGTGTTGTCGCGGTACTCCATAACCGCGCTAACCAAAGCCTACACCTTGCCTGTGCTTAGAACGCATGCTTGGAATTTACTTAATACCCGATTAATTATAGTCTTGGCCAGGCAAGTGTTGGTTTCAGAGTTCATCTAGCAGCAGGGCCCGCAGCAAAAGAGTGATGAACCAGACCATGTTTGATATTAGTTTAGTTAGTATAGTTTAGTTTGGATTACAAAGGCATTCAACCTGGAATGGCTGCTCAACCTATGAGAACGAGGTAAACCTCAAAACAAACAAAGTAAAAAAAGGGCTGTGACGCAACTGGAAAATGCTAACCTTACAGACACGAGAAGAAGTAGGCAAAAACACAT
>Ga0307960_1002398_pt1 | contig 11207 bp, 12 predicted proteins | sample OrgLakmetagen542_FD_201832 | JGI IMG/M metagenome (GOLD analysis project Ga0307960, IMG submission 201832) | Saline water microbial communities from Organic Lake, Antarctica - #542 | ecosystem: Environmental > Aquatic > Non-marine Saline and Alkaline > Saline | place: Antarctica: Organic Lake... | reverse complement strand
TTCCTGGCATACACAGCCAACCGACTCAGCATGATTTGCATATCACGGGGCTCATTAGTCAGCAAAGTCAGATCATCTGCATACAACATGTGTGAGACTCTGGTACCGAGTACCGTAAAACTCCTTTACCGGCAGACAAAAAAGGCCCAGTCACAGAGGTCCAACAGAGTACCAGGCTAGCAGTCGCACTTCTTGACTGAAGGCCTTTCTTTGTAAACCCTGTAAATCTTGTAAAGGCACTGCCATCAGTGTTTGGGCATTCCAAACCCTTGATTATTAATGTTTGGGTCTTCACAATTTTAACACACCAATGCTTGCTGGTTTGGATGTATTAAATGCGGTAGACCTCGAACAGGCTGTGAGCATCTTGGTGTCACAATGCAAATCTTGGTGTAACATGCAAACCTCAATCTGTGGGTTGTGGAGCCTTTAAAGAAAGGGTTACGTCAGGTCGATTTTGTCAGACGCCCTAGCTGCAGCGCATTGGCGCTTGAATTAAACGCGTGGCAATTTGCATTTCAAAAGTTTGTTGGCTATTTTTATGTTGCCACACCTCCTCTTCAAGGATTAGAGTGTGTAAGCAACCCATTTAGGGTTGTTGAACAAGGCTTCCCTTCCTTGTTTGTGCCATACAACCACAAATTGCATGTGTTTTATATTCTTTCCTGGTTAGAATAGTCAGGTGTAAGAGGTCCTGATTTCTTTGAAATAAAAGGCCGCCTGTAGAAAAGAAAAGAAAAGAAAAGACTCTGCTGGTAGTGATGACACAGCCAGCATGATTAAGGGAGGGGTTCTTGCTTAGGTGCCCGCACCAGGCAACCGTGCAAACAATTATTAGTAAATTAATGTGGGTCAGGGGGGTTGTGTGTCGTAGCACCCAGACCCAAACCTTGACTGTTGTTGCTTGTATTATATTGCAGTGCATACCTTGTTTTTATGAGTGCATATGCATGTCTGATGGAGTGTTCATTCAGTTTGTGTGTTAGGTTTTTTATCTTATGGTAATCCAGAGTAAGGTCTGCCAGAGGTTTGTCTGTATAGTCTTTGTAGATAGTCCCCATAGCTCCAACGAGGATCACGTGAAGCTTGATTTCCCTATATCCTTGTCTGCTGTTGAATATGGTTCTTGCGTATGTGACCAATGTCCTGGTGAAGATGAACATGTTCAGAACGAGGTGCATGCTCTTTTAATTCGCCAAGACCATCGAATTTGTGAGCTTAGGAAACACTTTTCCTTCCTGTTTACACCTTTTTTTGAGGATTTTTCAGCAGCCCAACCCTTTTTGCTGCAACAGGTCAACAACCAACTTGTTCATGATTTACTTTCTCAGCAGAACAATAGACTTTTCTTTTTCTTTCTGAGCTTATGAATTTATTTGTGGCTGGCCGAGACCAGTCAGCAGCCGATCAGCCAAACAACCTGGCTGAAGGTCACCCCCCATTGTAACCATTGTAACCATTGTCTGCTGTTTAGGTTGGCCATAAGCATGCTGTGCTGTGCTTTTGCTTTTTGGAGTTGGGGATCAGCAGGCCTAGTGTCTTCACAGAGTTTAAACTCAATCAGGTGACTCTCCCCCTGGTTTGGATAAATTCCTTGTCTTAAGCAAGCTGTTGAAAGTTTGGGTTGCGGGTTGTTAAGCGAGAGGAGCACACAGTGCTAGGTAGAAATAGGATGGCGTCAGGACGAGACGAGGCTTTTAAAGCATGTCTGTAGCAATAGCATAAACCTGTTGTAAACCTTGTAGCATTAGTAGCACATCCAGAATACACAGGAGTGTTGCACTATTTACAGAAAGAGAGATAAAAACTACACTAAGAGGGATAACCCTGATAGCGTGCATTAAGGAGGAAGAATATGCGAGCACACAGATACTCAACCATCATGAGGAAAAAAGATTTGATCATTGTTGTGAAAAAATAAATTCCTCTTGCAAGTATGTAGAAGAGATATGCAATGCACAAATGTACGCACACAGTGAAGCAGGATCCGTGATCATGGTAAACAATAAGCACCTACTTGTTTCCAAGGCTCAGCCAAGGGTGGAACTATAGACTATATATATGTGTCCCCCACACTGTGTTATTCTTCTCAGCTACGTAAACACCTCATTTAGGCTGCAGACAAAATCACTTTTCATACTTCTCATACCATTCTTCTGAGTGAGTGTGGGTGGGAGTACCTGTACTCCACACATTAGGTTGAGGCCTTTCAAGCACCCTAGTCTTTTTCTCACAGGTCCAATTAACTCACTCGAGATGCCCTTTGAGGCATATATAGTGGAGTAACCTTACCTTACCTAAGCTCACTTATAACCTACACACTCACTCCTTTCATTGAGCATACACCAGTAACGGGCATGCACATGGAAATATTGTCAAAAATTAGAGCCAAGTGGCTAATGCAATGCAACAAAGGTTTTTTTAAGCATGCACATGTGTATGTACACACACACCTTCTTGCTGCTATACCCTATTATTTCTATTATTTCTTTCTTTCTTGTCATTGGCTGGCAGCCGTTTCCCAATCACTGAACACCCCGCTCCTTTCAGCCCTCTTCAAGCGCTGCACTGTGCGCACCCACAGACAGACAGGCAGGCAGGCACAGACAGACCACTCCCACAGACAAGAACAGACAATGTAGCAATATCAGTAGGGTTGGCCAGAACCGCATATATACACAGTATATGACCGTATGTTTGGTGATTTCCCTGCCAAAAGTACCGTATATACACCGTATATATATGGTTCTGGTCAACCCTAAATAGCAGGCTTCCAGACGTGAGAAACTTCAGTGTGCTAGAACGTGATGGCAGTGGTATGGATGCACTCTTACCAACACCGGTGGTCCCTCCATGGATACATCAATTGCAGGTTCCACAGTAACCAATACGCATATCATTTGAATGGTTGGCCAGAACCGTATATACACACCGTATATTTGGTGACCTGCCTGCCAACAATACCGTATATGCACCGTACATACAGGGTTCTCGTCAAAACCCTAATCATCTGCCCTCAACATTGCAGCCTAGCAGTCGCACGTTTTGACTCATGGCTTTATCTGTAAACTCTGTTATCAATGGCTCTCAACATTGCTGCTCCTACAGCTGTGATGCGAACAAGCCTGGCTGATTGCCAAAATCTGAACGTGTGGAGTGTGGGACCGCCAACCACCCTCCATCAGTCCCTATGTCAGCTGGTTGATGAGTTGCTCTCTTTCAGCATGCACACACTGTTTGCTGGGGGTTCGAATGAACTAACACAAACAGCTCAACACCGGTAATAATGGCCACCAAACACCTAGGTCCCGCAGTGCATTAAGCCCTTTTTTCAACTAAGAAAAAATTGGGGAAACTTGGCATAGTAAACAACGCTGATGCCTGCTGACACTATACCTCAACCCATCTCCGATTTCAGGTATTCATGCAAAAAAGCCGGACCTCAAGTGCAAAACCTCAAGTGCAAAGACAGACCTCAAGTGCATTTTGAGCCGAAGGGCCTGGCTGCGCAGAAACATGCGCTTGCGGCTGGGTTGAGACCAACAGAGAAAGCACCAGCAGCCGCACGACAGAATGAAATGGCGATGGCCGGGCTACTTTTTGCGAGTGCCTGGTGATAAAATGTGGTGGCGTTCCGCTGGCAAAATCCTTTCGCGTCAAACCCCTTGGCCATGTCTTCCAAAAATGCCGATTGCCGCATTGCCCCGTAGCCATTAAAAAAATGCTGAGCATCAAGTCGCTGATGGCCAAGTGCCACAGCTACGTTCATGACGAGAATCACAGGCTGCACATTTGCCTCATAGAACCGGAATCTGTGAGCACTCACCCTGTGCATCTCGTCTGTAAAGACTGTCCATGTATGCCCGTAGGCTTGCTTTGTAAGGAAGTACGCGCCATGCCAAAACAAGTATGGGAAAGCAGCATGAGGCAGACGCTTTGAGAACGCCTTGTTCAAATTGCAGAGGCTGAAGCCCCAGTCCTTTGTTTTTTTGGGCTTTGTGGGACTGCCACAAGCGACTGTTTTGTAGAATAGCGGGGATCGCAACGCAAAAACCTTCAGCCCTTGCCCTTTGGTACCTTCAGGTCCCGCCATGGCAAATGCATCAGCAGCTGCCAAAGGACATGCAAAGAAGTCGTCGTTCAGATAAATGAAGCTTTCCGCGAGGCCAGAAATGCGATGGAGGTGGGCTTCGATGGCGGGTGCAGAAAATGTCGGGAGGTACCTGTGATGCATGGTAGTTATCACATCACAGGCATGATTATGTGTGCCTTTTGTGTCACATCACAGGCATGATTATGTGTGCCTTTTGTGTCACATCACAGGCGTGAATATGTGTCATTTGTGTCACATCACGGGCGTGATTATGTGCCTTTTGTGTCACATCACGGGCGTGAATATGTGTCATTTGTGTCACATCAAAGGCGTGATTATGTGTGCCTTTTGTGTCACATCACGGGCGTGATTATGTGTGCCTTTTGTGTCACATCAAAGGCGTGATTATGTGTGCCTTTTGTGTCACATCAAAGGCGTGATTATGTGTGCCTTAAGTGCGGTTGTTTCATTTGTTTCTTTTTTTCTTGTGCCCTTTAGCTCCTGTTTCTTGTGTTTAGCCAGGTGTGGTTTCAGGCTTTTGCCAAGCTTCCGCTGAGATGCCCCCCAGAGGTATATTTTTATATTGCAATGTAACCTTACCTTATGTGTGCCTTTTGTGCAATTGCTGCAGTCAAAAAGCGGGGAGAGATGTTTGCAGGGCATGCGCCATGTGCCTATTGAAAATGTGCAGTTCTACGTCAAGCGCGAGACCAGGAATCCCAAGGGCATGCTAGGGGGGAACACCTTTCAGAACGTGCAAAAAAATCAACAAACTTGCCTCACCTGCCGAGCAAGTTCTCCATTGTTAAGAAAGTATTGACGGGCAACCTAGCTTTTTGAAAACTTCTGGAGTGTTTAAGTCTCTAGCAACTCTGTCACAACTCGTCATTATTTTCCATGAAACGCCAACCGGCATTTACCGGTTCCCATGTACAGGTACAGTGTGCGGGGCATTAAATCTGTGTGATATCAGATTGATCTGGCAAGGTCTGTGAGGGCGTCCCTCTAAATTTCTTAATTGATGAGCAGTCTCTGCCCAAGCTTTGTGCTCAAGTGACAAAGCCACACACACAAGACCCGCTCTGAGAGTGTTCAAGAGACAAGTCACAAAGACAAACACACACACACACACAAGATCCGCTCTGCCAGTGTTCAAGAGACAAGTCACAAAGACAAATCCACACACACACACACACACACACACACACACATACACACACACACGCACACACACAACCAAAACCCGCTCTGCCAGTGTTCAAGAGACAAGTCACAAAGACAAAGACACACACACAAGACCCACTCTTCAGGGATGAAGTCGGTGTGATCTATGAAGCGGGTCTTCTGTTGCAGTTTGGGTGCAAGAGTGTGAGTTGGGAAGGAGTGGTTGAACGCTGTAGCTATGTAAATCCAGCGTGTCCATGGCCATCGAGCCTCTAAGCTGGCCAGGCTGAGCAGGATCTCACCAGTAGGCAACAAAATAAATAAATATTGCCAAAATGAAATTGCGTGCATAACCTCACACAGTGACTCAGTAATGATATCTTGTATTTCACCTGTAGGCATCAAAGGAAATGGTTTGGGTTAAGAAATTTACATCTTTTCACACAATGACTCAGTAATGACTGGGACATGAAGTTGAAAAACATTTAACGACCCATTACACATGGAACATGTTGCTAACAGGGAATAATTTAATGTTTGCAAGGGGGGAAAGGATGCGGTGCAATGAAATGCAATGAGAGAGCAGCAGGATATGTTGGTTTAGCTTCACATTGATATAGAGTGACCCTGGGAAAAAGCATAGCGTATACTCCTTATCACACCAACGACAAACGTTAGGGGGGGTATTCTTCAATGCCTTGCTAGGGCTCTTATATAAGGTTAAGACAATGAGCGTTTGGGCACCTCAACTGAAGCACTTCTAAGGAGCATCCCATGCAACTCAGAAGGGGGGGTCTGCGCGCGCGACCAAGGGGCCGGTTGCAATCAAATTTCTGTGGGGAGCGAAAATTCAACAGCAAAGCTAAACCTACTCCTTCAAAACCCAAGTTGTGTCAGTAGGCATGAAAGTCTGCCTTCAGCTGGGCATTGCATTTTTTCTGATCTTACAACCTAAAACCTAAATTGCAGTTCACCCCACCCCAGGGGGTATCTCTATCAGAATAGTCTTTCCTGAGGAGATGATGTTTGTGGGCAGCCTTCCAACGATGTGCCTGTTGTGACTATGTAAAATTCTGTTCTCCAGAAACTTTGAGATCCAAACTCCCTGCAAACTGCGGTAAACAATGGGCACACATGCGCTTTGTCTAGGAAGTTTTGTCTTGTCCGGAAGAAAAGTGTGTGCACCTTTTCGAGCCAAACCTTCCCTCGCCCCCATCCCCCCTCTTTTTTGCTTTAAAATGCAGAACACAATAACCAAATACCTGTGCCAGTGTTGCTGACCACACACTTGCCTGCATTGTCAAGACTTTGAGTGGGGCTTGCCTTTTGGGAACGGTACACTTGCTTTGCGTTCGCCCATTTTGCATCACTGTATGGTATGTGTTGCAGCGCGTTAACAGCATGGAGCACAGTGTGTGCTTTGCTGGAACTCAGTAATGAATATGAATAAGCCCCCCATGCATGGAGGGTTGCATGCAATGGAAGGACAACATGCTCACTGACCCACCTTGTGTCCACCCAGGTATAGACAGCATCTACCTCCACAGGAGAAAGCGGCTGTGTTGACCCTTCCAAGCACTCGGTCCCAAAGACCAAAATCAAAACCCACACAAGCACTGCCATGATGCCGGCGATTAGGATAAATGCATTACATCCTATGTCTTATCAGGAGGCGTAGAAGGCATGGGTTTACTAATAATTTCGTCTGGCAATTGACCAAATGGTCGATTCCGAATTCAATTGGCCCCAAACGATGGGAAATGAAAAATGTTTTCAAAGGTCAAAGGTTTTGTTTTTCAACATTACTCAGAAGTTTACAAATTTAGTAGTGCAGCTGTCAATATTTTTGATTGATTTATTTGTTGGGACCTATAGGTTGAGCAGCCATGCCAGGCTGGAGGCCTTTGTAATCCAAAGCAAACTAAACTTAAGCCATAGTACTTGGCTGACTCTCCTTTTCTTCTCCAATTTAGATAGGTGTGGTTACAGAATTTTTTCCAAGCTTCCGCTCAGATGCCCCTTAGGCATATTTAGGGATGTAACCTTACCTTACCTTTCCAATGTTCCTCCGTAATGGTATCGTCTCTTGACCCCTAGGCTTTGGTGGCACTGTTCGAACAAGTTCAGTGCATGGACAGAAACGCAGAGCGGCAGATGCCACTAATATCAAAATAGTTGTAGTAGTCTCTTTTTGTTCTCACACATACGGCGGATATAGCTGTGTAACCCTTACCCTTACCCTTACCCTCACACATACACACACACATTTAAATTCCCAGCACGCTTTTAAGAATACAGCCATAAGCAAATTTGTGCGCAGGAAAGAGATTGATTCAACTCCCCATGTCCGTATAGCTGTGGCGAGTTTCATATCTCACGTCAATCAACTCCGACCAGTGTGCATTTTTAAAAATTAGGTTATGGTGGCCCCAAGCACTACATGTGTAACCGACACCACATGTGCGTGACACATGGACAGTCCCACGTTCTCCTGTAACTAATTCATTCAACAAAAAGACTCCAGGTGGTCTTTAAGAGAACACGGGAGCTGTTCAAAGTAACTAAAACCAGGGGGCCACAACGTCCCTTGTGTGCCACACAGAGGGCTCTAAAGCAGCAAGGGCGTGCTCAAACCAGCCCTCGCCAAAAAGAGAGAAAGCACGACGAGGCAGGCAGTCTCACACACCCGCAGGGAGGCACGCGTCGACTTGCTCCTTGTGTAAAGTAGACACGTGGCCTACTCACCCCGCTCTTTAGAACAATAAGGTGCGTATGAACCGACTTAAGGTCCCTGCCCCTTGCATGGTGGAGCGCGTGGCCCATTTGACCCCCCCCCCTATGGACCGTGCATTGGAGAGTGTATAGGCAGCTTGCCACCTTTGCCCCCGAAGGAAAGGAGCGCAGCTTAGCTGTTGTCTCTCTCAAAAGGTTCACAGCCGCCATGTAGAGCGCGTAATCTATTTCCGGCCCTTGCCCCTATCCTTGGCTCCCAACTGCAGAATGACGTCAGGGTCGACGTTGTAGTGCGCCAGGCTGAACTCATCACGCAAGAAGCCCACCCCATCACGGCTCAGCTTCTGTTTGCTGGCAGCGAGGCCAAGCACTCCCGCTAGACGCTCCTTGAGCTCTCCCACCTGCTCAGGTGCAAGGTTGCAAGGTCACAAACACACATTTGTCGAGACAGACGTTATAATGAAACTGTGCGCGTACACACGAATGGGTTGGGTACTGCAATTTGCACAAAGACTAGTTTACGTGTCGTCCAGCATTGATTACTTTATTATTGCATAAGGTTACGTCGCCCAATATTATGGTCTTCAAACACACCAAACACACGCTTTCAACACCAAACACAAACACGTACCGTGTCCTGCAATGACGCCACCTCCACCTCCAGCAGTTGGCCGATGAGCTTCTCGTTGCCCTCCACTTCAGGGCACTGCACACGCACTTTGCTGGGGCCTGCATAAACAAACAGACGGGAAAAAAACCAGTGTTACCTCCCGGCAATGCGTGTTAAGGAGACGAGCTTCTCGTTGTCCTACACTTCAGAGGGCACAGCGCATGTGCGTTGCTAGGGCCTGCACAAAAAACAACAGATTCAATTCACAGCGTCTCCCGGCACAGTGTTGAGGAAATGAGCTTCTTAGGTCTCCACTTTAGAAAACACACACACACACACACACACACACACTCACAGACACACACAGACACACACTTTGCTGGGGCCTGCGTAAGGAAGCAAGTGAATGACCATAATCCTGTAGCGAAGCCTTCTCAGACAAGTATGGGGAAGCATCGCAAGCGATGCTGAAAAGTTGGCGAAGCCTTTTGCGCTGTGAACTGGCAACTTGTGTGTGCGTTGTGCGCGTGTATACATGTGTGTGTGTATGTGTGCGTGTGTGTGCGTGCGTATGTGCGTGCGTGCGTGCGTGTTTGTGTGTGTGTGTGTGTGAGAGAGAGTGTGTGTGTGTGTGCGTGCGTGCGTGCGTGCGTGCGTGTGTGTGTGTGCGTGTTTGTGTGTGTTTGTGTGTGTGTGTGCGTGCGTGCGTGCGTGTGTGCGTGCGTGCGTGCGTGCATGTGTGTGTGTGTGTGTGTGTGCGCGTGCATGCGTGCCTTCAACCTGCTCACATCTGTCAGTCAAACCTGTTTGCTCGCATCCTCTCAGAACACGCTCCCATTGTCATCGCGTCATTTACCATAAATTTTTAAGTCCCTTGCAACTTAAATTGTGGAAATTCGTGCACCCAGTCGTGTGCTTGCAGGAGCAGCGAACTTTTTGTCCCGCCTCTCCTTGGCCCCGGACCCAGCCGGCACTTTCAGAAACGTCTCCTGTCGACTTCTATGCTTTCAGATGATGTTCAGGGGGCATGGGCTGGGCTGAGCGCCGGGCAGCTTCCTCCAGCTACCAAACATTGAGTCAATTCTTTCCACAGCACTGCTCACTGCACCCCTGGTCACCAAAACTTGTATGCTCTGACAAAAAGTTTTGTTTGGCCTGCCTGCCAAGTTTCAGACCTGGACGTTAGCTGCGTGGCTCTGGCTAGGCCCTGAGTCTCAACTTTTACAAAACTCGTTTGAGAGTGCGCCCAGGAGCACCACCCCCCGCCCTTCCCCTCCCCCTGACACCGCAGGGCTGCGTGGTTAGTCAATCTAAGGTGCCTTGCAAGATTCGGGGGCGGGGGGTGCGCTGGGCGGGCCTGCGCGCCCTGGTGTGAACTTTGGTGGGAAGACGGCAAACCTAGGGGCTTCACCCCATGACTGGGGCTTCGCCAAAAAATTGTGAATGGCCTGATTAACGATTTGTTTCGTGTGTCGCACACGCACTCTGATGGGAGCTGCAGACGGTTACCGTACAAATAAAGAGAAAAACCAGGCAGCAGTAAGAACAGGCAGCAGTGAGAACAGGCATTAACAGGCAGCAGTGAGAACAGGCATTAACAGGCAGCAGTGAGAACAGGCATTAACAGGCAGCAGTGAGAACAGGCATTTACAGGCAGCAGTGAGAACAGGCATTAACAGGCAGCAGTGAGAGCAGGCAGTGAGAGCAGGCATTAACAGGCAGTGAGAACAGAAAAGCCACGCAGGCAGTGAGAACCACTCCACCCATTAACCGAGGGAATTTTGGTACCAAGTACCGTAAAGAGTTTACCACAGCAGAGATAAGGCCCTCTGTCAGAGAAGTAGGACATCAGAGTACCAGAAGCAGAAAAAAAGTCATAAAGAGGGCGGAGTGTTAGGCTCTCAAACCATGCGAAATCACAAGGCGCAGGTTTGGAAAAGGAACACCCCACGCCAAGCAGCCAAGACAGTCAAACGATCTGTGAATGCTGTGCTTATGCGTACGTATCTCTCACGTTGTCATATGTGCATCATGTTGTGCTCTGAGCACGCCCACGCTCTTGTCCTTCACAATCTCCAACACAAAGCCACGATATACACACGCATGCATCACACCCACAAACGCACGCACACACTCACCAGTGTGCTTCTGCAGGAACTCCTCCTCAGGCTGCAGCACAAACTCACAATATACATACAATCGCTCAAAAAGCGCACATACAAACACGAACACACACACTCACCAGTGTGCTTCTGCAGGAACTCCTCCTCAGGCTGCAGCACAAACTCACAATATACATACAATCGCTCAAAAAGCGCACATACAAACACGAACACACACACCGGTGTGCTCCTGCAGGAACTCCTCCTCAGGCTGCAGCACAAACTCACAATATACATACAATCACTCAAAAAGCGCACACAAACACACACACACACTCACCAGTGTGCTCCTGCAGGAACTCCTCCTCAGGCTGCAGCACAAACTCGTCTCCAAACCCGCCCACCCGCGCACGCTTTGCATCCGGTTGGTCTCCTGGCATGGGAGGGGGCGCTTCCCTTGGGGGCAAGGGGGGGCCTCCTCCAGGCATGGGGGGCATAGGGGGGG
>Ga0307960_1002396_pt1 | contig 11211 bp, 10 predicted proteins | sample OrgLakmetagen542_FD_201832 | JGI IMG/M metagenome (GOLD analysis project Ga0307960, IMG submission 201832) | Saline water microbial communities from Organic Lake, Antarctica - #542 | ecosystem: Environmental > Aquatic > Non-marine Saline and Alkaline > Saline | place: Antarctica: Organic Lake... | reverse complement strand
CCCTCTCCACCCTCTCTTCCCTCGCCTCCCCCATCACCTTCCCCTCCCAATGCACCTCCTCCACCCAATTTACCGCCTCCCCTCCCTGCGGGCACTATCACAGAATTCTCTGCACGTGTCGGCCGCATCATAAACGACACAAGCGAGCTACCTTTCTCTGGCAAAGGTAGGCTTGGTTTCTCATTGGCAGCGTTTTGCAGTACATACAGCTTGTGCATTTGCCGCTCCAATGCCTGTGCCCACAACCCACACTTTCTTCCTGCCCAGGTATCACTTATACAACGACGGGTGCATTTGTGGAATCGGCTTACAATGTCACAGCTTCAAGTCCAGTTCCTGAGTGCAGTACCTCTGCTGCTGAGCTGCAGCGATCTGACTTGTCAGAGGTAGGTTCAAGTCCAGTTCTTGAGTGCAGTACCTCTGCTGCTGAGCTGAAACGATCTGACTTGTCAGAGGTAGGTTCAAGTCCAGTTCTTGAGTGCAGTACCTCTGCTGCTGAGCTGCAACGATCTGACTTGTCAGAGGCAGGTTCAGTTGTAGCCAAGCCTTTTAGACCTTGAATCACAAGCCAGGGATCGTATCATACGTAAGAAGGAGGTAATAAATGACTGCATTTCTTGGGGATTTCCTGCTATAGAAATGCCCACTCTGCACTGTGCTACCCACCCAGTGCAGACCCCCTCTTCATTGCAGGCCTTTCCCATCGCAGTCAAACAGATTGCCTTCTCCTTCAGTTTGTGCAATGGCATTGGCATACAAACACATGCTGAACTCTCTTTATTTGCGGGCCCGTCTCATCGCGGTCAAACAGATTGCCTTCTCCTTCAGTTTGTGCAATGGCATTGGCATACATTCTAAACCGAACTATCTTTATTGCAGGCCCGCCTCATCGCAGCAGAACGATTTCCTTCTCCCTCAGTTTGTGCATGGCGTTGGCATACATACTTGGGTCCAACCCCTCTTCATTGCAGGCCCGCCTGATCGCAGCAAAAAGATTCCCTTCTCCCTCAGTTTGTGCAATGGCGTTGGCATACACACTTGGGACCAATCCCGTTCATTGCAGGCCCTTCTCATCGCAGTAGAGCGGATTGCTATTTCCTGCCAGGGCGTGACTCTGGCTGGAAGCACCAACGAAGACGATGCAGCCAGCAGCACTATAGCCCAGAGCACTCTATCCAGACAGGCCAAATTGGAGGCCTCCAATGTAGAGCAGTTACCGCACATGCTGCATTGGTGGACGGCCGGCAGCAAGAGGCAATTGTCACAAATCAAGGGCCTTGGCATTTGCGACCCCACATCACAATACTTGGCGGTACGTTTTCGTGTAGTTACAAAGTCACAGAGCGTGCAGGGTCAGGATGAAAGGTGAGGATGGTCTGGCCTGTGTCAGCCAGATCAGTCTGTGACGTGTGCAATGTCGGTGAAGAATCCCGATTTTATCACAAACTGGCTAGGACTTTAGCAATGTCGATGAGAAAAAATGATGTAATCATTAACTGGTTGCAAATTGTGCGATGCCGGTGAGGTATCCTGATGTCGTCACAAATTGGCCGCAAATTGTGCAATGCCGGTGAGAAATCCTGATGTCGTCACAAATTGGCTGCAAATTGTGTAGTGTCGTCAAGAAATCTTGATGTCGTCACAAATTGACTGCAAATTGTGCAATGTCGGTGAGAAATCTTTATGTCCTCACAAATTGGCTGCAAATTGTGCAATGTCGGTGAGGAATCTTGATGTTGTCACAAATTGGCCGCGAAATGTGCAATGTCGGTGAGGAATCCTGATGTCGTCACAGATCGGCTGCAATTTGTATTTGGGATTGGTGATGAGTGCTGCATTTGTCACGGATTTGCTGTGTGACAATTACGTTCTGGGCTACTGTTGCACAGCATGCGTTGGGTAAGGCACTCACGTTTTGTATGGTCTAATTCAGCCCTTACTTCCATGGCCCTCCACAGGACTTCACCCTTGATCTTAGTGTTGACATCAAAGACTTCATAAAGCGTTTGAAGGAACACATTCAGAGAGTGCGCACTGAAAAGTGTCCGGGTGACCATGGCGACATTGAGGTCGGATCATTGGTAAGTCAGGATTTTATAAGATTTGGTTTTACTCTCAAATAGCAAATGTGATGTCGAAAAACATGTCATCAAAAAATGTGATGTCCACAAACGTGTCATCAAAAATGTGATGTCCACAAACATGTCATCAAAAAATGTGATGTCCACAAACATGTCATCAAAAAGCGGGAGCTAATAATCACCGGACAATTGCTTACTATCTATTGTTGCACGACACTTTGGCAGTGCACGACGCCAGTTGTGCACGACACCATAGTGACTTGTAGCGGCCGACATCCTTCCAGCACTGCCCACCACGGCAAAACACTTTTCGAATGATTAACAAACGCAGATCGATGCGGTGGCTGAAGGAGGATTTGAATGTGAGATTTGGAAGGATGATGCCGCTGTCCAGTTGCTTTTGCCTGACACAAAGGTCACTTGCAGCATCACACGACGCACTATTCCAAACAGGTGTGCTTGTTTCCAGGTATATGTCATGTGTACTTGTGATGGGTACATGGCTTACTTGCAGCATCTCGCGACACACTGTCCTAGAAGGTGTGCATTTTGCAGCTTCATGCAGTCCATAGTTTTGTTTAGTATAGACATTCAAGGCTACATAGAAGTAAGAACACACTGGACTGCTGACTTCAATGCTTAAGCTGATTGTTGTGCTTTAATATATCTACCCAGCGGCTTGAGCACTGCCCCTAGTGGAAAGTGTGTAAAGGGACAGGGATCATCAGCCAAGAAGCAATGCTTCAACAAACTGTTGTGTTTGAAGGCGCGACAGTGTAAGAGAAAGTTGTGACATTCTTGGTCGTTGGAAGGTGAGGAGTGGCAAGGGCAGATGTGGCACCATTGTTAGGCTGGGAGGAAAGAATTAAGTTCCTTGAATTATGCTTGGGAATGCATCAGGATACGAGAGGGTTTGGCCCCAGGTAACAGGAAGGAGACGCTAAATTTACCATACATTAAACTATGTGTGGGGGTGGCGTACGATAGCTGGAATTCCTTACCCTTGTGTTGGGATGGCCAGAACCGTATATATGCACAGTATGTAACCGTAAAGTCTGTGATTTCCCTACCAGAAATACAGAAATACCGTACTTATGTGATTCTGGCAAACCCTTATGTAACTTGCCTGGTGATGATTAGGTTTGACGACCAGGACCCTGCCAGGCCTCCCCCTCCTCCCTCTGGCGATGTGGGTTGGGAGGAGGATGAGGAGGAGGAAAGGGAAGAGGCTCTCATTGATGGGGAGGCGGGATCTGGCTGGGAGTGGTGGATGCTGGGCATCATTGCCGCCATCATAGTCTGCTGCTGCTGCTGCTTACCCCTTGCCCTATGCTTACTGTTTAAGAGGCGAAAGGTGAGCGTACGTTCCTCATGGCATTTTTGCTGATCATGGGTGTCTTTGAGAAACCACCAAGGGCACACCACATACCTGTGTCAAGGGTCTGTTCTTTGTTTGACCAAGACTGTGAACGTTGGCTCAAGGAAAGGAATGGTGATAAACACCAGCCATACGCCAGCTATTTGTGCACAATGTAACCGCGTTAACTTCATCTAGCAGCGGTGCGTGATTATCGTCATAGTTGTGAAAAATTCCTGTGTTTGGCATGCAGGTATGCAAGGCAAAGGGCTGCAACAAGCGTGCGGCATTCCGCTGTCACAATTCTTGCCCAGAGAAGCCCACAGCATTCCACCTCCACAGCTTTTGCCGGGATCACTGCCCCAAGGTGAGTGGAAACAGGCGTGCAAGGTGCCCTCAACGTGCAAGACATTTAGACATACTTGGAACGTCAAACAGAACCAGAGCTTTTTGCCTCGTCTCTTTCTTTTAGCACGTCCTTATCCGCATCTTCCCCTCTTGCTGCGCACAGCCTGCTTTCGCCAAGAAAGCAGCAGAAGCCTTGGATCCCCTGGCAAAAGGCAAGGGCGACCCCTCCCCAACCGAGCCTACCTCCTTCACCAACGTTGACGACCTCAGGCCCCCAAGCAAGCAATTGAAAGGGGGCACTTGCACAGTTCTGGGCGATGACCTCAATTCCGGCGACTCAGATAGTGGTAGTGAGGGGCAGCGTAGCCCAGCCATGCATCCTATGCTGGACAGTGCAGGGGACACAGGGTTTGAGTTGGAGGACGCGCACGCCATGCTTGCTAAGTTAGCTGGTGTGTGTGCCTCTACTGCTGGTGCAAGCGTGGGGTTGGATTTCCACCAGGCTGCAATGCAGGCTGCCACGGCAGCAGGAGCAGCAGCAGCAGCCCTGGCCACAGAGCCAGACGAAGTGGTGGGTGGAGGGTTGAAAGATGGTGGGGTGGGAATTGAAGTTGAAGCCTGTATGGATATGGGATAGGGTGGAGGCGTGCACGGTAATGCACTGCCTAATTCCGCTTGGCGTCCGTATCGACACTTGTTTGCCCATCTTTGACCTAACACCTCACAAACGTGCAGGCGATCTGCTTCTTTGTTAAGCCAGAGCACTTGCAAAGCCAGAGCCTTACTTCTTACTTCTTATGCTTACCCGTTTTAGAGGTCCATTAACCAATGCTAACACACACACACTGTTCAAATGCAAAACACGTACACAAACACACGCTGTTACACAAGCAGTCACGCTACCTCACGGGCTGCTCTCCCTCCATCTCACAGGCCATGGACTACGCTGCACTAGCAGCCGCCAGGTCCGCAGCAGGAACTGACAGCCTGACAATCTACCAGGCAGCCATGGCTGCTGCTGCGACTGCAGCCTGCTTAAATATGCTCGAGGCCTCAGCTCCCGCACGCATGGAGCACGCGGTTGCAGCAGCAGCTCGTGCTGTTGGGTTGCCCCACGCCCAAGCTGCTGCCCTTGCTGCCACCTCCATAGAGCAGGTGATGGCCTCCCTCACACAGACAGCCCATCCAGGCATCCTGCCCATTGCGCTGGCTGCAGCTGCAGTGGCCCATACCTGCACACTGCTTCCTGGCACGATGCCACTGCTGGAACCCATTCTTGAGGAGCCTGGCACAGATGCTGACCTCACCAGCTCGACACACCCACTCACGGGCTTGGAGCGCCTGGTTAAGAGCTCAGAGGGCCCAACCGCAAACCCCCTTCGCATGAGTCATGTGTCTGTGAGGCTGGATGCCTCGACTTCTGGAGGAGTCGTCCCACCTAATAGCAGACAGCCCACGGTGCTGGAGGGAAGTGGCAGTGAGAATAGAAGCAGGGGGGAAGGCAGTGAATCTGAGGAGGAGAGAGACGAAGAGGAGGAGCGGGTCGCTGCGATCATGCAATCGGTGCAAGCTTCGGCAGCAGCTGCTGTCTCGCTCGGCATGGCTGCGAACCTAGGCTTGGCACCTGCAGCAGCAGCAGCAGTGGCAGCTGCGCGCTTGGCTGGGCACTCGCATTCGGAGGCACCCATTCACGCAGGTGGGCAAGCGAGGTGCACTGACTAGAGTGATGGGTACGTGCGGATAGAGTGTTGGGATGTACTAACTAGAGTGGTGGGTACGTGCAGATAGAGAGCGTCTTATTAGAGTGAAGGGTACGTGAGGCAAGCATGAGCGTCTTACTACTAGAGTGATGGGTACGTGCGGATAGAAGCAGCCATGGGTCAATCATTCACGCCTTTAAACAAGCAATGTGTAACTGTTGCTGATGTTTAGGGTTGGCCAGAGCCATACATTAATAGGTATATACGGTGCATATACGGTATTTTTGGCAGGGAAACCACCAGTATTGTTGCGTATGCACGTACGGACCCACATCGTACGTCGTACTATAGTACGGTACGGTACGGTACGACTGACAAATTAAAGATAAAATTTTAAAACTGTTGGAGGGGGGGGGCGTGCTTTTCGGAGTTTGCGAGGGCATGTTTCTTACCAATGATATTATTTCTATATAATATATTTTTTTGAGGAATTTTGGGCAAGAACGGACCATTTTGAACTGGCATGGTGTGCAAGGGGGTGCTGAAAAGGGCCTACAGTGAGGGACACACAACTCTTAGTTTAAGGTTGTTTTGAGCCGCATTTTTGAAGGAGGCATGCATGAAAGGCTTGCTGAATGAATATAAGAAGCTTGAAAATGGTGCGATCTGCAGCTCTCGTACCGTACGTAACGTACCATACCGTACGTACCGTATGTACCGTACGCGACAACACTGGAAATCACTTAACACACGGTCATAAACGGTGCAGATATACGGCTCTGGTTGACCCTACTGACGTTGTCAATTGCATCAGAAAACTCTGAATACTAAGAGGCCTATCCGAAAGCCCAACACATTAAGCAGCAATGAAGACTTGTGGCACAAATACGCACACCATAATACAAGGCACACGTACGCGCACACACACACACACAGGTGGCGCCGCCGCAGCTATTGCACGAGCAATGGGCCACCTGCCCAAGGAGCTGCTCGCCACTCACGCAGCCATCGTGGCAGCTGCTGCGAGCTTGACAGCCAAGGCTTCCCCTCCAGAGGTATGTCTGCACCCGCACGGCTGGTACGTGTCCTAGTGCAGCTTTCATGTGTTGCATGCGTTCCATGCGTTCATGCTTGTGATCCAAGGATGTGCGTCCATGCTGTAATCCAAGGATGTGCGTTCATGATATCCAAGGATGTGTTATTATATTTATGATCCAAGGATGTGCGTTCATGCTTGTGATCCAAGGATGTGCGTTCATGTTATCCAAGGATGTGTTATTATACTTATGATTTAAGGATGTGCGTCCATGCTTGTGATCCAAGGATGTGCGTCCATGTTATCCAGGAATGTGTTATTATATTTATGATTCAAGGATGTGTTGTTATGCTTGTGATCCAAGGATGTGCGTTCATGTAATCCAAGGATGTGTCATTATGCTTGTGATCCAAGGATGTGCGTTCATGCTTGTGATCCAAGGATGTGCGTTCATGTTATCCAAGGATGTGTTATTATATTTATGATCCATGGATGTGCGTTCATGCTTGTGATCCAAGGATGTGTTATTATATTTATGATCCATGGATGTGCGTCCATGCTGTAATCCAAGGATGTGCGTTCATGATATCCACGGATGTGTTATTATATTTATGATCCAAGGGTGTGCGTTCATGCTTGTGATCCAAGGATGTGCGTTCATGTTATCCACGGATGTGTTATTATATTTTTATTTAAGGATGTGCGTTCATGCTTGTGATCCAAGGATGTGTTATTATGCTTGTGATCCAAGGATGTGCGTCCATGCTTGTGATCCAAGGATGTGCGTTCATGATATCCAAGGATGTGTTATTATATTTATATTTAAGGATGTGCGTTCATGCTTGTGATCCAAGGATGTGCGTCCATGTTATCCAGGAATGTGTTATTATATTTATGATTCAAGGATGTGTTGTTATGCTTGTGATCCAAGGATGTGCGTTCATGTTATCCAAGGATGTGTTATTATGCTTGTGATCCAAGGATGTGCATTCATGCTTGCGATCCAAGGATGTGCAGCTTCTCACTGGTTGCTTAAACCTCACAAATTAGATGCAAAAAAACTGCTTCATCCGCACCCCCGATCATTGTAGCGCCTGAGGCTAGGGCGCACACACACACGCACACACGCACATATATATACACACACATTTCCCCTCAAATGCACAGGTTGTTTTTCAGGCAGTGGCGGCAGCAGCAGCAGCTGCTCGTGCTCTGGGCATAGGACACACACATATACACACACACATATTCTCCCTCAAATGCACAGGTTGTTCGTCAGGCGGCAGCGGCAGCAGCAGCAGCTGCTCGTGCTCTGGGCATTCCTGCCGATGCGTGTCTAGCTCATTCCGTGGCAGCAGCTGTGGCGGTGGGGCAGGCATTGCATGTGCCGCTGCAGCAGGCGCAGTCGCTGGGAGCACTTGCAGGAGCGGAGGTGCTTCAGCCTGAGGGTGTACAGGTGGGGGTGTGGGGGTGTGGGGGTGGGTGGTCACTATCTGGCATGTGCGCAGCTGTTCAGCTTGAATGTGGCAATTTGCCCGCACTTCCTCATGGATGTTTTAGGAAGTGTCGTATCAGAGTGTGTATGTGTGTTAAATCAGAGCGTGTAGCTTGGCATGGGGGGGCATGCCTCTGTTGCATGCAAGCAGCAAAAGTGAAGAAAGCAACACAGAGAGGGTACATACCCTGTAATTGCATTCCTTTTTGAGGAGCCACCTACCTTTTTCCTCCCATGTACAGCTCACATCGCTGAACAGCTACTGTAATTTGTGCGGCGCGCACGTCAGTACATGCGCAAACACACACATGTTGACATGCTAGTACATGCGAGTACATCTACACACTGTATATGACATGCTCGTACATGCGCAAACACACACATGTTGACATGCTCGTACATGCGCAAACACACATATGTATATGATATATGTATATGACATGCTCGTACATGCGCAAACACACATATGTATACGACACATGTATATGACATGCTTTGTACATGCGCAATATATGTATATGACATATGTATATGACAAACTCGTACATGCGCAAACACACATGTGTATGATTTATGTATATGACATGCTCGTACATGCGCAAACACACATATGTATATGACATATGTATATGACATGCTCGTACATGCGCAAACACACACATGTTTACATGCTGACACAAGCACGTACAGGACTCACACGTAGATGCAGAAGCCTTGGGCCACGCCACCAAGCACACCCGCAAGCCCACTTGTATATAGTCACACAAACACATACAGGACACACGTGCACACACAACACAACACACACAACACACAAGTAGAAACAGAAGCCCCTGAGCTATGCCACTCTGAAGTGTGCACACCCCGTTGCTCCCTGCACCCTGCAGCGGTTGTGTGGCAGGTGTGAGCACACACATGCACGCATACACACACACTCATACACACACACACTCATACACACACACACACACCACACACACACACAGACTGACTGACTCGTACAAGGACACAACACACGCAGGTAGATGCAGAGGCCCTGAGCTATGCCACCCTGGAGTGGGCACACCATGTCGCACCCTCCACCCTCAGCAGTGACTCCTTGAGAGCAGGGACACCACTGCCTGGGTGAGTGTTGTTTTCTTTCGTTTTTGTTCTTCAAGGTCAGGAAATTGTAGGAGATTGTGCATATTTTTGGGTGCTTTCTAGGCTACTGTGTGCCTTTTTCGTCCTCTGGCTCGTAATCATCCTCCAGAAGAACATATTTGCGCTTCCTTACCCCACATCTAGCACATCAACCAACATCCTCTGGCCTGTTCCCGGTATGTCCCAGGAGAATATTCCTGCGCGTTCTGCTCCACATCAAAAGCACAATAACCCCAATTGGGTTCCTTGGTTTTTTTAAGTAGCGTTCTGCTCCACATCAAGCACAATAACCCCAATTGGGTTCCTTAGTTTTTTTAAGGAGCGTTCTGCTCCACATCAAGCACAATGACCCCAATTGGGTTCCTTCGTTTCTTTAAGTAACATCCTCTGGCCTGTTCCCATCATCTCCATGAAAATGTCTTGCACTTTTTTGCTCCACATCAAGCACAGTTCCCACCATATCCTAGAAGACCTTTGCACGTCCTTGCTCCACCTCAAGCACAGTAATCCAATGACCTCAATTCACCTCCCCCTCTCCGCGTCCTTCTCCTTTGGCAGGACATTGGATGCAGGGCACAATGATCTCAGCGCCGCCTCTCCCTGGAGGCGGCCGTCTGCATCAATGACCAACAGCAGACCTGCTTCATCATCAACTCAGCGCTGCAGTGCGTCTACTGAAGAAGATGCAACGTCCAGTCCATCGCCACGTTGCCTGAAGGGGTTGGCTCAAACGGTTGTGGATGCGTACCGCGCATTCAGCAAGCTACAGCCGGCAAGGGCTGAAGACAACGTGCAGTTTTCTGGAACGGTTCCTCGGTTGTCCACGGAAAGCTTACTGCTTGGAGCAGAGGGCTTGGATCAAGGGCGCGTCAAGGCAGGGAAGCAGCAGGTGCGTTAAGATGGGTGCTTGTTTGCAGGGCTGTCCAGAAGCATACATAGGATCAAGGGCGCGTCGAGGCAGGGAAGCAGCAGGTGCGTTAAGATGGGTGCTGGTTTGCAGGGCTGTCCAGAAGCATACATAGGATCAAGGGCGTGTCAAGGCAGGGAAGCAGCAGGTGCGTTAAGATGGGTACTGGTTTGCAGGGCTGTCCAGAAGCATACATAGGATCAAGGGCGCGGCAAGGCAGGGAAGCAGCAGGTGTGTTAAGATGGGTGCTTGTTCGCAGGGCTGTCCAGAAGCATACTCACACAGGGGGGTGCGTTAGATCTGGCTGGTAGACACCTAGAGATAGGGCCGTTTGTCATTGCGGTGAGTTAGACAGGAAGTTTGGTATAGGGCTGAAGAGACCAAAAGGTACCCATTCAGAGGTTCATGATGTGGGGGGCCGGTAGTCCAGGCGTAAAAATCTGCGCCTTTGCGTTTTGCTGAGTGAGTCAAAACGGGCCACCTGTGTCTGTGCACTACCAAAACGGCTAGCAAGGTCCAAAACAGTGCTACTCCCTGCTATCAATGGTCACCCCCTTTTGCTTTGAACGATCATTCCCTCAGGCATATGTCCCCAGCCTTCCGCCGCGCAAGCTCCACCGCAGAATTACTCAGAAGGACCTTGGCGTGCACGTGGCTGCGATGCATCGAGCATTCCAGGCATCAAACGCGTTCATGGGTCGGCCAATCAACACTAGAACCCTTCAGCAGCCCCAGGTGAGTTAAAACTGTGGGTTCAATTCATGAGGACCTCCCTGACGCCATATGTGTGGAGGAGGGTTTCGGAAAGATTGTTGTTAACAAAAGGAGCTGCTACTGCTTGTACGGAAACTTACCGTTTTAAAGTGTAGATGCTGTGTCTTCAGGTTTGATGGACTTTAAGCTAGGAATTTGAGGGTGTTGATGGCAACATTTGGTAAATAGGAGAGGTCAGTGATCAGTGATGAAGGCATCGTTTGTGAGTACTGAACATGTGGTTGTGAGTACTTATTCAAGAACGATGATGTGCCTTCAGGCCCGTCGGTGTGTGTGTGTGTGTGTGTGTGTGTGTGTGTGTGTGTGTGTGTGTGTGTGTGTGTGTGTGTGTGTGTGTGTGTGTGTGTGTGTGTGTGTGTGTGAAATTTAG
>Ga0307960_1002395_pt1 | contig 11211 bp, 14 predicted proteins | sample OrgLakmetagen542_FD_201832 | JGI IMG/M metagenome (GOLD analysis project Ga0307960, IMG submission 201832) | Saline water microbial communities from Organic Lake, Antarctica - #542 | ecosystem: Environmental > Aquatic > Non-marine Saline and Alkaline > Saline | place: Antarctica: Organic Lake... | reverse complement strand
CCGTCTACACAATTCTAACCGACCTTACTAATGACCCTCCCACATACCCACCTATTCATCTGCTCTCCAACCCATGCCACCATGGCACTGGCCTCCCTGCTCAAGGAGCCAGGGTGTCGTGTCACATTTTCCCTGCCCACAAATTGCTGGGCGGATCCGAAGGTTAAAGTCGGGTATGACTCCACATGAAAGTCTGCACACAGTTGTCTCTGTTGTGGGGAGAGAAGGGCGGCAGGAGCAAGTGAGTTTCTAGGCAGGGTGGTACGATTCAATAGAAAAGGCGAAGAAGAATTTGTGAGTTGGGACACAAGCAAGAGACAGCTTGGCGGAAAAATGAGTACGTGCTTGGTACTTCTTGCATCTCTGACAGAGACATGCATTTTCGGGAATGTACACACACGGTTGCTTCTCTGACAGAGGGGAGAAGCAAAAGAGGACAAGCATCCTGAAGTACGGAGGCCTGCTCTGAGGGGTGGGTGCATCTTAGTGAGGTTGTGCGCAGCTGCCACGAAAAAATGGGGATGAAAACAAAGCAGCAAAACCATTCCCACAATGATTACGATCCAGCATTCTTCATTTTAAACGTAGGTTTTGACCACCCAACAAACTGTAGATGGCCTGCCTGAAGGAGTGAACGCTGCCCGTGCAAGCACAGAATTGAATGCACGACCAAAGTCATTCATGGAAACGTGTTATACTTAGGGTTAGCTAGAACCAAATATATACGGTGTGTATACGGCATTCTTGGCAGGGACCTCACCATACATACGGTGTGTGTATTTGTACGGTTCTGGCCAACCCTAGTTCTTTACTTCGCTTCACAATACCTAAGAGAGGCGCTCACTCCAGCTCACACACACACACACACACACACACTTGTGCATGCCCGACGCACAACCATATCATGAATGGCAACTCACGGGTGTGTGTTTACATGCTTACATTATCAATTACCTTGTCTGTGCGACCGTGAGGCGCTGGCCCTAGCACACACGCCTAGTGCTTCAGCGCTTTATCATTTACTCACTTCTACGGCACAGTCGGTCCGAACGACGAGCACGTCAGGAACGCCTGCCACTCTTGGTTGGGCTGCAAAGAAGCGTGCAATCTGCCGGTGGAGGACAACACAGAATTGAGTTATACTCATGGCGGAGCGCTGTGCAAGCAGGATTTGTGCAAGAAGGGTGCTAGGGCCACTACGAAGATGCGAACAAGTAAAACGGGGACAGCCTCTTGGTTAAGGTTGACATGTATTGCTAGAGTTGGCCAGAACCATATATATACGGTGTATATACGGTGCTTTTGGGAGGGAAATCATCAGACGCCACTTGGTCATGAAAATGCGCGCAGAGCTACACACGGAAGCAAAATGCGCCCTGCTTTGTCAAGCATACGCCGCCGCTTACAAAAAAGCACGTGCCACTTGAATGCCAGAATTAAGCTGCGCAGCACATACAATAACTTGAAGACACTCACTTGCTCGTATGTGTGAGCGTAATGGCGGCAATGGGGGCACCAATTTGCATAAAATTCTGCCAGCACCTGCGAGTAGGAACATAATTGCGTTACGGACAATAAACGCAGGAACCAGTTTAAGCATGGCCTTCTTGCAAAAAGGAGGATTGCAGGTTCCTTGCGTGTGCAAGGTGTTACACGAGCTTCCTCTGTTTTAAATCGTGCACAAGGAAATTGACATGCCTGCATTTGCTTTGCGTTAGATATTGTGCTTTGCAACAGGCACTACACGGAAGTAACCCTCAAAAAACTACTACTGATTGACTACTGGTGCTCTTCAAAAGTGTTGTGCCATGCATGGGATTTGCAGGTGGTTCTGCACTATTGTGCAATCCAATGTGCAATTTAACATTGAAATGTGAACCAGAGATTGCGCACATAAACAAGTACCTGTTCCTGCAAGTTGACGCAGCTTCTTAAGCAAGCAGTGTAGGCCATGCATAAGACAAAGCTCCTACTACAGCATATCCACTCCAGAGCTAAAACGTCCGTGCAAGTGATGAGTACGCGCGAAGCAAAGCGAGGCCGCAAACCTTTGTGTTTCCATCTACACTGCGGAGGTGTTTGTCAAAGGTGTCTTGGGTGAGGAGGATTGCCGTGTGTGAGGAGGATTCTGTGCTTGCACACAATGTGCGGAGGATCCCAAAACTCAAGGCCAATAACATGCACGGGCTCATCATTCTGTGACATTACATCGATTTCATGATAGATTAATTTATCACGCGGGCATGTAAATCTAGCAGCAATTGCTGCCTCGGCCAACGGGCCAAATTTGGCCAGATCGTTTGGTCCAGAATAACCGTTACCCAGGATATATCCCTCAAATCCAATTTTATGTGAACAAGGCCTCAGGAAAACATCCTGGCATTTTTATTTGTAACGACGCAGTTCGTAATGAATTAATAATCAGAATAACTAGTTGATAATGGTTGGCATCCGATCAGGAAGGTACTCAGATTTCGGGGCTGTCAGTATTCTTTCTCTCCTTTTTGATAGCCGAGATGAGGTCATCCGTGCGCCTTGCGGGTTCAAATCCGTCTGCCCCAATTTTCCTTCGTTACATTTGGTGGTGTTGCACGGATCATGATTACACCTATCCCACTTCGTCAAGTCCGGCATTGTCCACCAGTACGGTGGTCACTAACTCAGCAGATCGCCATGCACAAAGGTTATTTCCCGCACCGCTAGAACTACCTCAGCAACAAGAACCCCAGGTCGTGTGTGCATCGCGATTGTGCATACAATCGTGCATACAAAAGCACTTGCAAGAACACTCTGCTGTTCTCCCTTGTCTACCTCAGGCGCAACACCCAAAAATGGACATGAGTACATCTCACCCTCTTCAGGAGAGGACTTCAGCATGGCGCGGCTGAGAAGGCTGATCAGGCTGAGCAAGAAGCCGCAGCTCTGCATCAGGCGCTGTAGCAGCAGCAGATCCAGCAATGCTGTTATCAACAGCAGGCCACTCAGCAGCAGATCATGCTGCAGGCCACTCAGATAGCACAGCAGATGCTGGTCCAGCAGCAGCAGCAGCCTGTGGCCATGCCCTTTGTCGCGCTGCCAGACTGGAATGGCAAAGAAGCGGAAGGGCACCTCAATCTGCTGGACGCAACTCTGCATGCCAATAATGGTGAGACGCCAATGGTCAGACGCGATCGTACGGGCATCCTGAATGAGCCAAACAGGTACTCAGCCCTCCTGTTCAAGTCATGCAAGAATGAGCGCAAGGCCACAGAGTTTTTTCCAGTCCACTTGCGTCACCACTCCTTAGGCAATCAAGGACGCCTTTCTTGAGCGCTTCCAGTCAGTAGTGCGCAACAATGCTGCAAAGGCTAGGGATGCGTTCTTCAACAGACACATCCGTATGTGTAAAGGCACGAGCTGTCTTCGAATTTCTATAATAAATATAAAAATAATCCGGTGTGTGGCAAGTAGGTCCACGATGTGGCAGAGTGGGCCGGCGCCTTTTTGTCCTGCCCTTTCAATATGTCAATGGGCATGTCTGCGCAGGACTATGCAAGCTTGTTCAGGCAGCAACTTGTGCATATCCCTAAGATGCATGAAAATGACCGGATCCGCTGGTTTCAACAAGGTCTGACACCCCAGCTTCGCACAGAATGCATTGTTGACCAAAGTGGCAGCGATTTCACTTCCCTTGATAATTTGATTAAATTTGCTGTCGGACAAGAAAAGCGGAAGGATGTTATGCAACAAAACAATCTACGTTTTCCTCCTCGCTCTAACAATACTCAGGTTGTGGACGAGGACAGTCACAATTTTAAGAAGCAAAAGACAGGAGACTCCGGTTCCTCCCAGCAGCCCAGTGCAGCTCCCAGGGCTGGCACACCTGCCGGTGGCAGGGGCTCCATCCGTGGTGGCTCCTCAGGCCGCGGCAGGGCAGGGAACTGCCACGTTCTTTAGACCTCACAAACTTTTAACTTTTCAAGAGGTATTCTTTACTATTCAGTGTGGTGCGGTGCTTATCCCAAGGCTGCAAGGATCATTAAGACGTGTGTCTGTGCAGGCTGAGGTAAGTTTGGTGCAGTGATTTGTTCTTCACATTTATGAAGGCTGTATCTAAACTTTTTAATTTATTGTGCATTTTTCTGGTGCCCAGGTCGGCTTCCATTGAGAATTTCACCAACTATTTTTTGAGAGATCTAAAGGCACGTCCTTTCTTTTCATTCTCATTTAGGCTAACACAGGCCGGACAGGCCCATGTGTTATCGGTGTCAATGGCCTCCCACTCATTGGCATTGTAACACTTGGTTTTAGTTGACAATTATTGTTACGGTTGCAGGCGTCGCAGATATAAGTGTCTTTAAAAGAAGGAAGGAGATCCGGTAATTTGAGTCCTAGGTGGTAGAAGCATGTTTTGCATGTTGCAAATACAATAACGGTACGGCGGAAACCCCTCCCCCAGCTTGCCTACCAGATACTCTTAGCACATGTAGACACGCTTTCCATTTTCTCAGATCTCGATCCCTATTACATTTATTACTAATACTCTTAATTTGTATTTTAGCAGAACCTAAACGTATTCCCTTTGATTTGGCTGTAAAAGCACACATGCACGTCCAACACAATCTAGATCTCAATCAAAAAAGGTCTCAAACCATCAGTGCACAAGTGCTACAAAATACCAAGAACTGATCAAGGAAAGCATTTTCGAGAAAGACAGTAACTCATTCTGGAAAAATGCAAGTGTCACCTCTGAAGAAAGAAAATGTCATTTTCTGCCGCGAAGTCGATGATGTAGTTGGTGTTGATGTTGGTAATCAGCAATTGCAACTACACCCTCAAGGTGGTGGTTTTCTGGCTCGCAACCCCGGCTAGATATCTTTTGTGCATTGCTCACCAATCGCCAAAACAAAAAATGTCAGAGGTACATTGCCTGGCACGTTCCATTTTGTCTGATCCAGCCAGCAAATCACACCAGATGACAAGAATTAATCACATATAGAAAAAAGCTGACACACTCTTTTGCATGACAATGTATGCGTCCTTGTCAATGCCATAGAGAACCATCTGCCTTTATTAGGTGGAGGTCTACATCCAAATACTCATAAACACATAAAGACCTGTCACAGTGCGCGTCGGCAGAAGCACAAAGACTCTCCACGGATTCTAAAACATATAAAAGACGGAGCCTGGAGCGTGCAAACCTAGTACAGAAATAACTTTATTTTCCCCTTTTTACAAAGTGCTTCGATACCAAATGCAAGGGAAATTTAAATGAGATAGCCAGATCCTGAGCCTATGGCTGCAGCTGTTATAAAACAGTAGTCCGTGGCTGCAGCTGGTATAAAGCAGTAGTCCGTGGCTGCAGCTGTTATAAAACAGTAGGCCGGGACAAACTCAAGAGTCTGTTATAGCCTGGAGAGCCAATTAAGTGATCCAGTGATTTGAGGAAAGGAGGGTTTCTGTCAAGTTTCCCCTGCTTAGCTGTGGATGTCTTGGCCACAAGAAGAAGTCTAAAAAGGATGGAAAGTCTTAAATAATTGTTTATTGCGCTCTAATGTCTAGTCTGTATGCGTATTTCTGAGTCTGGGGCTGAATCTGAGTGCAAACAGCTGTTATGGTAATTTTAATAATATCTCAGATCTTTGTGTCTGTGGTCACCTGTCTGGTCTTGTAACAAGTCTGAGAGAAAAGAGCGTCTGAGAAAGAAGAATAAGAACACAGGCGACGTAAACACCTTGGCATGGACTAGGAAAGGTGTTTTGTGTCCTGCACCACGCAATGGATGCAGAGCCACACAACATCTCATCTGGAAATAGGAAAAAGGAGGGCTTTTCAGTAATATGGGGACCAGGGGCCTGCACACCAACAGGAGTACTGCTCAGATATGTTTCAGGGTTGCATTCACTTATTTAAACACATTTTTTTGCGTACCTGACGGCATGGAGGCTTAGTTTTACGTAAGGCTGCTGTGCATGGTGCCTGTCACTTCCGGTAGGATGGTGTGAATGGGTCTATGGTGCCATAGAAAGCAAGGCAGCCAAAAGCGTGATGTTTATAGTACCACACTAATCATTATCAATGAGGAGAGGTATTTGTCTCTGTTTGGTTTAAGGTCTGTGTGGTTGGCGAGGTATGGTGATGATGGTTAATGATGTTGTGGTACTTTTCGGGGCTGCTACTTTTGAGAATGAAGGACAGGGGAGAAGAGCCTTCATGTTGAAAGTGTATGTTTTCCATTTGATGGGTTTGATCAGTGTATTGGGGTGTGGGGATGGTTTGAGGGATTGTGAGTATGGTGTTGGCAGGGGGAGGCGGTGTGTCATCAATGCTGATCACATAATTGTCAACATGCGCACCAGGATCAAAAGGTGTGTGGCTGTCTGCTCGGTGTAAGACTGAGGTTGATCCTAGGTGGTCCCGTATGCTGCTGTGTTCAAGGGTAATAATACTGCCTTTAAGTGTAGTCCAATCACTTGGGCTTGTAAGAGAGATGGGGCCTTCTTTTTCAAAATCAAGAGTGAGCCAGGTTGCAGGTTTCTGAGCAATCTCTATTTTGTTAAGGGTCACTGGGTGGCCTTGAGTGCCATTGCTGTTTGCAAGGATGACACTTCTATAAGAGCGGCTTCGTTTAGGTGCTGGTTTATGATATCTGCCGTGATCTCTCCTTCTTTGAATTCTTAAGATGGGGCATATCTCAGCATATAATCTTTTCCGTTGTTCCAAGGAAGGTGGTGCAGGAAATGGTGGAGGAGGTTGCTGTTGAAGTTACCCATGTTTTTGGTGTAAAAGTGGTCTAGGGATTGGTTATAAACTTGGCGCTGTTCAAGGGTGTCTTCCATTTTTTGAATGTGTGCGAGAACTTGTTTGCCGAAGAAAATGTGCTCCCCTTTGGCCATATTGAAAGAGTGGACTAGACAAAAAACGTTCTCTTGTTTCTCCATGTAGGGTCGGGGACGAAGAGGAGTTTGGTTTTGTTCAGCACTGTTTATCACTTCTTCTTCTTCGATGGCAGGTACGGTGATGTGGATGGTAAATCTCTGCGTTAGGCAGCTAATATAATCTTGGTTGGCCTTTAGAGTTATGTCTAGAGGCTTACTTTGAAGGAAATTTAGAAGTTTTCAGGTGCTTTCTTGTTTTGTGATGGCAAAGCTGTGGTTTTGCCCTCGGCAAAGGAAAGAGTTGCAGCTGTGGGTAGCTGTCAGGTTATTGAGGGTTTTATTAAGGTTAAAGGCATTGGTTTGGTACTTTGTATATTTCTTAGAGGCTCAGGTTCTGCTTGTCTATTGATGGTGCTTTCCTGGTGGCTGCTTTGGTGTGTGAGTGAATGAGAAAAGCTGCTTTCATGAAAGTGTTAGTGCGCATGTGCGTTCTTAAGAGGTGCCTCATCTTTCCTATGATGGGTCTTGCGTTTATTCCGTGAGGCAAAGGTTGTACTATCATGCTCAGGCTTGCTTCTTCTAGGAAGTGCATATGAGAGGAGGAGAAGAATGCTGGCAGAGAGGAGGGCGTAAATGGAAACTTCCTTTGCGCAGAAAGACGCTTGAGAGCAGTGTTCGGCTGCTTTGAGTTCTGCTTCAGAAGAGGTATCCTTTAGCTTTGAGGGTTCCTGCTGGGTAGGAAGAGCGGATGGGGAAGGGGTTGTGCCTCCCCTCGAGGAGGACACAATTAGAGTGAGGTTACAGCCCACTTACTTTGACCAGCTATATGGTCAAAGCAGGCCAGATGTTTTGCTTTGTGGTAGGGGTTTTGCTATAGGGGTATTGGCTGGTTTCAAGGCGGTTGCAGAGGTTGTATGTGTTTGGTTGTTCAGAGAAAACTTGGTTTACCAGGGTATAGGATGTTAAGTAGTAAGCAATGAGGCTCCATTGGCAGTGCCGTTTTTGATAAGCAAGGGTCTTTTATTATTCATGGTAGTTTGCTACAGTATTGCATTTCAAAGTTTGTGGAGGGGGTGCTTGTGTGCTTGCAGGGCATCGCAGCAGTTTGACAGGTTCAAGAACCTTGAGGAGACCAAGCCACGTTTTGATGATGTGGTGGTGGTGGTGGAGGTTTGGCTGTAAGAGCTGCTTTTTAGTTTAGTGTAGCGAAATTAGGCAATCTGTCGCTACTAAATGGGAGTTGGGAGTAGCCATGCATGATTACAGTCTATGATTGCAGCTGCTATAGGATAGGATCGCTTGGATTCATGTGGGTCGCTCAGTTTGCAAATTGGCAGGGCTGAAAGCCCACAGTGACCACCAAAACCCTAAGAGGGTGGCTTTGCATGGGAAAACAGTATATGTTGGCCTACATCCCCAACTATTTGACCGTTTCACTCCATTTCTTTTGCAATGATGTTTGTTTATCATAAGGACTCTATAACACCAAAAACATGTGATTTGGTAATGTGGGTGGCCTGCTAGAGATTTTGTGGTGAAAAATAGGGTTCACGCTGCGGGCAATTAGACGTGTGTGCCGGAACTGGCTAATTTCAAGCTTAGGACCCAGAGATAGCATCTACTGGTTGCATCTAAGCTTGAGTTTAGCCAGTTCCGGCGCAAATACTCTAGCCACATTTCTGAAGTACCCCTGTATACATGTCTCCGAGAATGTGGACATGAACCGTTGCAATTCTACTGGTTTCGGTCAGCTGTCAAGCTTTTCAATAGTATGCTTAATACCAATAGTGACACTTTGCGGAGGGTAGTCCAGGCTGATCTCAATTTACAGCCTCGTTCAAGTGCCTGCTGGACAGCTCAATTGCTGAGCGCTTTTCAGGGACTGCGTGGGTGTGAGTTGTATGTACGAGCTGTTCAAACTGGGCATGCTATTACCATGCAATAGTTTACTGCAGATTTGAAGCATATGATGAGAGGTGTTTGGAGAGACGCTGAGTTGGTGGACCCCAACACGCACAACAACAAACTGGCCACCTATCATTCTTGGTTTGCCATCCCTTTTTCTATAAATGAGCTTATGCCGAATAATGTACCACGGTATCTCCATCTTGATCTGTCCAAACATGTTATGCGCAATATAAGTAGATTCCGCTTGCGTGCGCATACTTTGAAAGTTGAGGCAGCAGTGTGGCATGAAGATGGTTTTTGCGTATGTGACCAATGTCCTGGTGAAGATGAACATGTTCAGAACGAGGTGCTCTTTTAATTTGCCAAGACCATCGAGTTTGTGAGCTGAGGAAACACTTTTCCTTTCTGTTTTCACCTTTTTTTGAGGACTTTTCAGCAGCCTAACCCTTTTTGCTGCAACAGGTCAACAACCAACTTGTTCATGATTTTCTTTCTCAGCAGAACAATAGACTTTTTCTTTTTCTTTCTGAGCTTATGGATTTATTTGTAGCTGGCCGAGACCAGTCAGCGGCCGATCAGCCAAACAACCTGGCTGAAGGTCACCCCCCATTGTAACCATTGTAACCATTGTATACATGTCTGGGGCCTCAGATGACCACCTCTGGAAAATTGAAAGAAAAAGGGCAGCGAGAGGCCGGTTGGACAGGAAAAAGGAGGCAAGGGGGGAGGCCTTTAGGGGAATAAGGTTCATTCAGGTGGAAAAAGTTGATAAAAAAAAACCGTGAAGTTGCGCGAGGAAGACTAGAGGTGGTTTGCAGTGACAGGCCTTTGCCTTTCTTTCGGTGGTAGGGTTTCTCAGGTGCTGGCACCCCAAGCGATCGAGACTCGATTTGTGGTGTTCATCGTGCATTTACGCTACTACAGCACGCTATTACAGCGCTGTGATTTTGTTTCACCAGCCATTAGCCATCAGCCAGAGACTCGGGCTGTAGGCCATCCTTGTAACCCCTTGTACAGCACTGTGATCTGAGTGAACAGAAAGCTTCGTGATTGTGCAGGTTCAATCGCCAACAGGACTTGGTATAGTGAAGGTTAGATAGTTTACATAAGACAGGCATATAAAAACAGCCATTGAACACACATAAGCATGCATATTGAGTAACTACCGAAGCTAAATGCCTGGTCAAGGTCAAACAGGGAATCATATGAACTTTTGTGGTCAAACTATAAGAAATCCTAGTTCAAATCAGCATACATGCAATGACACGAAGATCACATGCACCAATACGGCATTACTGCGTGAGGCACAAGACGTTTGCTATCATGAGCCAAAGCGTGCATCTAATAAGAAAAGAAAAGTACGCAGGCAATGAAGAACCGCTCGTCACAGTTATGAAGAAAAAGGAGCTACTTTGGTGCCGGGTACCATACAACTCCCTCACCAAAAAAAGAGCACCTTATTAAAACCGTTGCCACTAACTGCTTGAAAATTAATCCCACAGCTTGACGCTCACTTTGTTTCTGCCTAGCTCTGTATCGCGCGAAACACCCTTGTGTGTCTAAAGCAAAGAAAGGGGAGTGCTGTGCCTCTTTTGCTAGGGTGCCAAGGAAGGTTCATCGTAGCCCAAAAAAGCGGCGTGTCTAAAGCAAAAACGAAGAGGGGGAAACGCTGCGTCTCCTCTTTCCAGGGTGTCCAAGAAAGGAGGAGCCCGGGCTCTCTATTTGGTACTCATTGTGTTCATCTCCCTGCTCTTGCTGCTCTTGTTGTAGCAGCTCTTGCTGCTGCTGCTGCTGGTCTTGTTGATGCTGCTGCTGCTGTTGCTGCTGCTCTTGCTGCTGCTCTTGCTGCTGCTCTTGTTGCTCTTGTTGTAGCAGCTCTTGTTGCTGCTGCTGCTGCTGCTGCTGCTGCTGCTGCTGTTGCTGCTGCTCTTGCTGCTGCTCTTGTTGCTGCTGCTGCTGCTGGTGCTCGTGGTCACTGTGCATTTGCTGTGGCTGCTGCTGCAGTTCGCGCTCTTGCTGCAGCTGCCCCTCCTCCTCCTTTTTTTGCAGAAATGTATGATCCTCTAAGTTTTGCGGTGAGCTCGGCTGCTGCTGCTGCTGATGATCTTCCCGCTTTTGCTGCTCCTCCTCCTCCTCCTCCTCCTTCTGCTTCAACTGCTGCTTTCTGTCTTCCAAAAACTGCTGCTCACACACGGAGCACACAAACTCGTCTGGCACCTCATCTTCGTCGCGAATGCTGCAATCAGGCAAGAACGGGTGCGCGCGCACTTAAAGTGTGATGGCACCAGAAGTGTATACATGCGCGGGATGTTGTTGCAACAGAAACGTGGGCATGTCGCGGGAGATAACGCAGAGTATGCTTCCACGTGGATGTGGGATACCAAGCAGTGTCAGTCAAAATGATCGGAGTGGTCATGTTATGGGCTGCATGTGGGATTAGGACGGA
>Ga0307960_1002392_pt1 | contig 11215 bp, 10 predicted proteins | sample OrgLakmetagen542_FD_201832 | JGI IMG/M metagenome (GOLD analysis project Ga0307960, IMG submission 201832) | Saline water microbial communities from Organic Lake, Antarctica - #542 | ecosystem: Environmental > Aquatic > Non-marine Saline and Alkaline > Saline | place: Antarctica: Organic Lake... | reverse complement strand
GGTTGGTGCAAGCCCAGGGTACCCCCCAAAATAGCAAAAATACGTTTGCGTATTATACGCGTATGTCGTATTAATAGCGTATTAATCCGTATGGGACGTCTCAAAAGTCCGTATGACCCATCCCTGGGAATAATCAAACAAAATAATAGCAGAGATATTTTACGTCACTCCACTCACCTGTATGAATGTGAATACGACAAAATGGGTTCACAAAAATAAGCACACAAACACACACAACCCTCAGCCTTCACTTATTACACACGCCAGGCACATACGCTGAGTCCCCTGACAAAGCTTTTAGGCTGGTGCGGATCTACACCCTTCCACCACCCCAAACGTGCAGAATCACATTAATATAAATATAAAATGTAGCTTGACAGCAGGCAATACACACACAAACCCAAATTTCCTGTTCAGCGCTTAAGCAGGGGGGTTCAATCCAAGAGATCCAAGATCATGCAAGCTGAGCTTGAAAAGTTTAAGACAGAGTTTACTACTGCTGCGTAATGGATGCGAGTTAAAAAGCTATTAAACCCCAATGTGGGCAACGCAAGACGGGCAACACTTCATTATTAAACACAATGCAAGCCTGCGCGAGGTCTTGTTGCCCCCTTTTCTGATTGAACTAGGAAGGTCTATATGTGTATGAATAAAGAAACATGCGTTGTAAGGCAAGAAAATTGGGCTGTCGCGTTATTGGAGCAAAAGAGCCATCTTATGGTGTTCTAGTCAGGATTTGAACCTAGGACTTTGGAAAACCTGTTTTGCACCAAAGCAAACTTCACGTTATTCAAATATTTCAATTAATCACGACACACCGCAAAGGGTCAAAAACTTTCACGGTGATATACCGGCGGTACGGTAAGCAGCGCAAACAGACACCACGCCTGCTTTCCTGGGCCATTATGAAATGTATATGCATGCTCAGCATCACGATGCTCTCAAATACCTAGTCTTGTTCCAGCCAGCAACATTGCCACATTTCAAATCTACGTAGGGATGACACATGAAATTTACAAATTTGACATCATGTCTGTGCATGAAAGGTGAGAACTAAACGGCTGCACAGGCCACTGATCCAAGACACCAAGCCGCGCTTCACGTTTCACTCCTCTGCTTCTCTACTTAGAACGAGCTGTTGCAGCTGTCCTACCTGATTGCTGGCAAGGGGGATACCTTGAGCCCCCAGACGAGAAGCTGCACTGCGGACACGGCCCTCGTTGAAGTTAGACACACCGATCGCATCACACAGGCCCTTCAGCACAGCAAGCAGTGAGGTTGAAAGGGAAAATTACGTCATGTTATGAAACACAATTACAATATCTGGTACGATCAGGCACAGCAGATGAGCGAAGCTAGGCGTGAGCTGGGGAGCCATTTGTGCCAACCACAGGTTAAATACCATACTTATTTTTAAAGGTGAAGCTGGCTTACCGCAGAAGTGTATCTACTCACAACCAAACACCTAGCTGAGCCTCACATTCATCAGGTTTGATTTGTTTACCCGAAAGCTTCAAAACCCTGCCCTACCTGCTTCTTGCAAGCCGCGAGACCTTCAATGTAGGCGTCGTTTGAGAAGGCGTTGAAAAAGAAGCCAGGCCTGTGATTAGAGTATGTGCCAAAATACATGTGTTGTCTAGGAGCTTATGCATACAATGTAAGATTTGGACAGAATTATTACAGGGGGCGCCACTCCTCCCAAAATGGTGGCCTATTAAAAAACTTCAGCCAGCTCCCCTGGCTGCAGTATTCCCAAATCTTTCAAAATTTTGGGGACATGGGGAAAAAGAAGCCAGGCCATTTATATGGAGCACAAGGCACATCACGGACCCAAAATTTTGGGGACATGGGGAGCTCGTGTGTGTGTGTGTGTGTGTGTGTGTGCGTGTGTGTGTGTGCGCGCTGGGGTGCAGAAGGTAGAGAGGGGATATTGAGATGGCTTTATAGAACAGGTCAAGGCAAGCCTGCAAAGTGTGAGGTCGGAATTCCATCCCAGGCAAAATTGGAGCCTGACAACAGTTTATATCGCGGTGATCATTTGTCAAAGATTGAACAAACCAAAAAAAGGAAGTGAAAAGGGCGCAATCGGCCAGTGGGTGGCCGTGGGTGAGCCTTAAGCAATTCACACCGAGGCCGTTTTGCACACAGCCAAAGAAACTGTTCAAGCTTAATGTTCTCAATAACACAATATTTCAAGAAAAACAAGTACTCGACGTTCTGTTTTTGCACGCGTTTTCCACTCCGACACACACGTAGCTATTTTGCTCGCCCTAAATGCCCTAAAACACGTAAAAAAATAATACAATAATTGAGCGCAAAGAATCAGAAGCAGTGAATTAATACAACTCTGGCGTTTTTCCTGCCAGTCTTTATTCTGGCATAATTCACCCTTGACAACATGAAACACAAAATGCGTAGGGTTGGCCAGAACCGTATAAATGTAGCAATTAGGTGCGTTTGTATATATACATGGTATTTCATGCGGTATTTTACACACCGCATATGACAGTATGTAAGGTGGTTTTTCTGCTAAACATCCTGTATGTGCACAGTTTATACATATGTATGTATATGGCTTTGGCCAACCCTAAAAGCACGTCTGGATGGATCGGAGAGTGCTAACCTCCGTCCTGTTTCATGTTGCAGAGGGATGTCTTAGCTAATTTAAAGTTTTGCAACAGGAGTGTCCTTCCCCTGAAAGGAATGCCACCAAATAATAGCAGTGCAATCCCCGACCCCGTTGCAGGTGTGTACAACCTCATCATTAAAATGCTTGGGCTAAAGGCTCGATGGAAGCTGTCAAGTGGTCCAGCTCATTGTATCAATGGATTCATTATTTGTCCCAGCCGGCCAGCGTCGAAAGTACTTTAGCTTCCACAACTGCCCAACACCAGGCCTTTGTCCTGGCCTTGATTTTCAGAGTCCGCCATTTCCCTCATACCAATACGGAAAAAGAAACACTCCAAACTGACCAGTGCTGCATGTAGAGTGACGTCTTAGGCAGACGCATACGCGCCAAGGATGCCTTCAGAGCCAGAGGCACGGCAGCAGAGCTCAGCCGCCACCTGCAACATGGTACACACAAAATACGCAATGCTGTCATGAGTTTCGGGGTACGGCAAAACTTCACACACCACTATTTTTTTCATATTTTAGGACATGTGGGCCAAAATACCATATCCGAAAGCTTACGGAAGCGGGGCAAACTTAGTCGCTATTTGTACATCCTTAGGCTCAGACGTGCCGGTCTCCGCTAAAAAGTCCCCCAGGAATTCTTCAGACTGCGGTAAGCAGTGAGTGAAGAATGACAGACCCCTTTCATTTTTGCAAGGAATCAATTTTTGCAGCCGGTTCAGCTTAATCAAGCAGTAAGTATATCCATCCAAGCACCGCAGTCTAAACATTAAATCTTACCTTTCCGAAGCCGTAGACTTCTGCCGTGTCAATGAAGGTCAGGCCCTTTTCGACGCAGGCCTTGTAGGCTTCCCTACTCTGCTCCTTTCCGTACTCCTGCATAGGTTTAGAAAGCAACCCATGTTTCAACAATGCTACTCAAAATGCACTGTTAAGCCTTTAAGAGCTTTAAACCCCCTCCTCATCAGAGGGTGTGGCGCGACGCGCTCCTAGCTGTGCAGCACATACCTTTTCATAACCCCAGTACCCTGACCTGTTCATTGAAAACAAGAGTGACAAGATTTTATTGGTGAAGAGTAAGTAAAGACAAGGGGACACAGAGGAGATGACGCCGAATAATAAACTAGCTAAGGAAATCCCTACACGAATAGCTACAATCATGGTGTACTCAGACAGGAGAGTTTCAATACCCAATGCTGTTAAGCTTTTAGCCTGCCTCTGCCAATGAAATGGAACAGTGTCATGCTTAAATATCTTGAAACAGTTTGATAAGGTGCAAAATAACCTGTAGCTGCTGTGTTGTTGGCAGAGTTACGGCGCAAGCGATGCTGTCACATCAAACACCAAGAGGTACCTCACAATTTTCAACTTAGAATAGAGCAGAATCACTGGGCACTCAGATGCACTAGAAAGCTTGCAGAGTCGCTAGGCTGCTTCACAACAAACAAAAGGCAGCTTCTGTCAAAAACAGTGTTCTCCTACTGTAACTAACTTATTTTATGCGTGATTTTATGCGTCCCTGGAGGAAAAGAAACTAACAAGGATTCCCTTAGTAATGGCGAATGAACACACACACACACACACACACACACACACACACACACGACATCTTTTCCGGTACTGTCCAGCTTATGTTCCTCCTGATGTCCGGCCTTGACATTCGCTACGAGACAATGCGTTGCAAAAGGCACGCATGCAAGCGCGGGCAAGCCGTTCCGCACACCCACAAACAAAAAAATCCCTCACCTGTCTCCCCAACTCCAAGCCCCTACCCCAATCACTGGAACCTGCAGGGGCAAGAGGGGAACACAGAAGGAAACAGCAAGAATTGTGCCCAGTCTCAGTGAGGCATTTGCAAGGCTTGCCTTGCATGTGAGGATCATTAAAGCAAAGGTGACAAATGCAGGTGGTTTGGTTTTTGCCCTGTGCCTGTAGTGAAAGGACGGCTCTACGTTGTGAGAGGGCATACGCATTGGCTTTCTAGAGACCTCCTACATGCTTCGATATATGTGAGGGGTTCTGAGCCACGAATCCCCGAAACCCACCTGAAGCTGAGATTTTCCAAGCATCATGGTGTCACTGACAGCAGCCAGTGACTTTGTGTCGCCCGCTACACCCTTCGTCACGTTCCCTGCCCGGCGAGGCAAGCACGCCCCTCTCGAATTCATACCACGATTCGCTAGCATCTTTTGTGTGTTCATTTTTATTCTTGTTTTTGTAAAACTTGTGGAGTTCCGGTTCGGTCGTTGATTCTTTCACTTTTCAGTTCCGTGATATTTTCCTTCAGTTCGATGGAAAAGCAGCATTCAGTGTAGCGTGACTAATTAACAATGCTTTCTTCTTCCGCCCAGCCAAGCCACTCTAAAGCATTGAGCCAGAAAAACGCGGAGGTAATGAAGTAAGTTGGCCAATAAAACTACAGTTTCTTACCCAGTTGGTGTGTAAAGAATCAGTTTTGAAACCTGAGGCTTTCTCAGTTGGTGTGTAAAGTAAGGGGCAAACTCCCAGTTTCCAAACTGACAACTGGTGGGATCTTCTTCCGTTTCACTCCCTAGGCCCTCAAAACTGCCAACTTCGCCAACCGAGGTGGTGAAGTTGCAACTGGCAACTCCCTGTTTCCAAACTGACAATTGGGCTGACTTCTCGCTACCAACTTTGCCAACTAAGTTTGCCAAAGTTGCAATTGGCAGGAGAGCTTCTATAGATTAGTGCATGGAAACCATAGTTTCTTCGCAGTGAGGGGCATCTAGGTGCGGGCACTTAAGATAAGCAAAGGTAAGGTAAAATTACATCGCTACACATGCAAAAATAGGAGAAATGTTTCTGAACCTGTCCCGAAGTTGTGGCAGCTAAGTGCCGTTTGACCAGCCACAGATTATGGCTTACCATCTTATAGACGTTCATTATCAAACCTAAAAACTTGGTACAATGGGGCATATGTAGGTATGTCTAGGCATGGTACCTTTGACAAATACGACAAGTGAGGTTCTTATGTCTCCTCCAAAGAGGTTTTAGTTGCCAGTTGCAACTTTGGCAAATGAGTTGGCGAAGTTGGTGAAGTTGGTGAAGTTGGCAGTTTCTGAGGCCCCGGGAGGGAAATAGAGGAGTGCTTGCCCAGTTGACAGTTTAGAAACTGGGAGTTGCCAGTTGCAACTTTGGCAAAGTTGAACCTGGGCATTCCTAGATCCACCAGTTTAAAAAATAAACTGGCATTGTAAAGTTGGCAAAGTTGGCATAGTTTGGATGTTCAAAACTTCAGTCTTCAAAACTTCAGTTTCCAACCCCAGTTTCTTTTTAATTGGGAGTTGTCAGTTGGAACTCTGGACCAGCGTCTCTCTTATAAATAAATGGCTACTACCGGCTGGCTACTGGATCAGTCTTCTAGAAAGCAGGCAACGGAACCCTTGACTACAGGAGCCAACCTGGCGGTACCGAGCACTTATCGATTCTCTCCACTGCAGAGTTAAGAAATATAAAGATTGACGAAATCAGAGAAAAGTGTTCGCCATTCGTCTAAAAAAATTGGGAAGCCCACCCTAGGAACACCCCCATCCCCGCCCCGATAGCTGCGTACTTCCCCGTTCTATCCTCTATTGGGGACTCAGCTCTAGGATCTACAAATCCCTCCCCACCTCCCCCACTAGAACCACCACCACCTTGGCCTTGGCCTGCTGAAGAGCCTCCTCCCCCTCCTTGCCTTCGATCACTATGCGGCCGCGGATCATTCAAAGCAGTAGTTTGGCCTGTGTGAAAAAGGGGGACACATGCATCTACACAAAATGCGAAATCGCATTTTTCTGATACTCTATTTTCCTCCTACCAGCTGCTCCTACTGTATTTAAATTGTAAAACATATGGGGACCAATCACATTTTGGTGGGAAAGAAACGCATCACCGTTCAGGATCCCTTACGTTGGCGTGCCTTTACGAAGCATTAGTCACTGATGCCACAGACCGTAGAAACATGAATGCTTTCTGCCTCATTCTAGTTGGGCGTCAGCAACCAAAAAAGTAGGCACTCACCAATGAAATAAAGAGTGCTTACCCACTAGTTGGAAGAAGAATGGAGGTTACTTCCCAATCATTGAAGGGAAACTGGTAGATTTGCGCAATTTATAATTTAGGCGCCTTGCAATGTACCAATTGCAAACCCGGAACATCTTGTCACATCAAGTGTGAGCGACCTGAAGCATTGAAAGCCCCCTCGTAGACGAAGTTTCAACAGAGAGCAGAGCATCAAGAAACGCCCAAAAACTCGCAAAAGCTCGCATAGTCTAGCTGGCCTCGCAATTAAATAAGCTACTTATTTGAGCACCTCGCAACAAGTAGGGAGTCACTATGCTTTAGTAGCCCTACGGTGCACAACGGAACGTGAATTGCCTTCTAAGATTGTGTAGCATAAGCAAAATTGTTTTGCCTTTGTTTGTGCCGATTTTGCAGAGGTATTTTTGCAGGTGTTGACCCGCGTACAGTGACACGCGCGGGCACACACAAGGGTTCTGCAGAAACAATCTTTTTTTGTACTATCGTCAGTATCGTCAGTGCTTTTGCGCATGGGTTTTGACAATTTAACCAAATGTTTAATTATATGTACCAAGGTACGGTATGCATTTTTGTGTGTGATAGTCAGTGCCTGCATGTACACAAACACGTTTATATGTGTGCACATATGCCCCCTGCAAAACGAGGTTAACGTCTCAAAATGTGCTGTGTTTCTGGATCGGGGTGCCACCTCCCTTATGTGCACGTGGAATGAACATGTGCGACGAGTTGCTATGTTTGTGTGCACAACAACTTGTGTCAATGAGCAGCAAAGTAGAGGTGAAAGTGTGGGCCCAAACATACTGATTTGTGTAAATTTGCCTACACGACCATTATCCTGCCGTGACACACCTGTTTTCTGATTCCAGTAGTATGTTTGACCTGCAAGAATGATGAAAAAAGCTTGCAGTGAGTTGTTGACCTCATAATCTTGCAAGTGTCACTTGTCGAACGAGGTCCAGCAAGTGTCACGCACCACTCTCTTCGTGAACCACTTCTGTCCATGCTGGTGCGTCTTGCGGCGGCGGCTGCTGCTGTTGCTGCTGCTGCTGCTGCTGCTGCTGTGGCTCCTTCTCCCTCTGGTTCAGCTGGGTCGTAAGCTCCTGCTGGTGCTCCCAGTGCAAGCGAGTGGGTGACTGAGGGGTGTTGGGCTTTAGGGGTCCTTCCAGGGGAGGCTTGTCATCCGTGCTGTTATGAGGGGGGGCCTTTCCCTCGCCATTTGAAGCAGAAGAGGGCTTGTCGTCGGCTGTGGCAGCAAAGCCACGGTGGTAGCCAGTGCTGGACAGTCCATACAAGACGCAAAGGAAGCTTGCCTGCTCTCTTCCTCCTCCGGAGGTGACACGGCTCCTGCAAGTTGGTTTTCCAGACTTAAGAGGCTGGTGTGACGGAGGTGAGCCTGCATTTTCTACCTACACTCCCACCTGCCCAACCTCTGCAGCCTCATTGCTGCATGAAGAGACATGCTGTTTAAATGGCAACTGTCAAAAATCAAGCAAATTATATCGTGTGGCTCCACAGTGGAATTATGACTTGACTATGCATAATTATCTGTGTAATAATAAATTTTGCATCGGTCAACAACGGGTTGTACGCGAGAACGCGATAGGAGGGAGACGTCCCCCACTACCAATGAGAGCTTGAGGGACTTTGATGCATGTTTAGGAGAAGATCGTTGAACCTGCTGAATGCTGCTGGTGAGGAGACAACTTTTGGTGCAAGCCAGATTTTGCCTCACATTTCTGCCTCAAATTTTGCCATCTCACCGTGCCACTCCCCGCCCACGCGTAATTACTCGCACATTGTGGACATACAGGCCCGCCCACATCACGCGTGCACGCGTGGAGGCACCACCGGCTCAGGTTTCACCTCTACCAAAGGACAGGCAGTGAAAGAGGTAGGTTTTTTAAACACATCATCCAATCCACTTGAAGCCTGTGTGGTGCAGGCCATCTTGTGTAGTAGTAGCATTCCTCCTGCTTCTTGCGTGCGCTGGTACAAAATGGCTGGCACCGGTCCCAAGTGCACCAACATATGCGTGCACCACGCAAGTGCCACAAACTGTCCAGCCCTAAGTCCTTATTCCCTACACTCTAACATTGCTTTACACTGCTGTCATTGCGACTGCAGAAGCTGCCAGCCTGCGAAGCTGCCCGCATTGCAGCCTACAGACATGACACTGAGTACGAGGGGGGTTCGTCCATCACTGCGACAGCAGACAGGCAGGTGCAGCTGCCTTCGCGCCTTCACTCCCGCTCCTCCATTGTTCCCATTCAAACCCTGACCGGCGGGGCTGCCAGCAGAAATGGCAGGAATGGCACTGCTGCTGGCAAGAGCTCCTCCCCTGAAGCCGATGGCAGTGTGATGGATCAGGGCAGCGTTGAGCACCAGGAGCAGCAGCAGCAGCAGCAGCAGTGCATAACCCAAAAAGAGGGGTGGGTAGACACTTATCCTACCAAAGGGAAAGCTGGGCCTAATACTGACCGCGATTCCTTGGATGGCACGCACTCCTCTCCTGAGCAATCTCTTCCATCAAGTGAGATGGAACAGAATGTCTTTCCCATCCGCTCTCAAAGCCACACAGCAAACCTACCACTACCTGCAATTGTGCCAGCTCCAGCAGCACATAGAAACCATGCCCGCAATCGAGCACGGCAGCAGCAGCAGCAGCAGCAGCAGCAACAGCAGGGAGCAGGACACAAATTGGATGCAAGCCGACACAAGCACAAGCTGTGTGCAGTGCTAGATGAGCTGGAGAGCATGGTGACGTCGCCACACCCTAGCCGCAACCAAGGGCAGCAGCAGCAAACGACGTCCAGCAGCAAGATCAGCAGCAACAGCTCACTGCCTCTTCAGGGGGCCACAACGCAGCAGCAGCAGCAGCAGCAGCAGCAGCTAGACATGAACGTGGCCTTTGAATCAATACCTTCAAGCCCTGTGTGCTCGTACCAGGCTATCCGCCGCTGCCGCAGTGTGCAGCACCTGCAGCGCTTGCTGAGTCAGCACAGGCAGCAGCTAGAGGTGGGGCACGTATCTGCCATAGCGAAACGCCTGGCCCAAATCCAGGTCTCCCCTACAGCCACACACAACCCGGCCTCAGCCACCGCACCCTTCCCGAAGATTAACGACAGTCGCAGCAGGAGCAGGGGCAGCAGCCCTCGCAGCAGCCCCACCGCGTCTGTGGATGGGGGCTTGTTAGAGCCACGGCCTAGTTTGCCTCTGACAGGGGAAAAGCTTCAGCTGGGTGCTGCCTCCTCACATCAGCTGGGCCCTGCCCCGGTCCCCCCGTTAGAACAGGCCAGTGAGCCCGTCCTGCGGCTGTGGAGCGTGCTGCTAGACAAGATGCTGTTCCTGGCTCCACTGGCTTCCGTGCAACAGGCGGCTGACATGCTGCAGGTGCGCAAGGAGAACGTGCGCAAGGAGAAAGCTTGTGTATGCGTGTGTGTGTGTGTGTGTGTGTGAGAGAGAGAGAGAGAGAGAGAGAGAGAGAGAGTGTATGTGTGTACATGCAAGTTTGCACAGATGCATGGCTTGGCTGTAGTCCATCTTTCTAGCCTCTTTACTTATCAGACCTTCTGTCTGCAGGGTCTAAGAAAAAGTGTCATTGTTTTTTGCCTCCTCAACGAGCCTTCGTCCGCAGACGTTGTAGTTCACAACAAATAAACTGATGCTATCCTTGCAATATGAACACGTTCTTAATTTGAGCTGCATGGTTGCCTCACTGACATCGATGCCATTTCAGTCAGGCAATGGTGCAAGCCTGTTTCAAATGTCAATGCACCCCTTTAGTTGCAAACAGTTTAATGGCATGGTAAATGCATAGGCAACCGCACACACTCACACATACACATATGCACGCACACACACGCACAGGCGCTAGCTGTTGCGCGCCCAATGGCGGATGCAGTGGCCAAAGTGCACGCTGCCAGTGACCGCAGCAGGAGCCTTGCCATCAAAAGACGAAGGTTGCAGCGGCAGCGGGAAGTAGAGGAGCTGGAGGCGCAGAGGCAGGCGAGTGGCCGCGTTGTTGCTTTGTGTGTGGGTGTGGGTGTGGGTGTGGGTGGGTGTGGGTGGATGTGTGTGTCAGGATTATATGTGTGGAGGAGCACCGGCGCAGTTAAGTTTTCAGTGTAGTACGTATAACGTCTGCGTGTTTGAGAGGGCCTGCAATCGCAAAGGCTGTCAGTAAGGCGCTGCCATGTGGTTGTATGTGTAGTAGGGTATTTGTGAGGTGGTGGATATGCTCTAAAGAAACAGGTGAGGATATTTGCAGGCAACCTGCAGGGCTAAGGCACGTGTGTGTTAGAGAGTATGTGCGCAAGTGGGAAAGAATACTTGCAGGCAACATGCAGGGCTAAGGTACGTGTGTGTGCGTGTACATGTGTCTTATGCTGCAATTATTCTAAGTGTACACGCACAGATATATATGTGCCCATTGGGGGTGTACGCACGCAATTGAGCACTGCAGCAAACAAGCCCCTCCTGCCATCTTCATCCGCATGTCCGCAGGCAACTGGACGCTCCCCTGGATGGCAGATCATGC
>Ga0307960_1002382_pt1 | contig 11229 bp, 15 predicted proteins | sample OrgLakmetagen542_FD_201832 | JGI IMG/M metagenome (GOLD analysis project Ga0307960, IMG submission 201832) | Saline water microbial communities from Organic Lake, Antarctica - #542 | ecosystem: Environmental > Aquatic > Non-marine Saline and Alkaline > Saline | place: Antarctica: Organic Lake... | reverse complement strand
GGAGTGGCAGGGTCCTGGTGTGGGGGGGTACTTGGAGGAAGATCTGACCTACATTACCATGGGCATGCTGGAGGTGGGTGGGTGTCTAAAATTGCAAGTGTATGTATGTTTGCATGCGCGCGTGTGTGCGTGTGCATGTGTGTGCTTGTGTGTGCGTGAGCGTGTGTGTGTTTGGGGGTGTGCATGTGTGCGTATATGTTTGTGAGTGTGTACGTGCATGCGTGGGATTATGCCAAAACTTACTTGCTGCGTTAAAGCAGGGCGGCAGAGCTGCCTGTACTCGTTTCATATTGGTGAATGTGACAAGTAGGCGCGTCTTGGAGAGGACTTGCTTGCTCGAGCATGTGTGCCCCAGCTTGGGCTGTCAGAGCTAAAGAATGGGACTGACACCCATGACACACTCATGGAGTCAAAACCACTACTTCGTGTTTGCTTGCGTGTGTGATCCTGCCTGCAGATCAACACCTCGGTGCTGTCAGGAGATGCAGGGCCTCAGCTGTCAGAGCTGTTCAACAGCTCTGCGAACGACAGCTGTAAGGTCGCAGAAGAGGAGAAGATGGTGCACCGGATGATGCAGAAGATGGGGCGTGTCTACAACCCCAGCACGCTCGCACGCTTAATGGTACGTTGCCAGGAATGGTGCTATATTATGGCTGTAAATGTTTTTGGCGCTTGCTTTGTACGCATGTATGTGCATGTATGTGTGTGCATATGGGTGGAGGATGGTGGGTAAGCGTGCGTGTGACGGACACTGGCGTGCTTGCATGCACAGAAGGTATGAAGTGTTGGTCTGCTCACGAGGCGGCAGGGGGAGTAATGGCAGAGGCTGTTCATTCACTTATTCAACAGTGGGTGCATCAGCTACACTTGGAGCGCCTTAACAGTCACAAAGGTAACCTGAAACAACCATGCGTGCTGCCCTTGTAATGCACACGCGCCCGTGTAACATGCAAGAATGATTTATGAATTGCTTGTTGCACCTTAATGAGTCCACCCTTTAAAGCCACTTCATTACATATTACATTGACATCTGGGAGTGTCACCCCCGACTGGGCTTGCCTCACATGGAAGTCCCCAGCTTGAGCCCTGTGGCCTGCACACGACTTTGTTATGCGTGTGCGCACTGTGAGAGTCATGAGTTTACCGTGTCGGTCAACTATCACCCTCAACGTTGTGTGCAGGAGGACGGTGGACGGCTGAAAAGAAAAGGGGAGCACTTATCTTTGTCTGGAAAGGACTGGACGCCGCTGGCTATGATCCGTTACCTTGAAGCTGTTCTGAAGGTGCGCAGATGATCTTGTTTAGAGAGTGAGCAACATGTGAGAGGCAGGGTACAGGGTACAGAGGCTACAGGGTGCAGGCAGGGTGCAGAGGCTTTACAGGGTACAGGCAGGGTGCAGAGGCTACAGGGTACAGGCAGGGTACAGAGGCTATACAGGGTACAGGCAGGGTGCAGAGGCTACAGGGTGCAGAGGCTATACAGGGTACAGGCAGGGTACAGAGGCTACAGGGTGCAGAGGCTACAGGGTACAGGCAGGGTGCAGAGGCTATACAGGGTACAGGCAGGGTGCAGAGGCTACAGGGTGTAGAGGCTACATGGTGCAGGCAGGGTGCAGAGGCTATACAGGGTACAGGCAGGGTGCAGAGGCTACAGGGTACAGGCAGGGTACAGAGGCTATACAAGGTACAGGCAGGGTGCAGGGTACAGAGATAGTTGTTTCAGCCAGCGCTCTGCTGCTACCAACAAAAAAGGCGGGCTGTGCACGGCGGTTGAGATACAAGTACACCAAAGCAGGAGTGGTTTGGTTGATACGCAGGGTTGGCCGGAACCGCATGTATAAGCCGTATATGACGTATATTTAAAATCCCTGCTAAGATTACCGTACATACACCGTATATATATATATATACATTGTTCTGGCCAACCCTTTTGATACAGTCACCTTAGGACTGGCACGCTCTTTCATGTTTCTTTAACACTGGCGGCAGAAAGCTTCTCATGGGCACGAGGAGGCTGCGGCTGCGCAGGAACGAGCACTGAAAGCATACATTGCAACATATACTCGCCACTACTTGCAGTTGCCCAGTTGCATGGATCATACACACTCATGTCCCTACAACTCAGACTTACACCACCACACCCAACGCTTGCAGTACTTGGAAGCTGCTTACGGGCACGAGCAGGCTGTGGCCACGCATGAGCGGGGCAACGGGAAGGCGATTAGCCTGCTGGAGAACCTTACCAAGAGCGGAGGCATGCTCATGGTACGTGACAAGCCCCTTTTTCTAGGACTTAACTTGCAGGCAGCCTGCCATTTCCCTCCGAGGGGTAGCAGAGGCTTTTTCTGGGTGGTTTTCTCTCCTATGGGTGATTTTTTGGTTTTTGCCTAAGAGTTTGTGTTTTCCTTTAAACTCCGTCTGCGGGCACCGCTTGGTCTGGGCCTCTTTTCAGTTTCTGAGTCCTCGAGATCTGTGCTTACTTTCTTTTAATTGGGCCTCTCCTTTTATTGAAATGATTGTGACCCTCAACCCTTACGTCTAATCACTCACATTTCTAGCTCGCCTTCTTTTACTAATTCAGTGTGCCTGATTGCTTCTTCGTCACTAGTGGTGTGCAGACAGCAGAGGAGACTGAGGCACTCACACTTGTTTGATGCTTTTAATGTGTTTCCATATGTTGCAATTGTCTGTTACACAGCTGGTGCCTCCGATGCTGAGATGGTGCACATTCAAACCAAAAAGGCACTCGTAATTCCCCCCTCTTGTGAACAGCACAATGCACAGAGAGAAAAAGCATACACAGGCACGTACGGCTCACAGCTCACAACAGCTTTTGCACCTCACCTCCCCATGACCACACATAGATGGTGCACAGCCAATGCAAGGCCCGCCAGCGCAACTACCGGGTGCAGCAAGCTTTGCAGGAGGAGCAGGAGCAGGTGTGTGTATGTGTGGGTGTGCGTGGGTGTGGGTGTGTTCGTATGTGCATGTGTGTTTGTGTGTTTGCCCAAGGAGTGTGAGTGTGTGTGCGTGTGCGTGTGACCCTGCTGTTGTTTTGTTAGTGCACAAATGCACTGTTTGTAATGCACTGTTTGAAATGCACGCGCTCTTTGTGGCCGTGCATGATTCCCACGTGCATATCCACACACATGCATGCACACGCAGCAGTGCCACCAGGCCATACCCAAATTGTGAGCATATCGCAGGCCTATGATTCCCTAGGCCTGTGGATCAATTGCCTTGTTGAATTCAACCCTGGGATCCACTATTTTGTTTGTTTTGTGTACGTTTAATTGTTGCTTCTTTCCCTATAGACCGGTGGGTGTGGCCAACATTCTTGCATGAGGAAACAATTCTCCGGCAGGGCTGTGCTTGTATAATAAGCAGACGACTATTTTGCTGACCATATGATCTCTTGTTGTTTGTGTTACGCTGGCTGATGGTCAAAAAAGCAGGGCTGGTGTTAATAAAAAGCAGCAGGCGACAGACCAACAGCAGGGCTGTGCTCATGTCAAACGCAAACCTCCTGTGTTGCTCACCAAGATCATTGTCCTTTCATCCTTTTGCTTGCTCAAACAGGCTAATGGCCAAAAAAGCAGCAGGGCGTCAGACTCCCAGCACGACAGTGTGCTCCTCATGCTGGAGGCCATTCGCCTGCTCGCCCTCAAGCTGTCTGCTGTGAGCACGCGGAAACTGCTGCTGCTGCAAGAGGACCAGCTGCAGCAGGTGCGTGTGTGTGTGTGTCTGTGTTTGCGTGTGTGCATGTGTGTGTGCATGCCTTTGTGCCTATGTGTTCCTTAGTTTGTATGTGTATACGTGCGCATGTGATATATGTGGTGGTGGTTATGCGTGCGTGCGCGTGTACAATGTGTGGCGGGTGTGCTTGTATGTTTGTGTACAGACAGGCGTGTTGAGGGGGCCAGATCTGCAGCAGGGGTTGTATATGAGATCTCTTGGTGAGCTGCATGATGCATCCTTTATCCTTTACCACACGTCTAGTGCTGAATGATGCGCAGAGTGGACAGCTTACGCATCGGCTGCTGTGTAAGAAGGGGCAGATGCGCACGTGACATGACGTTGACCAGGTGCTGGTGTATGTGGAAACCTTCCAAAAAGATACGCGTGCAAACATGCACGTGTGCGTTCAGGAGGGAGGGAGGGAGGGAGGGGGAAAGAGAGAGAGCGAGAGAGAGAGATAGAGAGAGACAGAGAGAGAGAGAGAGAGAGAGAGAGAGAGAGAGAGAGAGAGAGAAAGAGAGAGAGAGAGAGAGAGAGAGAGGGGGAGAGAGAGGGAGAGATGCATGATGCTTATGTTTAGTGCTTATTGAGCTAGGAAGGTATGTACATGTACAAAATAAAAGGTAAATGCAAAAATGTGCGTGCCTTGAATAGCACTAGGTCAGAGGCAATCACTGGTTGTTAGAAGCAGACTATTTTGCCCTCCTGACCTGCCAACCATCCTCAATCATCTTGCCTACCACGTTTTTCGTTACGCAAACTCCGTAACTTACGCTGCTGCCTGCCCATCCTCTCAGGTCTGGACCTCTCCACCTCTCCTACTAGCTTGTGTGCCTCGTGTGCCTCACTTTAACACACCTTGTTCACGTCAACACCTGCTCATCCTTACAGGTCGTGGTTGCGCTAGAGGGCCCCGCGCCTGACTTACCTCTCAACCTCACCCTCCCCACCCATCATCAGCTACCAAACCAGCAGCAGCTTTTAGGTGAGGCCCAACAAAATCACACGTGCCTAAAATTAGCGGCTTGTAATTTGGAAATTGAGGGCTCCCTGCCAAGAGTTCTGTACAAACGCTGTGCATCTCTGGCTCTACCTACGTACACGCACGCACACACACACACACACATACACACACACACACACTCACTCACGCACACACACACACACATACACACACACACACACACACGAGCAGGCAGTTGCTTGAGCACACTTCAAATACACACTCACTCGCACACACGTACACACACACACACACACACACGTAAACACACGAACAGAGACGCACACATTCACACACGCATCACACACAGGGCCTTCCGCCTCTGGTCGGCAGACCAGCAGAGGCAAGGGCAGCTCTGTTGCGGGAGGAGCTGTGCAGGTGTGACAGGCATTTCTCTTTGCCCTCACAATTTGCCTGCTGTGTGCACTTCGCCCTCTTCCAGTGCAGGCGTGATGACACTGTGCTAGCGCCACTGCCTGTGAAGTCGTGTACCTCAACTAGTTGAGCTCCGACAAGGGCTATCCTTTTGAGTCACCTAACGTCTAGTCAGCTCAGTGAGCTTGTAAGAAATGGCTACCTCATCAGCAGAGTCCAATGAGTGGCAGAGCTAAGCCTCGTCCATTACCTCACCAGCAGAGTCCAATACGTACCTCAGCAAGTGCCGTGTGACTCCTCGCTCAATTCACTGGGGATTGCGAGCAATGTGCAGGAGCATGGCTTTATCTCACGTATGTGCTCCCCTCATTCCTTGCTCACAACCAGCACGCCATAACGAACAAGAGCACGATACGACTATACCTGACTCACATTGATCTCCTCTCTTCTGCAACAAGCCCTCGTTGATCTCTGCACACCACAAACAGGGGAGTGCTGGCAATGGGCAGGAGGTGCAAGCAGGAAGCAGCAGCAACGAAGCGCTGCAGCAACAGACCCAGCTTGGGGCCACACAGCCACCTTCCCAGCAGCAGCAGCAGCAGCAGCAGCAACAGCAGCAGCCGCTGCCTCAAGGCAATGCAGGTCAGCTTTAATTCCTCCTTGCTTGAAAGGATGCCAATTGGTCATGCTTTGATTTGTGGAATGCTTTATTGCTGCGCTGCTGCGTGAGGTCTGAAAGGGGTGTTCTTTGCACAGCCTTTGAAGCAGCTTGCAGCATGCACACTACCTACTAATCCTACACTCTGCACACCCTCTGAAACAGCTTGCCGCATGCGCACCACTTATCTATAATTGGTCAAAACCGAATATACACACCGTATATAACCTTATGTATAATGATTTTCCTGCTAAAATTACCGTTTGTACACCATATTTACGTAATTTAAATTAGTTCTGGCCCACCCTGCACTTATCCCTACAGTCTCTGCACACCCTTTAAAACAGCTTGCAGTTTGTGCAGCACGAATTTCTAGAAACACGATCACTGGTTGAGTGTGGCCTCAAGAGTGACCTGATGTGCCCTTGGGAACTGGGCATTGGTGCAGGTGGTTTGCTTACCAGCATAGACTGTGCATCCTCTACGCGAGATGTGGCAGCAGCTGTCACCGTGCCCAGCTTGGCAGATCACCTGCAGGTGTGTGTATGTGTGTGCGTGTGCGTGTGTGTGTGTTTTTAAGTATGGATCATTGCATGCACCCTGGCTGCTTGGTGCCTCACATTATTTCACTTTGCACCACAATAACACGTCTGGTGTATGCAAGAAAACAACAGTGACACAAAGGTTTGAGTATGGGTGGCTCAGGGAGACGATGTTGGGGTAGGAGATGCGCACAATGCTGGGTATGACGTTGCTGCAAGGTTTGCAATAGATGGGCTTTTACAACCAGGCTCCCTTGCTTTCCTCATGGATGCTGAATCATGAGTGCCATGTGTTCGTTTCAGAATCAACGTGAGTGTGTGCAGCAATCGCCTAGGATGGGAAAGGTTGAATTTCAGCAGATTGGCTCAAAATCACCGTTTGGGTTATGCACATGGTGAACGCACACGCACCACACGATTTGGCCTTGTCTAGCATGCCTTGTAGTTAAGCTGCCACTTACTTGCTTGTACGAAGGTCTATCTCTCTTTAATCCCACGTGTCCATGCAGATGCTGTCAGGCTGCATGCACTACAGTGCAGCATGAACTATAGTGCAGCATGCACTTACAGGCTGCATGCACTACAGTGCTCACACAAGGGTTCACGTCTCTTTTTCCCACTTGCTCCACGCAGCTGCTGTCAAGCTGCATGCGCTACAGCTCAGCTGCTGCACAGCAATGGCAGCAGGCCGCTGATGGCAGCCGTGCGTTCTACGCAGCAGCAACAGAAGCAGCAGTAGCTGCAGCGTTTCAGAGTGACACCCCCGTGCACCAGGCACCTGCTGGCAGCACCCAGACAACACCAGACAAGGGTGTGTGCCCTCTACTATTGGCACCGAGGAAAGGGGAAAATGGAAGCAGATCAGTAGTCACAACTAGCGTTTCTTGGGGAAAAGATATTGCACAGTAGTTATAAGTAATAAGTGGTGTAAAACATGCATAGCTTACATATGCAGTAGTAGACTTGGTTCCTACCTCGTTGCTTTCTGCATTAAGCACTGGATTATGGTATGGCTGTGTCAATGGCAATGCTTTAACGCCCCTGTGGCTCACACAAAAAGCAACAACAACATGTTCACACGCAGAGCAGCACGCACGCAATCGTACAAAAAGCAACAACATGTTCACAATCACACAAAAAGCAACAACATGTTCACACGCAGAGCAGCACGCGCAATCGTACAGCCATACTGTTTTCTCATGCTTGTGCACCTCCTTATTAATGCAGCTCATATTGAAAGAGCTCACATTTGCCTGGCTCTGCTCTGTTTGCACACAAGAAGGCACACACACACACATACTTACACACAACACATGCGCAGATACACACGTGTACACACACATGTGCACACATTTGCAAGCACACACACACACATACAAACACACATGTACATACACAGGTATTGAGAGTGGGAACGGGCCAGCGGCTCGCTTGGCTCACATCGCAGCTGCTCAGCTGCTGGCTATGGGATATGAGTGTGGGGTGTGGGACCTCCTGGGCTGTGTGGCTGTGGCAGAGCAGGTGCGTGAGAATGGGGGCAGGCTTTGGTGGATCTATGGGTGTGTGCACGAGCGGGTGTGGTCGTGTGGTTGTATGTGGGTTTGCGGGATCTGCTTGATAGTAGGTGAAGCAGGTAAGTGGATAGCGATGTGCATGCGCACCCTGTTTTGCTTGTATGTAATAGGGGTAAAGGCAGGAGCTTGGGAAGGAAGCCTGAGAAGGGCGTAACCTGCAAAAAGCAATTGGAGGTCGAAATAAAAACAATCAGAACAGCGAAGTGCTAACGACGTGAGGAAAGGTAAGACAATATTGCATATTTCTCATCAAGTATTTGGGTACATCTGATGGGTGAACATTGTATGTTATTTCATCTCCTAAGGCCTGCTGTGCTAAATGTGGAAACTGGGCATGTTCTCACGCTTGTTTCACACACGCTTGTTCACACCACAGGTGCTAACAACTATAGCGCAAATGCCTGGCATATGTTAAGAAGGTTGGTCACACTACTATGTGAATGTAAAAAGATGCAAAAGGTCGGTGCGTGACCTTTCTTTCGTCAACCGAAGCCTTCAAAGCAGGCGCTAGACAACACTCCGAGAGAAATATCAGGATTGATGTGGTTTGCTTGCTTACTGCAGAAAGATAGCTGTCCCAGCACTGCGCTAGCTTTTTTTGGTAATGATCGTACAATAAAATCCATCACTTGCTATTTTATTTCAGCCTGTCGTATCTGTAGTGAGCAACAGGCTCTCTGGCCTGTTTCCTGCCAGGAATTCCATTTCCCGTTCCTTTTTAAAACGCTAAAACCTTGTTATGTGTGTTGTTTGAGCATGTTTACCAATCTGTGTACTGCTGGTAGGACTCTTTCATATTTATATGCTGTTTCCTCTAGCTCTTGTTTCTTTTGTTTAGCCAGGTGTAGTTTCAGGCTTTTTCCAAGCTTCCGCTGAGATGCCCTTTGAGGCATATATAGCAATGTAACCTTACCTTACCTTACTTAAACATGTGCTGTGCCGCAAAGGTTGCGTGTTATGTTTGTCGGTATGGTTAAGCCAGGACGAGCCTTCTACATTGAGATCCTTGGGATCAGTTCTGTAGTGTTCTGGCTCCCGCAAGTTGTCAGGCAGGGAGCTTTGCGTTTGTGTTTGACTATCAAAATGCAGGATGTGCTGCAGGATGTGCACCAGTCATTCGTAGCTTGCTGTTTTTAGGAAGGCACGTAATGTTGCTAGGCTCTGCATTGCTGGGTGGTGCTAATCCAAACCACGTGTGTATACATTTTGATCTTCTAACCCATGCCTGTAAAGACACTAATATATTTTCTTTCACTGAAACGCTGACAGCGTAATCATTCAAGAACACCAAGCAGCACAGGACTAGCGTGCAGCTCCTAAGGACTTGTGACGGCAGAATTTAAAGGAGAAACAAGCAAAGACAACAGGAGTTAGCTTGCACTTCTCCAGACGACCAGGCCAGGTTTAAGAAAATATAGTAGGACAAAAATAGTGAGCCTGCCCCAAAACAAAACATATAAGGTTTTACAAATAAGGCCTTCAGTCAAAAAGCTAGCCTGCTCATTAAGAACGATTAGTCTATGGAGGTAAAAATAAAGCTTGTTATTGCTCTGGCTTAAGAAAGTAGACACATCATAGGCTCCTATTGGGAGAAACAAAGATGCATATTTCCTGCAGAGGGAAATCCGTGGGGATTGGCGCAGTGAAAAGAACATGCTAATCATCTTGGACATAATCAATATCACACAGGTCACAGGTGGAGGAGTTACTTTGATTCCGTGTCGCTGTTTCAAAACGGGTGTGGAGACAAAGTCTGAAACAAGCTGTAGTGACATCACGAGGAGGCAGATTGAGAAACATGTATTTGGGAAGGATGTAAGGCAAATGAGTGACCAGAGCCCTTTATGTAGGAAGAGCACACCATCGGTGATAAGTAGCGCGATTACTGTGCATTGTGCTCTCTCGGATGCATGTCGGAATAAGGTGCCCAATTCTCCAATTGTCTCTCTTTGAGGTTACGACAAAGCAGCTGAGATCAATGGGTTCGCAATTTTGCAGCTTCTGTTTAAAGATATCATACGATCGTGTCAGATCATCCATGGCAGAAACAATATGGGCTGACCAGCAATCATTGGATCTTATACTCAGCTGCATGTCAGCATGTAAGACCTTTTTCATTGTGTAGCTGTTGGATTTAATCAAAGAATTGTACAGCCGCATTCTTGCCGCGCAAAACAAATTGAAATGTAGGGGTTCCAATCCACACTTGCACATGACACACCATGAAGGCGTGGTGTTTATGACCCCAAACATCCTTTTCAACACTGCCAACAGCCATTACTGTAAGGGGCTGTCCGTCTCTTTGCTTTGTTGTAAGTAAGGAGGAGTGGCATAAACCTGACTCGCATACATACCAGCTTCGAGCTGGTTTTACTTTGATTTCGTAAGTTCTGCACTCAGCTTGCACCCCAGCCAGGAGATCAGCCTTCTTCTGGCGGCCTAAATCAGCACCAGTTCAGGAGCTACAGGGTGTCCTTGATCAAAAAGTTGTTAATGTCCTGTACAGTGTGCATTGTAAAGTCAGGGGTAGGCGGACGCATTTGTCGCATTAAATCTGTATGCTTGCGCTCACGTAGAACACCACTTTTTCAACAGGCACATGTACACGTGTAGCCTGTTAGCAAGGTTATGTGTCTGAACAAACTATGATTCTGAACGTGCCTGCTGTGAATGGGTGAAATGCTGCGTCATTCAGCCGCGGTATTCAGATTGATCTGCTTGTCGCACACCATGCCCAAATATTTGTATGAGTCTGTGTAAGGGAGCATTACACCGTCAAAGTTCAGAGGGGGCAGGTTTTCATAATTAGAGGTGAAGCACATCACCTCTGGCTTCTGTGTGTTAACAGTGAGATAACTCCTTTCAGCTTATACTCTCCTCAGCTTGTTTTGCATGGTCTGCAAATCCGCGTGTTCATTGAAGGGAGGGAAACGTCAATACCAGTGAGCACATCCTGCGCCCCCATCAGTCACGCTGAGACAAAAACAGTGAGCCTGCCCCAAAATAAAAGCAACATTCAAAAAAGGACATTATGAGCAGCGTGGCTTACAGGCTGTTCATTTTTGAACGTGTCGTGGATTTTTGTCCCTGCCCTCCTAGGAGGAGGTGAGATTTTCCAGACGCTCTCTCAAACGATAATGCTCCTTTCTCATCAACAAGCTTTCTGTTGTATCGATGAGGTTTTGGTTGCTGGCTTTATATGAGTTTCCGCTCAGATGCCTGGAGGCATATGCTGCCCTCCTGCCGACAACCTCCAGCTACCCCCTCCTGCTACACACTATGAGCTGCCATCTGTTGAGTCCCTGATTTCTTACGTCCGGCGAAATGTATCCAGAATGA
>Ga0307960_1002378_pt1 | contig 11244 bp, 10 predicted proteins | sample OrgLakmetagen542_FD_201832 | JGI IMG/M metagenome (GOLD analysis project Ga0307960, IMG submission 201832) | Saline water microbial communities from Organic Lake, Antarctica - #542 | ecosystem: Environmental > Aquatic > Non-marine Saline and Alkaline > Saline | place: Antarctica: Organic Lake... | reverse complement strand
GTGGTGTCATACAAGTGAAATTTCCCTCCAAACCTACTTGTGAGGGTTCCTCTTCTTGTACGCCCATTCAAATGCGTCAAGAGTGCCGAGGAGGACCGACATTGAAAGGCATATGGACCTCACTATATTTGTGTGTTAATATTACAATTTCAGGCTCCAAGCAATTGACTCGTACTTGACTTTGCCCTTTCAATAAGCTCTACAAGCGCAATTTCATTTAAACTGCAATACCGACGAAATACCAGTACCTACGTGCTGAAATTTTTGTGCACCTTTCGTTGAAAAAGGTTGCATGCAGTATAGGGTACATCCGTATGTGTAGCAATGTGTTCCCTTTGTTTTGTAGCGACAGCTAGTGGTCTATCATTCCTTTGACCCTTTCATTTAGCCTCTTAAGCAAACCGTCCCATGAGTGACCCCATTCCCTCTTGCTTCACGGTCATGGTGAGTGTCAAAATATGAGTGACTACATGCACAGCATGGAATCAACACAGCAGCTGTCACCTTCATGTCTGTCCTTTTCAACGACAAGCTTCCTGCCTTCCCAACGCAGGCCACGGGGCAAATAGAGGGGGCAGATGTGAGTTGATGATCAGTTTAATGTTCATCTTGTAATCTTCTGTGCGCTGCACTTGTGTCCGCCTTCTCTGGTCAACTTGTTCGTTGACTTTACAAAACTGTTATGCCCCATTTCGCACGTGCAGCTCAATGGCAACAATAACGCTTACTTAAAGTTCCACTTTGTTGCGGGAGAAGATTGGCAGCTGCTGGATGGCTTAGAAGAAGGCATCACGCAGTCCTCGTGTTCGTCTCAAGGTGCGCTTATTTTTGCTGTTGCCGTTGTGCACAACTAAGCCTGCTTCATCCAGACAGGAGATGTATGTTGGGTATGTACATACACTGTCTGAAATAAAGTATATCTAACCCCTGCTCGTAGCCAAATTAGCGTTTGTATTCCAACGCCAACAAGTTTTGACTGAACACACAGAAACTGCGCACTGTCGTCTGCTCCCTACTTTCAAATTTACGTACGGTGTTGGGTGCCTCCTTTGTGTAGGCCCGGATCAGATGCTCGTGTGGAACTTTCCTTTAGACGTCACCTACAAAAGCACAAACGCGTACGGCTGGCCCCAGCTGGTAGTCAGCGTGTATGGGTTGGACTACATGGGCAGGGACGTGATTAAGGGCTACGGATGCATGCACCTGCCCACCTGTGCTGGAAGGTGGGACTGTGTTGCTTCCCTGACTTTGCTCGGGCCTTTGTTGCGTGCAGCGGCGGTGAAATTCCACACCAAAATGAGTACGAAAGCTTCACTTTGCTTGGGCGCTTGTTGTGTGCTACGGTGAAGGAGTTTTACAATACACACACAAAGGCTTCAGCTTTGCAGACGACGTGGAGGGGGGTTTGGTTTCACTGCCTGTATATCTTTCTCGCCTTTTCCTCCTCTGTTTTCGTCTGTGTCAGCAGTACAGAATGCTTTAATGGAGGGAGTGCTACGCTCACTAGTGGCCATGCATCACAAGTGGCTATGCATTGCAAGTGGCTAGAAATCCTAGTATCTTATATAGGGAACCCCAATGCCCTAATAGGACAAAGCTGCTGCACACGCAACAATGTGTTGCGACTCGTATCTCCCCGCAGTCCTCTGCAGGTGCTACTACACACGCTGTGCAACCCAAGCACATGCTTGAGCAGTGTTTGCACATGCTTGAGCAGTGTTTGCACATGCTTGAGCAGCGTTTAACGGGGAAGAACAACACAAAGAACTGGCGCCCTTGGCTAGTAATCCATGACGTTGGCAATCACACTGTCTGCGCTAAATTTCTTTCTCCACTGTTCCCCAGGCATACGCTCAAGCTGCGGCTGTTCAAGCCCCAGTCTGCTTCTGGTTTGCAGTCCTTCCTGGCATGGCTCTCAGGCATGCCTGCTGAATTCTCTGATCCACGCTTCCCTAGCTATGGAGAAGGGCGTGAGGGTGAGTTGGTGGTTTCACTTCATCTTCCAAACATAAGGCCAGAACCGAACATACAGCTTCCTGCAATTGTGTATGATGTATGATGTATGATCCACGCTTCCCTAGCTACGGAGAGGGGCGTGAAGGTGAGTTGGCGGTTTCACTTCATCTTCCAAACATAAGGCCAGAACCGCACATACAACTTCCTGCCAATTGCAAAATTTCCTGCAACCGTTTAACATTGTATGTACGTGGGAAGGCCCGAAAACCCAGACTTTGTAACTGGTTCAAAGAAGCAGTATTGCAATTGGTGATTGCGCATTTGAAATTTTCAGCCTGTCAAATTGTGTGTGTGTGTGTGTGTGTGCCCTTCCTTATTCTGAGAAAGGCTCGATGGTAAACCAGTCATGTGTGTTCTATTTAGCTGCATGCAAAATGTATGGTTGGCTTTGGCATCACATCAAACTTCACTGCTTTGCTGGTATGAGCGCTCGTTTGTAGGGTTGGCCAGAACCATATATATACGGTGTACATAGGGTACTTTTGGCAGGGAAATCACCAATTATACGGTCATATACGTTGTATATATACGGTTCTGGCCAACCCTACTCGTTTGCTGTCCTCCCGAGCAAGCTGTCATCTATACAAAAGGTTTTACTGACCCGCCGTTTTCGCGTTAGCCATCCTCCTCCCATACAAAAAAACCCTGTCCTCCCACCTAGATCTGAACGGCGTATGCGTAACTCTTCATGCCGCGCACAATCCTTGCTGGCTCACCCTTTGTCCTCTATCTTCACAGTAACACGAGTCGTCTCTGGCGGCCATGTCATAGTGCAGGTAAGTTGCGTATACAAGGAGCCTCATAAACTGCTCTCGTTTGCCTGACTTGAGCACAATCCCTCTTTGCGTACGATTTCACATGGTAGAAATGAGAAGTCTTTTTACGCAGCAGGGTTTGTTTAGAAGAAGAAAAGAACAGAAAGAGGAAAGCACAATTGTCTTTGTCAGTCCACTTGGAGCTTCTTTGTGGTCGGAGTGCTTTTCCTCAAATTTCTGTCCTTTTGTCCTAGGTCTCGTGATGACGAAAGATAGAGCAGTGCACATCTGTTCTATCCTTTTCACCATTGTAGGTCAACGTGATGACGAAAGACATGGAGCTGTTCGGGTACACAGACGGAAGCAATCGGAATACCATCTCGAACACGACAGCAACACAGGGCCTGTTCTAATGTCAATACCCACGTCTGTACAGTGTAGGGGGTTGGCACCACAGTGTGGGCCTCCAGTTATGCATAAAACAAGCCTGTTGGTTACAGCCGTTTGTATTTTACCTCTCACCAGGAGCCCGTTTCAGGCCAAGCCTGCAAACCTCCTGTCCTCATTGATTCTTGTTCTTCTTTTCAGTGGTGGGGAGCTTATTACAGGACCCGGTATTAAAGTGGCTCCTTCCCCTTGGTTAATGTTGTATTCATTGCCTGCGTAGCTTTCTTTTTTACCCCAACTACGTTGTCAGGGTATGGCTATGTGTGAATTCTGTATGCTAACCTTTTTCTTTTTCCCCCTATTAAAAGCTCCACGTTCACTTGGCTTGGATCTGTTGTTTAACGGACTTGCTTTACCGATATTTGACTCACATTGTTGGGGAGATCAACACAGTGCGTACGGCAGCAGCATTTTGTTTTGAACAAGTCATCAAGGCACTGCTGTACGTTTGCATGCTGTGACTGTTCGATTGTGCTTGTGCTTAGGCGGTAGCTATGAGTTGACATTGTTCCCAAACTTTTGGTCTATGCCTGAGTGATTGTGACTGATTTATAATTCTGCTGTTGAACAGCATTATCAGTTGTGGCCAGCAGCAAGGATGACGGGTGGTCAGGTTTCACTGTCATCTTGAAGATCTGGCAGGGCTGCTCGACCATCCATGGCCGCCTTTTAGGAAACCTTTTTATTACTTCCTAGTACCTGCCTGAAAACCATGCTTTACCTGGTACCTTGATTCGTCTTGATTCGTCTTGTGCGATTAAGTGCGACAAAAAGAACCCAGGCTCTAGTCCTCAGAGATTAGATTAGATTAGATTACATGGGCCAGACTGTTCGGCTGATTGGCCTGTGAATGGTCCTTGCCAGCCAACAATGACACAAAAGAAAAAAGTGTTGTTAAGTTGCAAGAGGAAATCATAAACCATCTGGGCACTGACTTGTTGTCGCAAATAAGGTTGCTCTTTTTAGAAATCATATGAGAAAATTGAATTGACTGAATAGGTAAGCAAACTTTCCCGCTCCTTAAAGCAAAAACGTCTGTGTCTCCATACATCAAAAGGACATGCGCTTCACCTTGAATCTGCTCACAAGCACAACGGTCACATAAAAGAGAGTATTTATGTTCCTGAGATGCTGTCTCCGGGGTGCGCCCTCAGCCTAAAACGACTACAACTGACAAATCCGGAAAGCAGATGCCACAAAAGGACCAGGTGTGTGAGGACGTGATCATGCTCACGCCTGTAGCTAAAACATCATACCCAAATACTTGTAAGACCTTTGTGTGCAAGTGGCACTCTCCCAACTTTGAACACAGGCACATTTGATCCAGATGATTTGAAATGAAACACCTCAGACTTCGCAGCATTGATAATAAGGTGCTTTCTCTGAGCATACCAGTGCAAATGGTTGAGCATGATCTGCTTCGCATCAGGATTGTTAGCAATCAGAGTCAAATCATTAGCATACAACATGCTCTAGTCCTCAGCTCTATTCCTCACATCACATGCTCTAGACCTCACATGCCCTAGTCTTCACATGCTCTAGTTATGAACATGCTCTAGTCCTCAGCTCTAGTCATGAACAGTTTGTTTTGAGGTTTACCCCCCTCAGAGAAGATTAAGATAGGGCGATGCTGATAATAGTTCCAACATATCCGAAACAAGTAGAAGCACTGGCTGAGGTTCCAGCTCCTATAAGCCTGTCATTGTTAATCTATTAAGTTCCTTAACGAGGATCAATGCTTCTTGGCCGTTTGCATGATATAGAAACCGTGGTGAAGAGACTCTTATCTCAGTGTTAAAATAACAAGCACAAATAGGCTGGATTATTTTAACAACAAGGGTTTCTAGCCAGGCAAGGCCGACTGCCATTTCTATTTCTTCATTAACAGTGTTCGATACACAGGCAGCCCTCTCTGTGTAACGTAAAACTCTCTTTCTGTCGGAGCACCCAAAGGGTTCTCCCTCAACCAACCCTCAGCCGCCCACTTTGAGTCCATGTTCTCCCAGTCCGCTCTATCCTTCTTTGCCCCCTCCGCCGCTTCCTCCCCCTCTCCTTCTTCTTCTTTTTCTCCCTGTTCCTGCTGCTGTCCATCCGCTGCATTGGCTGCATCCACCCTTTTGTGTGCATCCCCACTGCTGACCTCAGCCACTCCCTCTTTGACCTCGTCACCCATGACGACGTCTTCATCAAGGCCACTGCTCAAAAAGGTGGCGTCTGGGAGGCTGTGCTCAGGTGCTATGTCAAAGTGCTCAGCTCCCTGGCGGACATAAGAAAGGGCATTTGAAAAGAAAACAAAGAGGGTTACAAGGCAGGGGAAAACCATTTGGGTAGTGAAACTAGCTTAGACACACAGGCAGTGGTAAACCACTCCCCACAAGATTGAGGAGATGGCACCAATGGTGAACTGAGGCACTTAAAACATGTGCATAGTACTTGCACGGACTGGTCGTTGTTCACGGGTTCAGAACACACACTTTTTTATGCGAGCTATATGCTCTGTAAACCCATATACACACATACACACATGGTGCTCAAACATAGAACATGTCCCCCTGCATCTTGCATCTTGCAACTGACCCAGCACCTGAGACCCAAGCATGTTCTGCATTGCAATGGACACGCACCTCATATTCAAACATGTTCCGCATGGCAACAGACACTCGTTGCACGTCTGACTGGAGGAGTACGGTGCCTACGATGTAGCAGAGCACATGAACAGATACATCAACGAATTGGAGGAGCACAGTGCCTACGATGCAGTAAATCACATGAGCAGATACATCAACGAATTGGAGGAGTACGGTGCCTACGATGCAGCGAATCACAAGTACAAACGTAGCATCTTACGCTGGGTAGGCATAGGCATATCGAAGAATAAACCGCAGTACGCACAGTGTGGTCGTGCAAGGAAATAAGATGGTCCCTCATATCTGCACTGACAGACCGGAGTGGGTGTACTGCGCGCTCAAGCGTGGAGTCTGAGTTGCTAACAACAAAAAGGCTCCTGGCCATTCACGGGTTTGTGGCTCGTTTTTCGACCAATATGTTGTAAACAATATGCTGTGACCAATATTAAATGTGTTGTTTGGTTGCAAGCGGAGCTGGAGTGAGGGGGGCTCGATTTTCATTTGCATTTAAAATACGAAATGGTGTACGAAGTCAACCCCTCCAACCCACACCATCAGGTGATTTAGTGCTGCCTGGTGAGGACACCCACATGGACCCTTTTCTTGATTAAGCTGGCCTGTTGCGGAGTTCACACACACTCTCTCACACAATTTCACACACACTCTCACACACTTTCAAACACACACACACACACTTTCACACACTCACACACTTACACACACACTCATACACACACACTTACACACACAGTTGTTCTTCCCCTGACCCACACAGTGTGTGCAGTCCTTGCTTGATGCCCTTGCTGCTGGCTCGCAAGCTAGGAAGTCCTGGCTCAAACGCAGACATAGGTCCATGAAACACAGATATCGCTCCCTCACAGATAATTAACACAATGCATTCCTTGTACGTTCATAGAGACCTGGCACCACACACGTCAAGCCATGTCAATTATAAAATGATTTCTGACCCACCTCCAGGTTCGAGCACTGACGCAACATCTTTCACGAGGTTGGTCTGAAAGATACGGCGCTTGTGGTTTCGGCGCTTGAAATGCGGGTCTGGGAATTGGATGGCCACGAGGCGCACAGGGCCTGTAGTAGTGTGCGAGCAGAGCGAGGATTGTGCGTATGACGCGCAAGGTGTGTGTGGCACAGTTGTGGGTCTGGGAACCAAATGGCCACGAGGCGCACAGGGTCTGTAGTAGTGTGTGAGCAGAGCGAGGTTTGTGCGTATGGTAACGCAAAAGGTGTGCGGCACAGTTGTGTGTTTGTTTGTAGTACGACAGGGACGTGGCAAGAGTGCGTGAGTCTGTGTCCATGACACACATTGCTAGGGTTGGCCAGAACCTTAAAAATACGGTATATATACGGTTAACGTATGTTTGGTAGGGAGATCACCATATATATACGGTCATATATGGTGTATACACACAATTTTGGCCAACCCTACACACAGCGTGTATGGTGCAGTCGTGTGTCTGTATATATATACATACATACATACATGATAGGGGCGTGGCAAGGGTGCGTGGGATTGTGTGTATGACACAGCCAAGCACCTGAAGTGTGTGGTACAGTGGTGTGTGTGTGTGTTGGCACAAAAGGGGTGTGGCAGAGGGGGGGGCAGTGGGTTTTCGTGATCAGGTGTCCCTCATCCCAGTATGTTGTACGCAATCCTACTTGAAACAAGTCCTTGTGCAATGCGCACGTGCACGCACGCACACACGCGGACAAACACACACACACAAACATTTGGGCAGACCTACCTGGATAAGAAGAGAGCATGGAGGCCAGGGAGATGGTAGCATTGCTATGCACGAATTGGACGTCCTGCTCGCACTTCAGGCGTGAAGCCCATTCCACCGCACGCTCCACAAGCTGCATACACACAAACAGGCATACACACAAATGATGTTCTTGGAGTCGCAAGGTCAGGTTACAACAGCTACTTATTGAAGCAGGTTCTTGGACAGGTTCTTGGACAGCCTGATACACACATGCTGAGGCACAATCTGTGACTTATTGCCTGCACACGGCCCCTTATTGTGACTTCCTGTCCAGACTTCTCTCTAATCTCAGACAGTGATCATCAGCTGCAATGAATTCGTCGCTTCCTGATATTTGACGAGGGTCATTCTCAGGCACGATCCACTACCTGCACCTAACCTGCCTCTTTCTGACTGCCTCTTTGCATTGTCCCTTCCTGATAACTGACAGCGCTCAATCTCAGGCACGATCCACTACCTGCACCTAACCTGCCTCTTTCTGACTGCCTCTTTACATTGTCCCTTCCTGATTACTGACAACGCTCAATCTCAGGCAAGATCCACTACCTGCACCTAACCAGCATCTTTCTAGCTGCCTCTTTACATTTCTCCGTCTCAGACAGTGCTTGTCAACTACACACTTCCTGGCATCCTGCTCGATGCCGTGACTTCCTGTCATGGCTAATAAGTCAATAGAAGGGCCCACAGGCAGAGGCACAGCAATAGACTCAGTTGCTTTGGGGCTGCCGCGTTCCACTCAGGAGCTAGTTAGATGATTGCGCACACAAGGCAGGGAGGGTTGTGGACGATCCTTTGGTGCTGTGACGGTCAAGGCTCAAGAGGTTTCACAGCACTGACGCCTCTCACATCCACACCTCAACCCCACTGGCCTTCTAAACAGAGCCAGACGCAACTACTTTTGCCAGGCTGACTTTGTTGTTTGTACTTGCAGCCTGTCTAGCTTTGCACTCACTGCTAGCCTGGCTTGTCACTCACAGCCTGACTGGCGCCATACTCACAGCCTGCCTGGCTTGTCACTCACAGCCTGCCTGGCTCTGCACTCATCGCCTGCCTGGCTTTTCACTCACAGCCTGCCTGGCTTTGCATTCACAGCCTGACTGGCTTTTCACTCACAGCCTGACTGGATTTGCACTCACAGCCTGCCTGGCTTTTCACTCACAGCCTGACTGGCTTTGCGCTCACTGCCAGCCTGGCTTGTCACTCACAGCCTGACTGGCTTTAAATTCGCAGCCTGACTGGCTTGCCACTCACAGCCTGACTGGCTTTGCACTCACAGCCTGACTGGCTTGCCACTCACAGCCTGACTGGCTTGTAACTCACTGCCTGCCTGGCTTTGCACTCACAGCCTGACTGGCTTTATACTCACAGCCTGCCGTATCTCAATGCCCAGGTAGTTCATGGGCTCCTTGACTTTGCCTTGGGGGCTGGAGCCGTTACTCTGAGTCGGTGGTTGTTGTGGCCCCGCCTCCTGTGAGGGTCACGTTCCAAGTGCGTGCATAGAGGGCCAAAGTGCAAGCTGGGATGAGACCAAGAACGTTGAAGACGCAAGGAGGAATAAAGAGGAGGGATGATGCAACTACAGTTGTCGTTCTTCATTGTCGCGTGATAGTCCATGAACACCAAATGCATATGGTTGGCCATATGCATACATTTATGCGTATTTATGGTGTACATACGGTGTTTTAAGCAGGGAAATCACCATACATACGCCCATATGCGGTATGTATATACGGTTCAGGCCAACCCTACAAATGCATAACTACATACCACCGAATGCATCACTACAAATCACACACAGCTGCAATGTCTGAAAGTTATTTGTACATGTACGTATACTTGAGAGGATGTGTGCATCTGTGCATAGTGTTTGTGTTTATATGTGGGCGTATGTGAGCGTGCCAAAGTAAGTAAGTGTTTTATAAAACACACGTGCATTGCAGACTGCAGACATGTGTGTCACGGGTCACGGGTTACCTGCTGCTGCTGCTGCTCTTGCTGCTGCTGCTGCTGCTGCTGCTGCTGTAAGTCACGCGTGTGGCGCTGGTGCAACAAAAGAAGGAAGCGCCCAGGGCCGGCTCCTAGGTCCACCACCAGGGGGCGGCTGGGATCAGCGAACATGGCTGTGAGGGATGAGGGAAGGCTGAGTGGGTTGTGTGTATGTCTGTGTGCATGTTTGTGTTTGGTCGTGCGTGAGTGTGCTTGAACGAGTGTGTGTATGTATGTGACGAGGCTGAGAGGGAGTGTGTTTGACCGAGTGTGTGTGTGTATGTGACGAGGCTGTGTGCGTTACACACAACGTGTGAGCCTTGAAGCAAGTTAAGCAGATGCAGATCACGACGCATGTACTGAGCATCTTCTGCAAGAGAGGGGCAGAAACCTATTGAGATCAGTGGTTAACCCATGAGGCAAAAACAAAAACTTATTAGATCAGGAGCACTGCAACGCCCAATTTCACCACCAACGGCCTTGCCGCATTCCACACCTGTGCCACACCCTCATGTGCCTAGGTTAGAATGGGATTGATGTCACGTGCCTAGGCAACAGTGGGATGGATCTTATTGCATTTGGGGGAAGGACGGGCTCAGGGTGCCATTGGGAGTTGGGGCTAAGGTGGCTTGAGTTTGCAAGTTTTTTCCAAGTCGTTACAAGCCCCTAAAGAGTGTGAAGCAAATGCCGCCGCACCGCCGCACCGTTGAAGTCTAGAGGGCCCGTAGGTGTTTGATACTGGACCTGTAAGGGGTTCACGTGCTGCCTGACACGCGTGCGTCCGATGCCATCCTGTACAACAGTGTCCAGCAAAGCAATTGTTCAGCATTAAGCAAAGAGTTAAAGCAGTAGGAAAGAAAGCAAGGAAGCCATAGTGCAGCGTTCAGCATGGCAGCATCGCCAGCACAGTTCAACAACACGACTCATACTCACCCAGATCTCCCTCACACCCAGCTCGGCAAACGGTGACGACGTGTGGTCAGAAGGGGTAGTGGTTTGGTACTTGTCAGGTGGGCTAGACCATGCCTGAACACATTGTGCAAGACATAGGCAAATTTGAGTGTGTGAGCGCGCATGTGGCTGCTGGAAGGTCTGTGTGTGTGTGTTTGCGTGTGTGTGTGTGTGTGTGTGTGTGTGTGTGTGTGTGTGTGCGCGCGCGTGTGTATGTGTGCCAAACCCATGGGACTGCCGGCCTAAAAACTCACAGGTTGAGTCCCTCTTTTTTTTTTATGTTGCTGATGGGTGCTAGAGCTTGGGAAGACTGCAGAATGCCCAGTTGCAAGTCCATATTGGGGCAACATCTTCCCCGCAGCTAGCATGGAACTGGAACACAGAACTCGTGCTCCAATTAGTTGATGTATAGCAGTTGCTTCTTTAGTGCAGTATTGCAAGTTGCAGAGGATTTGCTCCAACTGTTTTATTTTTATTTCCGCAAGTCGCGAAAGGATCAAATATTTAGCTGCAAATACAACGATAATCCTTCTATTATTGGAAGGTAGAGGAAGCCAAAGCGTGACACCATGGTTCTTGAGTTTCTGTTTGGCAAAAAAAAGACTCCTGCAGGTGAGTTCACACACACACACACACACACACCCACACACACACACACACACACACACACACACA
>Ga0307960_1002366_pt1 | contig 11257 bp, 16 predicted proteins | sample OrgLakmetagen542_FD_201832 | JGI IMG/M metagenome (GOLD analysis project Ga0307960, IMG submission 201832) | Saline water microbial communities from Organic Lake, Antarctica - #542 | ecosystem: Environmental > Aquatic > Non-marine Saline and Alkaline > Saline | place: Antarctica: Organic Lake... | reverse complement strand
CCTCTAACCCCCTATCCCTAAGCCCACACGAGCCCTAAACCTTCACCTTCATCTAGACAGCGTGCGCTTGGATCCTGGTTTTGCAACCATGACGGGATGACGGCACCCGCATCAAATCCAACCCCCAATGCGGTGCATTGCATCGTATTTCGTATTGCGTGTGAAATTGTAACAAAAAGTGTGTGTGTTCACCTGTCCCTTACCCTCCTCTCCATCTGCATCCTGCAGTTGGACAGGCATCCAGGCCTAGTTTAGAAACCTTGCGTGTGTGTGCATGTGTGTGTGCGTGTGTGTACACCCGTCCCTTCCCCTCCTTTTCATCTGCATCCTGCAGCTTGACAGGCATCCAGGCCTGGTTTAGAAACCTTGCGTGTGTGTGTGTGTGTGTGCGTGTGTGTGTATACCCGTCCATTCCCCTCCTTTTCATCTGCATCCTGCAGCTTGACGGCATCCAGGCCTGGTTTCGAAACCTTGAGTCGTGGCACGTCAGCACCATGGTGGCCCTGGAGGTGCTTCCGCTCACACTGCTGTTGCTGCCTGCCACACAAGGGGCCCTGTTGGGGGGGCTGGACCTCGTTTCGAGGGTGGGTAATGAGTAGGCGCAGGTATTAGGCTGCGTGTGTTTGTCTGTGTGTCTGTCTGTGTGTGTGTGTGTGAGTGAGTTTCAGTATTGTTTGTGTGAGGGGGGAAGTAATTGTGTGTGTCAAGCTGCTGCTGCTGCTGCTGCTACTGCTTGCCTGCCACACAAGGAGGCCTGTTGGGGGGGCTGGACTGTTTAGAGGGGGAGCAGGTGCAAGTGTTAAGCCTACCGCTCTTCTGCCTGTCTGTCTTTGAAGGACAACGCCCAATGATGTCTCTGAAATAGTATCCTTACCAGCTTGTTCACACATTGCTCGCATGCACACACACACACGCATGCACGCGCACACACACACACACGCACACACACACACAACACACAAGGGCACACACACCTTAGCCCGCGCACTCACTCACACACGCACACACACACACACAAGCTTGTTTCGTCAGCCCAACGCACACAAGCGTGCTCCGTACTTGTGTGCCTTGCATTCGCAGTGGTCATCCGGATATGAACTAGGAGATGACCTGCCCAAAGTGCTCTCAATCCAACCCTTGGTACGTATGTGTGCACCTAAATCTTGTGTATGTTAAACGTGTGGGTGCGGGAGTGCGGGAGTCGGTGTGCATGTGTGGATGGGTATTTATGTGTGGGTGCTGGTGCTGGTGCCGGTGCTGGTGCTAGCGTGTGCATGTGTGTGGATAGGTGCGTGTGCGTGCGGGTGGGAGTGGGAGGATGGGGTGAGAGTGTTTTTGTGCAGATGTGGCTGCATGTGTGTTCAAAAGCATATTGTGTTGATTACACTTTCCCTGTCTGCTTGCTTTAGGAGTTTGCAAGCATGCACCAAAAACGATTGAGTTTGGCCAGAACCACATGTAACGTACACGAACGGCGCCTGTGCGGTGAATTTGGCAGGGACGCTCCCAAGTATATGTATGTGCCATGTACGAGGTGCATGTTTAGCCCTGAATCTAATCCTGATCCTGGTGCACCACACACGCAAGTCATACACTCACATGCAAAAAAACATGTGCAAGGTCCAGTTCGCGTGCCTGTCTCTTACTGCCAGTACAGATGCGTGCAAAAACAGAAACAGAAACACGCACACACACTTTCACACACACACACACACACACACACACACACACAAACATGCACAAACGCACGCGCAGGTCCAACTCACGTGCCTGTCCCTTACTGCCAGTACAGATGTGTGTAATCACACTAACACGCACACACACATACTCACACACACTTACACAAACACGCACAAACGCATGCGCAGGTCCAATTTGCGTGCCTGTCCCTTACTGCCATTATAGATGCGTGCAAAAGTCAACTCACACTAACACGCACACACACTCACACACATTTACACACACTTACACACTCACACACACCCACCTAAACACGCACAAACGCACGCGCAGATGCAATTCACGTGCCTGTCCCTTACTGCCAGTACAGATGTGTGTAATCACACTAATTCGCGCACACACACTCTCACACACACACTCACACAAACACGTACAAACGCACGCGCAGGTCCAATTCGCATGCCTGTCCCTTACTGCCAGTATCGCAGCATTGGGCAAAGGCATAGAGCTGAGTGTGACAGAGGCAGAGGACACACTGGTGTCGGCGGCAGTGGAGAACTCAGACAGGTGTGATGTGTGTGTGTGTGTTCATGCATATATGTGTACCTGTGACCTGTGACAGAGGCAGAGCACACACTGTTGTCGGCGGCAGTGGAGAATTCAGACAGGTGTAGCGCGCGCGTGTGTGTGTGTGTGATGTGTGTGTGTGTGTGTGTGTGTGTGTGTGTGTGTGTGTGTGATGTGTGTGTGTGTGTTGGGTTTTCATGTGTGCTGGGTGTTCATGTGTGATGTGCGCGCGTGTGTGTGTTTGTGTTTGTGTGTGTCGAGGCTTACTGAGTGCACGTGCTCACATGAAGGAGTCATTCAAAAAGTGTCCACGCAGCTCATGCTTGCGTTTGAGATGCAATCTTGTGTCCAAGTACGACCATGTCATAAATATCAGTGTGAACAAGTGGGCGGAGGCGCACAGCACGCTGCACTGGCGTTTGTTACTGTTTGTTACTGGCAGCATCATTAATAGGGTTGGCTATAACCATTTAGGGTATATACAATGTATACTCGGTATTTTTGGCAGGGAAATCACCAATTACACGGCCATATGCGGTGTATACATACGTTTCTGGCCAACCCTAATCATTAATCATCTAAAACTCAACCTTACGTGCAGGTACTACCGAGTCATGACCTTCAGTGTAGACAGGAGGGCAGAGGACGCGCAGCATGCTGCACTTGTGTCTTTGTACTGGTAGTGGCATTGATCACTACACGTGCGTTTACATGCAATCTTGTGTGCAGGTACTACCGAGTCATGGTAACTGGGGTGGACAGGAGGGCAGAGGACGCGCAGCATGCTGCCAAAGCGTTTCGGCTCGTCGCTCAGGCTTGGCTTGAGATGCGAGCGGAGGCGTGTTTGGCAGCCGCTAGTATTTGTGCTCTGGACATTATGGTGCTTGGGGGCATCTGGTATGTGTGCGTGTGCGTGTCTGGTCATGTGTGGTCTGGTATGTGTGTGTGTGTGTGTGTGTGTGTGTGCGTGTCTGGTCATGTGTGCGGCTGTGTTTGTGTGTATTCAATTCGTGTGAGGTCATGTACATCGAGCAACTTGTGTTTGGAAACTTAAATTCACGAGAAGAGAGCGCTTTTCCTTCTTCTCTGTGCTTGCACCCATGCATGTGCGCACACCAGTATTTTTTCAAGGATTTGGGAAAACCTTGGTTTCGAGTCTCCTCCAAATCTGGCAATTTGAGAAATTGGGTTCTCATGTCGATATTCTTTTGCTGCCCCAGCCTGCTGGGAGGCCTTTGGCCTCCCGGCAAATGGTGTATGCAATTAGTGTGTAGGTGACCTGGAAGCAAATGCTTTAAAACATATTTATGCAATTAGTGTGTAGGTGATCTGGAAGCAATTGCTTGAAAATAGACAAGTTTGTCTGAATGTGCAAGGTAGGGCCTGAAAACCCCCTTCGTGTGTGTGAGCTTGTCTATTTGAAACCACAGCGCTTTTTAGCTCAAGCCAGCCTCTTGCTGTAATGCAGCACACGATCATATGCACATGTGTGGTCTGCATGTGCATGAGCTGCGCATGCATATGCGGTCGAGGAAAGGACACCCACGCCGAATGCTGAGCTCTTTAACCCCCGTGTGCAACACGTCAGGTGCTGCGCATTTAGCCTATTGCGCTGGGGGTCACAGATGTACTCAAGCGTGCTGGACATACTCTCAGAAATGAATGGGGGTGATGCTGCAGTGATTTCTTATAACCATTTCTTTTCGTCCCTTCCCCATCACTCAGCCAGTTTTTGCGCTGGGGCTGTCCCTCAGAGGCTGGATGCTTAATCCACTGAACTTGTTTGTGGGCCCACGAGCCCCTAAGTACTTCCCACCACTTTTTCCCTGGCAACTTTGGGCTTTATTGATGGGGTTTGTCGTTATTTTTATTACCATTATATGATAGCTCAATGTTTGGACATTTTTGGAATTTGTAATGCGTGAGGGCTTTTGAAGGCCTTCTAACCACATGCGTCATTTTACACAGGGGCTCGTTGGCACCCCCAAAATCCTGGTTTCGCGACGATTTCAAAAGTCGGAAATCCATGTTTTCATGTCGATCGACATGGTATGTCGCCTTTAAAAAAACACTGACGCACACAGACATCATGCTGATGCTTTTTTACGCATAAGCACTATTTGTGTGTGTTGATATTTTGTGTGGTAGCATACAGCTTACAACTAGGGTTGGCCAGATCCATACATACAACGTATACACGCTGTTTTTCCTTTTCCATCAAATTTATGGTCTTATACAGCATATAGGGTCCTGGCCAACCCTATGTACAGTACATGCCTGATACGTTGTAAGTGAAGAGGAGTGTGCTTCTTTCTTCTGTGTGCTTACACCCATGCATGTGCGCACACAGAGATCATGCTGACGCACAAACATATCCACACATAAGCACATAAGCAGTCCGAATGCATGTCTGGGCTCGTGCAAATGCACACGCAGATCCACACACACACACACACACACACACACACACACACACACACACACACGCACGCACACACACACACACACGCAGGTATGGAACACACAACCTTGCAGCTCCCCTTGTCGCCGCCCTGGCCATCAATGCCGTGGACTACACACACACACACACACACACACACACACACACACACACACACACACACACACGCGCACACACACGCAGGTATGGAACACACAACCTTGCAGCTCCCCTTGTCGCCGCCCTGGCCATCAATGCCGTGGACTACCACAAGATGCACAGCCTTGTTATGCAGAAAGAGCACAGGGCAGCGGCTGCACTGAAGTCCGGCAAAGGGAGCAGCAGCAGCAGCAGTGGCAGTAGCTCGGCAGCACAGTCACCGACTAAGAAGTAGGGTATAGACATGGGCGACAGGTGAGACTAGGGGCAGCCGCCGCAGCAGCAACTGAAGCAGCAACTGAAGCAGGAGCAGGAGCAGCTGCAGCAGCAGCATCTTGAACAGCATTGTTGTTTGGAGCCACCGCAGCTGCAGCAACTGAAGCAGAAATTGATGCAGCAACTAAAGCTGTAGCAGCAGCAGCAGCAGGAGCTGCATGAGGAATTGATTCAGCAGCAGCAGCAGCAGCAGCAGCAGCAACTAAAGCAGGAGCAGCATGAACAATTGAAGCTGCAGCAGCAGCAGCAGCAGCAGCAGCATTGCCTAGTAATGTTACTTGCCCGGAAGCTGTGTGTAAATTTTGTGCTGTGAAGAGTACTAGCTGCTCTCGTCTCCGTAGGGTTTTGCTATGTTAGTGCCGCAAGTGGGTGTCAGCACTTGTGCGCACAAGACAGTGCAAGGGTGTATTTGCGTTCCTGCAAGCGGATGGATCTATTCCTGCGCCTGCTTGTGCGTACGTGTGTGGGAGTGTGTGTGTTTGCGTGCATGTGCATGTGCGTGTTTAGCAGCGGTGTGTCCGTGTGAGTCTGAGTGTCAGCAGGTCTTACCAGTTGCTAATCGGTAAATTAGATGCAGGGCAGTATGTGCTCCCGCACGATACATTTTTTCTGCTCCTGTGTGAGTGTGTGTGTGTGTGTGTGTGTGTGTGTGTAAATGTGAGTTCTTTTTGAGGCCAAGTGCTCCTCCTGCACTCTGGCACGCAGGGCAGGGTAGCTGCTGTGCGCACTGTTTCTTGAATGGACGCCAAAAAGATGGGCTGAGTTGCTTCTGTCAGTTGCTTCTGTCAGTTGCTTCTGTCTAAATGTCATACCCATGGTGTACGGCTGCTGCTTCTATCAGATCAACGCTGTTGTTATCACTGACAAGGGGAGGATTGGTTCAGCACAGGCACTGTCCATGAAGGTCCCTTCCCGTTTTTTCTCTGCATTTTTGCACGGCGCCTCCTTTGACACGGTTTTTGTGTGTGTAGGTTATGTGCCCTCTCTTGTTATCCGCGTCAAAATTTTGGCCTGTGATGAGGAGGTTATGGGTGTCCCATTTATGTGGTGGTGGTGGTGGTGGTGGTGGTGGCGGTGGTTTACATGGAAGTTGGAGGTGCCCTTCGTTGTTTGGCTCTGCCCTTTGTACAGTAATTAGTGTGTTTCTATGCTAAAAGGAAAGCAACTACTGCTGCTGCTCGTCCATCATTTTGCCATTTTGGGGTCGTGTGGCTCCAGGTTTTGGGGGCTGGCAGTGTCAAGGAGAATTTTGTGTTTGCACACATTGCAAGGTTTACAAGGTTTACGAAAAAAGGCCTTCAGTCAAGAAGCGTGACTGCTAGCCTGCTCATAAGAAGCAGTTAGTTCATTTTGCACACATTAGGAGCGCACTTGAGGCCAGGGTAAATGGCTGGTGCTGCATTTAGGACTGATGGGATAACCTGGCCTGTGCACAGCTGAGTATGGACGCAATGCATGGAGTTTGTGTGAGGAGTGTGGAGAGAGGTTGAGCTGCAGCACATGCAATGTTGGGGTACGCATTAGACTTAAGCAATGTTGGGTACGCATTAGGCTTACGCGATGTTGGGATACGCGTTAGGCTTAGGGAGCGTACCCAGCACGCAAAGATGCGCATGCAGGGATGCTTGTTGCAAAGTGTGCCTGAAACGTGCCCCCTCGCCTCTTTGGAGTCTGTCTATTTCTGTTGATGCCCGCGCTATAGCAAAGTGAGAGGGTGTGTTTTGGATCCGATCAGAATGGCACAGAATGAAACCCCTTCCTTGCCCGTGCTATAGCGAAGTGAGAGGGTGTGTTATGAGTTCGAACAGAATGGCACAGAATGAAATCCCTTCCTTGTGGCTTGGGTACGGCTGCAACACGCCTGTTTATTTGTGAGTGTAGCGAGTGTATGGCTTGTCCAAAATTGTTTGTAAGCAAGCTCATGTGGTGATGCTGCCATCACAACTGTTTTACAAGTTGGGGCTATTCTATCAAATGTAACTTAACTATTACACTGCCATTTTGAGGCACTCTTGGTCTCCTTTTTCAAGTATCGTATTGGTTTCAAACTGCTTAGGAATCATCTAATATGCCCGTATCATGGGAGTTGCATGTTAGCCTTGCCTTGCTTCCCTGGTTTTACTGTGCCGTGCATGCACAATCATTGTCAAGGTGTGTGCTTGATAGTTTGGTTTTTATTCCCCTTTCCCCTTTCCTACATTCCTACATTAATGTAGTTGGTTTTACTGTAATGCTTTCAACTGGGGTGACTACCGCCGGAAATTCCGGCCAGGGCTTGGCTTGATCGGCCAGCCACCAATAAGTCCAATTGTAGTATAAAGGTACAGATTTAGTATAGAAGGTACAGATTTAGTATAGAAGGTACAGATTAAGCCATCAGTCAAAAAGTGCGACTGCTAGGCTTTAGGGCTTGGCTGATCGGCCAGCCACGAAAAAGTCCAAAAGTTTAGATTTACATATGCACACCTACTTATGTAAACCCCTATAACATGTGCGACAGAGAATGACAATCACGCCGACATCTCGCTACTTTGAAAGAATTAAAAAAGGTTCTCAGGGCACTTTCCATTTGGAAAATTTGGAGCTGACTTCCAATTGTCTCCGACCTATGCGTTTGTCGGTCTTTGTTCGAAAGGTCGAATAGACAAAAACTCATCATAGTGCCCAATCCAATCTCACTCAGTGGGTCACACTTGTCCTCGAAGTGCGTCGGATTGGTTTGTGGTTTCCAACAGTTGTGCATAATTTGCGAATTTCATCAAAAATAATCGAGTTTTCCAAAAGTCACCTACAATGTTTGTTGACTTTTCTAGTGAGTAGTCTGACAGACCTAGACCCGAAGGATACTGCTGAGATGCAAGAGGATGCACAAATTCCGGAGCCTGTCCAGGCCTCCAAAGCTGACCAGACTCCTCAACTGCTGGAGTTCCCACACGACATGCTGTTCTTGATCCTTTGCAGCCTTGAAAGCTCATCAGACATGAAGGTGACGCGCAAGGCAATCATGTAATGATATAAGTACACTTCAGGATTGAAGGGACCAGCATATCTCCCTGCGAAGGATCGTTGATGAGTAACTAATTGTGCCTAAGAAGAGTTTGTTAGGGCTAGGTATTTGCCACGGGTAGGGGTAGAGGCTGATGGAAACCCAGGCAGAAGGGAACCTGAGTCCTTCGGACGAGGGGTTCCAAAATGCACTTGAAAGGCACGGCCATATTGTAATTGAGCAGCTTTCTTGGCACTTATGAATGAGGGAAACACGTACTGAAGAAGCAGCACGTGTCACATTTCACTGCTGACAAGCAAATAGCAACGCTGCACAGGCTCACAGTGGCCAAGACATCTCAAATCCACCTTTAGCCAGCAAACCTCGCTTCCTACAAGCCTGCAACTGTCCACAGGCATTCTTCAGCTCCTGCCGCACCTGCCGTGAGCTGCGACGAAACAATGACTTGGTTGTGTCTTGGCTGTGTGCACAGCGTCCTCAACAGGCTCTATTCTACGCTTCCAGGTGAGCAAGAAGTGGTTTTTAACATAGTAGTGCTGCTTCAGCGCTGAAGCAGAAATTTGTAAAGAGATGCGTCAATGGCAGCTCTGTCATGAAGCAGCGTGAAATTGGGGCTGCTACTACCAGCAGTAAACTACGCAGACAGTCGAGAACTTATATTGATTTAAAAGGAGCCACTTTGAAACGTGAAAGGAAAATTATGCAGGCAGTTGAGAACTTACATTGGTTTAAGGAAAGGAGCCACTTTGATACCCAGGTGCCGTGAACACCTCTCACACAGAGAGAAATATGATGAATGGGCTCAGGAGGGTTGCAGGCTGGTCGAAAAATGGTCCTGATGATGAGAGCATCATGTGACAGCAGCCAGCAGGCGTCATTGTGTGTGTGGAATGCACCGTGCGATAGCAGTCAGCAGGCGTCATTGTGTGTGTGGAATGCACCGTGTGACAGCAGTCAGCAGGCGTCATTGTGTGTGTGGAATGCACCGTGTGACGGCAGTCAGCAGGCGTCAGCACTCATGGAAGAAAAGCTCCATTTTCACCACCTTCGTCCCCCCTGCACCCCTCCTTTGGGCCACTAATGCCCACTCGCATCCCTCCTCTTTCTCAATCACCAACTCTGGTCTGTTGAGTATCACCAGGATTTAAAAATTGAATAGCAATAAACCTAAACACCCATTCAATGTAGGGCTACATTATGTATCCAGTCCAAGCGAGAAGCAGCCACGACGTAATCAGCTGGGGATAACACAGGGACGTATTCAAAGGCACGCATTGAACCGTCGCATGCTTGCATGCACAGACACAGACGCATATGCACGCATACTCACGTGCAGACGGGGCGAGATGGTTATGGAGAGCTTGGTAAAACGACCAGAAGCTGCAGAATCATTAAGGGCCGTGGATGGGGGTACAGGCAGCACAGTGCTCCATTGTGCTTGCAAAGGTATGCCACTTCCGCCATGTGCCGGTTTTAGAACAAAGTTTGGTCGTCTATGGAGCTCTGCTCACTGTTGAGTGTTGTGAGTTGTGTGTATGTTTGTGTGAGTGTGTGTGTGCGTGTGTGTTGTAGGCATGTGCACGTCCACACGTAACTGATGCTAAAGTCATGCTGCTGATCAGGGGTCCTGTGTGTGTAGATGTGTGTGTGTGTGTGTGTGTGCATGTGTTGTATGCATGTGCACGTCCACACGTAACTGATGCTAAAGTAATGCTGCTGATCAGGTGGCCTGTGTGTATATGTGTGTGTGCATGTGTGTTGTATGTATGTGCACGTCCACACGTAATTGATGCCAAAGTAATGCTGCTGATCAGGGGTCCTGTGTGTGTGTGTGTGTGTGTGTAAATGTCATTTTTGCGTGCAAAAGAAGAGGAGGGAGAGGAAAGTTTGTTAGTGTGTGCGTTTCTGTCCCCTTAGTTGCAGATTCAAAATTTATGGGTTAATGTAGGTGAAAGGACAATTTTGGTAAGCTCATGTTTCTAGCAAGTACCTGTTTGCAGAAGAGGAGACCCCTCTGATCAAACAAACATATTAAGTACTGCAAAATCCAGAATTGTGTACGCAATAACCAAATAAGAAGTAATATGGGCACGTTAATCAGGTTAAGCTTTTACAGACGCAATGGATGCGGTGCTGGTGTCGTGCTTGTACCTGTTTAGATGGTCTCGTGCTTATACCTGTGCTGTTTAGATGGTGTCGTGCTTGTACCTGTGCTGTTTAGATGGTCTCGTGCTTGTACCTGTGCTGTTTAGATGGTGTCGTGCTTGTACCTGTGCTGTTTAGATGGTGTCGTGCTTGTACCTGTGCTGTTTAAATGGTGTCGTGCTTGTACCTGTGCTGTCTAGATGGTGTCACGCTTGTACCTGTGCTGTTTAGATGGTGTCGTGCTTGTCCCTGTGCTGTCTAGATGGTGTCGTGCTTGTACTTGTTTAGATGGTGTCGTGCTTGTACCTGTTTAAATGGGTGGGTCTGCTTCTGCCTAACCCTCGCCCTTCGGTGATCAATGACTTCCAAACCATGAGAACGTGGCGCTTTCTTACAATGCTTTGTACATTAACCTGTTAACATAAATGCACTTTTTCATACAAAAAAGCACCGTCGTTACTTCTTCGAGCATCTTCTGTCCCTGACAAAGCTTAGTTTGGAGACAAAGGCCTCCAGCCTGGCATGGCTGCTCAACCTAAAGGTTCCAACAAATAAATCAATCAGATTGACAGCTGCACTAATAAATTTGTAAACTTCTAATTTATGTCCTGACAAAGCTTGCATCACATCCTCGATTGCAGCGGTGACCGTAACCATGAACTTACTTTCAGCTACAGCTAAATGTTTGCGCGAGCATGATATACTTTGCCTAGAATCACTCGTTGATCTGATTCTTGCTGCTTGCATCACATCCTCGAATGCAGCGGTGACCGTAACCATGAACTTACTTTCAGCTACAGCTAAATGTTTGCGCGAGCATGATATACTTTGTCTAAAATCACTCGTTGATCTGATTCTTGCTGCTTGCATCACATCCTCGAATGCAGCGGTGACCGTAACCATGAACTTACTTTCAGCTACAGCTAAATGTTTGCGCGAGCATGATATACTTTGCCTAGAATCACTCGTTGATCTGATTCTTG
>Ga0307960_1002360_pt1 | contig 11265 bp, 9 predicted proteins | sample OrgLakmetagen542_FD_201832 | JGI IMG/M metagenome (GOLD analysis project Ga0307960, IMG submission 201832) | Saline water microbial communities from Organic Lake, Antarctica - #542 | ecosystem: Environmental > Aquatic > Non-marine Saline and Alkaline > Saline | place: Antarctica: Organic Lake... | reverse complement strand
CCTCTAGCTTCTTTTTCTGGTGTCTTGTTCAGTCTGGCCTCTTTCTCTTCTTGAAGCTGGCTTTTTATGCTATAGCTCAACTGCCCTCGCTGGCGGATATAGCTGTGTAACCCCTTACCCCTTACCTTATATAAGTTTCCGCTCAGATGCCCTATAGGCATATATAGCAATGTAACCTTACCTTGCCTTGCCTTAGAAATCACTTTGATGGTACGTAGTCCAGCAGGCACAAACTGACTGCACTACGGGCAAATCCACTTAGCAGTTGGTAATTTTACACAGAGGAGCTTCATCCCTGTTTAAGTACAAAGGCAGTGCCCGGTTCGGCAAGCTTGTGCTATTTCTAACAAGCTGTCCCCTTGCGCTATCTCAAAAATCTCTAGCCTTCATCGTCAAAATCGTGCCTCTTATCTGCCCTTCGGGCCTAACCCAGCATGCCCAAGAAACATGGACAGTATATGCATTGCCATAGTCTTATGGCAATGTCGTCTGAAAGCCACTCAAACTGACGCCCCACCAAAAAACTGCAACCTCAACATTCACACACGCACAAACTCCAGCACACCAAGGTCCATCATGTTGCCTCCGCACGACACGAGCTTAGTCCCTGTTGGCAGGCTGCAGGCATTTTGGATGACGGAGAGTTGGTTGTGAGTAGGTATGCTCATTGCTTGCTATGCGGGTGTGACATTAAAAAGAGGAAACGCAATAACAGCAACATAATGCTGCGCATATAACGCAGCAATTTGAGGTGTACACATCGTCGTGAATTCGCCAGGGAGCCTTACGTGCCACGTCTGCTAACAAGTGAACACAAGTGAGACAGATGCGGCAGATATGGGAATTTGAGAAGGAAAGGTTAGGGAAGCTACCTCGCTGAAATTTCAAACTAGGTCCAGCAAGGTATTTTCCCTAGGCTAAACCTGGCCCAGAATTTTTTAACTTCCACAACACTCCAAAGCTTCACAGCAAGCCAAACTCAAACGCAATCTTTTTCAAACCCTTTTCCTGAACTGCTCACGACACCTTTTCAGGTCCACCTGCTTCCTTATACATTGCATGCGCAAATATCACTGACCCCTTTATACCATTAGCTGTTTCTCATAGAGGCCATGGCTTTCTTATTATATTTATGAGCAGGGTCTCCAAGTCAAATTCCTCACGATTGCGTGTGCGTAAAGCCTACACTTGTGATGGCAGCCCAGTGGTGGTGAGGCTTTAGTATGCGAGATCCTTTGTTTGAGATCCATATCAAAAGCCCACCAGTGAGCGACCATCCGCATGAGCTCCGTGGAACAGGACGCATAGTGTTTACATAATACAATGTACAGCTTCCCTCTAAAAATACATAGTAAACATATTTTGCAAGATTTGCAGCTAACCTCGGTGCCTGGGACAAGTGAGAAAAGGCTGTCGGTCAGGCGACATGTGCCTGACATTATCTGCAGCACCTAGCTGCAATTGTTAGGTTGGCCAGAACCTGGTCCGTACATTACACGTGACCACGTACATCAAAACTGACCTGCTGAAAGTACTGAATATACATCGTGACAAACGCATCTTTGCATGGTCCTGGCTTCCATAATACATGTTATACATTTAAAAATCGACACTGCACTATCCATCCTGCTAATCGTTTGCTTGCAACCTGGGCCATATTAATAGAAGAGGCGAGAAGCGAGCAAATGCTGTTTTAAGCCTATCGAAGGGACTTCCTTGAAAACTAGATGAGTTGCCTTAGCCACATCTATGTAAACTACACTGGGGGATCTAAAACATGCTAGTTCAGGACATTCCCAACTTGGGCAACGAATATTTGCCTTTGACAGGCTTGAATACAAGAGGGCTCAGCCAGGATACTGTACCACACAAAAACCTGCCCTACAGGCGCGCTGTGTCATTTTGTGCACCACATAAAACGGTTGCCAATAAGAAGGTTCCCGGCCTCTCATGTACAACCACATAAAACGGTTGCTAATAAGAAGGTTCCCGGCCTCTCATGTGCAACCACATAAGACACATTTCACTGATTGATGAGCAGATACACTATGCGGCCACAGTCCACAGGTTGCGTCGTAAGCCATACACACAAACTCGCCCACGACCACACACGCTTTCACACGAATGCCAGCGTGCTGGAGCCACATCCAATACCACTTCATGTAGCTCCCTCTGTATCACCTTGGTGTGCAACAAAAACCATCAAACGAGGAGACACCCAAATGCACGTACCCGACAACCAACCACTTGCACGAGCACAGCGCTGGAAGCTGACACATAAGGACCCAGAGCATGTCCCTGCTCTACTTTACAGCAGGTGCTGCACAATACACCATTCTGCTGGTAACATACCACACCGGGTACCATGCAAGCTCACGGAATCTGACCTGAGGACACACATACAAATCAGCTGTACTCACGTCGAAGGAGGACACGGCGGTGACGGCTCCGGCGATGCCTGCCAGCACGGTGGCGCCGGCCACGAGGGAGAGCAGGAAGTTCTTCAGGGAGGGAGTGACAGCCGCTTCAGCGACCAAGGGGTTCGCGAGCGAGGCGCCCGCTGACGCCAACACACCGGCTTGCAGTGCCTGAAACTGCCTGTTAACAGGCTGCACTTGCTGCTCGCTGTCAAGGGAAAGGAAAGGGAGGGGGAAAAGGGTGTGAGGGAGAGATGGGCAGGATGAGAAGAGATGTTCCTACTCGAGTCGCGCATCAAGGCTGCTAGCGTTTGTGGTGGTGCAATTGCATTCCGGATCACAGAGTAGGAGACACTCGAATTCACCTCTTGTTCTGCTGGGCGCGGCAAACCGGGGATGACCGCGCTGGACGGCTGACACCTGCACATATAGGGAATGAGACCAATATTTCATTCTACTACTCGTCCAAGCGCCATCTGCAGTGAGTTGTGTACGCGGCACATCGAGAGGGATCGTACTTGGTGTGGCCCTCTGGGACGAGGTCTGCCTGTTCACGGCTACAGCGCGGCTGGAGGTGGCAATGCAGGACATGGTATTTGCTTTGTTGCGAGGGAAGTAAGGATTGAGCTTTATTGAATAAATGTGCGAGAAAAAGGTAGACGATAGGTTCCCTCTCGGATCCCACTGCAATTTGCAACAAACTGTGTGACTAGGCGTACAGGAAAGTAGTTGTGATGCTCATTCACTCAATGATGCGGCTGTGCAGACATCTAAGGGTTCACCACACAAGGACGTGGATGTAATGTACTTGATTTTCAAGTCCGCTAAGGTGTCATCCACCATGCTCGCTTTGTTGCTCTTTCCTGTGTTTTTGGAAGAAGAAAAAAACATAATGGCTTGAAGCTCCTTCTGAATTTACAGAAAACAGGCCAAGAGAACTGCTGGCAGCCGCCTTTTTGGTTCCTGTATGTAATAAAAGTGGCTTCGTGCTTCAAGCAAAATAGCCGCAGGTGTCTATCTGACACGAAGAAAAGATAAGAAAAGAAAAGAAAAGACTCCGCTAGGCGTAGTGATGACACAGCCAGCATGATTAAGGGAGGGGGTACTTAGGTGCCCGCACCAGGCACCCCCCCCCACCGCGCAAACAATTAAAAAACAATGTGGGTCAGGGGGGTTTTGTGCTGTAGTACCCGGACCCAATCCTTGACTGTTGTTGCTTGTGTTATATTTGCAGTGCATACCTTGTTTTTATGAGCAGATGCATGTCTGATGGAGTGTTCATTCATTTTGTGTGTCAATTTGTTACTCTTGTGGTAATTTAGAATAAGGTCTGCCAGAGGCTTGTCTGTATAGTCTTTGTAGATAGTCCCCATAGCTCCAACGAGGATCACGTGAAGCTTGGCTTCCCCATATCCTTGTCTGTTTAGGTTGGCAACAAGCATGCTGTGCTGTGCTTTTGCTTTTTGGAATTGGGGATCAGGCCTAGTGTCTTCACAGAATTTAAACTCAATCAGGTGAACCTCCCACTGGTTTGGGTTCAATTTCTTGTCTTTCGCAAGCTGTTGAAAATGTGGTTTGCGGGTGGTTACGCGAGAGGAGCACACAGTGCTAGGTAAAAATAGGATGGCGTCAGGACGAGAAGAGGCTTTTAAAGCATGTGCTGTTAGTTTTGGTAGCAACCAAGAGGGCAGTGCTTTGTTGGCAGTGTTTCTCAGATCTAGGCCTTGCTCTGATAGTTTATCTGCGCTGCCTACGTAAGTGTAGGCAATTTGGTTGGCACCGCATGGTCCCTTTGTAGGACTTGGACAATCAGCACACATGCTATATTATGGCGTTTTATAATCATGTTCCTCATTTTAGTGTGTTGGCAGCCTGAGAGTATGTGAAGTGCACTATCAGTGCAAGGGCAGATGGGGCAGTTTACATTGGGAGAGAAGCTGTGTTTTTGATTAAAATTTGTACCGGTGCGGTACCTGAGGTACCGTACCTCATAACATTACGCTTTTCGTAGAATTTGAGATTGCTATTGTTCCAAAAAGTATCTGACACATACTAGCAGCGGTTCAACGAGCTCATAAACCTGGCCTAATGAAGTCCTCTCCTCGTTGAAACAGGTAGGTTCGTTATACTGATCTAGATGCATGCGACTAAAAAATTGGATACGCATATAACTTAAGCGTTCCTATATTATGTGCTCAATGCTAGTTTCATTCTCATTCCTGACAAATTGAATTTCTGGAGCAGTTTGGAGATTGCAATCGGAAATGTGTCTGATCAGTTGCCGCCTGATCATTCTCTGCCGAATACTTCACAAAAGAGTTACTGCGCTGAAGCACGCATTCCAGAATGTGGTGTTTGGTTCTGATAAACTTAAACCGTCTTTTGCTTCTGATTAAATTGAACTCAGAAGGTAGTTGCCCAACATGTGCGTTTATTCCTGTCAAGCTGTACGCAGGGCAATTCATGTAAACCTGAAAACATGCTCTTATAGCTTGTACTTCAGCGTAAGTTTGAAGCTTAATCAGACACATTCTGACGAAATGGCGTGTATATGGTGTATGTGGTGTGTGTTTGTATATGTGTATGTGTGTACCCCTTAAATATAGCAAGCAACACTCTTTTTACTTTTGCCACTTTTGCCCCGTCGCCCCCCTCCCAACTTTCAAGTACACGACAATGTGATTAACTGCTTGCAAGCAGGCGAGCCTTGTCAAAGAAGGCGAGAACATTTAACTTTTGTAAGATCTTGGTCACTAGAACCTGTGCTTGATGCTGCCCTGTACTTTGAAAAAGGATATAATTTGGCGGCAGTTACACCACTCCCCACATCAATCAAGGTGTACAAAATTTACTGTGTAGACACTTCCCCTGCTCAACAAGCAGAAAAGGCACGAGAACAACACAAGCTGCCAATGCCTCCGAGTGAGTCACTTCCTCGGACACCGTACTAAAACCTTTTACACCATCCTGCTAGGAACAACATGCACCATCTACAGCATCCACACAAGGAACCCACTCCACAGCATCGGAGTTACTGGTCTGCATGCCACAGCACTCATAAAAAATTAAGCCTACCCTAAGGTACTTGCAATCAGATCCGCAACAAAAATCATACAGCTGAGACGAGACTTTGAATACAACCCCCACGAATATATGAGAAATACTTTTGGTGGTGTGCAGGCTTTTGCCTCCCAACCACCTGACCCTTACTGAAAAACTTCTTATTTTTATTCTCCGGGTGCCGGGTGGGATGTTGTGTGTCTCTGCACCCATTGGGTGGTGCAGAACACAAAGCAATGTCCTTTCCTAATCCATGCCGGTAGTGTTTACACAATCTGCGTTTTCTTTTCTTTTCTTTCTATTTTCCAGATGGGATATTGTGCGTCTCTGCATCATAAGGAGCGTATGCCGACTACTGTACCACGGTATCTTCATTTGATCTGTCAAAACATGTTATGCGCAATGTCTGTAGACTCTGTTTGCGTGCGCATACTTTGAAAGTTGAGGCAGCAGCGTGGCTTCAAGGTGGTTCTCGCGTACGTTACCAGTGTCCTGGTGAAGATGAACATGTTCAGGACGAGATGCATGATTTGTATATTGCCAAGACCATCGGATTTGTGAGCTGAGGAGAGAACCATTTCTCCTTTTTGTTCACCTTTTTCGTGACTTCTCAACAGCCCAACCCTTTTAATATCGACTCTGGAGCCGGTTTCAGGCCAAGCCTGCAACCCACTTGATCCCCCGGGGATCAATGGGCCATTGATTTTTCCTTTCCTTTTGCGGTGGAGGAGCTTTACGGTACTCAGTGCCAAAGTGGCTCCTTTTCCTTATTAATGTGGGGAGTGCTTTTCACTGCCTGCGTAATTTTTTTCCCCTTTGCTGCAACAGGTCAACAACAAACTTGTTTATCATTACCTTTCTCAGCAGAACACTAATAGACTTTTTCTCTTTCTTCCTGAGCTTATGGAATTATTTGTGGCTGGCCGAGACCAATCAGCAGCCGATCAGCCAAACAACCTGGCTGAAGGTCACCCCCCATTGTGACCCTTATCTCTGCATCCATTGGGTGTTACAGAACACGAAACAACATCCTTTCCTAATTCATGCCGGTAGTGTTTATATTATCTGCATGCTATGGCTTTTCCAGGTCTTTGCTTTGACAGCTGGTCTATACGGTTGTCAAGTATGGGCAACTTCTTCTCCGACATATGATTCCTCAAAAATCACCTCCACACATAATTTTCACCTGGGCTTCCTGAAAATAATCCTGGGTGTCAAGAAAAATACTGATACTCACTGCGTGCTCCGCGAAACAGGTCAGATGCCGGTTTTTCTCTATTGGTTCAGATGCATCATACGATTCTGGAACAGTTTACTCTCTTCAAACAATCCTCTTCTTGAGAAAGTTGTGCGGGCTGACCTTCTAATTGCTAATAGAAGTGATACATGGACTTACCAGGTTCTGCACACACTCCAAGATTTCCCTACGTCTCGGCTATTTCTGAATGCCATACGATCTCGCAAGTCTATCAATTTAAAAGTTTGAGCTCACTTTGCGCGAACATATCATTGAGAGCTGGAGAGAACTTGATAATTTGACACCACATGATAATCACCATTCCAGCAGGATTATGAGGACTTATCACACACATTTTGGTGTAACTCTGAGGATTGTTCCTGGCTTGTGGGACGACAGAAAAAGAAATCACAAGCCTATGTTGCCTCTTTAACTTTGCTTGGATATTTCCAACAATCTAAGCCGTGCACTTTCTTGCCTTCTTCGCCTTTCTGGCCATTATCTTTTTGGTCCAAAAAGTGTGCCACAACAGGAAAAGAAGGCCTTATGAGCTCAGGATCTGTGACAAATGTGACTGGCACTCTGTTTAGGATGAGGAACACATTTTGCTGGACTGTCCGCATGAACATCTTGTTAGCCTCCGCACACAGCACCGCCAGCTGGTCTTCCCACCTCAATATGAAGATAGCCCAACTCGTTTGAGGGCTTTTTTGAACCAACCTAATGTTTATGGTGTGGCCAATTTTGTGGCTGAGTGCCTAGCCCTTTTCCCTTAATTTTTTCTAGCGCCTTTTTGGTTTGGTTTCAGGCTTTTTCCAAGCTTCCGCTCAGATGCCCCCCAGAGGCATATATAGCGATGTAACCTAATCTTAACTTATCTGCATCTTCTTATTTTCTTATTTCAACCCTGCGATTGATCATTTATCAACGGAACTTATCAATCGGCACAACAGCTTTTCCCGAGCAACAGCGGTTGATTTCACCATTTCATCCGCACTTCAACCGAGGCTTGAAATCTCTGACGGACGTTGGAATGTAGGAGAACGTTACCAGCCTGGCTTACCAGGCTTATTGACTCGATTCCAAGGTAGTAAGCGGGCGGTAAGTGGCTGGGTTACCGACTTGGAAGGCGAGTAGTAAGCGACCGGTAACGGTCTTTTCCAACTAAAACTTAAAAGAAATTAGAAGACGGCCTGGTAAGCCAGCTAGCTTACTCGAGTAGTAACCATAGTAAGCCAGCAGTAACCCAAAGATACAATATGTTGTTAATCCAACAAAAATTGGTAGGCAGTGCATCGCTTAAAGTAACCAAGGTGTTTTTTGGTACTTGGAAAGCGGCTTGGTAAGCCGGCCAGCTTACTGGATCAGCAATCATAGTAAGCCAGCAGTAACCCACAGATGTATATGTGACTTATCCAACAGAATTTGGTTAGGCAGTGCATCGCTTAATCAGTAGCCCACAGTTGCGTTGCGCTTCTGATCTACTAGGACGTTAACAAGCAGGGCAGTAATCATTGTAATCATGATTAAGGAGAGATGGAAAGCTACCTAGGCAACCATGCAGCAAAAAATGGAAACGCTACAGTGACTGCGCAGCCAGCATGACTGCGGCTTTCAGAGCGGAAAGTGCACAACACTGTGATGCACTTGTATTTCTATCTATTTCTTTCCAACAGCTAGGGCAATAGGGTGGCATCATGATGTTATGCTTCTTTAATAAGAATTGCCTTGCCGGATGGAGTTAAAACCAGCTTCACAGATCACTGTTGGAATAGCCTCCAATTTGTTATACACCTTTACAGTGAGGACGTGTACACATGTACACATGTAACACTCCCCCCACCTGTTCCAGCCTCCATGGCTGCACTCTGGGTGGCATTCTGCCCTTGTTTATTTCTGGCATATATCAAAGACCTGCACTATGCTCAAACATGTGCCAAGTTCTCTCACATAACCAACTTATGTATATGATAAATGATGAAGCATTTGATTGTGGAGTTGCCGTATCAAAAACTTTTCACCTGTAGCCTTTTACTGCCTCATCATCTCATCGCAAGTCCCTCTTCCGCATTTAGGCCACTTGTTGTAGCGTGTCTTCCATGTAATTAGCCAATTTAACTCTTCTCTTTCTGAGACATGCCATCTTGAGCAGCCTGCAACTCTTACTTTGCTCTCGTTACCGGCTCTTTTATCCCTTCCACAAAGACGTGAGCATGGGCACAGTACTAGGTTAACTCACTGGTGTGAAAGAGTGTACGCCATAGTTTAGGAATTAGGAGCATAGTCATAGGCTCCAATAATTTCTGAGCAACTTTGCACATGCCAAGTGCTCATCCCAACCTGTCTGATCTGGTTGCACATACGCCCACAATATTTCCTCCATAGTGCGGTTTGTTCTCTATCCGGCCATATGTCTGAGGACGAAACGTACTAAAGAGCCTCCTCATGCTTTTTACGTTGTTCACTTCTTTCCAACACAGGTTGTTGAACTGCGGATGACCTCTGTCTGACATCACCGAATCAGGCATGCATGCAACTGCAGGATCCAATCTCTGAAGGGCCTTGCAAGTCCTATTGCATCCAGCGCCTCAACTGTGGGGATAACAGGTGACATGCACCATCTTAGACAGCCAGTCCACAAACTTGTGCCAGTATATTGACCTCTGTCTACCTTCAACAGCTTCAACAATAAGTCCAATATGATGTGCTCCCACCTGCCAGGAATAGACAAGGGCTGCAAAAGACTTTGTGTTCGTTAACCTGACAAGCATCACGATGCCTTAGGTAATCCTCAACATCTGCCAGCATGTTCACCCACTGATTTTCCTGGACACCGGATGATATGTCTTAGTAATATTCACATGTGGCACCCACTGGCATCATAGTGACGAGCCTTCATTATCTGTGCCCGTAGAGCCTTGTCCTTTAATGCCAATGTTATGAACTGCCAGTTCAGTATGGGCATCCAACGGCAAAATGTTAAGGTACATATAAGAGGACTTACACACCATTAGCAAGCCAACGCCTTCACTAAGGTAGTGGGGTGGCACTGCTCAGATGGAGGCAATCCACTTCACCGGTCATCGTTGTATTCATCTCCACTTCGTTACTCATCTTTACAGAGTATTTGTAGCTGTCCTACGGTATCCCCTATTTTCAGTACAAATGTAAGGGTGTACCTCGTGATCTCTACAATATTCATACTTCTGTAGTTTTGTAGCCAGCCAGGCAAGCAATCAAGGGTTGTATTCGGTTGGAGTTGCTGCTGCGCTCAAAAACATGCACGCTCAAAAACGCAACGAGACTGTTTTGCTGGATCAATTTGGTTAAGTGGATGGATTAGGCATGCTTCAGGTGTGTTTAGTTGGTGTGTGCAGCTCCCTTTCTTTAGAATTGGCATTGCATACAAAACATTTTTCTCGGGGTGTAGCGCTGTATTCTAGCATAGGTTACCACACACCAATGGTCGTATTCACTTACGCGGTGCACATGTGTTGTCATACACTGTGTGGCAGACAGAAAAGCCTGTTCAATTGGTGGCAGCGCGATGCCACTTGCTTCAATCTGCCACACATGTATTTGCAAACTTTAAAACCATAAGGACGGACCAAGCAACACCGCTTGCCTTCCAAACTTTAAAACAGGACGGACCAAGCAACACCGCTTGCCTTAAGGCACAGGTAATTATTTCATATTATTACCTCTGTGTGTGTGTGTGTGTACATAGAGTTGCTATCGCTAGTTGATGGGATGGAGGATGCTATTAATAAGAAGGGATTATGCTCCATCCAGCTCCATCACTTATAAAATATTTTAATGTGCCAGTCCACAGCTCTGTTGCTGTGCAGGTGTTGAGGAGCCGGAGAAATACTGCTACCTGTTTGACCATTTGCTGTTACTCTCTGCGAATTTAAGAGGGCGCCCTAGATCGCTCCCACTGAGCGAGCAAGGTTTCTTGCAAACTGCGGGTGTACTTGCAGATGAGTGGGCGGGAAGAGGGCATCGCCAACGACAGCTCTGGATACGGTCGTCAAACTACCTTGCTGGGCGGTTACCAGAAGCAGTGCAGGTCTTTGCCACACATGCCTTACCAATGTGGCTTAATAGTAAGCCAGCTTATCTATCGGCTTACTTCTTCGGTTACCAGTAAGCTATGTAGTAACCGAGGCTTACTGATCTGGCTTACCAGCAAGCGGTTCAGTAAGCACAGATTTTGGCCAAATATGGCTTACCAGTGTGGCTTACTAGTAGTAAGCCAGCATATTTCATGGCTTACTGCTTCAGTTGCCAGTAAGCTACGTAGTAACCGAGGCTTACTAGTCTGGCTTACCAGTTAGCGGTTCAGTAAGCACAGATCTTGCCCAAACATTGCTTACCAGTGTGGCTTACTAGTAAGCCAGCATATTTCATGGCTTACTGGCTGCTTCGGTTACCAGTAAGCTATGTAGTAACCGAGGCTTACTAGTCTGGCTTACCAGTAAGCAGTTCAGTAAGCGCAAATTAATGTCAAATCCTGGCTTACTACCTCTGCTTACTAGTAAGTGATCAGTA
>Ga0307960_1002348_pt1 | contig 11287 bp, 13 predicted proteins | sample OrgLakmetagen542_FD_201832 | JGI IMG/M metagenome (GOLD analysis project Ga0307960, IMG submission 201832) | Saline water microbial communities from Organic Lake, Antarctica - #542 | ecosystem: Environmental > Aquatic > Non-marine Saline and Alkaline > Saline | place: Antarctica: Organic Lake... | reverse complement strand
GTTCTTCAGACACACTCTTAGCTTGTGCTCTTGCGAGCGTGGGCCAATTTCTCAGACTGTGGTTTTTCAAGGAGGGTTTTTCTGTTTAGGCAGGAGTTTTCCTTTTCCCAGTCTTAAAGGTTTTTTTTCCTTCATTCTGTCAGGCCCTTGCTGAGGACCGTGTAACAACCCCCACCAAAAAAAAAAAAAGAAGAAGACAGAATTAACATAGATGCACAGTCTGACTGGAGCTGTCCTGCCTGTCACGACCTCTCCCTAGACAAAAAAGAAGCTAGGTCACATGCATCACTACACGAATTGCTCAAGGTAATCTGGCAGCATGATTAAGGGAAGGGGTTACTTAGGTGCCCGTACCAGGCAACCCCCACCGCGCAAACGATTGGAAAGAAATTTATGTGGGCCAGGCAGGGGGGTTGTGTGCCGTAGCACCCGGACCCAATCCTTAACTGTTTTTGCTTGTGTTATATTGCAGTGCATACCTTGTTTTTATGAGTGCAGATACATGTCTGATGGAGTGTTCATTCCGTTTGGGTGTTAGTTTTTAAATCTTATGGTAATTCAGATTAAGGTCTGCCAGAGGTTTGTCTGTATAGTTAGGTATTGTAGAAAGTCCCCATAGCTCCAACGAGGATCACGCGAAGCTTGACTTCCCTATATCCTTGTCTGTTTAAGTTGGCAATAAGCATGCTGTGCTGTGCTTTTGCTTTTTGGAGTTGGGGATCAGGCCTAGTGTCTTCACAAAATCTAAACTCAATTAGTGAACCTCCCTCTGGTTTGGATTTAGACTTGTCTTTAGCAAGCTTTCGAAATTTTGAGTTGCGGGTGGTTACGCGAGGGGAGCACACAGTGCAATGTAAAAATAGGATGGCGTCAGGGCAAGAAGACCATCCACAAATCTGTCCTATTTTGTTTGCATCGTGATTCAGATTTACATCGGGGGACCTTCAACCAGATTGTTCGGCTGATCGGCCTGTGACCGGGCCTCGCCAGTCAACAATAAGTCTGTAGGATCAAATATTTCATTTGCATCGTGAGATGGCAGTGAGGTATAATTTACACGTTCATTCAAGCCACCATCCGGTCTGCAGCTTCCAGCTGATCCCTGCCCACAAGCTCCAACACCAATTGCCTTCTGTGGCCGTACCCCTCCTCCACGTGTATGCGCACCGCACACGGGTCAAACACACGATAGCGCACACTCCCATCCCTGCATTAGCGTGTGTAAGGGAAGGCACCAGAAGCATATTTAAGCGAGGGCATTGGTGCCAATCGTGCGGACATTGCAGTGCATATATATCAGACACACGGCAGTGCACACTCCCATCCCTGCATGAGCGTGTGTAAGGGAAGGCACCAGAAGCATATTTAAGCGAGGGCGTTGGTACCAATCGTGCGGACATTGCAGTGCATATGGGTCAGACACACGGCAGTGCACACTCCCATCCCTGCATGAGCGTGTGTAAGAGGGGAGCTAGACCTTTGTAGAAAATGTCTGTAGAGAATGTCCTCCAGGCTCAGGGAGGCTAATGACACACTGGAAATGGAAATTGTACGCTGGTAGTCTTAACGCATCCAGCATGATTATTTCAAATCAGGTCGCAGCCGAGAAGCAGCCAGGCACAGACATACATGGAACAAGCTTGACATAGAGATCGCAACTGAAACATTTAGGGGTGATGTTTCATGCCTCCCAGAATTATGAGACAACTATATACTTGAAAAAACAACTACGCAGGCAGTGAAAACTACTCCCCACATCGATTAAGGAAAAGAAAGCCATTTTGGTACTGAGTACCGAGTACCAGGATGCTGAGACAACTATATACTGGCCCCTGTCATAGTACAATACAGTTTTTGTATGCAGGAGTACTGCTTCATTACAACCGTCCCCCCCCATGCGGATGCTCAGTTATCTATGTCTCTATCAGTAGAAACGGGTCGTGCAGAAGCACACCTCAAACCTCAAATGTGGTCACGAACCACACTTCAAATGTGGTCACGAACCACACCTCAAATGTGGTCACGAACCACTCCTCAAATGTGGTCACGAACCACTCCTCAAATGTGGTCATGCAGAAGCACACTTCAAATATCACAGCAGGGTTGGCCAAAATCATGCAGAAGCACACTCAAAATATCACAGCAGGGTTGGCCAGAATCATGCAGAAGCACACTTCAAATATCACAGCAGGGTTGGCCAGAGTCATGTCATGCAGAAGCACACTTCAAATATCACAGCAGGGTTGGCCAAAGTCATGTCATGCAGAAGCACACTTCAAATATCACAGCAGGGTTGGCCAGAGTCATGTCATGCAGAAGCACACTTCAAATATCACAGCAGGGTTGGCCGAAATCATGTATATGTGCATATAGTGTAAACACGGTTTTATAAGCAGGGAAGTTCTTGTATATGAGGTCATTTACTGTGTAAATGAACGGTTCTGGCCAACCATAGTCATACACGGTGTAAGTATATGGTTCTGGCCAACCCTAAAAATGTGGATAGTACTCTGCCCTGCAGTTGCTCTCGTTATTGACATGGAAACATCAATATTAACTTGCTAAACACTACCGTACTGCGCTTGGTTGTTTTGCGAGTAATTAAATAATTATTAAGGACCCTCGCAATAAGTCAAGCCGAAAATAAATAAAGTTTTTTCAGACCTCGCAATACTTAGACTTTTTAATGCGGTAGTTTCTAGGTCCCCCCATCGCCCTAAGGGCAAGCATCACTATTTGACCTAGGTTGCACCAAACAGAAGCGCACAGAGGACGATGGTCCCGCTCGGGAGCTCATCATCCGCCTGATGTGCAGCAGGCAGTAGCAGCCAGGGATGCAGCCATTGCAGCCAGCATTACATCCCGCCCTGCCCCAGTTAAGAGGCCTGTGGGGAGGCCCAAGGTGCTTGCACCATTGGGGGTGCAAGCCCCTCCAGGAGAGAGGCATGTGTGGGCAGAGCTGCAACTCAGGTGGAGTGGGGGGGAGCATCGGGTGCGCTTGCACCTGCACTTCACAGCAAAAGCAGCAGCAGCAGCAGCAGCAGCAGCAGCAGAAGCCCAGAAGCTGAAGAAGCAGGCAGTGTGGGTTAGGATGCTCCTGCAGGGTCGCAGGGGCAGGGGCAGGGGCAGGGCTTGAAACCCTGGAGATTCCAGAGACCACCACGGAGGAGGACGAAGGGGAGGAGGAGGGGAGGGAGGCATGCAAGAGTATCTCCTCAGGCTGAAGTTAGGAGCCTAAAAACTCGTCTCAGACTTTGATGTAAACCAGCACTGAATAGATACAGAGAGCACAAGAAATCCCCAAATTCGCAAAGTTCGCAAATTTCCTTAACTTTTCAGGGGCATCACAAAAGCTTAATGCTCGCAAATTAATTATTCTAACTATTTTGGCACCTCGCAAAAAGTAGGCCTCGCAATACTAAAAGCGCAGTACGGTAGACAACAGCAGTTATCTGTCACAAAACTACAAATAATTTCACCTGAAGCGCGTATGGAACACGTAAGCTTGCTTAACACTCAACAACAGCAGTTATCTGTCACAAAACTACAAATGATTTCACCTGAAGCGTGTATGGAACACTTAAGCTTGCTTAACACTCAACAACAGCAGGTATCCGTCACATAACTACGTAGAATTCCACCTGAAGCGCGTATGGAATCACGTAAGCTCGCTTAGCACTCAACAAAAACAGTTATCGGTCACATAGCTACATAGAATAATACCTGAAGCGCATCCAATACGTGCCAGAATTAAGCCAGTGTTTGCTTGTTTTGTACAAAGGCAACCCTTTCCCACACAATCTTTCTACAGTGATCCTCCAATTGATTCCCCCAAACATGCAAACAAAAAAGTAGGCACAGCTTTTGCAACCAATTGTGTTATCTTTCCATAGCAATCTACCAGCTGCGCTTGCCCCAACAACCTACTTATGCAAAACGAGAAATCAGATACAGTGCGTGCTCTCACGCCCACCCCCTAACCACACACACACACACACCAACATACGCAAACACGCACGCACACACCTGGACACCACAGTCTGCTTCTTCTCGTCCAGAACAAATGCCCCCTCCTCCACAGCAGCACTGCTGCTGCTGCCGGCTTTGCCGCTGCTGCCTTTGCTGCTGCTGTCTGAGCGCGGGGTAAGGTACACAGGGCCTTCAATGCCGAACTTTGGCACAAACACAATGAGGCCGTTTGCCTTGACCTGTGAGGATTACAGGTGTCGTAGGCGTGCACGTTTTTTAAATGGGCAGCCTTCCATGCCATACTTTGGCACAAACACAATGAGGCCGTTTGCCTTGACCTGTGATGATTAAAGGTGTCGTAGACGTGCACATTTTTTTATAAGCAGCCTTCCATGCCATACATTGGCACAGATACAGTGAGGTCGTTCAACCTGCACTTAATTGTGAGGCAAATGCAACCAAAATGCAACCAAAATATAACACTGAGGAATGTGTATGTATGCCAGACTGCTGATGGTACGCTGATAAGTGACCAATCATATAAAGGAGCAGTTAGAGTCAGGTCGCATCATGCATAGGGTTGGCCAGAACCGTCTACATACACCGTATATTTGGTGATTTCCCTGCCAAAAACACCGTATAAACACCGTATATATATATGGTTCTGGCCAACCCTAATCATGCACCTTGGTGACACAAGCGTCTACCAGACTGTGCTGATAGTACACTGACACCTGACTCATGCTGCAAAGCAACACAACCACAGACAGAGCACAGCACGCACCTTGGTGACGCGGGCATCTGCCAGCACTGTGCGGTCTTTGAAAAATATCAGAGTGTGTAGCTCCACACTGGCGCGCCCGGCCATCTGTGCATTGCGATGCCGCTTATTCAGATTGTCAGACCCAGCACGCAGGCCTTCCCTGTGTGTGTGTGTGTGTGTGTGTGAGCGACCATGGTGTGTGTAATTCCTTGTACATTCATGCACAGGCTGTGAACAAGAGAATGCCTCACAGGGGCTCCATTGTGTTTGTGCCAAAGTACGGCATTGAAGGCCCTAGACACCCCTGCCCGTATCAAAATGCTCCATGGCACGAACAAAAAACTCTTGCATTCTTAAAATGAAACACTAGGGTTAGCCAGAACCATATATATATACGGTGTATATACGGTATTCTTGGCAGGGAAATCAAGAAATATACGGTCATATACGGTGTAAAAATACGGTTCTGGCCAACCCTATGAAGCACCGACCTGTCTCTTGCGGTCTCAGGAAGTGCCTCTAATTGAAGCACGGCTGCTAACAGCCTGTGGACCATGACATCAGCATACCTGCAAACACAACACATTGCGCGTAAGGAAATTCGCATCATCAGATCAATAGCCGAAGCTCCTCCTCAAAAATATATAAAAAGTCCTCATGTACGTAGATACAGATGCGCCTGTCAGCATTTTTGATGCAGCCTATTAAATCAAGGCACCAGCAATGTATTCAAAACATTGCCAGATATCACTCTGCCATTCGCACAGCACAAGAAAAGAACAAACAAACGCAAAGACAATTGGAGCAACACACACACAATCTAACATACATGCACCATCTCTCGCACGCGCACGCACACGCATACACACACACGCATACAAACAATACAAACATGAACACATACACACACAAACACATACATGCATAAACACAAGCGCACACACAACACACAAACACATACATGCATACACACAAGCGCACACACACACACACTCACACACGTACACACACACACTCACACACACACGCACACACTCTCACACTCACACAAACACACTCACACACACACACAAGGTCTTACCGTCGGATGGGTGAGGTGAAGTGGGTGTAGATGGGGGAAGCCAAACCGTAATGCATGAACTCATGGTACGCTGCAAGGCAAGACAACAGGTGCGTTTGCTGCAAGGCATGACAACAGGTGCGTTTGCTGCAAGGCATGACAACAGGTGCGTTTGCGCAGCTAGACAACAGGTGCATTTGCTGCAAGGCAAGACAACAGGTGCGTTTGTTGCAAGGCAAGACAACAGGTGCGTTTGCGCAGCTAGACAACAGGTGTGTTTGCGCAGCTAGACAACAGGTGCGTTTGCGCAGCAAGATAACATGTGCGTTTGCGCAGGAAACTATACACACTATTCCCTGCATTATTGTAGAAGCAAGGAGCCACGTTGGTACCTTGTGCTGTACGCGTCCTTTGATCGCACCAAAAAGTATGAGGGAAACTTGATGGGCTCTAGATTGAAAGCGCAAATGAGTCACGGAGATGCGGCCATATCTGCACGTTATTCTGCACGTTACTCTGCACGCTACTCTGCACATTACTCTGCACGTTACTCTGGACGCTACTCTGGACGTTACTTACTTCGGAAGGCACTTGTGCTTGGTTCATTAATGCATCATGCTCGTTACTCTGCACAATTCTCTGCACGTTACTCTGCACGTCACTCTGCACATGACTCTGCACATGACTCTGGACGTTACTTACTCCGGAAGGCACTCGTGCTTGGTTCATTAATGCATCATGCTCGTTACTCTGCACGTTACTCTGCACGTTACTCTGCACGTCACTCTGGACGCTACTCTGCATGCTACTGAATTCAAAAGGCACTTGTGCTTGGTTCATTAGTGCATCATGCTCGTTACTCTGGACGCTACTCTGCACGTTACTCTGCAAGTTACTTACTCCGGAAGGCACTTGTGCTTGGTTCTTCAGTGCATCATGCTCGTTACTTTGGACGCTATTCTGCACGTTACTCTGCACGTCACTCTGGACGCTACTCTGCACATTACTCTGCACGTTACTCTGGACGTTACTCTGCACATTACTCTGAACGCTATTCTGGACAAATTCTGCACGCTACTCTGGACGTTTCTCTGGACGTTACTCTGCACATTACTCTGCACATTACTCTGCACGCTACTCTGGACGTTACTCTGGACGTTACTCTGCACATTACTCTGCACATTACTCTGGACGCTATTCTGGACATTACTTACTCCGGAAGGCACTTGTGCTTGGTTCATTAGTGCATCATGCTCGTTACTCTGCACGTTACTCTGCACGTTACTCTGCACGTCACTCTGGACGCTACTCTACACATTACTCTGCACGCTATTGTGCACGTTTCTCTGCACGTTACTTTTGACGTTACTTCTGGACATTACTTCTGAACATTACCTCTGGACGTTACTCTGGACGTTACTCTGGACATTACTCTGCACGTTACTTACCCCGGAAGGCACTTGTGCTGTTCCTTAGTGCATCATGCTACCAATGTCTAGGGTTGGCCAGGAAATTACCATATATACGGTCATATTTGGTGTATATATACAGTTCTGGTCAACCCTACCAATGTCATATTCTAGTGATCGTTTATGATTCATACACCTACCACCAATATGCAGGTGCTGAAAGAGAAGACGGTGGAACTGCAATCCCTCTGCCTACTTTAATATCCTTCTGTTGTAACCATTGACGGTAATAACGCTCACCATGGTCTCTGGAGCAAAAGTACAGCGCCTGTATGTCATGTAGCGGGAGCCCAAAGAGACGGTAGAGTTGCTTCCTCAACTCTGGCAGGCACCTAAAAATCACCAGTGACCGCTAAAATGCGCACCATGGTCTCCAGAGCAAAAGTAAAGCGCCTGTGTCATGCAGCGGGTGCTGAGGATGCGGACAAGCTTGTTGAAGTAAGGGTCTTCAGGGCGGGTGGCAGCATCCAAAGACTCAGCCAAAGACTGCGTGTTTGTATGTGTGTGTGTGTGTGTGTGTGTGTGTATGTGTGTGTGTTAGTGTGTGCGTGTGCGTGTGTGTGTGACATCGGTAGCACCCACTGCAGTGGTTTGAACATGGCCAGTGGCTCTTGCATACGTACGTGTGCTGTGCTAATACCTAGGTGCAGTGCATATTTTTAAGAAAGGGTTCTCAGGGCGGGTGGCTGCATTCAAAGACTCAGCCAAAGACTGCAAACCAACAAAAGGTGCACAAACATTGTGGTTGTGGATGCTCACAGTTTGTTTGGGAGAAAGGTTAAGTAAGAACGTTAATTAAGGTTTGTGTGTGTGTGTGTGCTAGTGTGTGTGTTAGTGTGTGTGTGTGTGTGTTGCTGGACGCAGGGGCGGGTGGCTGCATCCATGGAGTATCCTTGGAGTTAAAACATGTAGGGTTAATTCTAATGTGGCATGACGTGAATAGTAAAGTGCAACATGAAGAGAGGGACGCTGCTAACAAAGTGGGCATCACGTAGTGCCCTTGGAGTCAATACGTGTAGGGCCAAGTCTAATGTTGCATGACGTGAGAACTAACGTACATCATATAGGGAGGTATCTAGCAACATGGGCAGCACGTAGCACCCTTGGAGTCAATGCGTGTAGGGTTATTACTAATGTGGCATAACGCGAGAAGTAACGTACAACATGAAGAGAGGGACGCTGCTAGCAATGCAGGCAGCACGTACCTAAACAATAGACACGTCAAGGGTAAGGGTCCTAATGCAGCAGCAACTTGATGATTGGGTTCAAAGTTTGAAGTGCAAACACCATGTCTTGGCATGTCATGAGATGTAGCGTACAACTTGAAGGAATGCCTCTGTTTAGGAGGGCAGCACGGCCTTAACAGTGGAAGCGTCTAAGACGATGCCCACTGAAGCAGCAGCAGCAGAAGCAGCAGCAGCAGCAGCAACAGCAAGATCAGCTGCAGCAGCAGCAGCAGCAGCAGCAAGATCAGCTGCAGCAACAGCAGCAGCAGCAAGATCATCTGCAGCAGCAGCAGCAGCAGCAAGATAAGCTGCAGCAGCAGCAGCAGCAGCAGCAGCAAGATCAGCTGCAGCAGCAGCAGCAGCAAGATCAGCAGCAGCAGCAGCAGCAGCAAGATCAGCAGCAGCAGCAGCAGCAGCAGCAGCAGCAGCAAGATCAGCAGGAGCAGCAGCAGCAGCACCTTGCAAGATGATAAACTCCATGCCTTGGCGGCACGTACCTTTGAAGTGGACACGTCTAGGGTGAGCCCCACAGCAGCAGCAGCTTGCAAGATGGGCTCGAACTGGCGGGGCGCAGGCACCTTTGGGAGGAGCAAGATGATAAGGAGCACATGCGTCATACTGATGGAAGTGTGCAGCATGTTGCATGTTGCATGTTGCATGCTGCATGTTGCATGTTGTTGCATGTTGCATGTTGCATGTTGTTGCATCTTGCATGTTGCATGTTGCATGTAGCATGTAGCATGTAGCATGTTGCATGTTGCATGTTGCATGTAGCATGTAGCATGTAGCATGTAGCATGTAGCATGTAGCATGTAGCATGTAGCATGTAGCATGTAGCATGTAGCATGTTGCATGCTGCATGCTGCATGTTGCATGCTGCATGTAGCATGTTGCATGTTGCATGCTGCATGTAGCATGTTGCATGTTGCATGCTGCATGTTGCATGTTGCATGCTGCATGTTGCATGTTGCATGTTGCATGCTGCATGTTGCATGTTGTATGTTAAATGTAGCATGTAGCATGTTGCATGCTGCACCTTGCATGTTGCATGCTGCATGTTGTATGCTGCATGTTGCATGTGAGCGCGATGGAAACCGGAGCAGAAAGAGCCTGACAGTAAAAAGGTGATGGAGATGAAGGGAAGGATCCAATTCCGCACTGCAAACAAAACCATACAAGCAATACACGGTCAAGACACACACAAGGATCAGAAGGAAATTGGTGAGCAAAGACGTACCAGCAAGCTTTAGGAAATCACAACATCTTGGACTCTTTACTATTAACACACACACATACACACACACACAGAAAATACACACGCACACACACACGCACACAAACACAGAACACACACACACACACACACACACACACACACACACACACACACCGGGTGGCGCCGCAACAAGGAGCAAGATGGGAAGTGGTGCGCAATGGCTTCTGCCACTGCCACGTTTGCCAAAAGCATCATCTCCTCCACCATCTGGTTGGCTTCTTGCACCTGTGCACATTTTTCGATATTTGGTGTTCTGCAAGTGACAGGGAGTTTGGGCTGCGGATAGCATGAAGGCAAAATGATTCTGAAGTCGACAGCTAAAATCCAAAAATGGACGAGTAAAATTCAGAAGATGACAGCTAAAACTCATCCTCATCCCCACCACCACCTGGTCAGTCGCTTGCACCTGTGCACATTTTGCAATGTTTGCTTTTCTGCAAGTGACAGGGAGTTTAGGCCGCGTCTTCGTTCTCTCTATTATGATTAAGAATGGATCAACAAGTGCCTGGAACACACAGTAAGCATATGCTATTTAAAGAGCGCGTATCATGGAGTGTATTGCACATACCATGGAGAGTGTTGCACATGCGGCCTCACAACAAGTGCCTAAAACGCACACTAGGCGAGCATTGCTATTGAAGAGAAAATACCATCGAGCGTGTTGCACATGCGGCCTCGTGGACGTTACAGCAGCTGACTCAAATCAATCACGTGGCCGCCTGTGCAACAAGGATTTTCTACAATCACTAATCTAATTTTAGTCGATGCGGCCTCATGAATGTCACAGCTGTGGTTTTGTTTTGATTGACGTGGCCTCGTGGACGTAAAAGCAGTTTTTCTTAGTTGATGCGGCTTTGTGGACGTCAAAGCGGTGGTTTTATTTTAGTTCATGCAGCCTCGTGGATGTCACAGCAGTTCCTTTTTTTAGTTGATGCGGCCTTGTGGATGTCGACATGTTTCATCTATGTTGATGTGGGCGGTGCATCTCCTGCTTAAATCATTCTGCCGCTTACGTCAGCTTTTGCATGCACTGCTACGCTAACTATTGTTTTAAAATGTATTGCTTAAACACCTGTACACTTTTCAGTCATTCTTATTTCTTGTTTTACACGTTGAGGCACTTCTTCTCTTGTACACTTTTTAGTTATTCTTATTTCTAGTCATACGCTTAGACACTTCTTCTTCTATTATCTTATTTTACACTCACGAGCTTCCTACAGGTGTGTGCACGAGCGGAAAAACAGCAGCTGCCGTTTGCTCTGCCCACCAGAAGACGTGCCACCGTAGACGTGTCAATGAAGAAGACGTGCCAACGAAAAAATCTGTTGTCAGCTTAAGAACCAAATGACACATTCAATAAAAAGCCAGACAGCTGAATCTGTTTCTTTTAAATCAGCTTAAGACATCACGAACACTGCAGGTCAAATTATTTTTGTGGCTTGCTGTAAACCTTGCAGAAAGTTTTGGCGCATGCCCACCCTTGCCCCCATCCCCACACCCACACTCCTCCACCAACAATCCCAA
>Ga0307960_1002346_pt1 | contig 11288 bp, 13 predicted proteins | sample OrgLakmetagen542_FD_201832 | JGI IMG/M metagenome (GOLD analysis project Ga0307960, IMG submission 201832) | Saline water microbial communities from Organic Lake, Antarctica - #542 | ecosystem: Environmental > Aquatic > Non-marine Saline and Alkaline > Saline | place: Antarctica: Organic Lake... | reverse complement strand
CCCCCTATTTTTCCACACGTTTTTCCTCACAAGCATGCTTGCGTGCCTTCACAGGCGCTGGTGCTCCTTCGCAACCGCAACCAGTTGACACCCAACGAGGTGCTCCCCCTCTTTTTCCGCATGTTTCGTTGCCAAGACAAGCAGCTGCGGCAGCTGCTGTTCAAGCACATCGTATCAGGTAGGCCAGGTCTAAAGAAATGGTATGTCTGGTCTAGAGGGAGGCTCAGACAAAACGCATGCCTCTGCACGCACATTGCCTTTCACTTTAATTGTTGCTGCAATACCCTTAATGTGTGCATTCTATTTTCCCTTTTTTAACACAGACATCAAAAACAGCAACAAGAAGCACCGGAATGAGGGCCTGAACCGTTACATGCAGAACTTCATGTACAGGTGAGATGGAGGAATGAAAAGAGTAGATATCTGAGAATTGCCAAGGTGAATTGTAGCTTTATTTCTACCCTACTTTCTAACAATGCTTTACGCCGCTATTGGTTGCCAGCAGCAAGCAGGATCTTGTTGAGTGCAAGTGTGTATGAGTGTGTTGTGTGTGTGCGTGTGTGTGTGTGTGTTTGTACCAGCCGTGCTACTCATCAGAGCGGCAGTGTAATTTCCTTTCTGCTGAGCTAGCAACAGGTCCAAAGGAGACTCGGATCAATGAACTAGCTGTGGCATGTCATTTGCAACAACACTTAGTTTTGACCACCTTAGCAGCACCAGTCTCTTTATTTCCTCTCCACGACCTGCTCTCTAAAGATCATCTTAATCCTAAATTTAAAAGCAAAGCATCTGCGCCAATGATTGCAGCGTACTGTCTGCTGATGACGAGGCCGCCGCCAAAAAGTCACTAGCTGTGTGCACAGAGCTGTGGAGGCGTCACGTGTGGCGAGATGCACGCACGGTCAACGTCATTGGTGAGTGCCACTATTGCATGTACATGCTGGCCAACAAATAAACCGTTCACTGTGTACGCTGAGCTGTAGAAGCGCCACATGTAGCGAAATGCACGCACAATGGACGTCATTAATGGGTGCTCCTCATGCACCACTCATCTGTTCAATTTGGGGTCATTTGTCTCTTAACGCCTCTCGCAAGCCGGGGGAAACAGGCGGTTGCAGCTGTAGGTCCTTAATACTGGAAATGTGCCTAAACTTTTCTGCACAGCAATTTGTTTAGCACGTTTCCTGCAACTGCATAGTGGTGCTGCACATGCGAGGAAGGCTGAGGAGAAAACCTTATTATGTCAACCAACGCACTTGCGCGTGTGCAAACACAACTAAGAGCCGCTGGTGCAATGGCAGCTGCCTGTGTGTATGTAGGGCTGCGCTGCCACAAACCAAATGCAGAAACTTCTTATCCATACTTACGACCCTAGCCTCTTTCCACACTCACAGCCAGCGCGGCCATGCACAAATCTTCACGCATCATGCTGGGGGCCGTAAAGTTCTTCTTGGGCAACGACAAGTCTGACAGCGCAGATGGAGGCAGCGAGGTGTGTTCTATGCTGCCAAGGCTATGACGGTAGCCATGATGTGTGTGCATTTTCAAAATGCATAGCCAGCTTTTCTGGCCACATGGTTTTAAAATTCCGCTGCAAGCCCTGTTCTGCACAAAATCTAAGGCATCTCACACACAGACGAATGAATCAGGGGACAAGGCGCGTGTATTGAGTCTCAGTTGTACATGGAGCACAGTACGGGGCAGTGAGGTGTATTAGAAATGGTGGTGCACACATTTAACCTTTGATGTCATGGTCCAACTTGGTGTCTTGGTTTCTTGGTGTGGCCTAGTGTGGCCTGGTGTCTTGGTGTGGCCTGAAACTTGTCGTCTTGGTTTGGCCTGGTGTCTTGGTGTCTTAATGTGGCCTGGTGCGGCCTGGTGTGGCCTGGTGCGGCCTGGTGTCTTGGTGTGGCCTGTTGTCTGGTGTGGCCTGGTGTCTCTCTGGTGTCTGGTGTGGCCTGGTGTTCTCTCTCTGGTGTTCTCTCTCTTCCCTGGTGTTCTCTCTCTGGTGTCTGGTGTGGCCTGGTGTCTCTCTGGTGTTTGGTGTGGCCTGGTGTGGCCTGGTGTATTGGTGCGGCCTGGTGAGGCCTGGTGTCTTGGTGTGGCCCGAGGGAGCATTGCATAATACCTGCAAGCGTCTGAAGGTCTTTAGGTCTGCTGCTTGGCTACTGCTGTTGCTGCTGTGTTCGACAGTGAAGCACGTGCATGCCTGCTGTTCTTGCAGGGTGAGGATGATGATGGCAGGGACAGAGCAAAGCCTGTAGCACCTACAAAGGAGGAGATTTACAAAGCAAGCAACTCGGTAAGGACCTTTATCTCCCTCCCCTTATTGTTTTTGGTAATAAATACTAGCTTTAGGGGCGCTGAAGCATAACAACTTAACAGCACAGCTGCCCTTGTTTAGTACATACTTGTATGGCTGTTGTGTAGGAGCCAACCCTCCTTTCTTGGGCCTGACTTCATTTGTGCCAGGTGCTCTGCTGCGGCATGTTGTACTCAATCAGCTCAGTATGCGCATTCCACGCCATCTTCTTGTTTTGCATGTAGGCTGCCCATTGCTGCCCATGCTCTGTGGCATTGCATGCATTGTGTGATTGTGTGGCAATTCCCTGTTGTATGATTTTGTGCCCGACATGTGACTATTCTTGTCATGCATGAAAGCTTGTGCCTGCTTTTCGTGGGACAGGGCACCACCAGCAGTAAGAAGGAGAAGCTGCAGCTCAAGTGGTAGCAATTAACAATTACTTGCATAACGATTCAAAGCCATGCCTGCTTCCTTTTGCACAGGACACCACAAGCAGCAAAAAAAGGAGCAGCTCAAGTACCAGCAGTTTGCTTCTTGTTGCAACAAGTTTAAAAAGGTCTGCTTCCTCCTGCACAGGGCACCACAAGCAGCAAGAAGAAGAAGCAGCACAAGCTGAAGCGGGTGTTGCAGACAGTGAAGAAAGCGGAGCGCAGGGAGGCAGGGGAGGAGGGCACAACCCCGGGGGGCTATGAGAACTTTGCAGCCATGCATTTGCTGAACGACCCACAGGTGAATGGTGAGGGTAAACGGTTTGTTATAATTACTGTGTCTTTACAGCATTGAGAAAGGGGAACGAAGAGAGGCAGGGGAAAGAGGGCACAGATCAGGGGGGTATCTGCACAAAACCTCCCTTGTGTAGAATATGCAGCTCTTAGCAACCTTATTTAAGCAGTATTCAGCAGAGAGCCCAACTCTCTTGTTGCTGCTGCCAGGCTTGTTAATGTGTGACATGCAATTTTATTACCTTGCCCGTGTGCGATCTGTGTCACGGCTTATAGCTCCCTTCACCCACATACCTCTCCTGCCTTTCAAACACAGGCGTTTGCAGAGAAGCTCTTCTCACGGCTTCAGACTGGCAACGAGACCTTTGACACACGCATGGCCATCCTATCTGTGGTATCACGTGTTATTGGAGTGCACAAGTGAGTATAGCGTGGGGCGCGTGAAGATAAGTAGGTGCCATTAGTGCTGCATTACCGCACATGCGCATGCACAGTTGTCCTATTCGTGGTGTCACGTGACGTGTTATTGGAGTGCACAAGCGAGTAGCGTGGGGCGCGTGAATATAAGTAGGTGTCATTAGTGCTGCATTACTGCACATGCGCATGCATGGACATCCTACCCGTGGTGTCACGTGACGTGTTATTGGAGTACACAAGCGAGTAGCATGGGGTGGGGAGGCAAGTGCCAATCATGCATATCATTGCATGGGGTGAATATCATTGCATATCATTGCATATCGTTGCATGGGGTGTATGGAGGCGAGTGCATATCATTGCTGCAATAAATCGCATGACCATCCTGTTTGTGGTGTCATGTATGATTCGAATGTGCACAATGGAGTCCGTGAGTGTGCGGAGATTAAGTGTTGTTGGTATTGATATCTACGTGGCCGCACTGTACTTGCTAATCCATGCACAATTGGTGTGTGCAAACAGTTAAATTTGGTGTTTAAAAGCAATTATGAAGTCGATATATTGCACAAATGAGTGCCACCTACTGTGTAAGAAGCCTGTGTATGCACATATCAGAGGCGTTGCTATTATCTGGTGCGCATGTAAACGCTCTACAAACTTGTGATATTCACCCACCGCTGCCCCCTTGCTGCCTGCTGGCACATACAGCACAGGTTTTGCGTATCGTCACCGTACAGGCGCGTAATTATTGCAATCTTTGATTTAATTAAACCCCAATGCGAGCTATGCGAGGGGCACACAATCTAATCATTTACTCCAATGCAGCCTATGCGAGGACCTTTGGCCCTCTGAGCTGCAGGTGCACACGTATGCACGCGCGTGTACGTGTGCGTGCATGCGCATACGTGTGTGCGCGTATGTGTGTGTGCGTGCGCATACGTGTGTACATGCGTGCGTGTGTATACAGTTGTGTACGTACGTACGTGTGTGCGTGCATTGTGGGCTTGTTTGTGCGTGTGTGTGTGCGCGCGTATGTGTGTACATACATGTGTGCGTGCAGGTACGTGTGTGTGCACGCGCGTACGTGTGCGTGCGTGCGCATGTGTGCGTGCGTGCGCGTATGTGCGTGCGCGTACGTGTGTGTGTGTGTGTGTGTGTGTGTGTGTGTGTGCACGTGCGTGTGTGTGTGCGTGCGCGTACGTGCTTGCGTGTGTATACAATTGTGTACGTACGTGTGTGTGTGCGAGCGTTGTGTACTTGTGCGTATGTGTGTGCGCGTTGTGTACTTGTGCGTGTGTGTGCGCGTACGTGTGTGTGCGTACGTGTGTACGTGTGCATGCGCATGTTAAGGGATTGAAGACACCCTTCCCCTTAGTGTCCTTCCTTCCCAAGAGAGGGCAAATCCCCCAAGCTATTTGTCCCCCTTGGGGGCCTTGAGGGGCGGCTTGGGAGGCTTTCCTGGCCTGTCCCCGTTCATGCTTAAAATGAAATAACTAACCACAAGGCAAGCTTCGCGTGGCCCTAGTAACCTAGTTATTTAAACTGCTCTTAATACTCCACGAGAAGATCAGAAACATTCGCGGTATGCGGTGATATACCGCATATACGGTATTTAATTTAATCTCCACTTTTGCAGTGCTGCTTGCAACTCTTACCCCTATGACTAATTGGTCATTTTTAGCAAGACCTGTCTGACTGCTCGCTTGCAATCTCTGCCGCCCCTCATTGCCTCTGCATTGCAATGCTTAAGAAAGAAGCAATCATGACTTCCCTTGCATGTAATCAAGCTGACTTCATTCAAGGTTTGGCTGGGGCGCTTGACCCATCATGTGCTTATCGCTGAAGTTGCTTTGATACCTGAACTCTTCTACCCCAATCTTTGCACGACATTTATCTCAATGCTTGATTAGTCATGCTCAATTCCCCTCCCCCTTTTCCCCTCTGCCCCACAGGCTCATGGTGCTCAACTTCTACCCCTACCTCCAAAAGTACATCTCCCCCCACACCAAGGACGTGACGGTAGTGTTAGCCGCCCTAGTGGGAGCCGTGCACGAGCTGGTGCCCCCCGACACCCTGCAGCCGGTGCTGCGGCAGCTAGTGGATCAGTTTGTACACGACAAGTAAGTTGAATGTGTGTATGTATGGTTGTATGGTTGTTTGGTTGTTTGTTGTATGTATGGTTGTATGGTTGTATGGTTGTATGTATGGTTGTACGTATGTATGTGTTTATGGTTGTGTGTTATGGTTGTATGGTTGTATGTATGGTTGTATGTTATGGTTGTGGGTCTTTAGCGGTCAGCTTTCTGCGTGCACGGCAATGAGCTAATGGACCGGCTTCTTGCATGACAAGTGTGTGCATGAGTGGGGGATAGCAGCAGTGGGTCTAAGCGGTCTAGATCTTGCGTGGAGTGCATGAGCTGGTGGACCAGTTTTTTTGCATAATGTGTAAGAAGTGTGTATTATCTGGGTCTGCTGGTATGTGTAAGGAGGGGGCGCAAGAGGTCTTGCTTGACCTGTGTAGTTTGTGACCTGCGGCAGTCAAGGCCAGCAAACCAGTCTATCCAGGAACCGTGAGGCGTGTCAAAATAGCGAAAGCTAGTTGCTTATGCGCAACACACTGCTGGTTCCTTTAAGAAGGGCAGGGAAGGAGGGCTAACCGCTGCTTCTCCACACGAGTGATGTATGCATAATACATATCGCAAGCGCATACTGTCACTGTGTGGACGTTTCAGCGTTTTTAACTATACATAGCACGAGTACAAGCAGCCTCTGCACGTGTGTGCACGCGGTTACCACCTCACGCAGCACACAAGCGCAAACTTTCTGTATGCACGTGTTAAGCACTGCCCACCGTACATATTACATACAACATATCACACATGCAAACTGTCTCTTAACTTGAACGCATGCATATACACTTTTAACCCTCAGGGCTCGTCCAGAAGTCATGACCGTTGGACTGAAGACTGCACGAGAGCTGTGCCTACGCAGCCCCCTCCTCATGGAGGGCGATTTGCTCAAGGTGAGATGTGTGCTGTGCGCATTTGCTGTGTAGGAGCACAGGGATGAAGGAAGGATTTCCATCATCTATGCTACTCGAGGTTGTTTGTGTTACTCGAGCTTGTTGGTGGTACTCGAGCTTGTTTGTTGTACTCAAGGTTGTTTGTGTTACTCGAGGTTGTTTGTTGTACTCAAGGTTGTTTGTGTTACTCGAGGTTGTTTGTGTTACTCAAGCTTGTTTGTGAGCCTCGAGGTTGTTTGTGTTACTCGAGCTTGTTTGTTGTACCAGAGGTTGTTTGTGTTACTCATGGTTGTTTGTTGTACCAGAGGTTGTTTGTGTTACTTGAGGTTAATCTCCTCTTGTTTTGGGCCTCTCTCTTGCCTGACCTGGAGGGCCAATTCTCATGTGCTTTACATCATCGCCGCTGGACGTTTCCTTATCCCACGCTTGGAATTGAACCGCTGTAGTGTATGTCTGCAAAACACATGCGTGTCTCTTCTGCAAATTTCATTCGTGTCTTTTGTGCCAAACACATGTGTGTCCATTCTGCAAAACACGTGCGTGCCTCTTCTGCAAATCACACGCGAGTCTCTTCTGCAAACACACGCGAGTCTGTGTGTCTGACCAACATTGAATGTTTTCCATGCATGCACCCACAGGATCTCACAGGCTACAAAAAGTTCAAGAACAAGCAGGTCTCCTCCTCCGCTCGAGGCCTCATCGGACTCTTCAGGTGTGCTTCAGCGCTCGCCACGATTTGGGCAATTCTCTTTTTGCTTGCCTTCTTTTCATGCCTTATACTCTTCCTCTTGCGTCACTTAAGCATACGGGCAATTGTTTCCTCTTGCGCCACCTCAGCAGATTAAATGGTGCAAACACACACAAATACACACATATGTGCACGCATGCATGCATACACGTACGCACACACACACACACTCACACACAAACACACACACACACAAACACACACACATATGCACACACGCGCACGCACACGTGTTTAATCTGCTAACCTTGTCTATTCTGTTTCCCCTATAGGGAGCTCAACCCAGAGTTGCTTGCAAAGAAGGACAGGGGCAAGGGAGCTGACATGATGCTGCGGCCCTCAGCATACGGCCAATCACAGGTCTGTGCGTGTGCACGTGCTTTTGTGCAATTGTGTGCTTGTTGTGAGCGTTTGTGTGCGTATGTCTCCATAGTGTGCCTAGGTCCACAGCTGCGATGTAGATCGTGACATCTGTTTTTAATAACATGTCCTGTGAACATGCGCAGCTGTCAGTTATTAATCTTGACTCCCAGGATGTCAATAGCCTTCCCCATTATAGAACTACAAAACAAGGCATATATGTTGTCACATATGCATATGTGGATGAGAGCGGCGAGCATTTTACTTTCATTGCTGCATGCCCTTAAACTTCAAGCGCCCTAAATTTTCACACCCTTGATTTAGGGTGGAGAAGGTTAAAAGTGGATTCGATTTGCTTGTCCAACTCATTGCAGCACATCTCCATCCCTTAACTTTATGCCCCACTGCTGGGTGTACAAGAACGTGAGACAAACAATTGAGGGATAAACACACACAAGCACATGCACACACAAGCATACGCATACACACACATACACAAGCACATAAACACATGCACACACAAGCACATGCATACACACTCCCCTGCCGTGCAGATTTCCAGCCGTGTGGATGGCGCTGAGCTGCTGGAGCAGGCAGAGGCTGCAGGCCAAGGCTCAGACGAGTACGACTACCACATGAGCAGTGCAGGCAGCAGTGACACAGACAACTCTGATAGCGGTGAGTTTCCTGTACAGCAGGTACGATGGACTGTTCTTGTTGTATTCTTAGCCTATCGTTAGTGACGCAGACAGTCAGTTGGTGGGGGATCTGTCACAAGCATGTCTGTATGATCCTCCTTGTTTGTCGCTGCACCCTGCCTCCTTTATGCTTTGATTGTCAACTGGTGTGTTTGTGTTGTTTGCATGCGTGCAGTGCTACTCTCCACGGTCTTGATGTAGCAGCTTTTTGCCCTTACCCATAGCACACACTCTATCCCCCCCACACAAAAACACACACATACACAAGCACACACTCATGCATGCATGCAAGCACTCATACACATGCACACACACGCACACATACACACACGCACACACACACGCACACACACACACAACACACACGCACGCACACACACACGCACGCACACATGCTCACAAACACACACAGGGAGTGCTGGCGGCAGTGACGATGGCAGTGAATGGGTGGACGCGGACAGTGGGGACGAGGAGATGGAGGAAGGGGGTCAGCCACAAGATCAGGATAGAGGGGAGAAGGGGGTTGCAGTTGAGCCAGGCAGTGCCAGCGGTGGCGGCAAAAAGAGTGCGAGCTTGAAGCGGAAGAGGGAGTCGTCGGTAGGGGTGGAGAGCAGCGACGGTCAGGGGCAGGAGGGGCTTTCAGAGGGCGATGGTGATCTGAGTGGGAGTGGGGAGGAGGAGGGGAGCAGCAGCAGTGGAGATGAGGAGACAGAGGAAGAGGAAGAGCCCAGAAGTAGTAGCAAGAGGTTGCCGCAGCAGCCGGACAGGTGAGGGGCTCCTGTGTTATGGACGAGCTTGTCGTACGTCGTAGCAGACTATAAGTAAGGTTCCATCATGTTTGAGTTTCTATATTACATCCTATATACTACCACTGCTTGAACAACAGGTCTGTGGGTGGCTGCAAAAGCAACGACGTATGATGTTTAACGTAAGATCCTGCACTCACAGCCTAAAGCACTTTTTATGCACACACACACACATGCACGTACACACACACCACGCTTGCAGCATTTCTACACTGAAGCGCAAGCTAGCATTTGCCAAAGAGAAGCGGCAGCGCCAGGCACAACTTGAGGAGGAAAGGCAGGAAGCAGAGAAGGAGGGGGGAGCCGAGGCTCAGCCCAGCAATCCTGCCGAGCACATGGAAGCAATACGCATCATGACTCAAGAAGACTTCGAACACATCAAGTGCGTGGGCGTGGCGGGGGAGAGGTTGTATGTGCTTTTCTATTGGTGTTTACTGTAGCATTTTGTGGGCATGTGTACACATGATGAGGCATGTTCATATGAACATAAAGGTCATTGTCGTCCCATGCCAGCCGTGCATCGTCATTAATGTCCGCGTCCTTCTACCCTTTGCAGCTCCTTGCACTGAAGTGTGGGTTCTATGTACTGAAGTGGGTTATATGCACTGAAGTATGGTGGTTCTATGCACTGAAGTATGGATTCCATGGTATGGCGGGTCTATTCTATCCATTGAAGTATGGGTTCTATCTGTGAATGGGTGGCAACAACGCTTGCGTTCTTACAGTCCTTCACATTACAATCACCCAACAGTTATCCGGGATTCAAAAGAAGTGCAGGTTAAGGTTGCCTTAATTAACATTCCACTGAATCTATTCATTTATATTCACATATGCATGCACATGATTAATTTTTAAGTGGACGCGCACGCACACATACACACACACGCGCGCACACACACACACACATGAACACAAACACACATTGATCCCTGTGTTGCGCACCTGCAGGCGGCTGAAGAAAAAGAAGCTGATCGAAGCATCCATGATGAAGCATGGCATGAAGAGTGCCAGCAAGGCCAAGCGTGCACGCTTGCTACAGGCGGCCGAGGAGGAGGCAGAGGCTGCAGACGTGCTGCACAGTAGGATGTGGTCGGGCGCGAATGAGTCGAAGGTTGACCCTACTAGCCTTGAAGGTGCGTGTCTTTGTGCATGTGTGAATGCGCTTGTAGGCATGTGCGTGCGTGTGCTTTTGTGCCTTTGTGTATGCCTTTGTGTGTGTGTGTTCTTGCAAGCTTTTGACAAACTGTCTTGAATACAAGACTGGATTTACCATGAATTTACAGTCAGGCTTGAAGGAACGCTGACTTGCCCGCTTAGAAAGATCATGCATTTTCCTGTTTAATTGTGCAAGCCAAGATAATTGGTATCTGGAGCACGTTGTGGTTTTCCTGTGCCCAAAGCACCAAACCCGTTTTCTCTCTCTCTCTCTCACACACACTCTCTCTCTCTCTCTCTCACACACACACACACACACATACACACACACTCACTATATTCCCCCACACACCTGTGCGCTTTGTAGCGCGCAAAAAGCGTGAGCACGACAAGAAGGCAAGAATGGCTACAGTGCTGGCAGGTCGGGAGGGGCGTGACAAGTTTGGGGCCTCCACGGGCATGAAGAAGTCCAAGACAGGTGGCCTCACCGAGAGGCAGAAGCAGCGCAAGAAGGCGATGCCCATGGCCGGGCGCATCAAGCAGCTCAAGAACCGGAAAGCCAACAGCAAGACCAGCAAAAAGCGCAGCAAGGACTTCAAGGGACACTCGCGATAACGGTGCAGGATGCTATGTACCTTTTTTTTGCAAATTTGAACGATGTTTAACTTTGCCCCTGGGCCTCTGCTGGATAAGAAGTAATCAGCGCCCCCTCCACAAACTAGGACATGTCAATACCGTAGCAAACTACCATGAATACTATTAGAACCTTATTAATATGGCACTGCCAATGGAGCCGCTAGCAACACTTAGCTAACAGCGTCCTATGTCCCTCATGTTAAGGGTAAGGGTAAGGGTTACACAGCTATATCCGCCAGCGAGGGCAGTTGAGCTATAGCAAAAAAAAAAAGGCAGCTTCAAGAAGAGAAGGAGGTCAGACTGAACAAGACACCAGAAAAAGAGACAAGGTCAGTGATCAAACAGAGCAAGGCATTTGTCCGCAAAGTCAGCTACTCCTACGGCATCAGACTGATTGATGAAGTCTCTCAGGCGAGCAGTGC
>Ga0307960_1002340_pt1 | contig 11297 bp, 9 predicted proteins | sample OrgLakmetagen542_FD_201832 | JGI IMG/M metagenome (GOLD analysis project Ga0307960, IMG submission 201832) | Saline water microbial communities from Organic Lake, Antarctica - #542 | ecosystem: Environmental > Aquatic > Non-marine Saline and Alkaline > Saline | place: Antarctica: Organic Lake... | reverse complement strand
CTCCAGTCGTCCTTATCAAAATCCACCGCCAGGAGGTAACAGGAGCTGTCCGGTAGTAAAGGATATAGCCCAGCGACATGCTTGCCAGACAGGTGGTCGTAAATCGCGTTGAAGTCCAGAGGTTTGAATTTTCTGTGCGAACATTCTCGGCACTTGATCCTGGGTTTCTGACAAATATTCGGGACCCACTCGTTCTCGCAGGCGACGGCATAGCCGGAACGGCCGCTGGCACCCTGCCAGCGAATCGCATATACATCTGCTCTGCCGCGAAAAAGCTTTCGGAATAATTCGATTTTTTGACTGGGGGTTAGGTGCGCCAGCGTGGGCTGGTGCGCAACTTGACGAAGCGCTCTCTTTCGGGAAAGGAGGTCAGCCTTTTCCGTCTCAAGCTCAGATAACCTCAGTTCAATGGCTGCGAGTTCATCATCTACTCGGATACGTGCCTCCTGCTCAGTTATTCTGTGAAGTATTTGGCCGTAAGATTGGGGTCGGGCGCCCGCGATGGGAAAGGTTTCAGCCCCATCACCGGGAGATCCAAGATAGCAGAGGCGCTCAAAGAAGCGACCTGGATATCTGATGCAGTTCTTTGAAGTGGAGGATGTATGAAAGGTAAGGTGAAATGGTTTTCGGCAGAAAAAGGCTATGGTTTCGTTCATGGTGAAGACGGTGTTGATCGCTTCTTGCACGTTAAGGCGGTGCGGGGCGCCGACCTACCCGCTGCGGGAGATGCTGTAGAGTTTGAACACAAAGAGAGCGAGCGTGGCCCGGTGGCAAGCAAAGTCCTCATCGAAAGCTCTGGTCCCGGCAATGTCAATAACAGTCGAGTTGAGTGTGGATCTTGCCATAAAATGATGGTGCCTCGGGTTATTACCGCTCGTACCGAGTACAACACGAATAACCAGCCATTTCCAAAGCGATCGGTCTGTCCGTTTTGCGCCGAGACATACAAGGAGTTTCATACACAGCAAGAAATAAATCAGAATCTGGCCGGTAGCCTTTGGTTTGGTTTTGTCCTGGTCCTTGTTCTTATGTTTTTCGGTCTGGGTAGTTAAGCGAACTGAATTTATTGTTTCTCCTTTTTCTGTGCCTTTAAGTCTCTAAGATTAAATGGCTGCTCCAGTTGTCCTCGATTTGCGCGTTTTTTGGGCGTAGGGACACATGAGGGGCGTGACCGGAACTAATTTGTTAATTTGTGTAAACACATCAGGTTTTGGATTGCTACATGTATGGATAGGCACTAAGGTTACTAATTATTAATTAGCAATGGATTGTTGATGCAGGGACGTATCTAGCGGACTACTCACGGGTTAGAGTTAACCCGCCCTCCGCCTGAATGACCTCTCCTATTTTCGACCACTTTTACCTGACCTGAAGCGACTTCTGGATGAAGAGATTTTTCCTGATTCTGAGCGCAGTGACGCTCATTCTCGTTGCGGTGCTTTTACTTTGGGCTCAGAACCGGGGCCCGGAATCTCAAACTGAAGTTGCCGATAAAACGCGAAACAGTACAGAAACCACTACTCCCGACCCTCTTGCTCAGTGCCTGGGCGAACAAGCATTTAAACGCCAATCCTATAAGTTGGCGTTCCAGGAATTTTCGAAACGGGCAGGTTCTGACGCAAGTGCGGAATACCACCTCGGCCTGATGTATGAGAAAGGCTTGGCGGCAATCCCCGATCCACACAAGGCTATGAAATGGTTTCTGAGAGCTGCTGAGCAGAACCATATAGAAGCTTTCTATACGTTAGGACTCATGAGCCTGGAAGGGCGAGTCATTCCGAAAAATTACTCAGAGGCTTTCAAGTGGTTTCAGCGTGCAGCACTGCTTAACCATGTCGAGTCTCAATACCACATTGGCACCATGTATCGGGATGGCCGGGGAACCGAAACCGACCAATTTAAGGCATACGGTTGGTTAGCGCTTGCCTTCGAAAATGGTTTCCAGCCAGCAGAAGGGCTGATGAAGAACTTCGATATTGGCTCTACTGAAGCTGAGAAAATAACAGAAAAATTCCGCCAACAAGTTAATGAAACTGTTCGGAATACCGACAGGCCAAGGGGGCCAGCATGCGCGCAGTAACGACTAGAAATTTAAAAATTCTCTTATTGCTCGCTTTAACATGGACGGCATCCGCTGCCCAGGCTGTCACTTTGAGCGGTGTGGTTTTTGGTGGTGGTTCTCCCATGGCGGGGGCGGAGGTTTCGCTTTACCAAGTCACCCAAGAGCAAACCGAATCTGATCCGGCCGTTGCGGATGATGGATCCTTAGGAACCGCGACTACGGACACTAATGGCAGTTACAGCTTTGAGGTAGCTGAGATTGGACTTTATGACCTTGTCGTTGCGCCACCTGTGGAGTCCGGCTTTGGGAATACCGTGGTACCCAATATTGATGTTCGCAGTAATGATGTCAGCCAAAATATAGTTTTGGTTGAGAACGCCGCTATTTTATCTGGCACGGTTCACGACGGTAGTGGCAATCCGATCAGCGGGATTCATCTCACGGTTTCCGAACAGGCCAGTGGCACGGAAGTAGGGCAGCTTGTCTCGGATGCGTCAGGGGCATACGCCATAGCGGTGGCGAGCGGCACCTATGAGATTGATGCCCGGTATGACTACAGATCAGTAACGAGCCAGCCCAGTCCTGAGCGATTTAATGTTCAGCCGCTTGTCACAGACGTGATCGTAGCTGCTGATACGACCCAGGATCTTGCATTGCCGTTCGTAACGATCAGTGGTCGGACAACGGATCAAAATGGCGTGGCTATTTCGGGTGTAGAGGTCAAGGCGGATTCGTACTGGTCAGATTATACCGCTATTGGTCAGTATCAATTTCGAAGTGTCTTAAACAGTACTGTTTCAGATGTGGACGGCAATTATTCCTTGGTGGTGGTCAGTGGGCTAGATAGTGAGACCATCCTCCCTCCGCTCGGTAGTGGTTTTGCACAAACGGTTTTAAGTGGGTTAAACCTTCAAGCTGACCTGAAACAGAATATTATTTTGCCCTTTAACGATGAAACTGCACCCGTCATTACCTCTGCTCCCCGGGCTACTGACATAACCGATACCAGTGCGGCGATCCAGTGGCAGACCGATGAGGCTGCGTCTTCGATGGTCACCGTAAATGGTGTCACCTATACAGTTCCTGGTTACAGAACCCTGCACTCGGTTGCGGTGTCCGCACTGACAGCGAGTCAGAGCTACTTGGCTACCGTTAGTTCCACAGATGAAGACGGTAACGGCCCCGTATCCAGTTCGGCATCATTCGATACCCTTGCCTCTCCTGACAGTAATGCGCCAGTCATTCTTGAGGGGCCGGTAATTACATCGGTTTCCAATGACCGTGCAACGGTGGAATGGCGGACGAACGAGCCAGCTACGACCCAATTGAACTACGGGATAGGTGGTTTACTCGATCAAAGCGAGACCATCACCGGTTTGAGAAGTTCCCATAGCGTGGCTATTACCGGGCTGAGCGCAAACTCAACGTATACGATTCAGGTCAGTGGTACAGATGCGGCAGGAAATGGCCCCGTAGAGAGTCCAGGAAAAACGTTCCAGACACTGCCGCAGCCTGACACGGAAGCTCCGGTATTTGTGAGTGCGCCGGTCATTACGGACCTCAGTTCCGACTCAGTGACCGTCCAGTGGGAAACCGATGAGCCTGCGGTGAGCGCAATTTCACTGAACGATGGCACAGCTTACAAGGTAGTTCGGGACGAAAACCTGAAAACGTCTCACAGTGTTACGGTTACCGGCCTCACGTCGTCCACCGACTATACTTATACGGTTTCTGCTACGGATGCACTAGGCAACGGGCCGGAGCTGAGTGCGCCGGATGCATTCCGTACATTAGCTTTAGAGGACACGCTAGCACCTGTCATAACCGGCTCGTTGAAGATTGTGGGCATCACTCATCAGTCGGCGGTTGTACATTGGCGAACGGATGAGCTGAGCGATAGCACCATAGAGTTTGGCACCGTAAGCGGCGAGCTGGTCGAGTCTCTCAGTAGTGCAAAGCGCAGCCGAAAGCATGTCTTGCAGCTTACCAATCTCGAAAAAGATACAGCGTATTATCTTCGTGCGCTTTCGAAGGATCGTAATGGCAATGCTGTCGTAACCGAAGAAGATAGCTTCCGCACACGGTCTCTGCCAGATACAGCCAAACCCCACTTCAAGCAACCTCCAACCGTTATAGGTTCCTCCGATGACACAGTAACTCTGGCCTGGGAGACCGATGAGCCGTCTGACTCCGTTGTGGAGTATGACTCCAGCACGGGTGAAAAGCGGAGTAAGGGAAAAGGGGAGAAAACCAATAAACACACTGTGACCCTGACGGGACTAAAAGCCGGCGGCAAATACTCTTACACAATTGATGCCCGAGACAGTTCCGGTAACAAAGCTCAGGTTCAGAGCCTGAATACCGAGATTGTCGGGACGTCATGGCTGAAACGCACCAAGACACTGGCCACGAGCGTTCTTGGAATTGGAAGCGCTCATGCAGTGGGCAAGACTGACGGATTCAACACAAACGCAGAACCAGACACCACGGCACCGCTGTTTAGCTTGGAACCGGAAACTGTCTGGTCAGGAAGCAATAGAATAATCATGGAGTGGGTTAATAACGAACCAGCAACAGCTGAGTTACGGTATGGACAATCTGGGGCTTACTCACATGTCGCGAGCAATGCTGATTCAACCCTGGATCATCAACTTGTACTCACCCAGCTGCAGCCGGGCATCAGCTATGACTACAAGCTGACTGTTACCGACATCGCCGGGAATAAAACCGTTCGCCAAGGTACGTTCAGTTCAGCGGCAGCTAACGACACAGTAGCGCCATCAATATCCTCCCTATCGGCAAGTGTATTGGGAGATACAGTGGTCGATTTCGGTCTACGCACTGATGAACACGCTTCTGTTGGCGTTCGATACGGTGTGTCCGAGAGCGAGCTTTCCTCCTCGGCTGCATCAATAGGCATTGATCGTCTTCATTCACTCCGGCTCTCAGGCCTGGCTGCAGGTACCACATACCATTATCAGTTCCAGGTCCAAGATCCTGCTGGCAATAGCACCTTGTCCCCCATTCAAGCAGTGGCTACATCTGGCACAGCTGTAGATTCGGATGGTGATGGCGTACCCGATAGCGAAGATATTTTCCCACAGAATAGCGGTGAGTGGCTGGATACCGATGGTAATGGTATCGGTAACAACACTGACACGGATGACGATGGCGACGGCGTTGAGGATGCCAGTGATGCCTTCCCGCTTGATGCTTCTGAGTCCCTTGATACGGACGGTAACGGTATTGGCAATAATGCCGATACAGACGACGATGGCGATGGCTTGCCGGACGCATTTGAAAATGAGAACGGCTTTGACTCTTTGGATTCGTCAGATGCCAGTCAGGATGCGGACAACGACGGTCTCAGTAATCTTGAAGAGTATGAGCAAGGTTCTGACTTGTTTAATCCGCCTGCGGATGAGACAGCGCCCGTTGTAATCGCGCCGGTTGATATTCGTATTTCAGCGAGTGGCGACTTCACTGAAGTAGAGTTGGGAGAGGCGTCAGCCACCGATAATGTCGATGGTGCTTTAGCTCCTTTAAGCGATAAATCAGGTCCTTTTGAGCCCGGCCGTCACACTATTACCTGGAGTGTTTCTGATGCTGCAGGAAATACCGGAACAGACGCCCAAATTGTCGACGTGTTACCTATTGCAGGTTTCGAGGTGGACCAATTTGCAGATGAAGGGTCGAACGTTTCTGTAAAAGTTGTTCTCAATGGCCAACCGCCAGAATACCCAGTGACGATCCCATTCGAACTGGCAGGAACCGCGGATCACGGTGAGGATTTCACATTATCTGCTCAGGAGATCTCTATTTCCGAGGGTCGGGAAGGTTCTGTTGTAGTTGACATCACCTCCGACGACCTGGAGGAAATGGAAGAAAAAATCATCATAAAGATGGCGACTCCGCAAAATGCAGTTGCGGGGGGAAAAGCGACTCACACCATTGTTATAACGGTGTCTAACCAGGCGCCAGTCGCAAGTCTGAATCTGTTCCAGAATGGCATCGGAGCATCCGCGGCAACCATTGATGGTGGTTTCGTTCTGGTAACTTCGAGCATTCGGGATCCGAACAGCAACGACACACATACCTTTGACTGGAATGCCTCAGACAACGCGATGGTTCCGTCGAGTTCGGCCAATCCCGAAGAGTTCAGGTTTGATCCGGCAGGCCTTCAGCAAGGAGTGTACATAATCCGGTTAACGGTGACTGATAACGGAACTCCGCCGAAGTCGTCATCCTTTGAGTTCCCGGTAACGGTTATCTCAGGAGCTCCTCTTGATCCGGATGAGAACGGTAACGGTTTGCCGGATAGCCTGGATATCAATCCGGATCCATCAGTAATGCAAGCGACAGAGAACGGCAAACTGGTTACCGAAGCTGGTCTGCGCTTACGAATTGGCTCTGTAGCCAGCGCAGGCATGAATCTGTCACCAATGATTGATGAAAGCCTGCTCGCTGAGCATGGAAGTGTGACGGGTGGACCCGGGCTAAACACGGAGGACAGTTACACAATCATAGGTGGCCTGTTCGACTTTGAGATCCACGATCTTCGTGCAGCGGGGCAGTCCGTCCTGCTCATTTTGCCTCTATCCGAGGCCATACCCGCCAATGGTGTCTATCGGAAGTACGTTCCAGACGTTGGATGGCAGATGTTTGTCGAAGACGTGAATAACAGACTCTATTCCGCTTCTTCCAATGGATCGGAGTGTCCCGCAGTCGGCAGCAATAGCTATGATGCGGGTATTATCGAGGGGAATGACTGCCTGCAACTAAGAATCCAGGATGGTGGCCCGAATGATGCCGATGCAGAGAAAAATGGCGTGATTAAAGACCCAAGCGGCGTGGCCGTTGTGTCGTCTTCGGAGAATCCAGATGGCCTTGACGATGTGCCTGACCGTGATGACAAGGGAGACGCAGATGGTCCGGAATCATCATCCGGTGGGGGCGGCTGCACCATCAACAAGGGAGCACAGCCTGACCCAACGCTACCCTTGATGGTGCTGATCTCTCTGATTTATTTGATCACTAAACGCCGTTGGTCGTGCAAAGTAAGATAAGCGTCAATTTCTACCAGGATCCGGTTTTTTGGGTCCTGGTGGGCGCTGGCCCTCTCGTGGTCTTTGGGATAACGATTACGATCCCGGATCTTGTAGTGACGCCTTTGGATAACTTGATTCCAGCTCTGCTGGTTCTTCTGATTTACCCATCCTTAGAAGAGATTGTATTTCGAGGCGTGATCATGGACAGCCTCGCTCGAACTCCGGTGCGCAACTTGAAAATAGGTTGGCTTAGTTTTGCCAATCTTATCTCGGCTGCTCTGTTTTCTTTATCGCATCTCTGGGGACACACTCTGGGATGGGCGCTTGCAGTGTTTATACCCGGTCTCGTGTTTGGGATTGCGAAAGAGAGGTGGGGGAGTTTGCGGTTTCCGATTTTTTTTCACTCTTTTTACAACGCCTGCTTTTTTGGACTAGTTCTGGTTTAAATATTTCTTTGCGTATATTTGAACTATCAGGCGAAGTTGGCCGCCATCTGGACAATGCGGTTACGCGGCAAGATCAAAGGCTTCTAGGTCAAAAACTTCACCTCGCCTTAAGTGCCATCCTTTACAGTCTTTGACATTTTTACGATGGCAGAATTCCACCCACTAATCTAACCTTATATTTTTAAAGGACTTCCCTTTGAGTTCGATAAAAATCCCATTCGGGTTACTCAAGGGCATTTTCACTTTGGGAGAACAAAATGCACAAGATGGCCATTTCATTATTGACCATCGTAACTATGACAGGGTGTACGGCCGCTCAAATAGAGGCCATGAACCGTGGCTTGGAAAAGCAGCGTGCCCAACCTGGCTACTATGAAAGCATGGGCCCAGGTAACCCGTACACGCAAAACTTTGTTGATTACCCGGTTATAGTGGATCAACAATTTCCACCCCTCAAGTTGATTTTGGATCTGATCAGTCAGAACCTCGCCACTACATGATCAACACCCCTCAAGGTATGCAAATGCGAAACTGCCAAGACACAAACAGCAGTAACTACAGTTACTGTTACTAAGGCAGTAGGCACAAAAAGCCCCGCATTACACGGGAAGAATCTCAGTGATGCTGAATTTATAAATCACATCTCCGATTGCCTTATTGGAAAGAGCCACAGTTATTGGGTTAAACCTAAATCGGAGTAAGAGAAAACAAACATGCCCATCACACCTCTGTACTTCGGCGTACTGGCACCAATAAACCACTTCCCCAAGTACAGGATCAGTGTGTGGTCGTTTGGTCTGGTGAATCTATGGATTGATTTACCAATCATCCAGGCGGTTCTATCAAATGAATCATTCCCGCCAAGGGAAGACACACATTCAATGATCATTATTCTGATCATTGGCACTTTAGTGGCCATGCCAGGGGTCCGATATGCCAGATGGGTTATTGGTGCCTATTATGGAGCCTTGACCCACTGGTTATTGGATTCACTGGTTCACTCAGATATGCAACCGTTCTCATGGATTGAGGGGAACCCAATGTACATGGGCTGGATGGAGCCCTTGTCATGGGCCCTTATGCCACTCACCGCTTGGGCTTTTCTTCAGTGTATGTCAGATGCCCGGGAGTCCCTTCGTAAAAAGCAGGAGGCTTTTCTCGCCTGGCGGAACCGGCGAGATTCTTGAGACGCTGAACCAGTTCAGTCGTCGGGGTAATAGTGTTGACCTTTTCCCTTTTTGGAGTTTTGAATGGCAATCTTTTTCCAGAACCGTAGTCGGAAAGAGACAGGTCCAGGCTGCTGCATTGAGCGCCATCCTCGGTGCTACAGGGTGCGCGACCCAGCAGGATTTGTATGATGCAGCAGCCATTGGCGATAACGTCGAGTCCCGCAATCTCGAAGCAGCGGGCATAAACCCTTACCTGAAGAACGAACAGGGGCTTTCACCGATTGACGCGGCCATCGACCGCGCAAAGTACTCGCAGACATCCCACGCATGGGTGGATGAGAAGCTTAGGGAAAGTAGGGACGAAGCAAGTGAGGCGCTGGCGGCCATTGATTCTGAAACTATGAGCGCTGCTCAGTTCAGGTCGCTTCTGGACAAGCACTCGTTCTATCTCGACGTGGCGCTCGACTCGAATGGTGAACGCATCCTGCACTGGCTAACACTGCGAAACCTGACCGACTACATCGAAGTTGCCATTGATGTGGGCTCTGACGTTAATGTCCAAAACGACCGTGGAAATACACCGCTGCACGCAAGCACTCTACGTGGGAACGAAAGAGCTGTGTCCATGCTGATCGACGCGGGCGCTAAGGTGAATGTTGAAAATGCCAGAGGCCTCACAGCGATATTTATGCCGATTTTCATAGAAACGGAGGACTTTGATACTGGCATTTCTGGCTCGGCTGAATTGATCGCTAACGCGGGCGGTGATCTCAATTATGTCAATAACACTGGACGCACACCACTTGCTGCTGCGGTGTTCAACAACGCGGTCAACTACCGGGATGTACTGATCGATCTGGGTGCAGACATTGACGCCCACAATGAGAACGCTTAGAACGCCGAGCTAAATCGGCAGAGTGTCAGGGTGAAAGTCCCTACGAGGTAAGGCTGGCGGGCCGCTTCGTCCCCGAGTCATGCGCGACTGTCCGCAAGGGCCGCCGTGAAGTGTTGACAGGGGTGTCTGCAGGCGAAGTATCGAGCTGCGAAATCATTAGTTGGAGAGGCAGATGCTGTTAAGCGAAGCAGAATGCAACATGACCCGTACCGTCAAACCGCAAGGTATGGGCCACTCTCCCGCAGTCGTAGGCCTTCAGCATGCAGATAAGCACTCTGTACGGAACTCGGGAGATCCCGGACAACCCTCCACACTCAGCCTGTGGAGGCCGCATGGTGAAGGTCAATAGCCTCACGACCCTGCGAGAGTCCGGGAAGTCGGATGAACTCATAGTACCGCAGAAGCAACCGAACAAGGGGCTGCAAGGCCCTGCGGAGGCTGTGGAGGGAAGGGGTTCAATCAAGAGGAACGCGAAACAGGACGCCGGCACCCCGGCTCAGAACGGGATCAGTGCTACGTCACGCTTGCTTCGCGTACGTCAAGTCGCGGCAAAAGATCGCCGAACACAGTTCACTTCACTGTTTCATCACCTCACAAGGACGCTACTGACAGACAGCTTTTACAAGCTGAAGCGACGTTCAACTCCCGGCGTTGATGGCCTGTCATGGCAGGCTTACGCTCAAGGGTTGGACGAGCGGCTGGCTCGTCTCCTGCAACGCTTGCACAGTGGCTCATACAGGCCGACGCCTGCCAGACGGATTCAAATCCCGAAGGCAGACGGCAGCCTGCGGCCACTGAGCATTCTGTGCGTGGAAGATAAGTTGGTCCAGCAGGCAACCGTTACGCTCATGCAGCACATTTACGAGGAAGATTTCCTTGGCTTCTCCTACGGGTTTAGGCCCGGCAGGGGGCAGCACGATGCGCTGGATGCGCTCTACGTGGGGATCAAGAGACGAAAAGTGAACTGGGTGCTGGATTTGGATATCCGGAAGTTCTTCGACCGGGTCGAACATGATTGGCTGATCACGTTCATCCAGCATCGGATCAAGGACAAGCGTCTGATTCGCCTACTGACACAATGGATGAAGGTAGGCCATTACGACGAGGACGGCAGACACGTGCGCTCAGCCCGTGGAGTGCCTCAGGGCGCAGTAATTTCGCCGTTGCTGGCGAACATCTATCTCCACTATTGTATGGATCTCTGGATCAACCAGTGGCGCAAGCGGCAGACCTCGGGCGATGTTATCGTCGTGAGGTACGCGGATGACGCGGTACTGGGCTTTCAGAGAAAAGACGATGCGGAGGCGTTCCTGAGTCAGCTACACCAGAGGTTGGATCGCTTTGGACTGTCGCTCAACGAGGACAAGACGAAGCTCATCCGCTTTGGGCGCTTTGCCCGGAAGGACTGTGCGACAGCAGGGCTACCAAAGCCTGAGTCGTTCGATTTTCTGGGGTTCACGCACAGCTGTGCAGTCCTGCGTGATAGACGGACGTTCATGTTGCTGCGGCAAACATCTGTGAGCCGCATGCGACGAACGCTGCATAGCGTCAAGGACTGGTTATACCGAAACAGGCATCGGCCGGTTGGCGAGCAGAAACGCTGGTTGGCTGCGGTGATGCGGGGTCACCTGAACTACTTTGCCGTTCCAGGCAACGTCATCAGGGTGAGCCGCTTTC
>Ga0307960_1002335_pt1 | contig 11307 bp, 7 predicted proteins | sample OrgLakmetagen542_FD_201832 | JGI IMG/M metagenome (GOLD analysis project Ga0307960, IMG submission 201832) | Saline water microbial communities from Organic Lake, Antarctica - #542 | ecosystem: Environmental > Aquatic > Non-marine Saline and Alkaline > Saline | place: Antarctica: Organic Lake... | reverse complement strand
TGCGCGGTGGTGGGGCCGGGGGGGGGGGGGGGTGGGGGGGTGGGTGTGGGTGTGGGTGTGGGTGTGGGTGTGGGTGTGGGTGTGGGTGTGTGCTATGGAAGTATTTGCTGCTCAATTTCCGCTTTGTGCATGTGCATATGTGCACAGGTCCTCAAGCAGTACCACCCGCTTGCCATGCGCTGGTTCCTCGTCACCACGCACTATCGTGCTCCTGTGAACTACAGCTCACAGACCTTGGACGAGGCATCCAGCCGCCTGTACTACATTTACCAATCACTTTTAGAAGCGCACGCAGCACTGGTAGCTGCAGGTAAGCAGCAAACGATGCGACTTGTGTGCTGCCTTCTATGTCAGCCTTGTTGCGCAGACGATTCCACAGCTGTTTTACTGTCCTCACAAAAGCGGCGGATGCTTTACTTGCAACCTTGCCTTGGGATGCGCGCTTTATTTGGAAACTCCCCTTGTGTGAAAGTCCTCTTGCAATTTTGTTTGACTCAGTACAGAGGTAGCCTATGATTGATACTCTTCATTTTTAGGATGCTGTTCTCGTGCCCCTTTGTTGCAGGGCCTGATGGCCAGCAAGCATGGAACTCCTTGAGCAGCAGCAGCAGCAGCAGCAGCAGCAGCAGAAGCAGCAGTGACGGTGCGAAGCAGAAAAAGCAGCAGCCGAGCTCGGACGCAGCAGAGGTCAACACCTTTGCCAGTGCCTTGGGGCTCCTTACCGACGACCTGAACACACCAGCTGCCCTGTCGACACTTTCTGCGCCCTTAAAGGCCATCAACGACCTGCTGACCACCAAGGCTGGGAAGAAAAATCCGAACAGGTGGGAAAGGATGCCCATTTGCGGAAATGCAAAATATGGGTGTGGAAATGTATAAGGTTTTATGGCACATATGTGGCTCTTATATGGCGTGGAACTTTTGGACTTCACTCACATTTCGTGCTCACACATGCTACTTCATTGCTTGTCCTCCAAAACCTCTGTGCCGTGTAGACTCGTGGTTCCTTACAACATATGCCATAATAAATGTTAGTGCTCGGTTCACGGATGCCCAGGCTAAGTTGAGCCTGTAAGGGCGGGCTAACTAGAATCTTAAGGGTCCTCCCACGTACCACGTAAGTACCCAGAGTATCAGTCATAGGTTCAAAAGCTGCCATTTCATGCTCAATGTGCCAGAGGCTCACGGTATCTGCAGAAAAAGCGCGTCATTCACCCGGACATTGCATCATCATGATCTAATCAATGCTCACCCTCCGCCCGTACGCCAGGCTCATGGTGCTTGCAAAGCACGTCACAGAGATCAGTGCGGTGCTGGAGCTGCTGGGTATGTCAGCCACGTATGGAACCCTTGATGCTCCTGCTGCAGGGGAGGAGGCTGCAGTAGCAGCAGCAGCAGCAATAGCACAGCCCCCTGTGGGGTCAACAGTACCTGCACTTGAGTCTGTTTTGGCAGAGATGCGAAGGCTGGCTCTTTTGCGAGTGGGTCTGAGTGAGGACGATGTGCAGTCACGCATACAGGTGAGGGGCTGTTTTGCGGTACAAACTGTTGAGAGCGTTAGGAGGAGTTGGGTAAAAGAGAGTGTTGCGTTTGCCCAAAGCTTGGAGGGTTCTAATTCTATTTTCTATTTTCTTCGGCGAGTCCATTCTTTTTCCCTCTCCTGTTCTCCGACCAAGCAAGTCTGTGCTCTCAAAGCTCACAAGCCTCATGTTCCTTGCACGATTTGATGCAGGCGCGTGCGGCGGCTCGTGCGGAGAAGGACTTTGCTACTTCAGACAAAATCCGAATAGAGCTTGAAGGCCAGGGCATTGTTATCATGGACACACCACAAGGCACCACTTGGAGACCCTTGTAGTAGTAGTGCCAGTGCCAGCCTCTTGTGTGGGCACGACATATGAGCATATGAGAGCCTTTGAGAGCCTTTGAGAGAGAGAGAAAGAGAGAGAGAGAGAGAGAGAGAGAGAGAGAGAGAGAGATAAGCAGACCTGGGGCTGCGTTGCCATCAAAAACAACTTCTTATACCGATTATGACTCTTGAGATTGTGGAATAATTGGGCGGGATAGAGAGATACGACGGCTAGGTTGTTAGCTTCAGAAGATGCAGTCAAAGACGCCGGATCAGGTGTATGCCAGTGTTTCTTTCAAGGCGACATACCATGTCGAAATAATTTTGAAGGAAACCACGTGCTTAGGGGCGCGGTATAGGTTTGGGGAGTGAGGTTTAATAGCTCAGCATTCAGCGTGGAGTCCTTCCCATATCCACAGGCCAATTTGGAATGGCTCAACGCTAAGAAGCGCCGTACGATAAATTAGATGAACAACTCAGTTAGAATGGACAGTTTGCCCAACTTACAATTTCAAACAAACTATCTTATGTTAATGCAAATGCTTCCTCACAACCTACAATAACTTACGTGACAACAAATGCCGGGAGGCCCCAGGCCTCTCGGCGGGCTGGGGCAGGAAAAGAAAAGACATGAGAACGCAATTCCTTAGAATCCCAGATTAAAGAGTGACATGAAACCAAGGGTTTCCAAACTTCATAAAAGAAACACTGGTGTATGCCACCCTTACCTAAACGTATCATATGATACCGCTATATGTGAACTCGAGAAGCGTGGTTATAGTCAACACCATCTCACGTGCAAAGCTAGCAGCTATAGCAGCCACAAAAATTGTTTATGCAGTCAAACCTCACGCCGGCATTGTGGCAATGAACAGCCATGCCGACGCTCTTACTAGGAGGAAGTCACTCACAGCCTACTATCCTCTAACGCTGTTGATACATGCTCTTTCAAAGCAGCAGGCCCTGAGGGAGATCCCTTTGACTACAATTACTAGCTTGAAAAGGAAGAAAAGGGATCATAGGAGCATGAAATCAGCCATACAAACACAAAGTCACTAAAACACAGGCAGCTCAGTCCCTACCTCAAAGCTCTGGTACCTATCAAACTAATGTGACACACATGCACCTTCTCCACAAATTAGGACGTGCCAATCCTGTAAGCACCCAAATACACAAGCTTTCTTTTTTTCTTCCCATGCTTGACCTTCATGTACACGTTTGCCCTTCTCGCCATCAACCTGGATATCCACCCTACTTTCTTTTATTCTTCCAGCCTGCCTCTCTTGCTTCCTTTCTATTTCGTAAATTCCGGTTCATTTTCATCCTCGTAGTAGGGAATTTGCTATCTCCCCATGACCTATGCAAACACGCAAATTTTAAACCAAACCAATCCTGCATCAACATACCATGTGCTACCAGAACCGTACAATTGTCATGTTCAGCTCAAGAGCTAGCTAGAATAATGTGCACACGAAATGGAAGGATATTGGATATGGAGTGAGATTTGCTGCGTCTCCTACAACGCTGCTCTCCAGACGCTCTGCTGCTTTGTGCTGCCGAGCTTGTCAAGTGGGATGTGTGTGTGCTTGGTGTTTGAGGCTGGCAGGAGCCTGATGTGAATTGCTTCTTCTTATCTTAAATGCTCTCTTGTATACCGACCTGTGTGTTTGAATTGACGGGCTCTGATCAATCTTTATTTCGGCAAATTTTACAGAAGGGAGGTTGACACGAAATTCAGACAGTTGTAGACTCAACTAATAACACTCTGAAAAGTTACTCACACAACATTATATACATAAAGGGCAACAGAAGTATATAAGCTCCAGGAAAATCAGGCTGGAACACACTTGATCCAGTCAGAGATCTCACACAAATGCACACACGGTCTTCTGTCTTGGCTTGATAAAAATAGATTTCATCTTTATTTTGTAAAGCTTCAATCAATGAAGCTTGCCGCACTCAAAGCTGCAGTAGCAAACGGTGCGCTTCAGCTAGGGTGTATGACATTATTCAGAACGGCACTGCCAATGGAGGCGCTAGCAACGCTTACAAAGGTTACAAAGGTTACAGATAAGGCATCCAATCAAAAATTACGACTGCTAGGATGCGTGTGTAATGCACTGAAAAGTGAGATGTGTTTGTTGTAGCACCACAGACTTTTAGCATCTACATAAAAACCTGGCGCCTGGGAATAAGGCACAACGCTGTTTGTGACATTGCAGCACTAAACAAAACCAGTGAAATCAATCAAGCATCAGCCAGGACCAGCTGACCGCATTCAATCAAAGAGGGGGAACCATCGTTTGTGTGTGTTTGGGCACACACAAAAAGAAAATCACGTGGAATGTAACATACACTGAGAAAGCCAGGAATGAAGGCTTACCTAACAACATCTTACGGTCCCTGTTAAAACCAAATTTTGAAATACAGCCAGGACAGGAATCAGGGTTCAAAAATATGCGGCATGGTTTGACCACTCAAAGAGTCTGACCTTCCCTCTCTGTCCACAACTCGGGCAGTGCCCTGCCTACACATTCTCTCTGGGTGCCAACACACACACACATACACACACACACACACACACAAGGAATATGATTGTTGAAAGGCATAACTTAGCATGCAGCACGATTATGAAGCCATCAGCAAAGCAGGCTCCCTGGGATCCTGCTTTGCTTGTCTCCATGAATATAGTAGGCAGGAGCAGCGAATGTCTGGCTATGGCTGCACAACCTCCTAATTCCTGAAAGTTCTGGAACTATGATTATATCAAAGTAGCTCTTTCCACTTAACTTTCCCGATAAAACAAAATCACCTTATGGCCCCGGTCACACGGTGGTTTAGTTAATTCATTGGTTACGGCTTATTTTCACACAAAAATGTTTCAGATCTGATTTAAATATTCTCCTTACATCCCAGAGTCAGAATCTGCTTTCGGTTTGTAATTTGGACAGTTATTTGAAAGGACGTGCTGGACCAAAATCGTAACTAGGGGGGGTGGGGCCCGTTCACGAATTTGGTTAGCTTTTTCACTTCGCCAATTTGTATCTAGAGACCTTTTAGAGTGTTGTGGTGCACGACAAAAACTATGGCGTTCGGATGAGTACTCAAACAGCTGGATTTTTAACTTGGTAACCAAGAAAGTTAACCAAACCCCGTGTGATTGGATGTTGTACTGGTTGCTCCCATCTCCACGGAAACAAAGACAACAGACTACCCAAACGGTTGGTAGGAGGCAGACCGATAGCACTTCTACAGCACCGCCAGCCGCCACCAACAGATCCACATTCTCCAGACAGCACCGACCCAAAGATCTCAGCATTCTTCAACGTGACATCCACTTCATTGAGATCAAGTATTGTGAGGACACTAGGCCTCAGAATTAGCTGGATTCCTTGAAGGAACAGCACAAGAGTCTGTGTATCATTCGTCTAGGAGCCTCCAAGAAAAAAAGGTGAACGAGAGGCTATAAATAGTGTAAACATCCAATACTCTGCACGTCAACCTCTTGGGTGTGAGTGGCACCAACTACAATACTCATGCTCTGGGGATTTTTAAGGGGCTGGCGGGTCTTGGTTTCAAATACCTACATTAAAACTTCCATGTGCACTCTGTTGACTACGCTGCTCAAACTGTCCATACTAGACGTTCCCTTTCCAGTTCCACTACCAATTCTCATTATGAGCCAGTCTCAGGCCAAGCCTGCAACCCTCCTGATCTTTCTCCTTGACTTCACGTTTATCTACGGTGGAGGACTTGGTACCAAAATGGCTCTTTTTCTTTCTTATTCGATGTGGGGAATGGTCTTCACTGTCTGCGCAATTGTTTTCTCAAATGAACATTTGTCACTCCTGCTAGCTTTTCATGTGTCCCTGTGTGTTGACAAAGGACTGATGTTGTGTGATGATGGATAAATGCCGAACAGCTTGTGTGACCCTGGATCTTGCAAACGTCCAGATTATTAAAAGAAAAGAAAAAACTACGTAGGCAGTGAAAACCACTCCCCACATTGATTAAGGAAAAGAGGAAAAGTAATCCACTTTGGTACCAAGTACCGTAAAACTCCTTTACCGGCTGACAAAAAAGGCCCATTAAAAAATGAAGAAATTAGCTTATAAATTATCACTCAGTTACATGTTTCCAGTTGATATCACAAGGGTGTCAGATCAAATCACCGTCACTGCAAAGTATAAGACTCAGCACAACAACTAAACCATAATATATAATCAAGACTGGCACATTTAGCTTCTTAAATAAAACATACAGAAACTCTCAACTGTCAACCAACTAACTGCTTGTCACACGATTTATTTGTCGCTGCCACTGATTGGGTGTGACAAGGGGCACTAAACGTGCTCAACTGGCAGCAGCATGAAAAGGGCAGGAGATAAAAAGGCAACGGCGTGATCCCAAGCTGACGCCCTTTTTGCTTCTCATTCCAAACTTAAAATTGAGGGTGACAACAAAAATTGCAAACAGAAAGCAGAGATCATACAAAAGCCCCAGAAGTGCGAGAGCTTTGCACAAATAATTGTACCAATCCGGCTGGACCCGTGCACTACCTAGCTACACTGGTGCAAGGGACGCCAACCGGATTTGCTTAACTTAAACAGACCAACAAATGGAAAGATTTGAAAAGGTTAGATTGCCAATCTCTTTGTCCTGGGAACGAGGTGGGTATGGGAAGCGCATCCCAAATTAATTCACCTTAATAGCCCAAATTAATTCAACTTAATAGGCCCTTTTTACCAGGTATGGAATTTTTGCCAGTTCTGTAGTGTGAAAAAGGGCGAATAGTGGCCAACCTCTCCCAAGCAAAGATTTATACATCCACGATGGTTCGGTATAATTTTAGGGTAGTGGAAGCTCTCGAATTTCTGGGGCCATTAACGCTAAACGTTAAAATCCCTGCCAAATGAAGCCACAGTTTGAGCACACTTACATGTACAAGGAACAAAATAATGCAAGTGACGAGGAAATCAATTGCATTATGGACAATGATATGTCACAATTTATTCTAAGAATTCGGAATATAATAAAGATCTAAAGGACGATGTAAGGCAAATGTTGATGGCTGCCACGGCGCTTTCCACCCCTTCACTCCGCCACTGTATTCACTACCAAAGCCACACTACAATAGTACCATGTTTACATGTGCTGAAGTCAAGCAGCGAGAGACAGCATGGGGAGGTGAGGGGCATATTAAATGCTTGCATGCCCGGCACGGCACGCACACACACGCACACACACACACACACGCTCTTGACACAATCGCACACACACACACACACACACACACACCACACACACACACACAAATACACACACACACATACACAGACACACATCACACACACATACACACAAACACAAACACACACAGGTGGCAGGTAACCCAGGAGTTCCCAGACCTCGCCCAAAAGCTACCACTAGCAGGAAGAAAAACGCCTCCCCTCCTGTGAGGCCAGCAAAAGCAGCGCGTCCTCCTCAAGCAGCCAGCATCCACAAACCACCTCCTGTTCCAGACCAGATTTTGAGCGTGGACTACGGCACAAGATGGACCGGCTTGGCCTTGGGCAACAAAGGCATCTGCAAAGAGCTGGAGGTCAGACATAGGGGATGTATGTGTGCTGCGTTTATCTGATCATGATCAGTGTCCATATTTGAACACCCCCTGTCTGCAGTCCTCCATTTGCAATCCCTTACGGCGAGGAACAATCAACAAGCAAAAAATAACACATGAGCTTGGACACCTGCCCGTTGCTAGCATCAACAGAAAGCTTAATCTTGCACTCAACAATTTGCAGGTGCTACCTAATGATGTAGACAACCGCGGCATGTTTGCCAGGACGATTTTACAAGCCGCTGTAGATCACAAGGCGCAAGGCATACTGGTGGGATTACCGCTGGACCCCTACAACCCTCGGTATGTATGACGTGAGATCTGCAACACCACACACCACACAACATGGAAGGCCAGTGTGCTTTAAAAAGAGCTTAGCAAGCATCTTGACAGTCAAACGCTCTGCCGAGGTCAGTGCTGAGTGCTGAGCAGTTATCTTTCTCAGTAGCCACACCCAGGCAGTGTGTGCACGTTCTGTAGCTTTTTGCAGCTGTGTGCAAAGCCATTACCTTATCAGGCCATATTATCATTGAATGCTCAGTGACCTTTTAAGCCTTTGTTTGCAGTGCTGACCCAGACATCTTAGTCCTCTCCTCAAAAGTGATTCTATGTCTAACCCCCATTCAATTCCTCACTGAGCATAGGCAACAATTCGGAACCCCCTCTCTTTCACCCATCTTTCTAAAACACCTTACGCAGGTCGACCCTTGGCAATCCAAATGCTGATTCAGACCATGGGAGGCGCTGTCGTTGGTTTGCGCACTCACTAGCCATGGTGGCACGACCACAGGGCATACATGTGTATCTGTACGGTGAGTTGGTGGGAAAAGGTGTGTCGCAGAGAGCTTTTTGTGGTCCAGGGTATACACTTCCAGAGATCCGTGTTGTGTGTCTGTTGTGTGTTGCTTAAAACCAATACTGCACAAACAAATGCTGTGCAAATGCTGTCGCTTTGAACATGTATTCATCCTCCCTTTTTAATGCTGCGGGGATAGGGCAATCCTGAAGTGCAAGAGATAGCACGCAAGTCAATAAGTCAATACAGACCCTTCATGGTTACTCGGGCAATATGCATGATTGGTTAATTGTGCACCTTTGCTTGGTCTCTTTCAGCAGAGGCACTTCTACTGCTTGGTAAGCAATAACCTACCATCTTCCAAATGAAGCACTCATTGGATGTATTGCTTTACATACAGCAATATTATAACGAAACTGTGAACAAAAACACTGCGCAGATGAGTCAGAGACATCTTCAGATGCCCTCAGCTTTCTCGGCATGCAGGGTCGAGCAAAGCAAGAGGGGCTGAACAGCACGCGGGAACGGCTGGTACGATTTTGTGACAACGCTATGGTTATCCTGTAACTGATGAGTTGATGCACCAAGATGGTACATGCCATCATTGCACACATAATAATACTGTGCAGTGAAGTTGTGCTTTAACACTGGTGCTTAGAATCTGCATGGCACCATGTCAGTCTATGATAGCTATGCTCCATGCTGTCAGCTTTGCATTGTGGCATACGCATCTGCTTTGGTATGAAGCAGCGACGTCTGATGATATATCCTTTGCATTCTTGCCTCTTTTCAGGAGAAGAAAATAGATTCGCTCTCAGCCTTCTTGCTGCTCAAAAAGTAAGTAAATAAACATGTCATTGAGAGCGACCGCAGTCTTCATGTCTGTTATCGTCCGCAATACACACCCTAGCTGTAGAGATAACCTTGCCAGATCAAATCACATTGTCAGATCGACTGCAAAATGAGTCTTATTGAAAATTTGGGGCGCCTTCAGACCAGGAAAGGCCTCCAAGGTGTAAAAGCCCTCCAGCAGAGGAGTGAGTCGTTTGCATCGCTGTGGTCCCTAACGCTTAGAACAGAGTTTATGACTCTGTGCCTGTGCGCTCTCTGTTTATCTTCTTGTGTGTGTGTCTATCTCTGCTAGGGCTACTCATCTTTGTTTAGCTGCCACACCGCTGTCCTTTTCCGGAGCTGGGACCGTTTACTCAGACATTCTCAGTCTCATTGTGTTACATCTTATTATAGCTAGGCGTGCTGAACAGACCAGAGACCGTACACAGTACAGGTTCTTTTGAAGATCCCCTCGATGGTACCTCTTAGAAAGCTCACATGTTGTCAATTGATAATCAAAACCATCAATCAAATCCAGAAGATCACCAACAAGACTGGCACATCCAGTTTGTTGTACATGACATACAGAAACTCTCAACTGTCAACCAACTAACTGCTTGTCACACAATTCGTCGCTGCCACTGATTGGGCGTGACAATCTGCTCTTTTTTGATGTACATTCATATCTACAAGCGACAGCTGGTATTCAGATTCAGAGCAGTTTTTCGATGTCGTTTCTTTTGCAAGGTTTACAAAAAAAGCCTTCAGTCAAGAAGTGTGACTGCTAGCTTGCTCATAAAAAGCAGTTAGTTCATGGAGGAAGTGTGTTTGCGTCTGGGTGGTTGCCTGGTGTGGGCACCTACTTTCTTTTAAGAAAAAAGTAAAGCTTGTTATTGTTCTAGCTTAAGAAATAGAACACATCGTGGACTCCTGTTGGGGGAAACAGAGATGCATATTTCATGTGGAGAGAAATCAATCACGTGGGGATTGACGCAGTGGAAACTTTTGCAACAGCTGTCTCGTGACTTTCTGTTGCCATGCAGGTTTTATGAAGCTCCAGGGCGAGCCATGCGGATTGTGATGCGCTAAAAGAGTTTAATTACACCAATGTCACATTGTCTTAGCCCTCTACAGACATTCTGTACTTGCATAATGCCTACTTTTTAGCAGAAATTTGGTTTGCCAGATGTATGATGCCTTGCACAAAATGCACGTAATACTTCTTAGCTACTATACTTGTCTTTCGAAATCCTTCAAATAGAGTGCGGCCTTGACCTTTTGGTTTTCAACTTTAACCTTCAAATTTGTTTCCAACAGCCTGTACTGCGTACTCATCTAGCTTGCTGGCTGTGATGTCAGCGACAGTGAGCTTTGGTCTAGCCATTGCTCCTTTCAGTGCAGACAGCTAGAGTCAGGGCTTAGGTGTCTTCTTCTTTATTTCCCTGTAGTAATTGTAATATTTTACTCCTCACCATCACGGTCATTGTGCTACGTCTGCTACAAGAATGATGGTTACAATGGTTACATTGGGGTGACCTTCAGTCAGGTCAGCCATTCCTGCTAAAAGTTTTGCCCCAAAGCCGAAAAGTAGATTTAAGTATCCAAAATCCTTAGTTACATATATTTAAGCACCCCTGCACACTCAGTTTTTGGAGGGAGGTGCCCAGATGGGCAGGGTGGACCTGGGTGGAAATCCCTGCCAAAAAGTGGATTTCCAAAAGCTCCTCCCCGGTGCCAGAAAAAATTAGGGGTGTTCTAAATAATATTCTCGACATTTTGGTGAAGGTCCGGGGGTCTGGGGGGAAGTTCCGGTTTTGGACCCCGTTTGACCCCACTTTTGGCAGGGAAACCTGCCCAATCTATGGAAAAATGACACAGTCCAAGTCGTCCCAAACCGATTTTTGCGATGGACTACTTAACTTTAAAACTATAAATCTACGAAATGGGGCCTTCTGAAACAGCTTAGCAGGCTCAGATGTCAGAAAGGTGTTTTACAAGGTGTGCAATAATTGCATACTTTTTGAAAATCTCAGCTGTCGCTGCCCACCACAGCCCACCCCCAGCATCCCAGGCCATAAAACTTGATAAAACACCCCTGGGGATTATACTGAACAACTCCTGATACTCAGATGGCTTCCAAACACCGTGCTTCTATGGTTTTCAAAAAATGCACATTTTTGCCTTGCAAACAAGCCCACGCACTAAGTCCTTTGG
>Ga0307960_1002332_pt1 | contig 11317 bp, 9 predicted proteins | sample OrgLakmetagen542_FD_201832 | JGI IMG/M metagenome (GOLD analysis project Ga0307960, IMG submission 201832) | Saline water microbial communities from Organic Lake, Antarctica - #542 | ecosystem: Environmental > Aquatic > Non-marine Saline and Alkaline > Saline | place: Antarctica: Organic Lake... | reverse complement strand
GGCAGCCGTGACCTAAGGGTGTCAGAGTTTGTTCGTGTGTGTGTGTGTGTATGTGTGTGTGTGTGTGTGCGCGCGTGCGTGTGTGTATGTGTGTGTGTGTGCGCGCGCGTGCGTGCGTGTGTGTATGTGGGGCTGTATGTGTGTGTGTGTGTGTGTGTGTGTGTGTGTGTGTGTGTGTGAGAGCGTGCGCATGTGCGTTGCATATGCATGTGTTTGTGATTGCGTGTACGTGTGTGTGTGTGTGCGCGTGTGTGTGTGATTGTGATTTGACACGGCACCGGGGCAAACACTTACCTGCTCGTCAAACACTTTCAATATGTATGCGAAAACGGGTGGCTCTTGCTCCTCCTCCTCCTCCTCCTCCTCGTCCTCCTCCTCCTTGTCACTCATTGGGATTTGAAGAGTGACTAGGTGTCAGTCACTCATTCCCGATAAAAACAACTAACCGCTGTTAAATGTATATAAAAATATGTATATAAAAACTGCCATCTTGTAAAAACGGAGCAACGAATCATAGTAAAGTAATTATTTTTTCTCATTCATCACTTGCCAAGGCCAAGAAAGATAAAGCGGACCATGAGGAAGCAGAAACAGTAAAGAAGCAACGTCTACAGGAGTTTGAAGAAGAAAGAGAGTGTCTATGGAGAGCGACCGCTAACAGAAGAAAGCATGAACTCATGAAGTTTGTCTATGCATGAAACTGTCAGTTTGATGACAGAACGCACGCAGCAAGCTAACACGGTTTGTCACATGCCCTAGAATCATATCCTCCGAGAAATTCCCTGTTTTGTGTGCGCATTAATGATAGCCTTAACAAGAGGTTTTACAAAAATTCTGTGGCCTTCAGTCAAAAAGTGCGACTGCTAGCCGTACTTTAATCTAACATGCTTTACCTGACCTTGATCTAACTAGCGCTTTAGTTGAATGCAAAAGGATGGTACCAACTATGCAGCGATATCTTGCAATGACCGAATCCTAATGCTCAAGATTTTAAACTAACATCGGGGGACCTTCAGCCAGACTGTTTGGCTGACCAGCCTGTGACTGGTCCTCGCCAATCAACAATAGATCCATAAGCTCCAGACACAAAGGAGGAAAGTTTGTTGTGTTGCAAGAAGAAATATTAAACTGTAACGATACACTATACTCTCCACATGTCCACATCGGTATCTCAGACAAAGACGTCCAATTTTACATAAACCACCTGGCACTGACTTGTTGTTGCAATTGACGTCGCTCTGCTGAGAAACCAACCGAGAATCGAGTGGACAGGAAAGCAAACTTTCTCCTCGAGCGCAAGCTTCATAATCGAAGCAGCCAGCTGCTTGAGTGTTTTGGTTAGACAATGCTAACAAAACAAGTCGGAAGCAAGAGAGAAGCGCTTTATCAAACCACACACCTTAATTAACAGATATATGTGACAGAATGTGATGAAGGCTTAAGGGCTTGGTATGCAATTATAGGCCTAATCTACAATTAACCGGTTAGCTGCACCTGGAAAGTAACAAAAGACTAGTGCCCTACTTTCTGTATTGTACACAAAAACTGTTCATATTTATACCAGGGGAAATCCCCGGCCCCCCCTGATTGGGTGGAAAAAGGCCGGAAAAACTGACCGCTGAACTGTAGATGCGAGAATTCTGGCTCGCACACTGCACCAGGCAAATTTGCCCTGACATGTAATTAAGACATATATAAAACGACAATCGTGTAAAATTGCAGCTCCAGCTATAATATAATTCGATAATTCGTGGGCCGCATTAATGAAAGAGTGAGGTCCCTGCTTGTGTGATGTATGGCCGGTGGAACCTGCCGGCAGCCCAACACACAGGCCGGCTTGCTTAGGCTTATTAACTCCACTTTTTGACCTATCAGAGGTCTAGTAATCAGACCAGGAATCTCGAATGCAGCTTAATTGCTGCACCGCCAATGCAGCAAGCCAAAAATAAAAGCAGCATCGATCTTGCTTTCTATCCCCACTACCGATACTCGAGTACTCAGACCACATTGCAATGACTTCAATGTTAACGCAGGATGAATTAATACAAGCTACCGACGTTTGGGTTGCAGTTGGAGGAATTATCTGAGCCTTTACCATTGCAAAAAATCAGACCAAACCATTATAACAACGGACTCAAACGAGCTGCAGTTTTGACGCCTCATTTTCAGGCGCCTAATCCGGGCACTGAAAATTTGGCCCCCTTATTTAATTTCAGGAATGAACTCCCGCGTTAAATTTCAAATTTTGGAAGGGAATTTCATGTTTTGGGGGAAAACGGGGGAGGTGGCTGAGGAGGGCGACTCGTCCTGTTGCAAACTTTTAAATCTATATGAAGCTGGTCGAATGTTTATTCTTAATTGATACGTCGCTGTGTTGCATAATTTCGCAGTCATTTCGTCTTCCGTAAGAAGGAAATGCACCCCTGACAAAGAAGAACTTGGCACAGATGAACAGAAAGGAGAAGAACAAGCTGCCTGCCCACTTGGAGGAGCAGCGCACCCATCTTACTTGCGGGCCGGATGTGAACAAGCATGCGAGTGGTGGCTGTTTTAAGCTGAACTGCAAGCAACCATGCACGCATTATTTCATCCACCTCTGCAAAGGCAATAAACCTATCCATGCATGCATGCACGCAGACCAACACCTTTACCTCAGCCAACGTTTTTGAGCCCTTGGGCATCGACAACTCCTGGAACCTAGAGGCTTTCAAGGCAGACCTGAAAATTGAGGTACGGACTAAAGAGAATTTCCATTTGACATAAACACAGGCAGGCAGGAGGTGGTAAGCCTGATGCACGCCCGCACATGATTTTACACGAACACATGCCGGCGCATGAACATTACGCACCTGCACATGTAGAGCAGGCATGAGCACATGCACACACACACACACACACACACACAAGCACAAAAGCACAAACACCAGACATATATCATATGTGATACATGCACACGCAGAAACGCTGTGTGCAAGCACATTCAGACAAGCGCACACGCACAAAAAAGCACAGTGCTTGTGCAAACAAACATGCACACACACACACACACACTGACACATACCAGATTTTGACTTAGTACATGGACAAGGACACACAGACTCGTAGACACACACAAACATACGCAGACACACACAGACACACAAAGCACATAAAACTTGCAGACTTACAAGAACGTACGCTGGTGATCTTTCACCTCAGGCTTGCTCATACACTTCTCATTGTCCGCACGTCCATTTACACACAGCACCCTGCTGCTGCATCATTACAGGTCAACCACATAAACAATGAAGAAATGGAGTTTGATCTCATTGGCGCCGACCCCGCCATAGCCAACGCCCTGCGTCGTATCCTTCTAGCAGAAGTGCCAACTGTGGCCATTGAGCATGTGTTCATGGTGAACAATACCAGCATCATCCAGGTGCGTGTGTCTGAGTGCATGCGTGTGTGCACATGTGCCTGTGCACTGCTACCAACGCCCTCTTGTCCCAAGGAGGGCTTCAGCAAGCGAAAAAGTTGAACTCCTTGGACGCGAGCTGGTGCTATTCGCCATAATTGCTTGTCTTGCTTCTGCCCCCTATCTCAAACCCCCTTCCCTTTTGTGCCACTCTAAAAAGCTTCCATGAATTGAATCTCAAATCTTAGGTCCACCACTGATGCAACATCAAACTTTAGTGTTGAAAATGTGTGCTCAAGAGGCAAAGCACAATGTAATTAGAGGCACACATTTTCTTCCTTCAGCCACCTGCACATCACACTGCAGGACCTTGCCAAAAGTTTGTGACTGTAACCCAGCACCCCAGCACTGCATGTTGCCTGTGCATGCGTGCAGGATGAAGTACTGTCTCACAGACTAGGCCTTATACCCTTGCGGGTGAACCCCGGGCTATTGGACTCAAAATCAGCGGAGGAGGTGCGTAGAGTAGAGGGTGTGTTGTCAAGGAAGCCCTGCTCTTTTGCTCTTGGGTTTTTAATTGGTAAAGAAGGTGTGTGAGCGTAGGGATTTGCTTTTTGGAAGCACTGCTGATCTGATCTTCAGGATGACCATCTTTTTGGTCTGGATTGTAGCATGTACTTCAGGACTTCCGACAAAAGTTACATACTTCAGGACTTGCGACAAAAGTGACGAGTACGGATTCAGCCTGACAAGCATTCAGACCTGTTCACCCACTCCAAGTGAATGTGACAGAACTTCTTCTTTGCCTCACATCACCAGATTACTTGATAGGCTATGACATCTCATCATCAGATTATTATATAGGCTATGACATCTCATCACCAGATTACTTGATAGACTATGACGTCACATCACCAGATTACTTGATAGACTATGACATCACATCACCAGATTACTTGATAGACTATGACAGACACTAGACCCTCAAGGTAGTCCTGGTACACTAGACCCTTATGGTGGTCCTGGGCTAGTATCAATGTATTAATAGCGAGCAGGGGCTCAAGACCCGGCTACCTCGTTAGACACCTGCGATACTCACAATTTGGTATTGGAAATGGGGCTGTGGGATCGGGTGCTCCCAATATAAGGCGAGTGGCTGTGTGGGATTGGGTGCTCCCAATGTGAGGCGAGTGACACAGCCTCATGCACCTGCTGCTGTACTTTGCTAGCTGCGTGGAGATTGTACCATTGAATTCATATTCTCCGCAGGCCCCAAGCGAAAAGAACACTTTGGTCTTCAAGCTGGACGTCCGCTGCACTCGGCAGGGCAACAAGATGGTGAATGACAAAGGTGGGTGGGTGGGGGAGCATGTTATATCGGTCTTTGGCTGTGGTGGGATAAACACTGGAGTTGAGGTTGCTACCCTCAGAGCAGGGCATGTAGGTGGTGAACGAGAAGGGTGTGAGAGGGTGTGCATCTTGGCTATGCAGGCAAAGGGCGTTATTAAATAAACTAATACGAGAATGGTGAGGGCATTTTTAAAGTTGCGTAGAGTTTAGCAGGCACTCTTCCAGCACAAGCTGGTAGGTGGTGAAGGTTAGGGTTTAGCTGTGGCAGGGTCTGGGTATCAAAGCAAGCAACGTCAGTGATCGAGACAAGCGGGGCCTGCTTGATCAAAGCAGGGAATCACAAACCAAGGAACAAGTGTACTACGGAGCCTACTTGATCAAAGCAGGGAATTACAAACCAAGGAACTAGTGTACTACAGAGCCTGCTCGATTAAAGCAGGGAATTTTATACCAAGGAACTAGTGTACTACGGAGCCTGCTTGATCAAAGCAGGGAATTACAAACCAAGGAACAAGTGTACTACGGAGCCTGCTTGTACACGAGGGGGTTTTACAAAGCTGAGCCGGCCTAGCTATCCGGCACACATGTTCGCCTACTACGCACACGGCCCCTTCATGCAGTGACGTCGTACATGATGCAATCGTGATGCTCTCATTGCCTAGCTATCCGACGCATGTGTTCACCTAATATGCACACTGCCCCTCCCTCATGCAGTGACGTCAAACATGATGCAGTGGCTGCCCTCTGGGAGTCAAATGCCGGAGGAAACCAGCTGCAGGTTTGCGCAGGTGTGTGGTGTGTGGGTCTACACCAACTCTGCACTCCGTCACTGCTTGCAATCTCTAAATTGCGCAGAATAAATAATGCCATTGGTTGACCATACAGTTTTCAGTTAAGACAGCGTATGTGGGGTATAGGCTCCTTAATTTGGCATGCAAGGTGCCCCCCCTCGGCCTCTGATAACCTCACTTTGTTAAACACGGAAGTTGCGTATTGTTTTTTAATTTGTTGGCACCACTGGTTATATGCTGCTCACACACACTGGGGTTCACATGCATTAACAAACACATGAACGCATATACACACATTTGTACACACCCACACACATACACGCATTCACAAACACACACACACACGCATTCACAAACACAACACACAAACATACACACCATTCAGATACACACACTCATAAGCAAACACACAGACATGCTTACACCCCCAACTGCACACGCTGCACATCGCGTCGTGCAGGGCCAAGCCCATTTAGTGCCTAGCCATCGCGAGCCTAGGGGAAAGAAGTCAATGGCTCCCGTGCACGACGATATCCTGCTTGCTAAGCTGCGGCCAGGCCAGGTAACAAACCATAGAGAAGGCGACGTGGGAAGTAAGAAATGCAGCGTTTAGTTGATGAAAAAGAAATAGAAAAAGAATGCAGGCCGTTAACAACCACTCCCCGCATTGACTTAGGTAAAGGAGCCACTTCAAGTCAGCCCAGCCAAAGCCCCACCCAAATAGTGTGAATTTATGCCCCTTTTCTCGATCGCACATCTGAGGTCACAAAATGGTTTTTATGCATAAATGTAACACTTCTGCAGAAAAACTAATGAGTTTGGGTAAAGGGTGAGAGTTGGGGGTTGGATGTGCCATTTCCTTGCCCGAAGGTGGTATGGGTGTAGAAATGCGGGTTTTGGTCCGAATTTCTTCAATTTTTTGTCCTCAGATAGGTTAAGGGTCAAACCATACCCATCAAAGCAAAAAAAGGGGGGTTGGAAGTTTGCCCCTAAAGGACTTAGTGTGTGGGCCTGTTTGCTGGGCAACAATGGTGCATTTCCAGAGGGGGCTAACGGAGGAAATGCCTGAAAATGTGCATTTTTGCATTCAGAAGGAAGCCACTCACAGCCACTTCATCCGATCGACACCATTTTAGTACCGAAGTGTAGCTGGCATTGAGAGCTACCTGAGCATGTGCCCAGTTTTATGTGGGTCGCTTTGCGTGCTGAAATAGACTGGATTAAGCACACATGGTGCATGTAAACCCTAATGTGGTGATTTCCATGGGAAAATGGCTCAAATCCACATAAAACACCAATAAACCACTGGGTCGTTTTCTTTCATTGTTGTTGTAATGATATCCTTTTCCAATAATGATTCTACGCCATTAAAAATATTCCAGATTGGTGCAGTGGGTGATTTTGTGGTAAAAAATGGCCCGCACGCCACAGCAAATTAAGCACACGCGCCAAAATTGGCAAGCTCCAAATTTTACATCTATGGACAGAGCAAGGATTCATATTTCATATTATGTAAATTTTGGAGCTTGCCAGTCATGGCGCCCATGCTCAATCCACATTTTAGACCCTTTTTTTTGGCTCAGTCAGCCCCCTCTGGTGCATTTCTGGAAACCCTGGAAACACGCTTTTTGGCCACCACCTGGGTGTTGGGAGCCTTTCAGTTTGCTTCCAGGGCATGCACTGTCAAGTATAATGGTCAGAATGCTGGGATTGGGCCGTGGTGGGCAGCGACAGCTGAGGTTTTCAAACAAACATCAGCCCCTCTGAGCACACAGACTGATTTGGAAAAAAAAGGCCGCCTCTCTCAAACGAGGGGGGCAGACTTAAACTTAAGCGTCGGACTTTATTAATGTGTTTTTTCTAAAGTTTAGCAAACAGACACGACCCCAAACGGTTCAGCAGTTGGTGCCTGATTGAAAGTAGCACTTTTCCCTGCCAAAAGGGGGTCCAAAACCGGACCTTCACCCCAGACCCCCTGACCTGCACCAGAATGGCTCCAATATTATTGCAAACAAACACCCCTGGTAAGTTGATGGAACGGGGAGGAGCTTTTGGGAATCCATTTTTTGGCAGGGATTTCAACCCTGCCCACCTGGGCACCTCCTGTCACAAACTGAGCGTGCAGGGGTGCTTAGATATATATAATTAAGGTTCCTACATACTTAAATGTAATTTTTTGCTTAGGGGCAAGAATTCTCACAGGGATGGCTGGCCTGACTCCAAGTTCAAGAAAAGAGGGTGCTCAGGTGCCAGCACCTTGCGAGCCCCTCACCGCTAGGCCATTCTAGTGCTTGCGTGTTTGTTGCTTTATGAATCGCGGAAACAGGGATCTTTCTCTTATTTTGCGAGCAGATAGAAGCAGGCAATTCGCAATGTGTTTCAAGAGAAGGAACGTTCTGCTCCCTGGGCCCCTCCCCATCAAGCTTGCGGCTCAAACTTACAAAGCTCCACCAATGAGTCCCGCCAATCTGTCACTCTTTGCAAAGCCTCAGCTTACACAGCTTTCACCTCGAAAGCTAGTATACCTAAAACTATAGTAGACAAGTCTGAGCCCGTGAATAAGGCAATTGAGAGCTGTCTAATTGTCTGATCTCTGTTAGGGTCTCCTAACTAAACTGGGCAAAAAGGGTTTGTGCACCCCTTTCTATGTTTGCGTGACCTCATTACAAGTGACATATTAGTATTAGTGCTTACAGGAAAAAGTGCACAGGGCACATAAACTTGGGCACCGCAATAACATAACTTTGAGCATCAGGGTATTTTGATGTGGTGTGTGCATTGAGAGGGTGGCGGTGCAGAGAGCGGTTCAGAGGGTGACGCTGTGCTAACGACCCCTAAGTACCTACCTCTTTGTTCCTTGGTTATTAAATGTTAGTAAATGTCATGGGTGTGTCAAAAGCACCTGCGCCTTGCTAACTTCTGACTGCAGACCGTCCAACCGTGCTGTCAAAAGCACTTGTGACCCGCTAAATACTAAATACTGTACCTGCTAACTACTGATCTCAGGCCATCCATCTAGAGGCGCATGCTGTCAAGGGCATCGGCAAGACGCACGCCAAATGGTCTCCTGTGGCCACTGCTTGGTACAAGCTGCTGCCTGAGGTGGTCCTGCTCACGGTGAGTGGAGGGGCATGGTAGCATCTGTATGCATCAGGGTCGATGCCCACCTTCTTCAATAAGGTAAGGTTATGTCGCTATATGTGCCTCAGGGGGCATCTGCGCGGAAGCTTCAGAAAGCCTGTAGCCACACCTAGCTAAGCAAAAGGGGAGATGTCCATGAGAAACATGGAACAAATGTATGAAGAAAAGAAAATGTATAGAGGGGCATGGAAGTAGCAGACCTGCATGCATCAGGGTCGATGCCCACCTTCTTCAATAAAGCATCCTTCTCACGGTGAGCTTGAGGGGCATCATATACAAATACTCAGGGTTAGCGCTCGTGCTTTCTGTCTCCAAATAAACCTGTCACGATAAATTGGGGACGGCACTGCATGAACGACGGTCAGTGCTCTTATTGGTCCTTTTCACGACGAGTTTTTCTAACAATGAGTCGGGGGCATTGTAGCAAAACTGCATGAATTGGGGTTAGGTACTCCTCGTTTCCCGTTACAATGGCTCCGCTCATAGTGAGCTGGGCTGCTCAAAACAAAGCTTGACAGATAAGGGTCTGGTGCTGAGGGATCTCAAACTTTGAACGGGCCACTTAACAAACAGGCGATTCTTGTTCGTTCCGCTTTCTTCTTGTTTGGTAACAAATGCGGCCCTCAAGCCAACGGTGGGGTTTGAATGCTTCTGCACTCAACCTTCCGGCCTGTGCCAGTTGTGGAAATGGTGTTCTACGGCTGGGGGAGCTTTGCTCTCTGATTGTACCCACTCTAATTCGACCCCCCTGATCCACATTAAGTAGCCTATGACTTACTTTTGGCGTGAGCGGTTTTTAGGTGCTGGTACCTAAGCGCTCCTTCCCTTCATCATGCTAGATGTGTTATCACACTACCAGCCTAGCATTTTCTTTCCCATGGCCCCCACCCTTTTAAGACACGAATTCACAAAGGGGGGATGAGAGAACAGGATGGGGTGGCGGTAGACTAGTGCTTTGCCTAACTGTGTTTGTACTTGGAGGCAGGGCTAAAAACCCAGAGCCACGGTGTTGCAGCGTTTTTAGCTTCATCACGTTACTCTAGCTCAGTGGCTCCCACCAATAAAGCAGAGTGGAGGTTTTGATGAGGGGTAGGCTGTAGGCTGCTGTGTGACTTGCTTCTTAATGAGTTGTCTGTTATGAACAGTTATAAACAAGTATTGCATTCCCTGCATCCACATGCAGGACGATGTGCCCGCCCATGTGGCGCAAACTTTGTTAGAAGCTGCTCCTGGTCTGTTTGTGCAGAAGGCTAACGGCCAGCTGACAGTCACAAACGCAAGGGATCATGAAAAGCACTTAGAAAAAGTGAGTGCTGTGTAGCTGGGTGTGGGTGTGGACTGCTTTTCAATTTAAGCTGCTCTTCTAGTGCGGTAAGTTCCGCTGTGTGCAATGCTTCTTTTTTATAAAAAAGGGTGTGTGTGGTTCCTGTAACAGAGCAGAAGTCCTCCTGGAAAAAGTGTTTGTGCGCGCGGCTTGGCTTGCATGAACCATAGGCGAAGTACAGAACAAAAAGGCAAATTGTTACTAGGATATCAGTGCACGCTGTGCAGTTTCAAGGTGAGTTTGCTCATGCTGAAAGGTGCTTCTACAAGAGGCAAACGCAAGGTTTGGGTGCTGCTGGCGCACAATCCCCTTGACATGAGCCATGAGGCTTTCGGTTTATGTTAAAACGTTGGTGCATTTCTTACATGTCAACAGCTTGCTATATGTTTGTCGTTGCCTCCTTGCTCATGTAATCAGCATATTATCTACTATTACCTACATGTAATCACTATAACTACTACTACCTACTTGCATATATAATCAACTTACCTCCTTGCTCATATAATCATATTACCTAATCATCATAATATTTTACCTCCTTGCTCATATAATCATCATGTTACCTAATCATCATAGTATTTTACCTCCTTGCTCATATAATCATCATGTTACCTACCTGCTGATGCATCCCCTCGTCATATCTTTGTCAATGCACCCCCAGGTCCGGGCGTTGTTAGACCAAGAGGAGTTTGCTCGAGTTCTACAGTACCGGAAGCGCAAGGACCATTTCATTTTCACCATAGGTGAGCTGGATAAAGGAAGAACAATTGTTGAAGTTGGAACAGGGATAAGGAAAGCTAATAGCAGAGCTGGAAAAAAGAAAAGCAACTGACAATGCTGGAATTTTTGTAGGTGAGCAGGAAAACATGAAAACAACCATTCCTAGCATCAACCTAGGGACCACTGCTCACCTTAATGAAGGAAAAGAAAAACAGGTGGAGGTGGAGATCATCTCCCCACACTGTTATGAGTAAATGTATGAGGAGTACGCCATAAGGGCGACTGCGCTCGTCAATTTGTATTTTGTCGTCGTTGTCGGGCTCCTTTGGTTGGCTTGACTTTCTCTTTACTTGAGCCACACAGAAATTTGTAGGCGCATTGAGCATGATATTTTGCAGACAGGTGGAAATACTAGATATTTATTTATACTACATAGTTGGGCTTCTGAGGTCAAGAGAGATGTGTCAACAAATTTGATCCACCTGGCATCATTTTAATGGTTTGAATTTTGGACACTCTAAGACCCTTGAAGCCTGTCCAAAACAAAAACATTGGTGTTTGGATTCGCAGCTTGAGCAATTAAGCTGGTGATGGCCT